>Ga0315312_1000347_pt1 | contig 61777 bp, 44 predicted proteins | sample TDP7_MG_FD_203629 | JGI IMG/M metagenome (GOLD analysis project Ga0315312, IMG submission 203629) | Freshwater sediment microbial communities from Lake Towuti, South Sulawesi, Indonesia - TDP7 | ecosystem: Environmental > Aquatic > Freshwater > Lake > Sediment | place: Indonesia: South Sulawesi... | reverse complement strand
GCGCTATCGATGCGGTCATGGACAATAGAATCCCGAATGCTTTTTGCGCAGTACGTCCGCCGGGCCACCACGCGTTAAAAGACCAAGCGATGGGCTTTTGCCTGTTTAACAACGTGGCCATCGGCACACGATACGCCCAGAAAAAACATAATCTGCAGAAGATACTGATTGTAGATTGGGACGTGCACCACGGCAACGGCACCCAGGCAGCATTCTATGACGACCCTTCGGTGCTATACTTCAGCACTCACCAGTATCCGTTTTATCCGGGCACCGGAGGCCAGGCAGAGAAAGGCACCGGCAAAGGCTTGAACTACACCATCAATGTGCCGCTGCCGGCTGGTTCCACAGATGCTGATTATCTGCGGGCCTTCAAAGATAAACTTGAGCCGGCAGCCCTGGCTTTTTCGCCGGACTTTGTGCTTATCTCTGCCGGATTTGATGCCCATGAACATGATCTGCTCGGCGGTATGCGGGTGACCGCAGAAGGATTCGCCCGGCTCACACGGATTGTCAAGCAAATAGCTGAAAAGTGCTGCCGGGGTCGGCTGGTCTCCGTTCTGGAAGGAGGCTATGAGTTGAACGGACTGGCCGCTTCAGTCGAAGCACATATCCGCATTTTGATGGAATAAAAAGTCCGCTTTTGTCTTACCGCAGAGTACGCGGAGCACGTAGAGGATAATCTTTTGATTATATTTATCTCCGCGTTCTCTGCGGTCTCAGCGGTGAATAGGAAACCAAATGCTATTTCATACCTGGCCGTTTGCGCTATTCTTCACTGTCCTATACGCGATCTATCTGGCCGTCAAAAACACCAAGCTCCGACTGCCACTGCTCCTGGCTGCTTCGTATTTCTTCTACGCGTGCTTCAACCCGCTTTATCCGATTCTGATTTTATATTCCTCTCTGGTAGATTATGCGGTGGTCACGGCAATGGAAAGATGGGGCCGGAGCAGGATTTGGCTTTTGATAAGTATAGTAAATAACCTCGGCCTATTAAGCTTTTTCAAGTACGGAACCTTTATCACCGACAACGCCAATGTGTTACTATCGTGGCTGGGCATCCCTTATATTGTCCAGCAGCCGGGCATACTCTTGCCTGTAGGCTTATCTTTCTACACCTTCCAGTCGATGACCTACACAATCGAATACTATCGCGGCAACCTTGCCCTGAGCGAAGCCGAAGGGATCGAGAGAGAAAAAAATTTCCTAACATATGCGACCTTCGTGTCTTTCTTCCCCCGGCTGGTGGCTGGACCAATCGAAAGGGCTAAGAATTTGCTGCCGCAGTTGCACCGAACGCCTCAGATTGCTCCGCGTGACATCGCTGATGGTCTTTCATTATTCGTCGTGGGGCTTTTCAAGAAAATAGCGCTGGCGGACTATCTGGCTCTGTACGTTGATAAGGTGTACGCTGCTCCCGAACAATTTCAGTCGCCCGCCTTGATTCTGGCTACCTTTTTATTCTGCTGGCAGGTCTATTTTGACTTCAGCGGTTATACGGATATGGCACGGGGCCTGGCCCGGCTGATGGGCGTTCGCTTGATACTGAACTTCAATAATCCGTATCTGGCAACGGGACTCGGTGACTTTTGGCGCCGATGGCATATCAGTTTATCTTCGTGGTTCAAAGACTACGTTTATATCCCGCTGGGCGGCAACCGCAAGGGCAGGTTCAATACTTACCGAAACATGTTTCTGACGATGGTAATCTCGGGCCTATGGCACGGTGCAGCCTGGACGTTTGTCCTCTGGGGCGTGGTCCATGCTCTGGGGCGCTGCCTCACACGGGAGTTGGAAACGACCTCGTTCTATCAACAAAAAGTGCCCAGGATTATCAAGCAATTGCTTGTATTTGTCTTCGTTACGTTTGCCTGGATTTTCTTTCGCGCAGAAAGCACCGCCGATGCCTGGCTAATTGTCACAAGGATATTCATCGGCGGTGCTGGGAATCCTTATTGCCCGTTGTTGGCTCTGGGTTTAATTTTTGTTATTTGGCTGTATCAATTCATTTATGAATCCAGAGCTAAATGGATTCTTCAGCTTAAGCCGGTGCGTGCAGCAATCGTTATTTTTATGATTATCTACATGGCGGTCTTTGCCGGGCCAAGCGTGAAGCCATTTATCTACCAGCAGTTTTAATGCAGATAATCTGACCGGGCTCAGAACATGGCACAGGAAATTTCATCAAACGTGGACCTTGACCCACCGCTGGCGCGACAAGCGACCAGTGACGAGCGACTTCTCTCGCCGGGCGAATGGCTCATTGCGGGTCTAGTCGTGGCGGCCTTATTCATCTTTTTACCCAAGCTCTGGCCTCTGCTGGAAAGATTTGAACCTGGGCCGGACTATCGCCTGCCTTACGAGTTGGGCAACGATTACTGGCTGTACAATCGCTACTGCCGATGGGCCTGCTCGCATTATAAAGCGCTGGTCGTCGGCGACTCGGTCGTCTGGGGCCATTACGTATCCAAAGACAGCACCTTGTCGCATTACTTTAATGAACTTGTGGGCCAAGAGCAGTTCGCCAATCTGGGTGTGGATGGCATACATCCAATCGCATTGGAGGGTCTGCTGCGGTATTATGCGCGGGATATATCCGGCAAGACTGTTTTACTGCATTTTAATCCGCTCTGGATAAGCTCCCTGAAGCACGATTTGCAGACCGACAAAGAGTTTCACTTCAATCATCCGAGGCTGGTCCCGCAGTTTCTGCCTCAAATTCCCTGCTACAAGGCCTCGTATTCGGAAAGAATTAGTGCGATAGTACAACGTTACGTGGCTTTTTTGGGCTGGACGGCTCATCTGAAGCAGGCCTATTTTGACAGCAGGGATTTGCCCGGATGGACTCTGGAGCATCCTTATGCCAATCCGCTAAAGGCGATTACTCTGGAACTTCCTGCCGCTGACGGATTTGAGCAAAAGCGCGCTATATGGGACGAGAAGGGCGCGGTCAAAATAGACTTCCAGTGGGTCGAGCTTGAGACGTCATTGCAGTGGCGTTCTTTACGGCGGTCAGTCGAGCTTTTGAAAGCCAGAAGCAACACCGTGTTTGTGTTGGTTGGCCCATTTAATGAGCACATGATCGGTGATGAAAGCGTCGAGACTTATCAAAAAATACAAGCCCAGGTTGAGCACTGGCTGCAACAAAACAACGTTGCCTACTATATGCCGCAGGCACTGCCCAGCCGACTGTACATCGACGCCAGCCATCCGTCAAGCGAGGGATACGCCATGCTGGCGAAACAAATCTTGGAGATTCACTCCTTCAACGCAAAGTTTACTCGCCGCCGTGGCGGCGACGGCTAAACGCGCCGCTGAAAAATAGCGTTTGACGGTGCGTTTGTCTCCAATTATACTGATTCTTTCCATATTGGTGGACGACAACAATTAATTTTGGAGAAGAAAATGAACGATGGCAAGATTGTTGCTGAAGGTATAACCTTTGATGATGTCCTGCTTATACCGGCAAAGAGTGACTTTGTGCCCACACAGGCAGAAACCAGTACGCGCCTTACCAAAAACATCACGATAAATATCCCGATTGTCTCGGCAGCCATGGATACGGTTACAGAGGCAGCTCTGGCAATCGCGCTGGCACAGGAAGGCGGCGTCGGAATAATCCACAAGAACCTGTCCATCGAAGCCCAGAAGCGCGAGGTGATCAAGGTCAAACGCTCCGAAAACGAACGCATTCTGGACCCGGTGACACTTTCGCCCGGTGAGCCGGTCAGAAGAGCACAAGAGCTGATGAATGAGCAGAACGTCTCCGGCATCCCTATCGTCGATGGCAAAAAACTGGTGGGTATCTTGACACGTCGAGACTTGAAGTTTCTCAAGGACTACGATGTCAAGATAGACTCCGTAATGACCAAGACCAATCTGGTCACCGGCCCTGCTGACATCAAGCTCGAACAGGCAAAAGAAATTCTGCAAAAACATCGAATTGAGAAGCTGCTTTTGATCAATAAACACGGTGAGCTGGCCGGGTTGATCACCATGAGGGACATTGACCGTGTTCAGCAATATCCAAGAGCAGCCAGAGACCACCGGGGCAGACTTCGGGTCGGTGCGGCCGTTAGCGTGCATGATTACGAGCGGATTGACGCTCTGATAGAAGCGGATGTCGATATTATTGTTGTAGATACGGCACATGGCCATTCACAGAATGTCGTTGACACGGTAAAGACCATTAAGAAGCGCCACGACATCGACGTGGTTGCGGGCAATATAGCCACAGCGGAAGCGGCAGAGGATTTGGTAGCCGCTGGTGCTGACGCCGTAAAGGTCGGTATTGGGCCTGGCGCAATCTGTACCACAAGGATAATCTCCGGCGCAGGAGTGCCGCAAGTATCGGCGATAATGAACTGCGCCCAGGTGGCTGACCAGTACGATATACCCGTCATTGCTGATGGCGGAATCAGGCACTCCGGCGATATAACCAAGGCAATCGCCGCGGGGGCTTCCAGCGTGATGATAGGCTCATTGTTTGCTGGCCTGAAGGAAAGTCCCGGACAACTGGTCATCTATAAGGGCAGACAGTTCAAGGAATACAGGGGCATGGGTTCTTTGGGGGCTATGGTCAAGGGCTCAGCGGAAAGATATGGGCAGAAAAGCGCAACCGAGCAAAGCAAACTTGTGCCCGAAGGTGTGGAAGGCCGGGTGCCGTACCGCGGCGCACTGGGTGACTTCGTTTATCAGTTGGTTGGCGGGCTAAGAGCTGGCATGGGCTACTGTGGGGCGCGAAATATCGAAGAGCTTAGAAACAATACTCGATTCGTTCGGCAAAGTAAGGCATCGGTTACCGAATCGCATCCACACGATATACAGATAACCAAGGAGGCGCCGAATTATTCCGCAACGTTGCCCTTTGAGGATTAAAAATATTTAGCCCCCAAACCTGTTTGGGGGTTTTCCTTGCGGCGGTTTTACCGCCGGTTTACGAAATGCCAGATAAAACCTATGTCGCGCCAGATAATAGCCATTCTTGACTTTGGCAGCCAATATTGCCAGCTTATAGCCAGGCGTGTTCGAGAGCACAACGTATTTTCCAGGATTTTTCGTGGAGATACAACTATTGAAGAGATGTCAAACTTGCCGGTTAAAGGCTTGATACTTTCCGGCGGCCCTGCCAGTGTCAGGGATAAAGATGCTCCAAGATGCGATGAAAGAATCTTTGAACTGGGCACGCCGATTTTGGGTATCTGCTACGGGATGCAGCTCGGCTGCAAACTGTTGGGCGGACAAATCATCGCGGCGCAGCAGCGAGAGTATGGCAGGACAAATCTATCGATCCTCGATAAGAGTGACTTGTTTGCTAATATGCCGGACTCAACCGTCGTCTGGGCAAGTCACGGCGACCGAGTCAGCAAACTAAGCGAAGGCTTTGTCAAACTGGCAACTACGGTGAGCTGTCCGTTCGCCGCCGTGCGGCACAAGAAAAAGAAATTTTTTGGTGTCCAGTTCCATCCAGAAGTCTCGCACACGCCGAAGGGCACGCTGATTTTGAAGAATTTCCTTTACGATATTTGCGGCTGTAGCGGCGACTGGAAGGTGAGCGACTTCGTCAGCGAGATGGTTAAGACCATACGTAAGCAAGTCGGCAATGCCAAAGTGATATGTGGTCTGAGCGGCGGAGTCGACTCCTCGGTCGTAGCGTCACTTGTTCATAAAGCTGTAGGTGACAAACTCGTCTGTATTTTGGTAGATAACGGCCTTTTGCGAAGGAACGAAGCGGAAAACGTCGTATCGACTTTCAAAGACCATTTTCATATCGATCTGCGGGTCGTGGATTGGTCAAAACAATTTCTCTCGGCACTTGCAGGCGTGAGCGACCCACAGCAGAAGCGCAAAATTATCGGCGCCGAATTTATCGAAGCTTTCAAATCCGAGGCGGTCAAAATTCCCAACGCCAAGTTTCTCGCCCAGGGAACGCTTTATCCGGATGTTATTGAGTCCGGCGGGACAGAGGACAGAAGACCGAGGACAGAGGACAGACTTCTGACTTCTCGCCCCGCAGTAATTAAACTGCATCATAATGTGGGTGGGCTGCCCGCTGAGCTTGGTTTTGAACTGATTGAGCCCTTGCGGGACTTATTTAAGGACGAGGTGCGCCTTGTCGGCGAATATCTGGGTCTGCCGGAAGATATCGTCTGGCGGCATCCCTTCCCCGGTCCTGGCCTGGCGGTGCGAATAATCGGTGAGGTGACGCCGCAAAGGCTCGAAATCCTGCGAGCCGCCGACGAGATTGTGGTAGACGAAATAAAATCAGCAGGACTCTATAGAAAGGTATCGCAAGCTCTGGCCGTGCTGATGCCAATTTGCACCGTTGGCGTGATGGGCGATGAGAGAAGCTATGAGAACGTTATTGCCATTAGGGCAGTTGAAACGTCTGATTTTATGACCGCTGATTTTTCACGGATTCCTTTTGAGGTGCTCGGCATAATATCAAACAGGATTATTAACGAAGTTCGAGGCGTCAACCGTGTTGTATACGATATTTCCAGCAAACCTCCTGCAACCATCGAGTGGGAATAACCCCGCGTAAGGGACCCCACTTCGAGGGAACCCAAACGCGGGGCTGTTTAGCCGTCGCCGGCACGGCGACGGACCCCGCAAGGGTTCCCGCTTCGCGGGGGCCCAATTGCGGGGCTAAATATTATTTATTCACCAATGACAACAGACGGGCATTGAATCGAAGCAAGGGTCCTTAATGGGTAAACGCAAGTGGAATGGATTGTGGCTAAAGATTGTTTTTGGGGGTGTGATTTTTGCCAACATTCTTGTTGCTCGAGCAAACGAGCTACCCCTGACTAAGTCAGGGCAAGAAAGTTATCTGTTCGAGTCTGCAAAGGCCGATTTAGCCAACTGGCCGGACAGAATTCTCGAGGATTCAGGCGACACTTTCTTTAGAGTAGGCAATCTTTGCGCCCTGCTGCTGGCGGGCGGCGCAAGTATCGCCATGCACCAGCACGCCGATAAAGAAATAGCCGAGCATCTCGACAAGCATACGGCTTTTCACGGTTTTGCCGATGAGAGTCTCAACGTGCTTGGCTTTCCCGGCACACACTTTGCCGCCACGAGTCTATGGTATGCGCTGGCTGCGGAAAAGCACGACGAATTTAATAAAGAGCGAGCCTGGACGATGATGACGGCCCTTGCAGTTACCGGGATAGTTAATACGGGACTCAAGGCCATCAGAGACAATGAAACTCCGAACGGCAGAAGCTGGTCCTGGCCCAGCGGGCACACCTCCAGCTCTTTCACGGTAGCCTCCGTTCTGGATGAGTTTTATGGCCCGAAGGTAGGCATTCCCGCATACGCCCTGGCGTGCCTTGTAGCCTACCGGATGATGGACACCGGCGACCACTGGGCAAGCGATGTGGTTTTCGGGGCAACATTAGGCTGGGTTGTCGGCCATACTATCGCGGGCAAACACAAAAAGCTGGAATTTGCCGGCTTCGAGGTCGTGCCGTATGCTGGGACCGGAGATGGCACAGTAATGGGCGTCAGTTTGATAAAACAATTCTGAAAGTAATTAAACGGTCCACAGATTTCACAGACAACATGCGGTTATCAGAGTATCAGGGTACCAGGCAGTGGATATCAGGTTATCGGGACATCTGGCAAGTCGGCCGGAGTGTACGGGCTTCTCCTGATACCCTGATTCCTGACATCCTGCAACCTGATTTCCTGATGTTCTGGTCTCCTAATAATTACCCGGTCCCTCAGACTTCGTTGCAAGCCAGTTCTCGGCCAACACTGAAAGATCGAGCAGGTTCACACTGCCATCCTGGTTAATATCCGCTGCTGAATACTTGCGTAGATACGGGTAAGTCTGATTCTCTCCGATACCCCAGATACTGACGAAGTCCCAGCCAGCATCGAGGAACGTGCTGGCCATCTGCATCTCGGCCGTCGTCTTGCCCGTGCCGCCCGCACTGGTGAATTGGCCGCTGGTTTGTACGTCCCAAAAGCAATTGCTAACCCGACTCAACCATATATCTCCAACAAGACCACCAAGACGCGATGAATCCTTGCCGGCCCTCACTGATCCCGCGGCGTAGCAATTTGTAACTAGGCCACCATAGTCTCCCAAGAAAGTGCCCATGCCTCCTACCAGCCCACCAAGTTGCGCACTTTCCTTTCCGGCGGTTACATTAGCAGTGGAATAACTATTTGTAATACTGCCGTCTCCAAAATATCCCACCAGGCCACCAAGGCATATATTAGTGTCACCACCTGAAATACTTCCAGTGGCATAGCAATTAGCGATCCAGCCGCCACTGGTTCCCAGCGTAATATAAATGTCTCCTGTAGAAGCGTTATCGCCTACCAGGCCGCCGATAGATAGAGTTGTATCCGCGCCGCGAATTTTGGTGTCGGCATGGCAATTAATAATCGTCCCTTCGCGATTATATCCCACTAGCCCACCGATCCCATATCCTCTTAGGGTTACTGATATCGATCCACTTGTGTGGCACCTAAAGATGGTGCCACGTAGGTTATCTCCCACCAAAACGCCAAGCCAGAGACAATCTTTCCCGCCAGCGATATTTGCATGTTCAACACCGAGATTTTTTACCTTGCTGCTCTCACCAATCATGCCAAATAAGCCAAGATAACCGCTATCTGTTCCTCTCGCGTCGATGTTGAGATTTCTTACGATATGGTCCTTACCATCAAACACTCCAGTGAAAGCAGTTCCCTGAAACCAATCGGTCCATTCATCCGTATCCGGCGCGATGACCGCCTTGTCGAAGACCTTTCCGCCGGGGATGTTGGGGTCCAGGTCGATGTTCTCGGTAAGGATGAAGTGCTTGTCGTAATCTTCGGGCGTCTCGCCGAGGGCGATCAGATCCTCTGCCGTAGCGATCTGGTACGGGTCTTCAGCGGTCCCACTGCCGCCGCTATATTTGCGGAGTTGAGCAACGGCATCCAGGCTGAAGATGAAAAAGTCGGCACTATTAGGCGGTGGAGTCGTCTGGCCTATAAGGTGGGCCAAACCATTCTGGAGGATTATCGTGATGCAAACATCGCTGTCATCGGGCGCCTTGCCAGTGAATTTGATCGAGCCATTCGGCTCGACCGTGCCGACCAGGGAGGTCATATTGAAAACGCGGTTGGGGTCCAGGGTGCGTTTGAACGGGCTGTCGTCTGTCGCATTGGCATCGACGTGGGTGAACGAAGCCGTGCCCGCATTCGGATCGACAGTAAGCCGGAAATGCCCTTTGATAGTATATGTCCAGTGGACGTAGGCGATTCCGCCTGTCTGAACGACTTTACTCTGCTCGGGCACAAATACGTAAGTGCTCGTGTGAGGAGAAGCCGTTGACTCCCCTGGTAAGCCGAATAGGCAGACAGCAAGGAGCACTAACGATAGGTCGAGAGATTTACTTGAACTTGCCATTTTTGCCCGTCCTCAAAAAGATAGCCATAGCTTTTCCCTTTTTGGGAATGATTATAGCATTTTGACGGGTTGCCGGTCAAACTTTTCCAGCCATACATATCTGGCCAACCTACTTTTGGTGCGAGATGTGAGAATAGATAAAATGGTTTGAAAATTTATCTATTTTCTGTAAACTATCCGATTGTATACGTGGAACGCCGCAACCTCAGATTAGCCCTGCCACTTGTGGCAGGGGAGCCCCCGGCACGAGTGCCGGGGCTAATCGGCAAGAGAGGATGAAACATGGCAGAATTTAAGATTGAGCCGGCACAAAGAATAAAGCGTCTGCCGCCCTATCTATTCGGGCGGCTAAATGCGCTAAAGCTTGCGAAGCGTCAGCAAGGGGCTGACATTATCGACCTGGGGATGGGCAATCCCTCCGATGGTGCGCCGCAGATTGTGATTGATAAGCTCTGTGAGGCGGTCCGCGACAAACGAAACCACCGATATAGCGCATCGCGAGGCATCAAGGGCCTGCTAAAGGAGGTGGCGATAAAGTACGAGAAAAAATGGAACGTGCAGCTCGACCCCCAGACCGAGGTGCTGGCTTGCATCGGCTCGAAGGAAGGCTTCAGCCATCTGTGCCTGGCGATGCTTCAGACAGGCGATACCGCTATTGTACCGGACCCAGCCTTTCAAATACATAATTACGCGGTGGCACTGGCAGGGGCAAACGTCATCACCGTGCCTTTAGGCAACGACCAGAAGTTCCTCGATACTATCGCGATGGTCTGCGAGCGCTTGTATCCAAAGCCGAAACTGCTGATCCTAAACTTCCCAAACAATCCGACCACGATGACGGTCGAGCAGGGATTCTTTGAGACGGTGGTGGATGTGGCAAAGAGATTCGGCATCGCGGTGATCCACGACTTGGCTTACGGCGAGACCTGTTTTGACGGCTATAAGGCCCCAAGTTTCCTTTCGGTGAAAGGGGCTAAGGATATCGGCGTCGAACTTATAACGATGAGCAAGCCCTACAATATGGCTGGCTTCCGCATCGGCTTCGTGGCAGGCAACAAGGATATGATTGATTACCTGGCAACAATCAAAGGCTACTATGACTATGGCATCTTTCAGGCCATACAGATAGCTGGCATTATCGCTATGCGGCATTGCGACCAAGATATTATTGTTCAAAACCAAAGGTATCAGTCCCGGCGGGATGTGCTCTGCGATGGTCTTACCAGGATCGGCTGGGAGGTTCAAAAGCCCCTTGCTACGATGTTTGTATGGGCGAAAGTGCCGGACAGTTGCCTCAAAGGCAAAAGCACCATCGACTATGCGATGGACTTGATGGAGCACGCGGAGGTGGCGATCGCCCCTGGCAGGGCTTTCGGCGAGCATGGCGAAGGCTACATGCGGATCGCTCTGGTGGAAAATGAGCACCGGCTGCGCCAGGCAATTCGCAATATAAACCGGTTTGCCCACGAGAAACCCATAAGGAAAGCAAAAGCTACCGGCCGATAAGAAGATTTACGATCGCCCATTGCCAATTGCCAATTTGAAATCGCAAATCACAAATCATTCTATCAACCACGCAAATTGTCAATTTTCAATTGTCCGTTGTCAATTTTGTTTGACTTTATCGGGCGGTTTTGGTTTAATCAAATTATGCTCGAATAATGCGCGTCATGCGCACAATAATTACGTCGGCACATAGAGGAGGGCTTAATGAAAGGCCCTGATAAACTATTAACACGGTCGTGGGCCAGCATAATAACTATCGCAGTTATCGCGGGATGGTTTTGTGCGCCGGCCCAGAGCCAGGGTATAGATGTGGCACTGCTTCTTCAGCAAACTCCAGCCGAGGGTGGGGCAATAACTCCGCGTCCAGGCGTTCATCTTTTTGCCTTGAATTCAGAGGTCGTTTTAACTGCGACTGCGAATCCCGGCTATGAATTCATCTACTGGTTGGGTGACGTGAGTGACCCCACCGCAAATCGCACTATAGCCTATCTTAATAAGCCGAAAATAATAATCGCTATATTTGCGCCAACCGAATATGGTACTTTTTTCGTGAGCCAGGCTGCCGGTGGACGCCTGGTGGGCGGCGGTCTTGTCGCCGCCGCTATGGATTACGGCTGGTGGGGACAAATGGGACTGACAAGCTCAGGGTTCAGGCCGTCAAGCAGTGGAACTCCTCCGCTTTATCATCAAGTCGTAGAGCCATTACCGCCAAGCCCGGAATCTCCAGTTTCGCCAGAGCCACCCATCCCAGAACCAACGACCGGTATTTTGCTACTTCTGGGCGGTCTATTCGCCATTGCCCGACGCGGTACCAGGACTGTATCTTTCGCTTAGGTCACCTGTCACGAGCAACGGATTACGATTTTTAGTCCTGCTCTCAGGAGAAAATGTGAGATGAAGTGGTTAGTAACATTAGGGTTCAGCTTACCCCTGGCTGCCTCGGCCCACGCGGCGCTTTCCATCTCAGTCAACGGCGTTATTGAACCGCCTTTGGCTGAGGTTACACTGCAGCCGAGCGACACAGCAGTCATAGGCATTCATGGCGACGGCTTAACAGAGCCGCCCATAAGTGCCTATTTACTTGTTGAAGGGCCGGCTTGGATCAATGGCCATAAAATGGTCTATCGAGGACTTCTGTCCGATTACCAAGAGTTCCCTTTTGCAGAACCGTGCCCTGCACCCTGCCCAACTATAGAAGACTACAGAAAGCTTCTTGGTATGCCTGAGCTTATGGACTTTTCGTTGCTAACATTCGCTGATGCTGTGATTCCACCAGCACCGCTCAATGGATTATTGCTTGACAATATCGCTCTGCACTGCGACGGCATTGGTAATGTCACCCTCACCTTGCTCAGTGATGATCTTAAGGTCCTTTACGACACACAGGCTATTAGACAAGTTCCTGAGCCGGCGACGCTTTTACTGCTCGGCTTTGGCATTTTGCTGCTAATCAGAAACTGTTGCAGCGGAATTAAAAATGCGTAGGTGATAAAAAGTGTGCTAAAGTGAACTAAAGTGCGGAGTGACTAAAGTTATGGATTACTCGTCCTGTGCCTGTCGAAGGATTTTCTAAATTTAGTTCACTTTAGGCACTTTATACTTTAGACACTTTTTATCCTAATTTGCCGGCGCGCGTCAACATTGTCCCTGCTGGCGGCCCATCCAGGCCGATGTCTTGTTGCCTTATGCGCCAGGCCGATTATAATGACAACATGGATTTATCTATTGTCATACCAGCGTACAACGAAAGCGCAAAGATCGTTCGGGACATCAAAGCGGCCTGCGAGTTCATACGGAGCAATAATCTGCAGGCGGAGATTATAGTTATTGATGACGGCAGCACCGACGCAACCGGCGAAGTAGCCAATTCGGTCAAAGTGCCCACAGGTGTCAGGTTGAGGGTCATCCGCTACCAGCAGCATCGCGGCAAAGGTTATGCGGTTCGCACAGGTATGACGCAAACCACCGGCAAATACGTAATGTTTGCAGATAGCGGCCTGTGCGTGCCCTATGGAAACGCTTTGCTGGGTCTGGAAATGCTGCAAGACGGAAGCTGTGATATAGCGCACGGCTCCCGCAGACTTCTGGAAAGTAGCATTCTAAAGGACCAACCCTGGCGCCGGCGAGTTTCTTCACGGCTTCTTAAGTGGTTAACCAGAAGACTTATGCAAATTCCGCCCGAGCTGAGTGATACGCAATGCGGCTTCAAGATATATAAAGGGGACATCGCCAGAAAATTATACGGCCAGTGCATTAGCGATGGGTTCATGTTTGACGTTGAAATAATCCTACGGGCACAGAAAGAAGGTTGCCGGATAAAAGAATTCCCTATTGAATGGACATGCGACCCTGACAGTCGGCTATCCCTGATGCGTGTCCCATGGCCGGTTTTTTCCGAACTAAGGGCTATCAAGCGGACTTTATCCGACAATTGAAAACCCGATTAACCGCAGAGAGCGCTGAGCCTGCAGAGCGGAAAATAGAAACAACAAACTCAGCGATCTCTGCGGGCTCGGCGGTAAAAACGCGTAATATTACCTGAGTAAGTCACCTTCGTTCCAGGGACCAAAGTGCAATATCTTATCTTGTCCCTCTTGTCGGCCCTTCAATATGACCATAGCAAGAGTATCCGGATGCCGCACACAGTATCGTTCTATTTCTTCCGGACTCATAACCATAAAAGCGGTCGAAAGGGCGTCAGCAGTTGCCCCGTCACCAGCGCAGGCCCAGGCAGCTCGACAACCTGCCGCCGGCCGACCCGTACGCGGATCAATAATGTGCTGGCCCTTCTGCACGCCCGAGCCGCTCACTGCTCTATTCTGCAAATGGACGTAAGCCAACGTCTTGCTGCGATGGAGCGGATTGCTTAGTGTCAGGGGCCAACCTTTCGTCCCCGCCGGAGCGCTCATAGCCAGTACCGTGCTGAAGCCCCCATGTATTACAGCAGTTTCAATGCTCCAGTCTCGCAGCAGCTCCGCCATCACATCCAGCGCATAGCCCTTGCCGATGCCACCGAGATCGATTTGTACCGGGCTGGTCATCAGTTCAACTGAAACCGTTGCTTCATTAAGTTTTATAAGGTTCATGTCGGTCCGCCGCCGGGCAAGATTTAGCTCGCCCTCGGAAGGACTGCGCAGAGTCCTGTCTTTATTGAGCCAGCATTTCAGCAAAGACCCAATGGTAACATCAAAAGCGCCGTGGGTTTCGGCATGAATTTGGGCCGAAAGTTGCAGACACTCGAATGCTGCCAGGCCAATCAGAAGAGGCTGTCCGGCAGGAAGATTATTAATCCTGGAAATGTCACTATTTTCGATGAATCGGCTCAGCTCGCCTTCGAGCCGGTCAAGTTCATCAAAGGCCTGCCAGGCTGTCTGCTCCGCATAGCGCGCATCCTCATGCTGAATGATAATCTCGAAAGTTGTCGCCATCGCCTGGTGCGAAAAGCGGCGGAGCCCGGAGATTGAATCCCAGTTGCCTTTGGCAAAAGAGATGTCATTTTTTGGCTGAGCCATTACTGCCCTTTTGGTCTTTGCCGCACCAATTGTCCCACAGCGACAGGTCCGTCCTACTGCCGGTTGGAATCCACTGAACACGTGCAATTGGTGCTGCACTGTCGCCCTTGCCAGAGCTGCCAGATGTCTTTTCTGACCCACCCTGTCAATTCGACTTTGGGACGCAGCCAAACATAGTATGGTTTATCAAACAGGGGCATGTACATTTGCCGCTGTTCGTACGGAGTCTGCTCATAAAGCTTTTTGGCAATTGCCGCTTCCAGGCTGGGCGAGGCGATGATGACCGGCGCGGCCGGCGTATTCACGTCAACATTGTCCCTGTATTCGACCCTGGTAAAGGACCGCAAGTACCAGGGCAGAGGCCAATAGTCGTCGCCAGGACAAATAACCTGGATGTGCATGGCATGGCCGTCAGGATGGACCCGCGCTATCTCCTCCACCAGCCGGGCAACGGTGAAAACTTCTGTAGTCGGATGGGCATAAACGTACGGGTTGCGGCTGTCGGCATAATATACGTAATTGGCCAGGTACGCCTGCCAGGCCAGATGTGCACCACTGGCAATAAGTAATATAATGACCGCGGACCGGGCTGCTATGTTTGGTGCCAGCTTTATCATGGCAGCAGCGCCAACGCCTGCCAGTAAAATCATGCCATGCAGGGGACCCAACATACACCACGGCGTTTTATAGGGAATGACCGAATACGCGACAGTCATTATTAAGGTGTAAAAGGCAATAAACTTGAGTAGGCCTTGATGCAGCACCAATTGTCGGCCTTCGCGGGTCTTATCCTTAGCGAAACAACAAACCTCCGGCGTGAGCTCAATTGGTGCTGCACAATTGGTGCGGGGCGTTGTCGTGGCAACTATGAACCCAGCCACCGCTAAAATCATGATAAAGGCCTCGCTCCAGGCTGGCCCGGCGCCGTATCTGAAATACAGCAGCATCTTCAGATAATAGTACCACGGATGAATGTGCAGGCGATTATTGCCGGCCCTGCTGAAATAGGTTGCATAAGTCCAAAATGAATCCAGAATACCTTTGGTGTTGGTGAAAAATGACGAGTAAAAAAGAGATGAGACTATTGCGGCAGCCACAATGACCGCAATGAAATGCCAAAAACCCCGCCTCAAAGGCGGGGCTAAACTTGTCCCGAGCGGAGTCGAGAGATATTTAGCCCCCGGTTTTACCAGGGGTTTTGCCCATAAGCGCGTAAGTAAAACAGCCACCAGCATTGAGCCGAAAGCGATAATGCAAGTTTCCTTGGTAGCGTGCATCAAGCCAAGAAATCCTCCGGTCAGAACCGCCCAGAAAACGTTTGTGCTCTGCACGTAGCGGTAACCACAAACTATTGCGCCAAAAGTGAAGCAGACCAGCAGGATTTCCATGATGTAGTAACGGCTGTAGAAAACCATAACCGGTGACACAGCGGTCAGCGCTGCCGCGCAGACTACTGAGGTCCGGCCCATGCCGTCAGATATAAGTAAAGCCATAACCACCAGGAGCAGGCCGAAGAAAATAGGCACCATGCGCAGGGTGAACTCTGTAACCTCTGTCAGTTTCTTAGCTGAACTGAGCCAGGCGGGAATTAAACTGAAATAATTAAGCGTTGGGCCATGATAATCTTTTGGGTCGTATGTGTAAGCACCTTGTTCGAGCAGTCGGCCAAACTTCTCGGCATGAACAGCCTCATCGCCGTGCATGGGACGCTGCGCCAGCCTGGGCAGACGCAACGCAGCCCCAACGATTGTCGCGCCCAGGATGAGGACGCAACATTTCTTTAGGTTCCCGCGAAGCGGGGTCCCTGACCAGGTCATTCTACCGGCTTGCCGTAAACTTCGACTTCAATATAATGGTTCAGGTCGTTGTCTCTATTGCCCTTGCTGTACAGACGGACATATCGGCCCTGCACGCCTGGCATGCAGTCAATAAGCTTACCCTCAGAAGTCTCAACGTAGTGCATATTCTTGCCAACGCCAAAGCCGGCGGTGTTGTCAATGTCGTTATTGAAAACGGTCTTGACATTCGTAATGAAATCTGGCTCATCGGCGACCTGCACCACCACATCGAAATAAACCGTAGCCTGCTTATGGTAGTGCCAGACAACAATGGCGTATATTTGATAGTTGCCCTGCAGGTTGATCGTGACGTGTTGTAGGGAGGGCGCTAATTCAACGTAACTACCGTCAGCAGCTTCCTTGTCACCATCGGTGATCATTTCTATTTCGCCGATGATAGGCTCCTCGTCACTGGCACTGACCGGCTTTCCCAGAGCCACATTTTTTGTGCCTAGCGGAGCTAAGAAAGGCGGCCTGGGCTTACCAAGTGGTTTCTCCAGATTCGGTACTGGTATATTTTGTGGTGTACCGACAAACATAGGCTTGGGCAGCTTGATATCTATCGGCACCAGGCCGGAAGTACCTGTATCACCGCCGGCTGGGGGCTTTGCCTCTTGGGAAGTTTTTGGCACTTCAGGGACTTTCGCAGTGGGTGTTTCAGCAGGTGGCTTTGGTAGGTTGCTCGTATCAACTTTGGGCGGTTCAGGTTTCTGCGCAGGTGTGGGACTGGGCTGGGATGGTTGCGCAGAGGACTGACCTTCCGGCGTGGATTTCTTACAGGACACAACAAAACACAAAGACGTCACAAACAAAGCCAGAACACAAACCCTTACTATTGAGTTGAGATTTCTTGGCATCATTTCCTTCAAACCTCAAAAACTATCTACCTGATTGACACGGTCACTAATTCACGCCCATACCGGACAACCGAAAAATGCTATCCTACCCATAAGACGTTGTCAAGCCGCACATTGGTATATTTTTCTTCTCCTTAAAATTAGCCCCCGGCACAGGTCCGGGGGCTAATCAAGTTTCATTTTGAAAAATACAATAGGGATTCAGCACTTGCGGAATCCCTGCGCAATCGACCGATTCACCGCAACCGACGGCACACACACGCCGGTTTAGCCGTCGCCGGTACGGCGACGGACCCAGCACTAAATTGCGGGGCTAAATATTTAGCCGCACGTTAAGTTGAGCCGGCGGCCATCTGTACGGCTGGCGGTTCCAGACCGGCTTTTGCCAGAACGTAGTAGAGTGCTGCCCCAACGACAAAAGCAACAAGCGGGGCGGCTGGAATGTTGGCGATCTTAACCAGCGGAGCCATTCCAACAATGAAGCCGACCACCCACGAAATCCAGCCCGCGAGGTTCCAACCGGCACGCGGACCAGCCCATTTCTTCTGTGACAAGAAATAATCAACCATCATGGCCCCACAAACAGGACCGAACGAAGCACCGATAACCGTGAAAACATCGATAACTTTGCCTGCGAGGCCAGTCACGGCCAACAGAGCACTCACAGCCGTGCCGATACCCACAGAGATAAAGGGATTTACCTTCGGCAGCGTGGTCTTGAAACTGTTCGCTGCGATGAAAGATGAGAAACAAGCCGGTGGGAAAGCAGCAACAGCGAGCAGTAAAGCCATCGTCTTGCCAGCTCCTTCAGATCCCATTATGCTGCCCATGAAGCCCGCATCCGCGGTATTGAGGGCATATTTGCCGAGGGTCCCAAAGGCACCGGCGGCAACAAGAATAGATGCCCCTCCGGCAATGAGCGTAGCCAGAGCAATGCCGACAAGGCCGCCCATCTGAACGTCGCACTCATTCCGGTTGTTCATGCCAAAATCGACGCCTGCAGCCCCTGCGGTGGCGAAGAATCCCACAATGTATGTTATACATAGAGCTATCACGCCGAAAACGCTAAGGCTGCTCGCTTCCCCGGCAGCCGTCCCCGCCGCAACGAGTTTCTGTGGATCAAAGTCTCCAATACCACCAATGGTTTTGCCCACCATGATGACAAGAATCACCAAGGGAATTAGCGGCAGAAATGTAGCGACCTTCGCAACGTATTGAATGCCCTTAAGCCCGACAAATGCTGCCAGTGCCGCCCAGAGAACTGCAATAATCTTTTGCGCTGCCGGACTGCCCCCAAACAAAGGCGCAAGCGCCATTGACGCGAAGAACGCGTTGACACCCAGCCAGCCGAACTGCAAAACTCCCATGACGAAACCCGGCATGAGAAAGCCCCCTTGGGTGCCATACGTCGAACTTCCAACAACATAAAGCGGCAGTCCGGTTTTCAGCCCGAAAAGGCCTGGAACCAAATAGAAGAGGAAGTGACAAAGCAGGGCGGCAAGAATCAGCCCGAAGAAGGCCACCGCCAGACCCTGGGACAGCACTCCACCGGCCACTTTAGTCCCGCCACTTGCCATCTGGCTCCAAAACACAAACCACAAAAAGATGCCAGCATAGGTAGGCGCCGTATTCTTGTACCACGGCGCCCGATTGGCCAGCGGATTTGGCTTGGCCATACTCAAATAACTTGGTAGTACTCCATTACTCATGGTCTTTTCTCCTTATCAAGACGCCCCTACATATTATCTCCCGGTACTTCGCCGGGTATCCACAAGTATATATTTCAGCATCTATCCGCCAGATGTCAACGGTGAATTTGGCCAAATACTGTGCAGCCGAACCTGAAGCTATTCCGCCTGTGGCACTTCAATTCTTTTTCCGTCCTTAGTCGCGGACTCGTGGGCACAGATGCCGGCCATTGTCCAGTTTGCGGCAGTCTTGGCGTCAACCACAGATTCTCGCCCTTCTATAATCGCACGAATGAACTCATGAGCCAAATGTGGATGGGAGCCACCGTGTCCAGCACCTTGGATAAAGGAAGTATGTTCGTGCTCTTCATCATAGACGCCGTGCCCTGTGAAAGGAGCTATTTCTTTTGGCAGCAGGCGTCCGTAATCAGGGACCTCTATCCTCTTGGCATCTTCGTAACCGGAATAGATGACCGGTCCTTCGCCGGCAATCTGCTCCCACTCAAATGAAAGTTTCGTGCCGTACACATCGAAGCTTTCTCTATACTGCCGAATGGTGTTAAAAAGCGACCTGGTAACCTCACAAACCAGGTCCGAATCGCGCAGTTTCATAATCGCCGTTTCAATCGCAAAGGGCGAATTGTAATGCTTGATGTAGTCTTCCTGAATTCTGCCTGAGCCGTGGCAGACAACAGACTCGACTGGCTTTTTGGCAAGGCAAAGCAGAGGGCTTACAGCGTGTGTGGCATAGTGCATTGGCGGAAAACCGTACCAGTAATTGGGCCAGCCGGGCAGCCCCATATTCTGCTGATGCGAACCCCTTAAAAATTGAATTGTACCGAGCTTGCCAGATTCGACCAAGTCTTTGGCATAGAGGAACTCACGCGTGTAAACCGCCGTCTCCATCATCATATACACTTTGCCCGATTTTCTCCTGGCTTTGACGATGTCGAGGCAGTCTTTTTTGGTCGTGGCCATGGGAACGGTGCAGGCGGTGTGCTTACCTGCCTTTAAGGAGGCAAGCGCCATCCATGCGTGGTCAGCTATGGGGCTGACGACATGAATAGCGTCCAATTCGTCTATGTCCAGGAGGTCTTTGAATCTGGTGAAGCGCCTCTGGATTCCGAATTGGTCGCCAATCTCGTTGAGATGATCCTCGCTTCTCTGGCAAATGGCATAACACTCAGCATCAGGGTGTTTTTGATAGATGGGAATGAACTCCGCTCCGAAGCCGAGCCCGACCACCGCTACCTTTACTTTTTCTGCCGGCATTTTTCTGCCCTTTCAAAGCATCAAGAACTCTGTGTAAAACCTCGTCACACGGTGGTGCCACTTTGTGAGTCCGCTTTTTGGTCTTTAGACTTCGTCTGGGCCAGCACCGTCTTGTAGTATTCCAGCACGTGATCGCGCATCATCTCTTCGCCAGATATCTTTCCGTGCCACCACAGTAGCGTTCCTGGAAAGAGGGATGGGTTAAAGTGAACATTATAGAAGTGCCAGATGAACAACGCCAGCGCCGCCAATATGGCCTCATCGCCGTGCACTTCCGCGGCCAGCTCATAGGTAAACCACGGAACGTACTTGGCCGCGACCTGAGGAAACCACAGCACCAGTCCTGTGCCGATCATAATCACACAACCCCAGTACACAGCCCAATAGTCAAACTTCTCATAGTAGGTGTACCGGCCGAAACTGGGTCGATACTTTAACAAGCCCAGAAAATACAGAGAGTTAATCGTCACGTCGCTGACGTCCTTCCAGCGGGGCAGCAGCTCGATGAATTCGCGCCGGCCTTCCTTTGTGAAGACGGTATAGAACAGATGGTAGATCGAAACCAGTATCAGGACAGCCGCTCCAGCGCGGTGAATATACCGGATGGTCTCGATGCTGCCGAAGGCTCTTACTACGGCCTGGCTCCAGCTATATCCGGGCCTTCCCATGCACCACAATGGCACACCCGTGATGATTAGGGTGATTGTGCTCAAGAATAGAAGTGTATGTTGAACGCGGAACTGCAAGCCGAACCGCTGAAAGAATTCGCGTTCTTTCGTCTTTATGCCGCTCATTTGTCTCATAGCAGATCAAAAAGTAAAGAGCAAAATGCAAAATTAAGGAAATCATCGCCGCTTTGCGGCGATTCCACAATTTTTATTTTTGAATTTTAATGTTTGAACCTTGGTTATGAAACGCCGATACAGGTCGCCCAGGATGTGTAAGATCAAGAGAGTCATCACCCCGATGATAAGCACCTTGAAAAACCAGTTGACTCGCACATACACAGGGCCGCCAAATTCGTACATATCTATCATCTGCTTGAAGACACCGCCATCGCCTTGGACCGGCGAATCAATGCACACAAGGCTTTTGAAGAAAGGCGCATCGGGAGAGTGGCAATCCTCACACTGTCGAGCACCAAGCGATTGAGCGGCCGGCCTGACATCATGAGCAATCGGCCACATATAAGGCGCCGCTGCAGGATGATCTACTTCTTCGGCAAGTTCGCGCGAACCATCAAGCCGATACAACGTCCCACCCGCTACATATACCGCCTCACTCTCAACAGCCGCGCCAAGCGCTTTTAGTGCCTCTGCGATCTTTTCCTTAGTTATCTTGGGCCAGTCACCCGTACCGGGAAGCTCAAGGTCGGCAAAAACCTTGCCGACTACCTTTTCGATAACACCGATCGCTACCGGCTTAACCTGGTCACCCTCTATAACTGCCCAGTAGGCCGGCCAAATCAACTTATGTGGAGCTATTTTGCCGCGCTCCCCCGGTTTAGCCGGCACAAGTGGCACAGCCATCTTGACCGTGTTTTCACGGGCTGGAAGCCCGTGCCACGGACCTGCCGCAATACGACCCTCCTGCCTGGCAAAAACAGGCGCGATGATATGAGGCAATACCTCTTGGGCTTTGTTCACATTCGGCGTCCCTAACCGATGGGCACGTGACGTCTTGGTAAGGATAGTTTCATTGCCGGGCCACGGCCCTGAATGGCATGCTGTGCAGGTAAGTTTTTTAAGGTGACTCGGCGGTAAGCCCTTGTGCTTTGGCACCGGTGCTCCGAGCCGGCCGGCCTGCGGCTGATCTTTGCCCTGCGATAGGTGACAACCTTCGCACGAACTTGTCGCAGCTAACGGATTAGAGGAATGCACGCTTTCTTCGGCATATCCCCTGACTATATTATGGTCGATGCCGTTACGATGGCAGTCAACACATCTCAGACCTGCCGTAAGATGTATATCCTCATCCAATGCCCACCTCTCCGCCTTTTCAGGTTGACTATAGTATAGGTTAGAGTGACAGTAATAACATCGCTGGTTGGGCACCTCTCTAACAATCTGAAGAAGTACCTCGTTATTCTCATTAAACGCTTCTTTCCGATAAGTTACACGCGGGGCGTTCTTCTCATCAGGGTCGGGCAAGAATGGATCATAAGTCTCGGGCACAGCAGCAGCCGAACCCTTGACCGAGGCAAATTCACATGATGCAGCAGCCGCCCATCGGAAATTCTGCCGTGAGACCTGAACTGCATAGCCGCCGGGGCCGCCCATATCCTGGCCGTGATGAGCGTTGTGACATGCAAGACAGTTTATCTCAAGCGTGCCGGAGACGAATTGCCGGGCAATCTCATCAACTTCCGTTGTCTGGACCTCACCGGGCCCACCCCCGGGCATATGTCTGCCAAATATCCTGGTGAACTGGAACTCTGTTAGCCCAACCTGCGCCGGGCGAAATGTCCCCGGCCACTGACGGTATGAAAGTGGAATCTGGATACATAGCTTGGGAGCAAAATATATCCAAGGCTGACCAGGCCTGCCGGGGGCAACATTGCTGTCAACAGCGTTGAAGTGCCAGCCCTTTTTCACCAATCCGTAACTGTGGCACTCACCGCACGTCCAGCTCATCGAAAATGGCATCGGAAATTCGGCGCCAGGCTCGATCTGTTCACCCTTTTCTCCGTCCTTGTTCTCGGCATATAGTGGTATAAGATGAAGTGGTGTTGCTCTGCTACCGTCGCTCCTGTCACCGAGCAGCTCCTGCCCCTCCAGCGCATAAGTCGAAGCGAAAAACACCAGTATCAAGCCAACTGTTGCTTCAGTTTCTTTTCTCAATGTGCTGCTAATCCTTTTTGGCCACAGAGAGCACACAGAACAAATAAGAATATCGAATATCAAACAAGAAATTTCAAAATTCGAAATTCAACATTTGGTATTCGATATTCATTTCTTGTGCTGTGTCCTCTGTGGCTACCAGAGATTAAACCTTGAATTCATCCGGCTTGAACTCGAGTTTGCGTGCAGCCTCCACCGCGTCGTTGACCTTCAGCACAGTAACAGCCGTTTCGTATGCGACCTCCGCGGGACAGTTGAGCTTTGCCTTGCCGCGAATCGCGTCGAAGAAGTTCTCCAGATGAGGCTGGTGGTATAGCTTATCCATTGTCACCGGCATTTTGTAGGCGGGCGGCGCGACAGTCTCGCGCACATCTATCACCGCCGCACCCTCTTGCGGCTTTTCCTTTTCCTCTTCTTGTTTCGGCGGTTCGGTCAAGTATCCCAGCTTGACCCACCTGTCCCAGTCGGGCGCTGTCGGCTCGCGGTAGACCTCACCCCTTCCGCCGGATTCGGAAATCTCCAGCGTTCCCTGGTCGCCCATAAAGCGTTCAAAGTATCCCCAGGCACTGTTGGTGGTTAGCGTCTGATAATAGGCTCTTACGGTACCTTCTTTGGTCTGGTATTCGTAGATAGCCATCACGGTGTCATACCACTCGTGACTCTTCTTGTCGTAGTAGTCGGTGCCTCCTGATGCTATGACGGATATTGGATTTGCTCCCAGGAACCAGCTATAAATATCGATCTGGTGCGAGCCAAGATCAACTATTGGGCCTCCTCCGAGTTTTCTATACCACCGCCAGTTACGGAACTGCTCCATCGACTGGAAGCCGAACTTTTCGAGCGTTTTCTGGTCGATAGCGGCTTTTGTCGGCCAGCCCAGGTCCTCGCGTGCGGCTCGATTCCACTGGCCGTTGATCGTGGTTACGCGCCCAAGAATCTTGGCCTCCTTAAGGAGCTTCTCATAACAGTGGATGTACCTGGGGTTGCTGCGACGCTGATGGCCAATCTGAAGCAGCTTGCCGGCTTCTCGCGCAGCCTGTACCATCTTTTTAGCATCTTCCAGCTTATTCGACATCTCTTTTTCACAATACACATGCAGGCCGGCTTTCAGACATGCAATGGTGTGCTCGGCGTGCCAGAAATCGGGAGTAGCAACTATAACTGCGTCAAGGTCCTTTTCATTTGCCAGCATCTCTTTGTAATCTATATATGTATTGTTCTTGTGCCCATATCTATCGAGTGTTCGTGAGACCCGTATTTGATTATAGGCCTCCCAGATGTCACAAACCGCTTTGAAACGCACACCCGGTATCTTCAGGCAGGCGTTCATCAAGACCTGTCCCTGGGCGCCGGCACCAAGCAAGGCCACGTTTATATCATCTTCTTTCTTGCCTGCCCCCCTGCTTTCTTGCGAAAGCAAGAAGGGGGGTGAAAACGCCAGCCCAGCTCCTACCGCTGCTGTAGAACGGAGGAAACTACGCCTATTTATACCTTTTTTTGTCTCTGGAATGTTCATTTTTCTCATCATAGCTCCAAAATTTAGTAAATTTTTTCTTTTCTGCGGCGGTATTATTTCAGCGGCCCAAACCATTGTCAAGCGACCTGGGGCGATTTTTCCATGTCGCCACTAATATAGACTATCTAATCAAAGGTTTTAGTATAATATTTCTGTATGCGACCGGCCCGTGATTGCCCTGGAACATAAGCGGGCCCGTAGGCGCTTCTTTGCCGGTAACACCACCAGGTGTCGGGCCTTTCATCTCAAGGTCTTTGTGCAGCACCTGGCCATTAAGTTCTACCTTCAGAAACTTTGCGTTTTCGATTTTCTTGCCGTCCGCATCAAACTTCGGAGCTTGAAACTCGATGATATATTTTTGCCACTCGCCGGGCTTCTTGCAGGCGTTGACAGACGGGGGACTAGCGCCATAAATCGCGCCCATATCGCCGGAACCCATCTTTGTTCTGCCCCAGCTATCGAGCACCTGAATCTCGTACTCGCCCATAACGTAGATGCCGGAGTTGGAGCCTTTAGGGACCATCACTTGCAGCTCGATGCGGCAGTCGCCGAACTTTTTTTCGGAGTATATATCTATGCTGTCACCATTTTTCGCAGCCAGGTTAATCATGTCCCCGAAACCGCCCGTATTGGTTAAGCGCTGCGGGTTTTCCGAGGACATTTTGGCCGTACCCACAACCCACTTACTTTTTTGCTTATCGCCCGCCAGCAGCCAATTGTCCAGGTCTACGCCGTTGAATTGAATAAAGGCATCGCCATATTTGGGCGGCAAATTCTTGATAAGGATATCCTTAAACTCCACAACCATCGGTGGTCCGGTGTGAATTTGCAGCGCAAGTAATCCCTCGCGGGCAGCGCCTTTGCGGTCCTGCGGGTCATCCGGGTTGGTGACGCGGTCGTTATCTATCAGCTCAATCATCTGATAGCCGTTAAGGTACTGTATAATATGGTTGCTCTGGGCGATGATGTGGTATTCGTTCCAGTCCTTGTCCTTGTAATAGCCGGCCTTAATAAGCTCGTCTTTATCGGCGACTCTGCCGATCATCTTTTTGGTGCCCTGCTCCTCAATGACAACCATCTCGCCGACATTAACGAGCGAGCCTCTGCCAGCCTCGTGATAAAGAAAGCCGACCGCGCCTGGATTACCGACGACCTCGGCTTGATAGCCGGATATCCGCCATTTCTCGAACTCTTTGCTGCGGTATTGGATGCCGGAGTTACCGCTCTGGATACGGAATTTTATCTTCAATTCGAAGTCCTTGAGTTTGCCGCCTCGCCAGATGCAAAACGTATTGTACTTAGCTGGATTTTCAGCCGTCGTTTCGCCGCGAATGGCGCCATCCACAGCCTTCCAGAGACGCGGGTCGCCGTCCCAGCCGCTAAGGTCTTTGCCGTTAAATAGCGTGATCCACTCGCCGGAGGAACTTGCCTCGCCCGCCAGCGCAGTTTGCTGCCAGCCGGTCGCAAACAAGCTGAAAGCTAATACCGCGATGATGAGAACCATCCCACTGCAGACGACGGGTTTACTGTTTTTTATCCGCATGTAAATCATTGCAGTTATCCTCAGTCAAATGATTTGATTTTAAGATTCTTGAACCATATTGGGTTGCCGTGATATTGAAAGCCCAGGTGTCCTTCGCGCGGCATATCTTTATAGGCGGTGGGGAACTTATTCTTGGTTCCCTGGGGGTTTTTGTACGGCTCAGTCCAGAGATCCAAATCCATATCGATAATATCCTCGCCATTGAGATTTACATAAATCTTATTGTCCAGGCAGGTGATGTTGTAGTGGTTCCACTCGCCTGGTTTTTTGACAGCCGTCTTTGAGGGCGACAGACAATCATAAATTGCACCGCACTGGCCGTGCTTTGTCCCGTCGGTGGTGGCGTGAATCTGGACTTCAATGGCAGTGTTGATCCAATTCTCTATACTGCCGGTGCGGATAAAGACGCCGCTATTGCCCCCTTCCGGAACTTTGAAGTCCAGCTCCAGTGTGAAGTTGCCGTAGCGTTCTTTGGTCCAGATGTCACCGGCAGCGCCGGCTGTGGGCGAAAGGACACCATCAGCATCAAAAGCCCAGGCGCCGGGCTTCATCACCGCGTTGGAAAGGTCCTTTTTGAAGACGTCTTTGTACTCGGCGGTGCTCAGTTCGGCTGCGACCTTTCTAAAAAATGCCACACATCCAGCAATCTCCGGCATCGAGTTCAGCCAATTGTACTCATACTCGATGGAGAATACGCCCTTGAAGTTTTGCCCGGCTAACTCTGCCAGCAGCGCTCTGGCATTACCGGCGCCAGTACCCCAAATCACATCGTGTGCTTTGGGATTGCCGAACTCATTCAGGTCCTTAAAGTGCAGGCTGATAATTCGGCCCTTAAGTTTCCGTAGCGCTTCAAGTGGATTTACGCTTGAGCGCATCCAGTGCCCGGTGTCGGCACATGCGCCAATTCGCGGGCTTCGGCCCTGGCAGACTTTCAGCATGGTCTGGGGGTCCCAATAATGAGAAGGCTTGGGGTGATTGTGAATGGCTACGTTAATCCCGTACTCTTTGCACAGTTTGTCTATCAGGTCAAACGCATCCTCCGGCGGCTCAGAGACAATCGTCTCGATGCCCATATCTTTAGCAAAATCAAATACCTTTCGACATTCCGTTTCGTTGTTGGGCAATCCAACCACACCATAGTTTACCAGCTTTACGCCCGACTCACGTAGCTTTTGCAGAACCTCCTTCCTTATCTCGGGCGACATATTGTGATCGGCTCTGATATCAGGTTTTTCCTTACTGAGCGATTGGCCCGGAAAACCCTCGATGTATCGCATGCCGAGCGCCTTTGTTTTGTCTATGGCTTCATAGAACGTGAAGCGGTTGAAGCTGTACGCCTGCATACCCAGCCGCCAGTCCTTCTGGCTGTCGGCAAACGCCCTCGGCAACAAGTTGCTGCCAAGTGCAAACGCGAGCAACACAATGATAAATTTCGACCATCTGTCCATCTGTTTGTCTCCTTCTAATCTTAAGTGCCTAAAGTTTACAGTGCCTAAAGTGCCTAAAATCATTTTTGTAACTTTAGCACACTTTAGGCACTTTAGCTCACTTTTTGGGGCTACAGAGTCCACCCCTGTCGATATTCGCGTCTCAAATACTTGTTAGCCTCGGGCAGGTTGGTGACTTTGAAGTTCGGCCCATCCCAGGCCAGTTTTTGCCCGGCGCGGGCGACTACGTTGCCTAATAAAATCGTCTCGGTCAGCGGCCCGGAGTAGTCAAAATTAGCCAGCGGCTTCGGGCCGCCCTTGCATGCTCTTATCCAGTCCTGATAGTGGTTCACTTCTCGCGGCAGCGATGGCTCAGGCAGCTTAAAGCCCTTCATCCTGGATTCAGGTATAAGCCTGGGGTCGCCGCCGTGCGGGGCGAGTATTGTACCTTTTTCGCCGTAATAAAGCCCGCCCTGGTCGGGCAGATTCCGTTCTTTTTCAAGCTCTTGCGGGCGGGGCGGCTGGTTGGCACCGTCATACCAGGTAACCGTAACCGCCGGCAAATCACCGCGTGCCGGAAATTCCCATTGGACGACTGTTTTCTGAGGATAGGTGTCCTTGTTGAATGGGCCAGGATCAGCTTCGACCGACGTCGGATAGGTTAAGTCCAGTGCCCACCAGGCCGGGTCTATTATGTGACAGCCCATGTCTCCAAGACAACCGGTCCCGAAATCCCACCAGCGGCGCCACTCGCCCGGCAGATAAGTCGGATGGTAGGGCCGATATGGCGCAGGACCCAGCCAGAGGTCCCAGTCAAGTGTCTGCGGAATGGGCGGCGTATCTTTTGGCCGAGTGCCACCGCCCCAGTCCTTGCCGCTCCAGATATCTACTTTCTGAACCTTGCCAATCACGCCGGACTTGATAAACTCCACAACGTATTTGACGCAGTTCTCGGCGTGAAGCTGAATACCCATCTGCGTCATTACCTTGTGCTGGCGAGCAGCCTCGGTGAGCTTGCGGACCTCGTACATGTCGTGCGCCAGCGGCTTCTGACAATAAACGTGCTTACCCATCTTTATCGCCATCATAGCGGCTACTGCGTGCGTGTTGTCCGGGGTGGAGACTGTGACAGCATCGATGTTTTTGTTCTCTTTTTCGAGCATCTCGCGGAAGTCACGGTATTTCTTAGCCGCGGGATACCTATCGAATGTGCCGGCTGCATACCGCCAGTCCACGTCACATAGTGCCACAATATTTTCTGTGCTTACCTGCCCTACATCGCTTGCCCCCATGCCCGCGACGCCGATACAGGCAATGTTTAGTTTTTCGCTTGGCGGCGTTCGTCCAGGGCCACCCAGCACATTCCGGGGAACGATTGTGAAAACTGCTGCCGCTGCCGTACCACCCAGAAACTGCCGTCGCGAAATTTGTCTCTTTGCCACAACTCAGCTCCTACTCTTACGCTATGCTTACAATGTCCAACCTTCACGGTACTCCCGGCGGAGAAATTCATTCGCCTCGGGCATGTTAGTGAACTTCATATTAACACCATCCCACTGCAACTTTGCACGGGTTAGTTTCTCCCTCAGTTCCGGGCGCAGAGCAACATTGCCAAGCAAAACGACCTCGGCCAGCAGCCCGGCGTGGTCGAAATTAGAGCCAGCGCTCTTTGCGCCCTTGCAGGCTTCAATCCACTCTACAAAGTGTCCCGGCGAGCGGGGAATCATCTGCGGCGGTCTGCCATATTCTTTCGCCCGTGACTGCGGTATAAGCCGGTGGCCAAGCATTTTACCTTTATCGCCCACGAACAGGATGCCGCCTGTGCCTAATTGTTCGCCCCCTGCCTCCGCAGGGGCAAGCTTGTCCCCGCGAACGCGGGGATCCATTTCATCGGGCCGGGGGGGCCTGAGTCCGCCATCGTACCAGGTCACCTTGACCGGCGGAAAATCACCACGGGCAGGGAATTGGTAATGCACCGTAGAGGCCACAGGATATGTCTCTTTGTTGACCAGAGTACAACTGGCCTGCACGCTGGTGGGATGTCCAAGCTTCAGGGCACGAAAAACCGGGTCAAGACTATGACAGCCGATGTCCCCTAACGCTCCTGTTCCAAAATCCCACCAGCCGCGCCAAACAAATGGCAGATAACACGGATGATACGACCGATATGGCGCCGGGCCCAGCCACAAATCCCAGTCCAGACCCTCCGGCACGGGCGGCGTTTCTTTTGGCCGGTCAACACCCTGCGGCCAGTAAACGTCATACAGGCCCTGCAAAGGCCTATCCGTCCAGACGTGGACTTCACGCACCGGGCCGATGGCGCCATCCCAGACATACTCGCACATCAGCCGGGTCTCTTCCGATGCCTGGCCCTGGTTTCCCATCTGCGTCGCCACCTTATGCTCGCGGGCAGCCTGGGCAAGCGCACGGGCTTCATAAACAGAGTGCGTCAGCGGCTTTTCGCAATAGACGTGCTTGCCGCGCTTTATGGCAGCCATAGAAGCAACGGCGTGAATGTGGTCGGGCGCGGCTACCGTTACCGCGTCGATGTTCTTTTCTTCCTTGTCCAGCATCTCGCGGAAGTCGCGGTATTTTTTAGCATTGGGATATCGCTTAAAAGCACCCGCTGCATGCCTCCAGTCCACATCGCATAGAGCAATGATATTCTGACTATCCACACCACGCAGGACGTCTCCTCCCCGTCCACCCACACCGATGCCGGCTATATTGAGTTTTTCGCTGGGCGGCGTTTGACCTGCTCCTCCAAGAGTGTGCCTGGGTACAATTGTAAACGCCGCTACCGCCCCAGCAGTCCCGATAAAGTCTCGGCGTGACATCTTTTTCTTGTCCACTATTTAATCCCCTTTACCGCTGACAGCGCGGAGACCACAGAGAAAACGGCCTTGTTAGTGGCACGGCCATCTTGGCCGTGTTTTCACGGGCTGGAAGCCCGTGCCACGCATCTCAGCGTGCCCAGCGGTTAATCCGCCATACGTTAGGCGTATCAATCCAACTTACAATCTTACAATGTCCAACCTTCACGATACTGATCGCGGATGTACTTGTTGGCCTCTGGCAGGTTGGTAACCTTCATATTCGGGCCGTCATAATACAATTTAAGGCCCTTTTCGTATAGCTGCTGGCTCATTCGGACGGCGATATTGCCGAGCAAGACCACCTCGGTCAGCGGTCCTGCCCAATCGAAATTTGAGCCGGCGGGTTTGCCGCCCTTGCAGGCCAATAGCCACTCTTTATGATGCCCAGGCGAACGGGGCAGGACCTCCGGCGGCTTGCCGTATTCTTTGCTCCTTGACTCCGGAATAAGCCTATGGCCCAGCATTTTGCCCTTGTCACCTACATACAGGTTATCATCCGCGTCGCCGAAACGGCGCCCGTCCTCAAGCTCTGCTGGCCTGGGAGGCATCAAGCCGCCGTCGTACCAGGCCAAAGTTAGAGGCGGCAAATCACCGCGAGCGGGAAATTCATAACGAACGATTGATGCCAGAGGCGCAGTTTCTTCGTTGACGCCGCTGCAGCAAGCCTCGACACTTGTTGGGTATCCTAACTTCAAGGCGCGGAAAATCGGGTCGAGCTGATGGCAGCCGATGTCACCCAGCACGCCCGTTCCGAAGTCCCACCAGCCGCGCCAGTTAAATGGACAATACGGGACAAGCTCCCCTCTCTCATCCGGAAACTTGGCATAGGGCCGCCATGGTGCAGGTCCAAGCCACAAATCCCAGTCCAGGGTTTCAGGCACGGGCGGCGTATCTTTCGGTCGGTCCAGGCCGCGAGGTGAAATGTATCTATTGCACCAGGAATGGACCTCCCGCACCTGCCCGATGGCGCCTGCCCGGATAAACTCGCATACAAGGCGAGTCGCCTCGGATGCCTGGCCCTGGTTTCCTAACTGAGTGGCGACTTTAGCCTTGCGAGCGGCCTCTGTAAGCTGCCGAGCCTCCCAGATCGAGTGCGTCAGCGGCTTTTCACAGTAGACGTGCTTTCCCAACTTGATGGCTGTCATCGCGATAACCGCGTGGCTGTGGTCCGGCGTGGCGATTACCACCGCATCAATGTTTTTGCCCTCTTTATCCAGCATCACACGGAAGTCGCAGTACTTTTTGGCCTTGGGATATTGCTTAAATACGCCGGCAGCGTACTTTTCATCCACATCACAAAGTGCCACAATATTTTCGCTGCCGACTTCATCGAGGTCGCCGGCGCCGCGACCACCGATGCCAATACCCGCAATATTGAGCTTCTCGCTGGGCGGCGATTGACCGGATCGCGCCAGCACATGTCGCGGCACAATAGTAAATGCTGCCGCAGCAGCTACACTGCTCATAAGCTCGCGCCGCGAAAGAAACCCCCGGTGAGGCTTCCCGCTTTGCTGGGTCCCAAAGCGGGGGCTAAATGCTGCGCAATACGCCCGACGCAATACGCATCCCGATGTGGCTTTTTTCTGCTTCTGCATAGTAATCCTCTTTATAACAAATAGAGGCACCAGACGCTTTGTCGAACGTTTGGTGCCCCCAAAAACGCCATTTACCAGGCCCATCCTTCGCGGTACGTAGGCCGGACATACTCGTTGGCTTTATCGTCGTTGGTGACCTTCATATTCTGGCCGTCCCACAGCAGCTTCTGGTCCAAGCGGCGCAGGGCAAGGTTGCCCATTACAACCGCTTCGGTCATTGGCCCGGAGTAGTCGAAGTTCGAGCAGGCTGGCTCGCCGCCCTTACAAGCCCTAATCCAGTTCTGTTCGTGACTGCCTTTCACTCTGGGCAGGGTTTTCGGCGGGCGTTTGTATTCCTTCATCTTAGTCTCGGGTATCAGCCGAGGATTGTCGCCATATTCGCCGCACATAAGTTTGCCTTTGTCGCCGATAAAGACAACGCTGGTCATCTTTCGGCCAGGCTCTAATTCTTCGGGCCGAGGCGGCTTCATTCCGCCGTCGTACCAGTTCAGCTTGAGCGGCGGCATATCGCCGCGGGCAGGAAATTCAAGACGCACAATAGATGCCAACGGGAAGGTCTCATTGTTCACCTTGGTCGCGCAGGCCTCAACGCTGCTGGGATAGCCCAACTTGAGCGCCGAGAAAACCGGATCAAGCAAGTGACAGGCCATATCAGCTAACGCCCCACCTCCAAAGTCCCACCAGCCGCGCCAGTTAAATGGTGCGTAGCAGGAATGGTATGGCCGCCATGGTGAAGGCCCAATCCACAAATCCCAGTCCAGTCCTTCTGGCACAGGCTGCGTCTCTTTAGGCCGGTCAATTCCCTGGGGCCAAATAGGCCGGTTGGTCCAGGCGTCTACCTGGCGCACCGGGCCGATCGCGCCATCCCATATCCATTCGCAAATCAGGCTAACGCCCTCGCCCGAATGGCCCTGGTTGCCCATTTGGGTAGCGACTTTGTACTTGCGGGCCGCCTCAGTCAGCATACGGGCTTCCCAGACGGTTCGTGTCAAAGGCTTTTGCACGTACACGTGCTTACCCCGCTGCATCGCGGCCATAGCAGCTACGGCATGGACGTGGTCGGGCGTAGCCACGATCACCGCGTCGATGTCCTTCTGCTCATCCAGCATCTTGCGGAAATCTTTCCATTTTTTAGCATTGGGAAACGCGTTGAATGTCTCCCTTGCGCGATCTTCGTCTACGTCACACAACGCCACGATATTCTCACCTTTGCAGGCGTTTGTGTTACTTGCCCCCATGCCGCCGGCGCCAATACTGGCTATATTTAGCTTTTCGCTGGGAGGGACATTTCGCGGGCCGCCCAGCACGTGCCGGGGCACAATTGTAAATGCCATTGCTGCTGCCGCGGCACCACCCATAAAATCACGCCGAGTAATCCTTCGACTGCGCTCAGGACAAGCCTTTTTGTCCTGCTGCTTGAAAATTTTCTTCTGCTCTTTCATATCTGTATTCCCCGTAAATTGCTGCTTACACTTTGTTATGTTCGCAAACCACCACGCTCGACGATCGAGCGATTAGTTCTACTGTTTCACAGGCTGGTCCGAGGCCGGTTCCTTGGGTAATTCAACCAGCCAGATATTACGGTACTGCACAAGATTGCCGTGGTCTTGCAGATATATGCCGCCGGGTTTAGCTGCGTCACCACCCAGAGCAGCGGTTGTCAACCCGGGCACGCTCACCTGGTCGTGTATTTTCACGCCGTTGTGAATCACTGTCAAGCAAGGGTCGCTTTTCTTATTGCCGGCCTGGTCGAACCGCGGCGCACGGAAGGTAATATCGTAAGTCTGCCACTGCATCGGCGGAGCGCACATATTTACCAGTGGCGCCGCCACCCGATAGATTCCGCCGCATTCATTGTCCAATCCTTCCAGACCATAACTATCCAGAATCTGAACTTCGTAGCGTCCCTGCAAATAGACGCCGCTATTACCACGTCCCTGACCACGGGCTTCGGGCATAAAAGGCGTGCGAAATTCCAGATGCAATTTGCAATCGGTAAAATCCTTTTTTGTTATAATTGAACCGGTGCCCGGTTTAACTTCCATGGCACCATCAACAAGTTTCCATTGCACCGAATCCTGTCCAGGTTTTTTCTCTGCTGGCCTCCACTGGTCGAAGTTTTTCCCATCAAATAGTATAATCGCGCCCCTTGGGGGCTTTGCCCCCAATGTGGGCGAAAGGCGGACAGTTTTGGTTAATGAGAACTTTCCCGGATACTCCTGACCATTGCCCTCCTCCCGTGCTTTGAATGTGCCGGTGAATTTGTCGCCTTCGATGACTGCCGCAGCATCGAGCTCCGCAGGGTCATTTTTCAACGTTGAGTGTCCTGACAGCCGAGCCTTGCTATATTCCCGCCCGCCCTGGAGAACTATGTACGGATCGACACGTGTATCAAAACTCTCAAGCAGGCGAGCCTGGTATTGGCCTTTGCCCAAGGCTATTACCTGCGCCACCAGTGGCCCTGAGTCACTCCCATCGTCCAATTCCCACTGGCCCTGCCAGTCGCCCATAAAGGGATCAACGCTTTCAATTGCCTTACTGGTTGAGGCCAGCGGCTCCTTTTTTTCGCCGGCTGCGCAGCCAGCCAAAACCGCAAATATGACCAAGGTCAAAAGGAATCTGGCGTTTTTGCTCACATTTATTGCACTAATCATTATTTTTTCTCCTGCACACAGAACCCCGCGTAAGGGTTCCCGCAAGGCGGGGTCCCAAATGCGGGGCTAAATATTTAGCCTGCGGTTTCGCCGCAGGTTCTATTTTTCCGCCTGGTATTTTAGCTCAATTTTATTTATTATGCTCTGTGCCTGCTGGCGTACAGAATCACTTTTGGAGATTTTCATAACCTTGCCGAGTGCTTCTTTTGTTTTCTCTGGATAGCTGCCGTAGATACCTTCAGCGATTTTAACGACGGCAATTTCAGCTTCCTGCTGCAGGGCACTATCCTGCAAACAAGTGGCAGCCATCTCCAGAGCAGCAAGTGACTTCGCATTGGCCAGGCCCGAAAGGATTTTTCTTTTCTCCGGAACATCCGGTGCTAATTCCATTGCCTGCTGATATAGATTAATCATCTTTTCAGCCGGGCGGTTACGTTCCAGCCCAAGCAGCCGAACGAAGCCCCGCAGGGCGAGAATCCGGTGAACCTGGTTGCTGGAGGTTTTTGCCACCTTCAGTAGGTCATCTACGGGGGCAGGGTTGGGCCACTCAGAGAGCGAGCGAATGGCAGCATCCTGAATCTTTGCGTCACCGCTATCCAATGCCTTACGAAGCTCCGGCAGGGCACTATTGTCGCCGATTCTGCCCAGAACACTCAATAGCGAACATCGAGCCTCGACCTCTTTTACAGAAGCAAGTGCAGTTAAGACAGTTTCGGCCTGACGATCTTTCTGCTGGATTTTGTGGGCGACCGCCGCGACCGTCTTCTCGGCCTCTCCGCGTACGGACTGGCTCTTTGTCGCTATCAGCAACTCAACTAACGCCGGCAAAAACTTTTCGTCAGCAACGGTCTTTAGGACCTTGAACGATTCTCGTTGAACCTTTGCATCGGCATCTTTCGCGGTTTTCAGCAAGATTGGTATGCCGGACACGATATTGCGCTGCCCGACACTTTGAATTAGCTCAATTTTCACATCGGGCTGGGCAGCGGGGATTGCCGCCAGAATAGCCTGGTCTACCTGTTGGCCGCGCAGACGGTAGAGGCTCTCGCGGGCAGCCTTTTGTTCTTCGCCCGTAGTTTGAGCCGCTCGGCTCGATAGCAGCGACACGCTCGATGCATTGCCCAACTGGCCCACCGCCTTTATCGCCGCTATCCGCACAGATTCGTCTGCAGAGCCAATCATGCGAATAACTGCCGGCAAAGCAACTACGTCACCTCTGTCAGCCAGAGCAGAGAGCAGTTGCACCTGTCCTGCGCCTGGAAGATTCGGGAGCTGCTTGGCCAAAGCTTCTGTTATTTCTTTGCCCGGTATGTCCCTTACTAAAGCTATGGCCCCGGCCTGCATGGCCGGGTCGTTGCTCTTCAGCGCCTCGATCACAATGTCGATAGCTTCCTGCTGCCCGAACACGACGGCACTGCACGACAGAATAAACGCAAGACAAATGTTCCCTAACCGCTGATTCATATTAAGCAGCCCAGAATACAGAATTTAGAATTGAGAATTACGAAATTCTGCATTCTACATTCTCAATTCTACATTCCCTATTTTTGTTTGCCACTGGCGGTACTAACCATGCCCCGCAGCGCTGCCGTCCGAATGGCCGCAGGCATATCCGGCTCATACAGCTCTTTGTAAATGGCGTTGGCTTCTTTCTTTTTGCCTTCGGCGGCGAGCTTGTCGGCGCACTTTAGATATGCATCTAGAACAACCATTTTTAGTCTGCCAGTCGCGGTGCCCTTTGCCTTAGCCATCGCCTCAGTGGCTTGCGGCCCACCAATCTTACCCAGAGCGGCGGCTGCGGCACTGGCAATCATCTCATCCGAGTCACCGACCAGCTTTGATAGGGCGGCAGCGGCCTTGGCGTCCCGCCGTTCGCCAAGCGAATTGATTATGCCCACTTTGACTGTACCGATGGTTTTTGCCAGAGCCTCCCGTAAAGCAGCATCAACGGCAGCCCCCGGTATCCGCTCCAGCGCGTACCTTGCCATATCCGCAGGGTGAGGCTCCTGATCCGAAGCCGGTTTCTGCATCAGCATCTCGGCCAGCGCAGGCACGGACTGTTCAGTGCCAATGATACTCAATTCCCTGCATACAAATTGCTTCGCAGCCGGCGTCGCATCTGATTTCAGCAGGCCTATGAGGCTTTTTTCAATCTCTTTTAGCTTTTCAGGTGAGCCGTAAGCCTCACGAATCTTGTCACTTACCTCGGTCAGCGGCAGACGGCTCTGACCCCAATCATACGTCTTGACTTTCGCAAGTAGCTCATCCATTTCTGACCCCTTTCCTGCACTAACTGTAGGTCCGGGCTCCCGCGCAGCAGGGGGCCTCGGTTTTGTATCAACTTTATAATCGCCCAGTGCAAATTGAATGCCGTCCAGATAATGCTGTAGTATCGCTGGGTTCCAGGTAATTTCATTGTTGTGACCCAGCGCGGAATAAAACACTCGTCCTTTTCCGCAGGTCTTGATCCAGCTAATGCCCGTATCCATATCGCTGGGCTTCTCAGCCTGTTTGCGTGTAGCCTCATCGCTCATATCCAGGCTCATCAGGACGAGCTGTTCGGCGCGCGAATAGAACGGTGCCGCTGTGCGGTAGATCTCGTCCCTGATTTTGAAGCCCTTGCCCTTAAATGCCGCGGTCAGCGGGTGGTTCGGCTCATCGATCTTTATCGCCCAGGTTCCGCCTCCGCCCCAGGGATGGCCGGAAAATTGTCCGCCCATCATTTTCGCCGCATCGGGCCAGTCATAGAAATTATCCGTAGCAGCGTGGATGCCAATGATGCCCTTGCCGCCCTTTACAAAATTCATTAAGGCCTCACGCTGTGGCTGGCTGAACTTCAACCCAGTTGTATTATTCAGACAGACCGCATCGAATTTCGCCAGATTTTCGGCGTTGAATGCCGACATATCGTTGCTGACCTCGACTTGGAACGCCCCCGTCTTTTTGCCCATAATCTCCAGAGCCTTATCCCAGTATGGAATTGAGCTATGCTTAAAGCCGTTGCACAGGTTGAACACCAGGATTTTCCTGGGCTTTTCGGGTGGGCTTATGGGTTTTGCCGGCATCGCCTGCTCCATCTTTTGTATCTCGTCCGCTGATACGGCCGCGCAGGAAATGTTTGTGGCCGCGGACAAGCACCACACAATGAACAATGCGGCGCCAATAGCTTTTGACCTCTTATTCATTTTTGATCCTTTCCGTTTTGAATAGTCAATATTCAATAATCAATTGTCGATTTCTTTACAAGTGCCATGGGCTGCGCATTGGACGCTGCAGCATCCTATTTGCAGCATCGTCGTTGACAAAGACCTCTTTATCCGGGTCCCATCGCAGTTTTCGCCCAAGCAGCATAGCAATTTCACCCAGCAGTCCCACGCTTATCGAGCGATGTGCCACCTCGATGGGCGTAATAGTCTTTTCGCGGCTCTTGACACAATCCAAAAAGTTCTGCAGGTGGTCATTGCTCTGGTACAATCTGATTTCATTTGGACCAATGACCTCCTGCAAAATTTTCTCCGAGCTGGCCTGGAACCTGCCGCGGTCCACATAAATCCAGCCAGTTTCGCCATACCAGACAGTGCCCATACCCTTAGGCTGCTGGCGGTCGTTGGCCACAATCATCGTCAGGCCACTGGCGTATTTACAGGTGAACTTATATTCTGTCGGTGCATCGAAGATGCCATCTTTCGGATAGACGCCTACCCCTTCAATTTCGACAGGCCCGGTCAAGTCAAGTCCCAGTCCCCAATGCGCAATATCAATGTGATGTCCCGCCCAGTCAGTCAGTTGCCCACCTGAGTAATCCATAATCCACCGCCAGTCCCAGTGCAGCACGCCCCTATACGGCACCCCAGGCGCAGGCCCCAGCCAGAAATCCCAGTCCACTCCCTCGGGCACGGGCTGAACCGGGCGATTACCGGTGCCGCTGCCCGTGGGCAGTCCCACCTCCACAGTATGCACCTTGCCGATTCGACCGTTGCGCACCAGCTCACACGCCCGATGGAAATTGTGCACTGAACGCTGCCAGCTACCGGTCTGCCAGATTCGCCCGTAGTGATTGACCGCGTCGCGCATCACCTGACCCTCGTAAATCGTTCGGGCCAGAGGTTTTTCGCCGTACATATCCTTACCGGCTCGCGCAGCCATAATCACCGGAATTGAATGCCAGTGGTCGGGCGTCGCCAGCGATAATGCGTCAATATCCTTGCGTTCGATCACCTCCCGAAAATCCACATACGTCTTGCAGTCGCTATTTTTGTACCTGTCATCTACAATCTTTTTGGCCTGGTCGCGCTGTTTTGCATCCACATCACAGACCGCGACCACCTGGACCTCCTTTTTTCCCAGAAAGCCGCGCATGTTACCCGTGCCCTGACTGCCGACGCCGATGCAGCCCATCACGATCCGCTCGCTCGCGGCGACGTTTCCTTCCTTGCCCAGCGCCGATGAGCGAACAAGATACGGAAATCCAGCCAGTCCCGCAGCGCCGGCAGCGGCACGTTTTAGAAATTCACGCCGACCCACATTGTTTTTTGTAAACACCGTCATATCTCCCTATAACAGCACTCTACAAATACCACGGACTACGATAAGTCCGCCGGAGCAGCCGATTGGCCTCCCCTGCCTCCGCAGGGGCAAGCCTGTCCCCGCCAAAGCGGGAATCGGCCACGAAAACTTCGCGCTTCGGGTCCCATTTCAGGGGGCGTTTCAGCCTGTACGCGATGTTGCCCAGGTGACAGACTGTCACCGACCGGCAGCCGGTCTCTATATCACAAATAGGCTTGGTGCGTTTGCGGATCGCATCCAGCCAGTCAACGTAGTGGTTATTGCTGTCGTAAAGATGAATCTGGTCGGGTCGGATTTGCTGGTCCTTAAGACTCTCCGGCCAGGTTCGCAGGTATCCGCGGTTGACCTCGACCTTGCCTTCGGTGCCGGTAAATAAGATGCCGTTGGCATTGTCGCGAGTCATTATGATGCCGTTGGCGTATTTGTAGGTTAATACCTTGTAGTCCTTACCATCCGGCGGAATGATTTCCACCGGGCCGGTGTCATCCATGCCCAGGCCCCACTGGGCGATGTCAAAGTGGTGTGCGCCCCAGTCGGTCATTCCGCCGCCGCCAAAATCACTGTGATAGCGCCAATTAGGAAAGACGTCCACGCTGATATGAGGGGACAGGTCCCGGTTGTACGGCCGCCACGGTGCGGGACCCACCCACATATCCCAATCGAGGTAATCAGGCACGGGTTCAGCCGGCAAGGGTTTATCTTCTGGCGGCCCACCAACGCCGACAGTTACCGTTTTTATTTCGCCTATGTAGCCATTGCGAACAAGTTCGCAGGCAAAGCGGAAGCGATTGTCTGAGCGCTGCATACTGCCGGTCTGGAAAACTCGCCCATATCGCCTGACCGCATTTACCATTGCCCTTGCCTCGGCGATGGTTTGCGAGAGAGGCTTTTCGCAGTAGATATCTTTGCCCGCCTGCGCCGCCTGAATAACCATAATAGCGTGCCAGTGATCCGGCGTGGAAATTACAACCGCGTCAATATCATTTCTGGAAAGTAGGTCGCGGAAGTCCCTGTATGCTTCGCAACTGACCTGCGGCCGGTCGGATTTTTGCCCATAGAAATCTGCAACGATTTTTTGGCCGCGCTCCAGCTTCAGCCTATCCACGTCGCAGACAGCAAGAACCTGCGTGCCGGGTGAATTCAGAAAGGAGCTTATCAAATGCTGACTCTGCTTACCCGAACCGATAAAGCCCAGCGTAATCCGCTCGCTTGGCGCAGCAGTGCTGGCTTTGCCAAGTGCCGAAGCCGGCACAAAATACGGTAACACCATCATACTGCCGGCGGAACCTATTGCTCTTTGCAGAAACTTACGCCGGCTAAACTGTCTTTGCTTCATAACAAACCCTCACTCAGAATTGAGAATTCTCAATCCGCCCAGCGTATGGCGGATCAATTCTGAATTCTCCATTCTAAATTCACAGGTACCACGGGCTGCGCATCGGCCTACTGAGCATTCTCGTGGCGGTTTTATCGCCCAAAATCTCTTCTGTATCGGGGTTAAAGCGTATCTTGCGTCCCAGAAGCATCGCGATCTGGCCCAAATGACCAGGCGTCGCCGAGCGGTGCGCAACTTCACATGGCGTCAGGGTCGTGGCCCGGCTCTTTACACAATCCAGGAAGTTACGCCAATGCCCCGGTGATTTGAAAAGAGCAGTCTCGTTGGGCCCGATTTTTTCTTCGAGCAGCTTTTTGGGCTGCGCGTCCAGGTGTCCGCGGTCGACCCATACCCAGCCGTCTGGGCCGATCCACTTAGTGCCGCTGCGGATGTCACTATGTCCGCCGGCAATAATCATGGTAATGCCATCGCGATATTTTGCGGTAAGACGATATTTGGTGGCCGTGTTCCACAAGCCGTCTTTGGGATATTCGCCAACTCCTTCGATCTCATAAGGCCCGGTATAATCGAAGCCCAGGCCCCAATGCGCGATGTCAACGTGGTGGCCTACCCAGTCCATCAGTTGTCCGCCGCCGTAATCTAAATGCCAGCGCCAATTTTTATGCACACGGGCGGGACAGTAGGGTGCATACGGCGCAGGACCAAGCCAAAAATCATAATCGAGATTTTCAGGCGGTGGGCCGAACTGTTCCTGGCCTTTTGTGCCGGCAAAATCTGTGTGCCCGGCTGGCAAGCCCACCTCGACGGTGTGCACTTTGCCGATTCGGCCATTGCGCACCAGCTCGCAGGCAAAGCGGAAATTCTCCAGCGACCTTTGCCAACTGCCGGTCTGCCACACACGCCTGTAACGAGCCACCGCATCGCAGATTGCCCGGCCTTCGGCCAGATTGTGCGACAGAGGTTTTTCGCCGAAAATATCTTTGCCCGACCGTGCAGCTTCTACCGCAGGAATCGCGTGCCAGTGATCCGGCAAACCGATTGAGACCGCGTCAATATCCTCGCGTGCCAGAAGCTCACGGAAATCACGGTAAATAGCGCAGTCTTTATTTTTATAGTGGTCGTTAATGCGATTGACTGCGCTCTGCAAATGGTTTTTGTCCGCGTCACAAGCCGCGACAATCTGGCAGTCCTTTTCGCTGAGAAAAGAATCCATGTTGCTTGTTCCCTGCCAGCCTACGCCGATGCAGCCCATGGTAATCCGTTCACTGGCGGTGACGCTACCACTTTTACCCAGAGCCGCGGCGCTGACAATATACGGGAATCCTACTGCCGTCGCAGCAGTGCTGGCTAAGCCCTTAAGGAACTCTCTCCGGCCGATACTATTGTTGTCGTTCATCACACAATTTCCCTTCAAAAGAAATCAAATATCAAAGAGCAAAATGCAAAATTGAGGAGGTCATCCGCCTTCGGCGGATTTCGCAATTTTGATCCGCCAGACGTATGGCGGATTGATTTTTTATTTTCGATATTTAATCTTACTTTTCAAAAGCCGCATCGAAGCGGACGCCGGAGCTCTTAAAGTCCGCCTTCTTAATGAACTCGCAGGCCTCTTTCGCGCCGTGCTCACGGTCCATTCGGCTGTCTTCCCACTCGACCGAAAGCGGACCTTGATAGCCGACATCGTTCAGGGCGACGATAATCTCCTCAAAGTTTATGTCACCGTGGCCGATAGAGCGGAAGTCCCAGTAGCGGCGCGGGTCTCCGAAATTCGTATGCCCGCCAAAGACGCCCACCGTGCCGTCGCCGTGCCGCCACCAAACGTCCTTCATGTGGGTGTGGAAGATGCGGTCGCGGAAGGTGCGAATGAACTTGACGTAGTCCACACCCTGATAGCCAAGATGACTGGGGTCATAGTTGAAGCCGAACGATTTGTGGCCCTTGACCGCATCGATGGCACGCTGAGCCGAGGCAATGTCAAAGGCAATCTCTGTCGGGTGCACTTCGAGGCCGAACTTCACGCCCTCAGCTTTGAATGCATCCAGAATCGGTATCCAGCGCCTGGCGAAATCATCGTAGCCGGCCTGGATCATTTGCGGCGGGGCCGGCGGAAACGAATAAACCGCGTGCCAGATTGAGCTGCCGGTGAAGCCATTGACGACCTTTACGCCTAACTTCTTGGCGGCCTTGGCGGCCTGGATGACGGCTTTTGCTGCCCGCTTGCGAACACCCTCCGGGTCGCCGTCGCCCCAGACGTCCGGCGGCAGTATCGCCTTGTGACGCTCATCTATGTTGTCGCAAACCGCCTGGCCAACCAGATGCGTCGAAATGGCGAACACCTGCAGCCCATGCTTTTTCAGAAGCTCTCGCTTAGCCTTGCAGTAGTTGTCGTCTTTCAGGGCTTTGTCCACCTCGAAGTGGTCTCCCCAGCAGGCCAGTTCCAGGCCGTCATAGCCCCAGCCAGCCGCTTTTTCCGCCAGCACTTCCAGAGGCAAATCCGCCCACTGTCCAGTAAAAAGTGTTACAGGTCTAGCCATTTGTTAATCTCCTTCCTCAAAAATTTCAAAGACCAAAATGTAAAATTAAAAAATCATTATAAAAGTCGCTCTCCGCTTTGCAATTCAAATTTTGCCCACCATAGACAAGTCAGGACCATCTTGTTGGGATGTTTTTTGGGAGCCTGCTTTGCGGAAACTCTCTACCTTAACCTCTGGCGGATTGGCAAAATCTTGCCAGAAGCGCTCGGAAATCCCCGCGAAAGCGGGGACCTCATTAACTTTGCCCTCGTGCACATAAAGCCGATAGCGGAAGATGTAGTCTTTGCCCGGCTCCATTACCCAGTCGCCCAATTGCGAAGGTGCCCAATTGAAAAACACCTGATTTTCAAACTCAGGCCAAATCCGCATCGGCTCAGGATGTCGAAAATTATCCGGATGGCTAAGATGCGTGATGCCTGCCCATTTATCCTTAATAGCGCCCGACGTGTCGCACCAGCGGGCACGGGTTCCGTGCCCATCTTTGCGGGTTTTACCTTCGCTGGTTAGATATGCCGCGTTTTCGCCCTTCCATTCGGCGGCGGCGCGAAAACCAAAGCCGCCATAGCGATATTCAATCTGATAAAGCGGGCTGTCGGCCACACAGCGTTGCGTGGATTTGAAGTCCAACAGCCAGTAGGCTTTTTCCGGCCCGCCGACATTATAGACGCGAACGTCCCAGACCTCCCGGAGCACAACTTTCTCGCCCCCCTCAGTCTTCAAGGCCACGTGCTCATGCTCTGCTTGGAAGCCGCCATAAACTGGCCCGTCAGTCGTGCTGAGAAATCTGACGAAGCGAACCGTGCCCTGGCCTTCTTTGAGGTTCCAGAAGTCTACGTCTTTGCCCTGGAATTTAGTGTGCGTCCACGGCATCCAGATTCCCAGATGATGGATGTGGTCGGGCGGATGAATGTTTGTCAGAACGTCACCGCTCGGCGACCATAATGGGTGAATGAAGCCGCTGCGGCTAAAAAGTTCGCTCTGCCCTTGCGGCGGCGGGACAACGGCATGATTATATTGCAGTATTTTCTGGTCGCCTTTTTTGATAAGCAGCACTTTGTCGTCCTTTAGCGCCAAAACCTCTGGCGTTTTCGCCGGTGCGCCCGCCCCTCCACGTTCGTTTCTGACCGAAACGAACCTGCTGGGGCCCGTGATCAGTTCATAAACGCGTTTGCCGCCTACAGGCGTCTTGCCGGAAAGAATCCACCACAACTTTGCCGACTCGCCCGGCTCAATCTGCCCAAGAACCGGCAGGCGTTCGGAGGCTTTAATCTCTATCAGCCCTATCGGCTTATAGGCTGCGGCATCGGGAATTGACCCGAGGCTAACCGACACGGGCGTGTCTATACGGTCGTACTTGCCTGCTTGGACGGTAATTCTTGCCAGGACCTTATCGGCGGCGACAGAAGTACCGGCAAGAAGCAGCAACAGTAAAACACATGTAGGATGGGCAGGTCTCCTGCCCACTTGCCCGCCATACGTCTGGCGGGTAAAGATTCGACCAGCATGGGCAACGGCAGTTACCCATCCTACGGATAAACGATTTGCCATCTTGATTCCCTTTCGCCTGGAAAACCGGTCGCCCTTCTGGGGCGAAAGTCCATAGAATAATGAGGTGCAATGGTTTAATCAAGTGTTATCCAGCAGATTTTGGATGAGCACGTGCGCACAGACAGCGCAAGATCGCAGACCGTAGGGTGCGATGAATCGCACCAATTCTGTGGGAATATGCAGATGGTGCGAAATTTCGCACCCTACCCTTTAACGCAGACTAAAGGCTCAAGCTTAGCTACTTTCTTGGCCAATTCCGCCTGGTCGGTCGCATCGACCACCTCATCGACATCTTTGTAGGCGCCAGGAGCTTCCTCAGCAACTCCGCGGACCGATACCCCCCGCACGATGATGCCTTGTTCAGCAAGTGTCCTTATGACGTCTCTGCCGTGCCATTTTTTGGTAGCTTGCGTTCGGCTCATGGCTCTGCCTGCACCGTGGCAGCAGGAGCCGAGGGAAAGTGACATGCCTTTCTCGGTGCCGACTAATATATAAGAAGCTGTTCCCATGGTGCCGCCGATAAGCACCGGCTGGCCTACCGCCCGCAAGTCCGCCGGCAGCAACGGATGGCCAGGCCCAAAGGCGCGAGTTGCACCTTTGCGGTGTACATACAATTTTCTGGGCTTGCCATCTACCACGTGCTCTTCGAGCTTGCAGGTATTGTGTGAGACATCATACAGCACAGTAAGATTTGCCGAGGGTGCGATGTCCGCGAAGACCTGCCTGACCAGGTGTGTCAACATCTGGCGATTGGCCACCGCACAGTTCATGCCACAGTTCATCGCGCCAAAATATTGCTGGCCTACGTCAGACTTAATCGGTGCACAAGCTAAGTCTCTTTCCGGCAGCACTATCCCGTGGCTCTGCGCTGCTTTTACCATTTTGCTGATAAAGTCTGTAGCAATCTGATGGCCAAGTCCTCTGGAGCCGCAATGAATGCTCAGCAGTATATCGTTTTGGCGTAGGCCGAATGTCTCAGCGCAGTTTTTATCATAGATCTCGGTGACTTTCTGGACTTCCAGGTAATGGTTGCCGGAGCCAAGTGTGCCGACCTCATCTTTTTGGCGTTCTTTGGCGTGGTCGGAGACATATTTCGGCTCAGCACCTATCATTCGCCCGTGTTCCTCCGTATGCTCAAGGTCCGCTCTATTTCCAAAGCCTCGCTCGACCGCCCACTGCGCACCGCCTGTGAGCATCTCGTCCATTTCCTGTCGGGAAAGTTTCAGCTTTCCTCTGCTGCCGACGCCGGCGGGTATTCGCCGGGCCAATGAATCGGCAAGTCTATTTTTTTGAGGCTCGATGTCACTTAGTGTAAGCCCGGTGCGCAGCGCCCGCACGCCGCACGATATGTCGAAACCAACGCCCCCAGCCGAGACTACGCCGCCTTGCTCTGCGTCAAAACCTGCCACACCGCCGATAGGAAAGCCGTAGCCCCAGTGCGCATCGGGCATCGCATAAGAGGCCTTTACTATGCCGGGCAGCTTGGCAACGTTTACCGCCTGCTCAAAAACCTTTTCGTCCATCGTTTTGATGAGTTTCTCATCGGCGTAGATAATCACCGGCACGTGCATCCCATCAAAAGGCTCTATGTACCACTGACACACAGCGCCTTTTTTTAGTTTGTCGGTATACATATTTGGAGCCTTTCTTGAAAACTATACGTCAACTACACATTGTACCATCCACATGCCGTTTATGTTCTGTTTAACTTTCAAATCCGCGAACGTCGCGGCTTTGACTTCCACGGCTGGGCTGTGCTTTTTCACATTTATCTTTTCGCCCCAGGCCTTGGCCGCAAGTCGATTGTTTTCTATGCTGACTTGAAATTTGCTAAACAGCATTTGTCGCGTTGCCATCTGATATATTATAGCATTCAGCCAATCTACAAAGAGAAATTCATCGTCCTGGTCTTGGCCTGCCCCCGCACCTGTCGCCGTGAGGCGGGGCGGCGGGCAACTAATTTCGATCTGTGTTTTTGGCTCCACCGTTTGCAACTCGGCAACGATTGCGGTCAAAGCCAAGGCAGCCTGGGCAAAGGCCTGTTCTTTTGTAGGCCCAAAGCCGCGGATGCCTATATCAGCCGGATGCGAATAATGTTCCCAGCTCGCTTTACTCATAGATACGTTATATTTAGCTGCCCGATTCATTTGGCGGTTTTACCGCAGGTTTGACGGATGGGCGAGTGCTCCGCCAGACCCTGCCAGCGGCGGGCTGGCCTGGCGGAGCCTCCACAATTGGGATATGGACACTCCCGTTTCTGTCTTCGACAGAAGACACGGGGGCCTCTTTTTGCTGAAGGGCTCGATTGCACCGAGAGTTTAGATTATCCAGCGCATTCATAAAGTTCATATATGCCTCGTATGGCGAATCGTGAGGGTTGAAGTATTTGTGAACATCACCATCTGAAAACCACTTTATGCACATATAGTAAAAGTGATCCGAGGTTTGTAACTTTCTCCAGTCCGCAAGAATCTGTGGGTCTTTGGTCGCTTTGACCTTACTTTCGAGCTTGTAAAGCTCAGCAGCGGCGTTTTTCTGCATGGCATTTGCCTGCCAGGCGGAAAGGTCTCTTTCAATGTCCGCCCAGCTTATGGTGTAAGGCACATCGAATACACCAACTGCGTCGTATGCAGCAACCGCTTCGGAAAGCGTCTTGAAGTCGTTATCAGGATATTTGAATATTTCTTCCGGCAGATGCCGCATAAAATTAAAGATGCCCGTATCCTCCCATTGGTGCTCGCCAAAGGTTTCGTAATCCATAAACAGATTTACGACAAAGCCGTTGCCGTTGACGGCGTTGACCCAACTGGCGAATTTGTTAGCAGTCAGAGGCCACTGGTTCCAGGCTCGATCGGAAAACCTAAATGCTATATCATCGCTCAGGCGATAGTTCTTAAGCAGAAGCTTCAGCCTCTGCGAATTGGGCGGGCGGTAGAGGAAGTTTGGACTTCTATAGCCCAGAATATGGTCTGCGCCTTCGGCCAGTATCGCATCGAAGCAGCCCAACTGTTCAATCAGGCGTGGTAAATCGTTATTGTAGATAAGCTCGGTGTTTCTGAAGATGCGGGGCGTCTGGCCGAAAAACCTCCGGACAGCTTGCTTGTGAGCTTCAATCTGCTCAAAGAATTCATCCATCGAATATAAGAAGCTCAAGCTGTGGTGGTAAGTCTCTGCGAGAAACTCTACACAGCCGGTCGCCGCCAGTTCGACAAAGCTGGCCAAAACCTGCGGGGCATACAACTGCAACTGTTCCAGCAATATGCCGGTTATACTAAAAGATACCTTGAACCTGCCGCGGTATTTTTTGATCAGCTCCAATAATAACAGATTCGTGGGCAGGTAGCATTTATTAGCCACTTTCTTGCAGATCTGCTCGTTCTTAAAATCGTCGAAGTAGTTGCTGTCTTGGTGGAAAATAGTGTAGTGCCTGAGCCTACAGGGCTGATGAACTTGAAAATAGAAACATACCGATGCCACAATATGTACTCCTACTGTTCCTAACCACCTGAAGCAATCAACAATGTTAGGGCAATAATTGTAAATTGACAATTGAAAATTGCCCTAAGACGAACTCAATAGTCTTTGAAGTGTCGCATCCATTCAGGCCAGTCTTCGGACCGGACGCTGCCAGCCTTAGTCCAAGGGCCGGCAGTGTCGAATTGGCGATGCCACTTCAGCAGCCACAACTGCTTAAGCCCTATCCTGCGGACAGAGAAATCCACAAAAACGCCGTTAGTGTATCCGTTGTGCCGGTCCAGGCAGAGCATCTTCATCGCATTGGTAGTCCAGTCGGCTACCTGGCCGGGGAATTGCGGCGGCTCATCAGTATGATGTGGTCTGGTATCCCACCAGTAGTCATCCAAAAACAGAGGTATGTTATTTGCGCCTCTAACATCGCGCTTCCGCCAGTACCATTCTGGCGGTCTGCCAACGTTCTGGGTCGGTGGAGGATTGGTAACCCATATATTGATCCCGTAGCTACCGTGATCCCGGTCTGGATTCGTCCAGGCTCCAAACGTAGGCTCGCCCCCCTGGTCACGAGGTTTCACGGCGGTAGGGCAGAACAGAAGGTCTTTGTCATCCGAGTAGTACGGCCGCAGCACTACCATCCAACTGCCGGGGTAATCCGACCCGATGTTCCAACCTCTATGGAAACGGCCTTCGTTCTCATCCGTGTACAGCGAGAAATAAAGGCCCCATTGGCGCAGATTCGACTGACAGGCAACGGCCTTTGCCTGCTTCCTCACCCGCTGCAACGAGGGCATCAGTATCGCCATCAGTAGCGCGATGATGGCGATAACCACCAGAAGCTCTATTAGTGTGAACGCCCTGTGTGTTTTCATTTAGGTTCCCGCGAAAGAAAAACGGGCCATCATGAAATCAGTCTGTAGGTTAGGAAATCAGAAGACCAGGAGGGACCCCGCTTCGCGGGAACCCAAATCAGGATGCAGGATATCAGGGATCAGGACATCAGGTAAAGCTAACGCCCTTTAGTGGTGTCACCTGATCTCCTGGTAGCCTAATAACCACTCCCTGATAACCTGCTAACCTGATGTCCACATCCTGATAACCTGATAACCCGGTATCTTGCTGGCCTGGTCAGTGATCTTCAAAGCTTCTCATCCACTGCGGCCAATCTTCGGGCCTGACGCCGCCGGCTCTAGTCCAGGGGCCAGCCGTATCGAATTGGCGATGCCACTTCAAAGTCCACAATTGTTTAAGTCCAACCTTCCGGACAGACCAGTCCATAAAAAGGCTGTTGGTGCGGGCGTCATGCCGGTCGATGCAGAAGGTCCACATCGCGCCCGAGCTTACAAACTGTCTATCCTCATCTTCCGGCGGATCGTTATTGTGCCGCGGCGCCGCATGTGGCACCCGGCAATCCAGAAGCACCGGAATATTGCTGGCACCTTTAACCAGACAGCTCTGCCACAAGGGCAGAAGGGAGGATGGCGAAGCAGCGCCGGCGGACTCGGATGGATAAGAAGTGAGCACCCAGAAGTTCAAACCGTAGCTGCCGATGAACTGGGGTTCGCCGGGATACGTAAGAAACCACGCCCAGGCTGAGGACTTATCGCCGAGCTCCAGGCAGGCCTGTACCTGCGGTATTTCACAATCCCTGACTTTCTGAGCGGTTGGACATAACAGCATTCTGCCGCGGTCGCGACGGTAAGACCCAAAATAATATCTGCCGTTGCGATCGCGATAGAACCGGGAGAAAAATGGCCCGAAGAACTCGTCCCATCCGAAGAATTTGCCGTCGTTCTCGGAGGCGTAAGTCGCACAAATATAAGCCCACTCGCGCAGCTTCGACTGGCAGGCAACTGCTCTGGCCTGCTGTCTGGTCCGCTCCAGAATGGGCATAAGCAGCGCCATCAATAAGGTGACGATCGTAATCACCACCAGAAGCTCTATTAATGTCAAGCCTTTTCGCTGGCGCATTGGCGGTTTGTCCCTTTCAAAGGATTCATCCTTCGCAGTACCTGCTACGGAGAAGGAACTTATCTGCCCGACATTTTCCATCAAAGCAGTTGTATCCGCCAAGTTTGGCTGCCGTAATTATAACTGACCTTCGTACGATAATGCAAGAGGTTTCTTGTACCATTTGGTCCAAACCTGTGGGCAAACGAAAAGTGCCTAAAGTGTCAGCTTTGCTGACACTTTAGGCACTTTAGCACACTTATACTTGCGACAGTCATTTTCATTTGCGTTTCCAATACTGGGTTTGACTGGACAAGCCCGCACGGATTTGGTAAAATTTATGCAATTGTAAGATGCCATCGCACTTCTATGGAGGATAGAAATGGGCAAATTAACAGTCCAACTACTCGCGGCCCTTGCCATTTGCTCGTTAGCCCTGCCGGCTCAGGCCAAATATGGCGGCGGCAGCGGCACAGAAGCCGTTCCGTATCTGATTTATACACCCGAGCAGATGAATCAAATTGGGGCTAATCCCGGCGATTGGAACAAGCATTTCAAGCTGATGGCTGACATCGACCTGAGTGCTTACACCGGCACCGCCTTCAATATCATCGGCAGGGGATCACCTGTCGAGCCTGTTTCAAATCCGTTCAGTGGCGTTTTTGATGGCAACGGTCATACCATCTCGAGTTTCAAATATACCTCTACCGGAGTAAACGCCATAGGCATCTTCGGAAACGTCGGCGGCGTAAATGCGAAAATCGTGAATTTGAAATTATTGACTCCCGACGTCCGGGCAGGAGCAGGCGATTATGTGGGCGCCCTGGTAGGGGTGTTGGAGTCCGGAGTAATCACAAACTGCTACGTGCAGCGCGGCAGCGTCTCAGGCCGACTGTATGTAGGCGGGCTGGTGGGGGCAAGCGAGGGAACTGTCATCGACTGCTGCTCAAGCGGCGGCGTCTGGGGTGACTGGTATGTCGGCGGCTTAGTCGGAGAGGTCGGCGATGGTCAAGTAACCGAGTGCTATTCCACCGCCAATGTTTCCGGCAATAGAGATGTCGGTGGGCTGGCCGGCAGGACTGCTGATGAAACAAGTGCCGTCACCAATTCCTATGCCACCGGCAGTGTCAACGGGAACATGTATGTGGGCGGACTGGTAGGCCAGGTTGAGCGCGGCGCAGCTTATAAGTCCTACTCGGTAGGCAAAGTTTCGGGCAGTCAATATGTCGGCGGCTTGGTGGGAAATATAAGGGCTCTGGGAAACGTCATGCATTGTTTCTGGGATACTCAGACCAGCGGCCAGCCAACCAGTGCCGGCGGGATAGGTAAACTCACCGCCGAGATGCAGACGATGAACACCTTCACTTCGGTAGCCTGGGACTTCTTCACCATCTGGACCATCTGCGAAGCAATTAACTACCCGGTGTTGCGCTGGCAGATTCCGCCGGGAGATTTTCGCTGTCCTGACGGCGTGACCATGCTCGACCTGGCCTGGTTCGCACAGCATTGGCTGGACGACCACTGCTTTGCAGCCAATTCTTATTGTGATGGCGTAGATCTCGATCAGTCCAGCTTTGTAGACTTTGCGGACTTCGCCCTCTTTGCCAATAACTGGCTGACAGGGATTAGATAACGCAAAATTCTAAATCCGAAATCCAAAGCACTAAACAAATCCAAATGACCAAAATACAAAACTCAAAACTTAAGGTTTTGAACATTTTGAATTTGGAGCTTTGATATTGTTTCGGATTTCGATACTTGTCCTGAGCGCAGTCGAATGGATTCGAGTCCCGGATTTCAGGAGTGCGGTCAGCAGTTCGCGCCCCGTGAGAAAAAGTTCTCACGTCGTGGAAGGAGCCCTTTGGGGGACTTTCTCACAGGGCCAGGGACAAAAAACGGGCCCCCGCACTAATTGCCCATACGTAGACAACGGGGTTGATGCTATGCCCCGAATCGGGCAATTAGTGCGGGGCTGAGGAAGGAGGGAGCTCAGCTTGGCCCGCACGGATTCCATTCCGCAATACTTTACGAATATAAGAGCCCAGAGTTCCTCTAAAAATATTTGCCTGCAAAAAATCCTGGTTCTGACAGGTCGGAGGGTGCGATGAATCGCACCAATTCTGTGGGAATATGAGATGGTGCGAAATTTCGCACCCTACAATAATTCGGACCGATGTTTAGCCCCGCCCCCGCCGGTTTGCTTCGCAAACGCAAAGCTGCGGGGGCAGGGTCCCTTCAGTAGTCTTTCAGGTGCCTCATCCATTCCGGCCAGCGCTCAGGTTGGACGCCGCCGGCTCTGGTCCAGAGGCCTGCGGTATTGAAGTCACGATGCCACTTCAATGTCCATAGCTCCTTTAGCCCTACCTTTCTGACAGAATAGTCCAGAAGAGCGGCATTTACAAAGCCACGGTGCCGATCGATGCAGAAACGCTGTATCGAGTTCCTGCAGCCGCAAGGAAATCCAGTTTGTTGACCCTCGTAAGCGGGAGGCTGATCGGTATCTTTGACCCAGGCGCACCACCACCAGCTATCCAGGAACACCGGGATATTGCCTGCACCAGCGACATTAGTAGTTCTCCAGAAGCTTGGGCAGATTCTCTTGGAAGGCCCACCTACAATAATACTGCCGCTCTCGTCAGGAACCGCCAGCCAACTGTTGATGCCGTAGCTGCCGTATAGGTAATCCGTGGTCAGCCCATCGGTACGCTGGAGCTTGAACCTGCCCCAGGCAGAAGACCTACCGCCTGCAAGCTGCGCACCAACGCTTCTTAAATTTACGCCAAGTTGGCCAACCGGATCAGCCAGTTTCGTCGCTGTAGGACAACAACGTATGTCCTCGGTGCCGGCGCAGTAAGCCCGCATCGTATACATCCAATGGTTCGGTGTGGCCAGTGCCCAGAACTCCTGCTTGGGCAGATGCCCGTCATAATCGTCGGTGTATACCTTGAAAATAGTAGCCCATTGCTTGAGGTTTGATTGGCAAACGACCGTCTTAGCATGTTCTCTGGCAGCCTGCAGGCTTGGCAGCAATATCGCCATAAGTAGCGCCATGACGGCAATCACCACCAGAAGCTCGATCAGTGTAAACCCCGTTAGAAGACCGCAGCGAAGGCGGCGGAGCCAAAAAATCTCAATCCTTTCTAACGGGGTAAAGGCGGTGCGTTTATCCATTATGTTCCCTTCGCATCTAATGTCACTGGGTTCCCGCGGAGCGGGGGCCCTCAATAATCTTTGAACCTTCTCATCCATTCGGGCCAGTATTCTGCCTGGACGCCGCCTGCTTTGGTCCAGGACCCCGTGTTGTTGAAGTCGCGATGCCATTTGAGCGTCCAGAGTTCTTTGAGCCCGACCTTTCTGACGGCTAAATCCATAAAAATGCTGTTTATAAATCCGTTATGTCGGTTAATGCAGAAGTACTTCATGCCCCCGCCTGCAAAGTCGTCCGGCAAATGCGGAGGGCGGTCACCGGAATCCGGGTGCGACGCGAAAAGAGCACAATCCAACACTAAAGGTACATTGTCCCCACCTTTTTGATAGACACTATCCCAGGGCGTGTGCGACTTGCCTGAAGAAGAACGGCTCAAATAGTAAGCTGGACTCCAGCCATTGATGCCGTAGCTGCCGGCACGATAGGGATGCACCGGACAGAACCAGGCCTGGTATGTGCTGCCTATGCCGCTGGGGCCTGTCCGCCGGGTGGCCATCGGGCAAAATAATTGCTGCTCAAACTTGTCAATGTAGTAGGCAAACTGCTGAGTCCGGCAAATCCTGCACGTGTTACTGTCGGCCGGGTCTATAAGCATCCCTTCATGAGTGTAACTCAATGTAGAAAATAAAAGGCCCCATTGGTGCAGATTTGCCCGGCAGGTGACCGCCTTTGCCTGTTTGTTAACCGCCTGCAGCGTCGGAAGCAGTATCGCCATCAATAGAGCGATAACGGCAATCACCACCAGAAGCTCTATTAAAGTAAAACCATTGTATCTGCACATGGTCGGCTTTTCCTTGCGATTCCAAAGGAGTATTTCGACCGGCATTTTTCGTTTTAGAGACAACGGCTCTGCCAGAAAGCGTGTCTGGTGTCATTATACCTTAGTGGCTCAGCCTGGTGCAAAGAATTTCTGCGCTTATCCTACGGCAAAGCAGGCAGTAAGGCTGACCAGCCGGTCTCGTTGCCGTACAAATCGCGTGCCTTGACGCGGAAACGGTGGCCTTGGTTGCGCCTTCCAACTTTGACGCTGTACGTAGGCGAACTCTGCCAGTTACTGCTGAAGCCTGGCTCGGTTGTGCACTGGAAGTAATACTGCACTGTGCCGCTCTCATCGGTAGCTTTTGCCGCTGTCATAGTGGCGTAGTAATCGAAGGTTCCACCTCCACCGTAGGTTTCATGAGGCGGCTCCTGCCACTGCATTGGGTCAGGTAGCGGTGGTTTTAGGTCAACAGTAACCGGAACCGACGGGCGTGTAGTATTGTGATTGGGCGATTTGTCGCGGACCCGTAGCACAAAGGTGTATAAATCTTTCGGCAGAGAAGTGACTTCGTAGATGGGACTATCCTGCCAGTTACTGCTGTATGCCGGATGCGAAGTGCATTCGAATCGGTACTCCACGCCGCTGTCGTCGGTCGCTGCGGTGGCCACCATCCGGATGGAGCTGGCTGAGATCGCACGAGGCTCGCTCTGCCAGGTCGCAGGGTCGGGACTCGGCGGTATGTAATCCTCGCGCGGCGTTGTCGCTGCGACATACTCAGACCATGCAGTTGACAGAAGATTGGCTTTATTTCGGGCCTTGACCCTGTACCAGTATAGAGTCTCCGGCAAAAGGTTTGTCACTTCCCACCTGGGCTCTTGGCCCGGTGCAAATAAAACCCAGCCACTGTTGGTTTGCAGGCTGTAGTAATCCTCGAAGTAATATTCTACTCCGCTGCCGTCGGTTGAAGTAGCAGTGGTAGCTACCATGGCGATTGAATATGCCGAGGTCGCATAAGGTCTTATAGCCCAGGTCATGGGATTCGGCAGAGGCGGTGTCGCAGGTGTTGGCCGCACTCCCCAATTGTCCATCAAAATCGAGAAATCTTTGAAATTCACCAGCCCATCTCTATCGAGGTCCGCCGCCAGTAGAACTTCCTTGCGAGTCCACTTCTGCGCGAACAGCACCAGATCATCGTAGTCAATTAGGTCGTCACCGTTTAGGTCTGCGACATTGCCGGCCTGAGATGGTGACATACTTGCCTGCGGTGTGCCGCCGTAGGCTCCCATATTTATCCGTTTGCCGTGCGGCCACAATTCTGCCGTCCAATCTGAGTTGGGGTCGCCGGCATCAATGCAGCGGCTGGTGACATCGTCAACGCTCCAGGTTTTGCTGCCGGGGTCCCATCTGCCGGCCTGGGATTTAAGATGGTAGTCACCGCTCACCCAGATATCGTCGCTATCATCAGGCGTGCCCTTGGTGTCCCAGTAACCGGCCAGAGCAAAAAGTGGCTCAACGATGATGTCACCGGAGCCGGCCGTGGCACCACCTCCGAGGTTGCCGCCTGCGTTCATCCAGAAGCAATTGTACGAATTTTTGCTGACGCCATAGATTCCGCCGGCATTTGCAGCTTTGTTAAACGCGATTATATTGTTGCGGATAAAACCTGTGCAATTATGCAAGCCGCCACCATTCTGTGAGGCTATATTGCCCACGATTGTATTGTTGCTTATGGGCGCGCTGCAGGTACTGATCGCGCCGCCTGACAAGCCTGCTCTGTTGCCGGCAATAATGTTGCCTACAATACTGCCATCGCATCCGTAAAGCCCGCCTCCCATAAAAGAGGCATAATTGTTGACAATTACGTTGCCGACGATGTCACCGTCGCAATAATATAAGCCGCCGCCAAAGCCTTGTTGAATGTTGGAGTTTGCCGAAATTACGTTGTTAATGATTGGCCCGTTGCAATAGGCTATCCCGGCACCATTCTGCGAGATAGTATTATTTATGATAGGCCCATCGCACCGGTATATTCCCGGCTCGGCGTTGCCTTGTATAGTGTTATCGGAAATGACAGGTGTGGCATTATTTTGCCCGAAGATGCCGTGACTTACACAATCGGTGACCATGTTTTTTGCGATGGTCGGCGAGGCGCCGCTGCAGTAAATGCCTCGTCCGGTAATGGTAAAGCCCATTAGCACTGAGCGATTGCCTTCGTTCCATTTGAAAGTCACGCTGTAGTCGGAATCAGCTTTGATAACGGTTGACCGGACAATGCTCGGATCGTCCGGGTTTTGGCTGGTAAGTACGATGGCTCTACCGATGAAGGAGATGTTCTGGTTGTACGTACCCGGCTTGACAACGATGGTATCTCCGTCCCAGGAGTTGTTGATCGCATCCTGGATACGCCCAAAATCTGCGGGTCCATCGTCGTCAACAGTAATTATTTTTCCCTGACAGGTAACGACCAGCAGTAGAGATACAACAGCAAGAACGAGCTTGTTCATTCAGTGTCTGTCCTCTCGGCAAGCGTTTATAGTGTTATTATTGTACTATCAATGGCGCACCAATTCAAGCAAAAAGACAGTGACACTGACTTGTTCTTGCCGCGTTGGCATCTTCTGCGAAAGTGGTGGGGCGCGATGGGCAGGTTGCGTTACTTTCTCGGACTAATCACTTTTGCCGTAGAGCCACTCGGCATCAGCTAATTTATAATCAATGATTTCGCCGGGGGTGAAAAATAGCTCTATTTCCTGCTGGGCTGATTCGGGACTATCCGAGCCGTGCACGAGGTTATAGCGTTGCGAACAGCCGAGGTCTCCCCGAATAGTACCAGGTTCGGCCTCGTAGCCGAAAGTAGACCCGATCATCTTACGCGCCATATTTACGGCGCCATCACCTTGCCAAACTGTCGCCAGTATCGGAGCCGAGCAAAGGTATTTTACTATGGCTTCATAGAACGGCTTGCCGCGATGAACAACATACAGTTGCCGGGCCAGTTCCTCCGAGATTTGCATGAATTTTGCAGCGACCAGTTTCAAGCCTTTTTGTTCAAAACGCGCGATTATCTGTCCTGCCAGATGCCGCTGAATACCGTCAGGCTTGATAATGATTAGAGTGCGTTCTGCCATTATTGGTGCGGGGCTACGTTGCCGCCGGTACGATATATATCTCGACCCGTCTGTTTTGCGGATTGCCTTTCTTTCCGGGGGCGTTTGGCACGAGCGGACGATATTCACCAAAACCCCGAGCACTCAATCGCTCCGGGTTGACGTTACTACCGGTCATAATCTGCAGCACAGATACTGCTCGGTGCACTGATAAGTGCCAGTTGGTCGGATGCTTGGAGCGCGTCTCAGGCTTTTCAATCGGAATATCGTCGGTGTGGCCAACAATTATTACGTCGAACTTCTTGGCTTCCTCAGAATTCAGGATATTACAAAGCGATTTAATAGTGCCAGCCGCCGAAGCTGTCACCTGGTCGCTGCCCAATTCAAAGAGCAAATCGCTCTTGAACTTGACAATACCCCGGCTGGCATCATACTCAACCATGTCACTGTGTTGTTTGGCAAAATCTTCCAGCTTGGTGCTAAGTTCGATCGGCAGCGGTGTCACGCCGAGCAGCCTTTCCTGCATCGACTTAATCAGTTCGTTCTTCTTTGCTATATCTGCTTCCATCGCGGCTATTTTCTCGCGCAGCGATTGTGCCTCTATACCGCCGGTTGTTTCAGCAGTGGCCAGTTGTCTTTTTAGCTGGTCAAGCTGCAGCTCCGCCGTCCGCAACTCGCTCTCCAGTTGTGCTATTCGTTTCTGCTGTCTATCGTTTTGGATTCTAAGGTCTTTCATCTCCCCGTTACAGCCGCTGGCCAGCACGATAAAAGCACATGCCAGAAAACCCCCCAGAAGTTTGACAGTCCACATGATTCAATCCTTTCCAACAAACTTAAGCCACCATTCCCTACTAAATTGTCAATTTACAATTTCGCTCTTATCCGTCAAGGATAAACTCAACAAAATATCAACAGTTCTTTGGGTACTATGCATCACACAATACGAAAAAAAGCAGGGCCTATGCCGAATGAAATCGGCATAGGCCCCGAAACTCGTGGTGAGCGCGGTCGAAACCATGGTGTTAGCGTTTAGCCCCGCAGTTTATCGCCGGGATGGCTTACGCCACTGCGGGGGTCCGACGCCGTGCCGGCGTCGGCTAAACACTCACACACATTGCGATTACGGCCACAAGAGCTGCTCAAGCCAGGCATCGACTAAAATCGCATAGTCCTTCAGATCAACATCATCATCGCCATCCAGATCAGCTACAACAGCAGCACCTTTGTCAAGCCATTCGTTGGCCAAGATATCAAGGTCTGCGTAGTCAACCACACAGTTGCCACTCAAATCAGCAGCGGGCTTACCCATAGAAGGAATACATCTGCTGGGATAAACCCTGATGTCATCAATGTATATCTTGCCCGTACCGCCAGCCTTAGGACTGGCACGGTTGCCAAGACCAATATACATCTTCTTGACAGCCTTCAGATTCACGCCTGCACCGCTGAATTCAGTCAAGTTAATGTTCCACTCCTGCCAATTTACCTGTGTCGCGGCAAGCGGATCAGCATTGTTGACCACCTTAATCTTGCCGGTGTTGTCTTCTACAGCCACGTACAACGGCTCGGCAGTGTTAGTGCCAGTAACAGTAGAAGCAATGTCCGCGACCGTCCAGGCGCCCGTAACTGAGCCAGTAGTAGAAACGTTGCTGAATTGAGCCATGCACAATACATCATCCTGATGGCTGGTTAACGCTAAGCCGATATAAACATTCGCAGCCATTGTGATCGTCACTGGGTTGCTGGCATCGGTTTCAGCACCGCTTGGGTCTTTCATCGTCCAATTGATGCCATCGGGCGAATGATAGCCCGTGAAGACGTTGCCTTTGCGTACTAACTTGACCCAGTACGGTGCGGTCTGATTGTCAACGCCATGCTCGCTGTCGGAATCGCCAGCCTCATGACGGAACTGGAAAGCCAGACCGTGGCTGGCCAACGGTGTCACGGCCATAAACGCATGCTTGGATGCAGGATCAAGCGTCTCACGGATCATAACGCCGGCCTTTCGCCATTCGTTAGTGCCAGGCCCGCCTATGCTGACGACGCGTGCTACGATCTCACCGTCGCCGGAGAGCTGCTTGTACATATAGCGGAACTCGTCGGATGCGCCCCAGATATCTGAGCCTTCAGCGCTCATCGTGAAGGTGCCTGGCGGACTCTCCAGAAAGTCCGGCGGATTGCCTCTAAAGTACAGCGTCAACGCCTTAACGTTGTATCTGGTCCAATCCTGTGGCGAAACCCACTCTCGGTGAGTCTCTGAGTAACGGGCTTTGCCACCGGTTCCGCTGTTGTCGTAACCTAACGGCATCGACTGGCCGCCACCATGAACGATAGATTGTTCTGCAAATGGAGGCTGACTGTAACCCACAGCCGAACCGGTGCCGTTGCCAGGATAGCCAGGTGCCGGTTCAGAGTATCCCCAGCCGTCTTTCCAGGTCTGGAATATCCTTTTGCCAACATCGTCAGTGTAGTCCTCAAAATCATCCACAATGAGATAGTCAGCTACCGTAAAGCTCCAGAGCCTGCCTGTGCTGATAGTCCCATCGGTGTTGTATTCATCGATCCGCCAGTAGTAAGGGCCACCGCCCCACTGGAGACCTTCCGGTGGAGTATAGCTGGCGGCAGCCTGCCTGCCTCGATATATGCCTGTTGAAGCCGTAGTAGCACTGTCTACCGCGGTCCGATCGGTGCCAAAGTACACATCGTGCTGGGCAGCCTTTTCGCCCGGCGTCCATTGAAGAGGCGTAGCCCTATCGATATCCGTAACCGCCTTGTCAGCAGGCTTTGGGTTCCAGGCCAAATCAGGCTCACCCCTCATAGCCTCTTTTATTTCAGCTGCCGTGAGTGCCTTGCTATAGATACGCACATCGTCAATCTGTCCAGTGAACCAGTTGCCACTGCCGTCGTAAACGCCGCCACCGCCAATGTTGACGTTGAACGAGGACGTACCATAGTTCCCAGGGGTACCACCCCCGCTCTCCACCTGCTGACCGTCAAAATAGATCTTCAACACCAAGCCGTCACCGGTCGCAGCCAGGTGATGCCACATGCCGTCATTGAATGGCCATTGTGGATTAATATTACCTCCGTCAATTTCTGTCCAGAGTTGGATTGTGGTGCCATCAATGATTCCGAACTCGATGCAGTCATTTTGGCCAACAATTCCGATCCGGGAACCTTGCGGGATTTGCGCCTTAATCCAACAAGCCAACGTGAACCCGGACATGTTGTCGAGAAGCCTCTTTCCGGTGCCCACATAGTCATCTTGACCATCAAACTCGAGCGCGCCACCAAAGAATCCGGCCACCCACTGTGGATCACCCATGAGGGTGCCGTGATTATTATGGCCAGACCAGTCAAGAGTGGTAGTGCCAAAACCCTCATCAAACTTCCACCAGCCGACAAGAGTCGGGTCGGTAATAGGTATGTCGGGGATTGTTCTGAACTGCCAGACCTGGCCTTTGTGTTTTACGCCGCTGGCTTCAAGTTCATCTATCCGCCAATAGTAAGTGGTGCCCTTTGCAAGGGTTCCGGGGTCATAGGTTGCAAGTGACACCTTAGCCTTGAAGGTGCCGCCTGTGCCATTAGCAACGTCTGTTTCGTTGGTGCCGAAATACACATCGTGCGAGATTGCACCAACACCTGCGCCCCAGCTAAGGTCCGCATCCAAGTCAACGTATTTGGCTCCATCTTTTGGATTGGGGGTATGAGCTGTATACCCAGCAGCCGTAAAGCTCCAGACGTCGCCTGTATGAACGGTAACTCCGTCAGGTTCAACCTCATCGGTCCGCCAGTAGTAAGTAGCTCCTGGCGTAAGACCGGCAACATGCCAATAAAGGTTGAATGGCTGTCGGCCTCTAAACTCAGCCGGACCCGGCGTCAGATTGGTGCCAAAGTACACATCGTGGAACTGAGCGGTCTTTCCAGCCGTCCACTGAAGAAGCGGCGTTAGAACACCGGTTGCGCCATCAGCCGGACTGGGGTTGCTGGCCATTAAGTCAATCGGCCTAATGACCGGTGAAAGGTACTTGCCTTCGATGACCACCCGGGTCGCGATACCCGGCCCTTGCCAGGCAACAGCGAGGTTATCGCCACCGCCACCTTCGGACTGCAGGGCCATAATATAGTATTTTTTACCGGCCTGCAGTGTGATGGCTTTTGATTTTTGCTCAGGGCCACCGCTACCTCCGCCGGTGTTATCGAAGTCACGTGAGGGCACCCAGCCGGGCACGCTGGCAATCTGCACCGCTTTCTCAGCAGTGTCATCGGTGCTCAGCCATAGCTGGCTCTGATCGTCGGTGGCAATCCAGAAGGTGTAGTCGCCGGTTTGTGGCGGGTACAGATAACCACGGACGCGAGTGCCGTAGCCATCCCTCCAGTCGGTTTGGCCCTCGAAGATGGTTCTCCATTCGCTGGCATCGGGATTATCCGGATAGCCCGCATAGTTCAGCAGCACATTCAGGTCCCAACCGTTGGCACCATCATTGTGATAATAGTACTCAAACAGGATGTTTCCTTTACCAACCTGCCCGGCGGCGTTCCCTACGAAAGCCAGCAGCAAAACAAGGGGAACTAAATAAATAAATTTCCTGCACATAACATTCCTCCTTCAGAAACTGTTAAAAATGACTGTGCTTTGGCCACACGCCAAAACAAAATTGATCCGCCATACGTTGGGCGGATTGAGAATGAACGAGTACAAATTAAGAATTCTTCATTCTAAATTCAAAATTCTGAATTCCTTCTGCCTCCTTTCTTCAAAGG
>Ga0315312_1000346_pt1 | contig 61834 bp, 47 predicted proteins | sample TDP7_MG_FD_203629 | JGI IMG/M metagenome (GOLD analysis project Ga0315312, IMG submission 203629) | Freshwater sediment microbial communities from Lake Towuti, South Sulawesi, Indonesia - TDP7 | ecosystem: Environmental > Aquatic > Freshwater > Lake > Sediment | place: Indonesia: South Sulawesi... | reverse complement strand
CAGCCTTCTGCGAGTAGGCTCCCCAAGCGACACCAACAGCTCCAACCCGATTCAGAACATAGTCGGCGATCTCCTCATAGTTACCCCGGAGATTTCTCTTAGCGAAGATACTGGCGATCTTCAAGGCTGCTCCCGCGATATGGGAGTTAGCTACACAGGAACCCACATTCACTATTCCTCCTGCATCGAAGTCTCCGGGATACGTTTCGTAGAGGGTCTTGCCATTCTCATCCCGATACATTCCTATTGACATGGCAGCGCACCCCGAAGTTGTTACGATAAATCGCCGGGACGCGAACTCCTTCGCCATCTCCGCCACCTCCTTGCCCCCGTTGGGATAGTTTGCGCAGCCCACGAAGGCGACGACGCCCGGAATCTCTCCGAGGACTATTGGCCCACCCACTCGCCTTATCTCAACGTCCTGAATTGCCCCTCTCCCAGCCCGTACGTTGAATACTTCTTCCTTGATCTTTTCCTCAGAGGCCTTCACGATGAAGCTGTGTAATGGGAGACCGACGGGGCAAGCGGATTCACAGCGGACACAGCCTATGCACGCTTGATAGAGCCCCGCCAAGCCGCTTAGGTCTCCATTCCGAGCCAGCCTAACCGCGCTGGGTATAGGCAGATTCTGAGGACAGGCACGCATACATTCATCGCAGTTCCTACAAAGCTTTGCCTGTTTGACTATCTCCTCTACGCTGGGAATAACCTTGTACTTGGTGCGCTTCGGTGCCACTTCCAAAGCTGTTCTAACAGCCACTTCCCCAACGCGCGTAGGGTCAAGTATCAGAACGCCGGGGACCTTACCATTCACTAGGTCTGCGACGATCTCATCTGCCGGGTCATTTGTTCTGTCCGGTAGACCTAGACACACCTTGTCAGAGGCCGCTATTAGAGGGGCATGGATCTTCTGGGCTTCGATTAGGGTGTCGGTGCGTATGCACTGCTCGTCAACAACGATAATGTCTGGTACGCCGCTCCGAATGAAACGGACTTGCCAAGATATAGGCCCAACGATCTTGGCGTTCGGACTGTACCTAGTTAAGTCGATGGCAGTGCAGCAGATTCCGCCTACCTCGATCTTGCCGACGAGCCTCTTGTCACTAATGTAGTCCATGATGTCTACGGCCGGGGGAACGTTATGGCCTATGACAAGGATCACCGGCTTGGATTTGTCGATGACGCCGAGGCCGGTCTCGACAAGAGGGGCGTCCGGGGCTGCCTTCGGGAAGCCATACGATGAGATTTGCGCTATGTCCGCCACCTCTAGGGCGACTTGGTCTAGCATACCGGCGTGGAAGACTTTAGACTCAAAGTCCAGTAGGCTTCCCTCTTGGCCTGTGTGGGTTGCTGCGACAAGACTGACTATCTGTGACTCCACATAGTCAAGTACGTCCTCCAAGTCCCTGAGGACTTTGGGTTTGATACCGCAGACAAGCCTAGTCACCGGCGCCTCGATCTCTATATTTGTTCCGCCGATGTCGATGGGTTGATCCGGTCCGAACCTCTCTATGAGGTGTTCGAGGAGATGCCTCGCGTGGGCGGTGTGTGTGGACGCACCGATGCTGGCTGCAATTAGGACGATGCGTGACTGTTGACTCGCCATGTCTAGGCCGCAGGCCCCTCTCTTGGCACGTGTGAGGTCGCATTTGCCCATGGTGCAGAGGCAGCACAGGTCGCAGTCGGGCATGTAGAAGGGCTTGTACCGGTTGAGGAGCTTGTGATCCCAGCTTCTTAATTCGCTTACGGTGGGGAAGGGTGTCGGTCCCAGGGGTTCGGTCCAAGTCTCATCGAAGATTCTTCCGACGGATAATTCGACATTCTTGAGGGAGCCGAACTCTGTTGTTAGCTCACCAAACTTAATCTTGAGGGCCTTCTTAGACAAGTCAATACCACCAAAGAATTGCCCCAGTGGCCACCTTCTGGGTTTCGCTAGAGTAAGAAGCATTGCGATTTATGTCTTTCCAAATTGTCATCCAGTCGTCGACTTACGCGTAGGTGGGAACTTATCTAGGGGTACTTCTTCAAGGTTAGTCCTGTCATAACTGTTATGGTATTGGAACCAGACCCCTCGGAATATGGAACCATGGCTAAGGAAAAGCACTTCTCCGTGGCTAGGCAGATAATCATTCAAGGCATCATGGTAAATGCTCTGGCTCTTGCGCTGAACCTGGTGATTTTAGCCACCTACTCCTTCCTGAAAGGTGTGGCCTTTTCCGCTCTGGTCTGTGGTTCCCTTGAACTCCTCCTTCTCCTCGAGGCAGGAATCCTGCTCCTTGCTGGTGGTGCCCATGTCGTGACCTCGGGCGTCTCCTTCGGGAAGATCCGTGAACGTGTCTTCAACTCCAGAGAATGGTCACCAGAGGAGCTCAGACGGAGTGAGAGGAGGGCGTTGCCTTTTGTCATGGCTGGGGTCTTGATCCTGGCAGAGTCTCTGGCACTGGCTCTAGTGTGAGGCTTTAAGAAGAAAAAAGAGGAATAGAAGAGTCGGGATGACACTACCGACCTATTAGTAGCTGTCCACTCGATGAGAGAGGAGGGGCAGGACTAATTTGTCCTTGGCTCGGTACATCGCTCGGCGCTTGCTCCACATGATCCCCCTACTCATAGGAATCTCCATCATTAGTTTCGTAGCGATGTACGCGGCAGGAGACCCTATCACGATCATAACTATGGGGAGACCCACAATTACCGAGGCCCAGAGGCAGGCCATACGCATCTACTATGGGTTGGACAAGCCGATTCCCGTACAGTACGTCAACTGGCTCAGTAACATCCTCAGGGGAGACTTCGGCATATCCTTCGGCGGCCAGCCGGTCAGGCTCCTCATAGGGCAATGGTTCTGGCCCACTGTTGAGCTCCAGCTCATCTCCATACTACTATCCGTGGCCCTCTCCATCCCCATCGGGATAATGTCGGCGAAGAACCGGTACTCGAAGAGGGACATAGCCGTCACGTCCGTAGCCCTCTTCGGCGTCTCCATGCCCACCTTCTGGCTAGGCATCATCCTCATCATCATCTTCTCCCATAACTTGGGCTGGTTGCCCTCAGCCGGCGCAATAGGCGTCCCATATCTATGGCCAGTATTCGGGATAGCTGACCCGTCCCTCGACCACTTGGCTCACCTCATACTGCCCGTAACTGTTCTCACCTACGTCAGCTTTGCTCAGAACGTCCGTCTAGTACGAGCCAACATGCTAGAAATACTAAGATCCGACTATATCCTAGCGGCTAGAGCAAGCGGTTTGAGCGAGCGTCTAGTCATCTACAAGCACGCCCTCAGGAACGCCATCACACCCGTCATAACCCACCTAGGAATCTCCTTGGGCTCTGTTGTGGGTGGCGCGCCTATGATAGAGTATGTCTTCAACTGGCCGGGTCTGGGACGACGCTTTGTGGATGCGGCGATGAATCTCGACTTCCCCGTAATCATGGGGATCACCATGATAATCACGCTCATGACCTTGGTTGCCAATCTCATAGTCGATCTCAGCTACGCCTTCATCGACCCACGGGTCATGGTGGAGTAGGAGAGATGACCGAGCAAGGACGAACTAAAACAAGAGTTACTGATCGAAGTTCTGCGAGCCAGTGGGCCGTAGCTTGGCGCAGATTCAAGAGGAATCGAGCGGGTGTAGCGGGCCTCGTCATGGTCAGCACCCTGATCCTCGTCGCTATCTTCCACGGCTTCCTCGCCCTTTATCCAGCCAGACCGGACGACAGAGCTTTCACCCCATTCTATAGGCGCGATACGGCACAGCCTCCTAGCCTCAAGTATCCCTTCGGCACATCGGCCATAGGAACAGATGTCTTCAGCGACGTAATCCACGGCTCAGTATGGGCTCTCTACGTCGGAGTCGTAGCAACCGCCATAACCATGGGCCTCGCGATCCTCGTCGGAGCGATAGCCGGCTACTTCGGCAAATGGGTTGACAACATCCTCATGAGGATAACGGAGACCTTCTTGGTCCTTCCGTCCCTGCTCCTCATCCTGGTCTTCGTACGCGTCTTCTCCATCTCCGCTGGGACAGGTACTTGGCAGTTCCTAGGCATCTCTCTACCCCCAAGCCTCACGATAGTCGTCCTAATACTTGGAATCTTCAACTGGGCATCTAACGCTCGAATGGTCAGAGGGGAGTTCCTCAGGGTACAGGATCTAGAGTTCGTCCAGGCGGAGAAGGCCCTAGGCGCTAGTAACTGGAGAATAGTCTTCCGACACATACTGCCCAACATCCTCTCATCGATAATCTTGAACGCAACCCTCACTATCGCCTACGCTATCCTCCTTGAAGCTGCTGTCAGCTTCCTCGGCTTCGGCGACCCCTATACCATAACTTGGGGTCAGATACTAAAGGAGAACTTCAGCGAGATGCGGACTGTCTGGTGGGCCGAAGTTTTCCCGGGTCTAGCCATCCTCTTCAGCGTCTTCGGCTTCAACCTCCTCGGCGACAGCTTAAGCGACGCCCTAAACCCACGCCTACGGGAGTGAGTGGACCATATCCGAAAACATCCTCGAAGTTGAAGGTTTGAAGACCTACTTCTACATGGAGGCTGGAGTAGTCCTAGCAGTTGATGGAGTCTCCTTCAACGTCCTCAAGGGGGAGACCCTCGGCCTAGTCGGTGAGTCAGGGTCAGGGAAGAGCGTCACAGCCCTCTCCGTACTCCGCCTAGTGCCTAGGCCCGGCAGGATAGTGGAGGGAAAGATCAGGTTCCAAGGGGAAGACTTGCTCATGAAGACTGAGGACGAGATGCGAGAGATCCGAGGCGGGAAGATAGCGATCATCTTCCGAGACCCCATCTCGTCCCTGAACCCGGTCTGCACCGTCGAGAACCAGCTCGCAGACGTCATCAACACCCACCAAAGGCTCTCGAAGGAGGAGGTGAGGGAGAGGATTGTTGAGCTCCTAGAGATGGTGGGAATCCCGGAGCCACAGATCCGAATGAGGGAGTATCCTCGCCAGTTCAGTGGAGGCATGAAGCAACGCGTCGCGGTAGCGCGAGCTCTAGCCTGCGAGCCAACCCTACTCTTCGCCGACGAACCTACAACCTACCTTGACGTGACAATTCAGGCCCAAGTCCTCGACCTATTGAAGGACCTTAAAGCCAGACTGGGCATGTCCATGATCATGATAACCCACGACATGGGGATCATCGCTGACATCACCTCTAGGGTCGTGGTCCTCTATGCGGGGCGGGTCTGCGAGATCGCGCCCACCCCCATTCTCTATCAGCGACCGAGGCATCCCTACACTGAGGCCCTCCTAGCGGCCGTCCCTAGGATAGATCAAAGGAAAAAGTTGGAAGTTATCCCAGGAAACATCCCGAACCTGATTAAGCCCCCATCGGGCTGTAGATTCCACCCACGATGCAGTTATGCCAAGGATATTTGCAGGGAGAAGGTACCGGAGCTGGAAGAGGTTGAGCATGGAAATTTGGTTGCGTGCCACGAGTGGAGAGACCTGAGTCTCAATGGAGTCGGATAGGCGTTGACGACGAAGCTCATCGAGGTTCGAAACCTCGTAAAACACTTCCCAGTTTATTCCCGGGGGATCCTCCTAAAGAAGCAGATAGGGGTAGTCCATGCCGTCGATGATGTGAGCTTCGACATCTTCAAGAACGAGACACTGGCCCTTGTGGGTGAGAGCGGCTGCGGCAAGACGACGACCGCGAAGCTGATCCTGAACCTTGAGGTTCCCGACTCAGGGGATATCCTCTATCAGGGAGAGGATGTCACCAAGATCTTCACGTCTGGTACGAAGGAGCAGAGGTTGAGCCTTCGCAGGAAGATGCAGCTAATCTTCCAGAACCCCTACAGCTCCTTGGACCCCCGAATGACCGTCTACGACATCGTGAGTGAGCCCTTCAGAATTCATAATCACGTGCCAGATGGCAAATGGGAGGACAGGGTCTATGAGCTCCTAGAGATGGTGGGCTTAGAGGAGTATCATGCGGAGCGGTATCCCCACGAGTTCAGTGGGGGGCAATGGCAACGCATCTGCATCGCCCGGGCCCTAGCCGTGGAGCCTGAGTTCATCATAGCCGACGAGCCCATATCATCCCTAGATGTCTCAATCAGAGCCCAGATCCTGAACCTCCTTGGCGAGCTCCAGCAGCGCGTGGGTCTCACATACCTGTACATCTCCCACGACCTCAGCTCCGTCCGCCAGATAAGCCACAGGGTCGCCGTCATGTACCTCGGAAAGATAGTCGAGTTCGCCGACACGGACGAGCTCTTCGACCGCCCTATCCATCCCTATACGCAGACCCTGATCTCGGCCATCCCCATCCCGGACCCGAGGAAGAAGATGAACCGCATAGCGTTGCCTGGAGAGGTTCCGAGCCCCATCAATCCGCCGAGGGGTTGTCGCTTCAACCCCAGATGCACCCACGGTTCGTCCACGTGCAGGACAGAGCAGGCGCTGGTCGATATTGGGAAAGGCCATTTAGTGGCCTGCTGCGAAGCCCACTAAGTTTGCCTAGCAGGCCGGAAGGTCGCGGAAAAATTTCGTCGAAACGGCATAATATTAAATATTTTTCGCTGTTTTGGTGAGACTTATTCCGTCGCTTAGCGGTTTCAGTGAAATACTTAAAAGTGGTAAGAGCACCTAAATACTTGAGCAGCAATGCCAAAGAAGACCGCAAAGAAGAAGGCTCCAGCCAAAAAGAGGAAGTAGAAGGTTATGATGCGCCACCAATGGGTCCCCACGGACCCAGCCCGCTCTTTTTGACGATGGATCACTAATGATTAGCTTCTACTCACATGAAGGAGAAGGCGAGGACAACGCAAGCCACGGTCGGCAAACCTAGCAGCATATAGGGTGAAGTTGTATGACCCAAACTCGAATATGGGAGGAAGAGGCTTGACCGATGATTCACAAATAATGGAAGAACTCGACGAGACTGATATGCAAATACTACACATACTTCAGGAGAACACCACCATAAGTCACGAGGAAATGGGGACACGAGTCAGCCTCTCAGAGTCAACGGTCAGGTATCGGATCAAGAAGCTCCAAGAGCTCGGGGTCATCTTGGGCTTCACCTGTGCTGTTGACCTAAGGAAGCTGGGCTACAATTTGACAGTCTTCGCCAACATAGATGTGGATGCTGGAAAGGAACAGGCTGTGGTAAAGAGGCTCACGAAGTTACCTAACGTTATTGGACTATTTACAGCTCTAGGTTCTCCAGACATGGTCTCTTTGATGGTGGCTAGGAACAACGAGGAACTGGCGGAGATCGTTGAGAAGATTCGAGCCATGAAGGAAGTACGCAAGATGGCTTGTATTCTAGCGCTTAAGACCCATAAGTGGGAATGTACGATGAGGATTCCCGTGGAGAAGCCTAGAAGCTCCTCTAAGCAAACGACCCAAGAGGAAGCGAGGGCTCCTCGCAATAATACTAGACCCAAAAACTGGAAAGAACAAGTTTAAACATAATCTATCCCGAGTCTTTTCAACTCTCAACTCAAACTTTCATTAAGAGATTTCCTTCCCAGAGGATTATGGCGGTAAGTAGGCATATGGTTGTTACGCTATCTGCTAGGGAACTCCCGATGGGAATGACAAAGTTATCCGGATCCAGCCCCTTCTTATGCGTCAATACGGCCACGCTGTAAGCGATAACAGAGACTATGGGGACGGCCATCAGATTCAAGGTTAGGAGTATGGCTACTAGTCCCCATAGTTCCTTTGGAACGAAGGCACCATGTGCAAGATAGAATGATATCAGGGAGAAGAGGACAAACCATATCGCAGACGAAAGGCATACTCCGCTTACTTCTGGCATATTCCTTCTAATCGATCTGAAAGACGGCTCAATCGTACCGAGCGCGAATCTTGTGGTGGCTGTTGAACCTACTATTGAGCCAACATCGCCTATCGTGTCTATGAGGGCTGGGTAGAGAATGTATATCTCTCGTCTATTGCCGACCATTTGGCTGATCTTTTCTAGAGCATTCCCTGTAATATTTACGATGAATGCTACAATGACAAAAGCAAGTAGAGACTCCTTCATAGTCTTGGCGAACTCGTCCTCTTTCCTATACTTCGCTAGGATGTAGAGCGCAAAGAAAAGTGAAACAACGTCGAGTAACCCGATTATGAATGAGCCTAAATATTCATGAGCAAATAATATTTTCAGTACCAAGATGAAGCATATTGTGTCGAAGATGTCGGAAACTGTGGACATTACGGGGTAAGAGATAATGTCAGGATCTAATCCGTACCTAAAAGCCAGAACTGAGACCGCTAGGGTAATAGGCGATGCGAGTAGAAATGACAGGGTTATGGTTGTTATGACTGTGGAAAATATGCTCACAGCGTCCACAAGAGAGGCCCCCCAGAAAGAAATGCTAAATAAAGAAGCAATAGCCCCTATCATTAGGGTGCTTTGCATCATCAATGAGAATGTAGCGTAGAATAGGAGATGGAAATCTCTAGTGTTTTTAGTGAAGCTTGGCTTAATTATTCCTAAATGTAGACCTGTTCCCAGTCGTCCGCAGAAAAGGCCTCCTATGATGCCTCTTATGCTAAGAATGCTTGGATAGAGTAGTATAACCCAAGTGGCTGAAGAGAAGACATCTAGATATGTAAAGAGTACTAGGCCTGCTGCTAACCCACCGAGGTCAGCTGAAAGTGCTAGAAGAGACTGTTTGAGCGTTCGGCTGAACCTGCTCCATGAACGGGCGAGCGGGACGGACTCTTCGATGGGTATCCCTTCGTTGTTGTGAGGAACGGCCATCGCAAACCATCCCCTCCATTCTACTCGCCTCTCCAGCGCGGAATATGCACCCCTAAATATACGTGATTATATAAGGTTTGTGCCGAAACCGCTAAAAAATAAAATAATTGTCACTGAAACAGCGAAGAATGTATAATATTATTGTTAAAATCGGAGGTCCTGAGGATGCTTACTACCAGACTTGTTATATACGATGGTCTTACAGGCATTGCAGGAGCACGATCTCGTAGACAAGGTCATTACCAGCGAGGAGAGGGCAACTCACTCGGCCTTGCTTATGATGACCTCCTCGCCGCTCCTAACCTTCCTAAAGACTTGGGGGTCTCCCAGAACCTTCCCGAAGACGTTCACCGGGCTCGCCGCCCTCGGCTCATCACTCGTGCTTGCGGGTGTGGGCCCGAAGAAAATACAGAAGGCTTCTCCTGGGGGCCAGTAGGCGAGGTCCCCCTTCTCGACGATCTGCTTGGCGTTCTCCCTTTCTGCCCTTACGCCGATGCTGAAGTAGATCTCGTCACCCCAGCGGTTGCCGCGACCCTTGATGGGTAGCGCGTCTATGATGGCCTTCGCCGTCTTTGGGTTCAGGGATTCGATTATCTCTGCGAGGACATCACCCGTCGACTTGGTAAATATCTTAATCCTCATCTCCACCATCCTCTACCTCTATACTACCTAGAGTACAAAAGCGATATGCGACACAAGTCGAATCATTCTGAAATGATGTAGCTCTGGAAGAAATCACTAGTAACTATTTTCTCCGAGGTCAGTGAGAACATCCTCACCAGAATCGTCTCGTCAGGGCCTTTCGCTCGGCCTCAACGATTCGACTGATCAACTGGTCATCCACCTTCTCGGCGGTGGAGATGAGTTCCTCAGCCTCGGAGAGGCGTAGGTGACGAGCAGCAAGAACAATCATGGCAATTGCCCCATGCTTCGCCACGAGTTCCCCTGTCTTTGAGGAGCGGGCCTCCAACCACTTCTCTCGGTTAGTCAGGTTCCGATGCTTCTTCCCCACCATCCTCTTCACCACGCTGTCCGTCTCGTCTAGGACTCCTACCTTCTTCGAGCCGCAGTTGGGGCAGACGAGTAGTTCCAGGAAGTCCTTGACGGGCATCATCTCAGCGTAGTCCCAGTTCTCCGCGCAGACGAAGGTCTTGACCTCGCCAAGGAGCCTTACTCGAACCGAATCCAAGGTGAGCCTCTCCATCCTCTCCGAGGAGACGAGGCTTGTTCTTCGTCCAATGCTCTCCAACCCGACTCGGGCGATGGGGGTGGGTTCCCCCTCAGTAGTAATTACGGTGAGCTCGACCTCTCCTATTATGAGCCCATCAAGGACGCGCCTTAGATTCTCTAAGTCGAAGTCCTTGGCCAATACTTCTTTAACAGCCTCCGTGAAGACGGCCGTCCCCGCGAAGCTCTTGGTAAGCTGGTTGAGACTGACATTACTGAAGTCTGCCATCTTGGATATAGCGCCAAATTTCCTACCCACCTGAATCATTCTCCGCTTGAATATTCCCGTGCTCACCAGGGCGGCTTCGGCTATCGAGTTGATGTTCGAGGAGGCCAGTTCCAAAAGGAGCTCCTTCACTGTGGTCGGTGTGACAGATTCTGTGCTTTGGATGACTACCCTGTAGGGGTCCTCTTGGACCCCAGCAGCCATCCCAGTCTTCTCAGAGAGGAGGTGGCCTAGGATGGTAGCGAGGCTCCTGTTGACGAGGGTGCCGAAGCTGGAGTGGACTATGATGTAGTTCTCCCATTGCTCGATGGTCACTCTCTTGTCCGTAGGTATGGGCAGCCCCTTCTGGAACTGCTTCACCGTCTCATCGACTGCCCTCATGGCCGTATCCTTGTCCACCGGATACTGCGACGCCAACATAGCCCCAATATCTTCATGGGTATCCCCTCTATCGAGCCTCTCCTCAACCAACTTCCGTATCTGCCCCACCTCCTTGGCCACCTCGAAGGGCACGGGGATCTCCTCGCCGATCCAGCTTGGGATCGCGCCGGTCGGGTCGTCGACGGGCTTAGCGAAAATCTTGTCTCCATAGACGCTGGAGACCTTCCATGGGCTTCCTCTAACTATGAATTTGGTTCCGGGGTAACCATACTCGGCCACGAAGGCTTCATCCAGAATTCCGACGGGCATATTCTTCGTCTCGTCGATGACGAGGTAGTTCTTCTCATCCGGTATCATAGAGAGGTTCTCATAGTAGAATTGATACATCTCCTTGATGTTCTGAGGGCGCATTGCCACTTTGTCTTCCAAGGAGACCCAAGCCAGTCTCGGATATCGGGCATGCATGTAGTTCAGGACACTTGTGAGGTCTGTCTCATCGAGCGTGCCGTATGGGTACGCCTGACGATAGAGTTCGAGAATCTGTTGGAAGTCCCATCGCCGCTGGAAGATGAGCAGCCCCACAATCTGATGGGTCAGAGCGTCCAAAGGCTTCTCCGGGATGTGGGCCGGCTCGAGGCTCTCCAAGGAGGCCCTCTGAGCTATGACCATCGCCTCCATAGTATCATCACTGTCCATGGTGACGATGATTCCTCTGGCGACTCTGCCCACCCTGTGGCCACTCCTGCCAACCCTCTGAACGAGCCGCGTGACCTGCCGGGGGCTCATGTACTGTATGCAGAGGTCTATGCTCCCAATATCTATCCCCAGCTCGAGGGACGAGGTACAAACTAGACCCTTGATTTCTCCCTCCTTCAGCCCCTGCTCAGCTGAGATTCGGGCGGGCTTGGAGAGAGAGCCGTGGTGTATACTCACGGGGAAATCTACATCCCAGACCTTGAACCTGCTCGCCAACACCTCGGCTACGCTTCGAGTGTTCGTGAAGAGGAGAACAGCCCGTTGCCCCTCGATGATCCTCCTCATCACCCTGAGTCTAGCAGCCACCTCAGGGCGAGTATACAGCTTCTCCGCCAACTCATAGTCCTCTCGGGTGGCAACGGGGTAGATGATCTGAAACTCCATCAGCCTGGCGACTGGGACCTTGACCAGCTCCACAGGCCTATCGGCGCCGACGAGGAACTTGGCAACTCGTTCCGGGCTACCGATCGTGGCTGAGAGGCCGATGATCTGGAAGTCTCGTTCGGTTATCAAGCGTAGCCTCTCCAAGGCAAGGGAGAGCTGGCTCCCCCGCTTGTCCTCGGCGAACTCGTGGACTTCATCGATGATTACCCACCGAGTCTGTCGCAGATGTCTCCGAAGGATCCGCCCTGGAAGGATCGCCTGAAGAGTCTCCGGCGTGGTGATCAGTATGTCTGGGGGACTGCGGGATTGTTGATACCGTTCCTTAGTATCCGTGTCCCCGTGCCTAACCGAGATGCCTATGTCGAGGCTCTGGCACCACCATTTGAGCCTGTCCAGGAGGTCGCGGTTGAGGGATCGGAGGGGGGTTATGTAGAGGACCCTTATGCCGACTGGTCTTTCTACCAACTCTAGGAGGCGGCTGAAGACGGGTAGAAAAGCGGCCTCCGTCTTCCCCGTCCCTGTAGGCGCGATTAGGAGGACGTTCTTCCCCTCGAGAATCAGTGGGATGGCTTGGGTTTGGGGGTCGGTGGGGGCTATGAACCCCCTTTCCTGTACCAGCCTCCTGACTGGTCTTACAAGGAGTGCGAAGGGGTCTCTCTCTTGGAGTTCCAAGTCGGGTGAATTAGAGTGGGAGCGTCCATAAAAAAGTGCCTGAACCGTAATGGCAACGTTCATAAGCAAAATAAGGGGGGTCGTAAGGAAGGTAGAAGCCGAATGATACAAATCTCCGAGCCTCTCACCAGCTCCAAGGACGGCCTCACAACAACCCACGATATCCTACTCGACGGGAAGCGCATCGGCTATGTGAACGTCTCCTACATCAACAATGGGGACATCAAGACCTTTCGCAAATACACGAAGCGGAAACTAGTCGTTGGTCAACCCTTTGGAGTACAGTTCTTCATAGACACTGTCCGTGGGCCTTCGAGTGCTAAGAGCCTTGGAAAGGAAGGGTTGCGTGAGATTGTTCTTGCCTTGGTGGAGCATTTTAGAGGCCTCGAGGAGAGAGACATTTATGTCCTCGAGCTGAACAGTAGAGGCAAGAGTATCATAGGTCGAGGTTCCCAACTGTAGACGGAGAACTGCTTGGTGGACAAAGTGGAGGAATTGTCTACGGCGCAGTCGAAGCATAAAGTTAGGGCTCTCTCCAAGTTCATGATCCTTGTGGTCATAGTCTATCTAGCAACCTACGCGTCACTCTATGGTCTCCGCTTCGTCATGGGCACGGAGGACCCTATTGTCGTGGTGGAGGGGGTAAGCATGGAGAAGACGTACTATGATGGCGACCTCGCAATTGTCAAAGGAATTCCCAAAGAGGACATCAAGATAGGTGATGTCCTCGTCTACCAACGAACCATTAACAGCCTGCGCATCATCCATCGCGTCGTCGATGAGAGGCTAGTAGGCGGCAAGCTCTACTTCATCGTCCAGGGAGATAATCGTGTGACCAATCCATACCCTGACCCTCCAGTTCCAGAAGAAGCCGTGAAAGGCGTTGTCATCTTCCACGTGCCAAAGCTCGGCGGGGTCGTCTTGGCGTTACAGAGCCCGGCCGGTTTGGTGGTGTCAGGCTCCCTTATCATTATCATCCTCTTGCTTGAGGTATTCAGTGAAGGGGATGGTGGGTCAAAAACGGGTAATGTCTTATAAAGCCTTTATAAAGAACTTTCCTCCCTTACTCAGTAACCTCAAGGTTGATGCTTATGCCCAAGGTCGCGGCCACAGTTAATATAGAGAATGTGGTGGCCTCAGCCACCCTCCGACAGAATATCGACCTTAACGCGGTCGTGAAGGCCTTCCCAAGCGTGGAGTACAGGCCGGAACAGTTCCCCGGCCTCGTCTTCAGACTCAAGAGACCCAAGACCGCAACCCTCATCTTCAACTCCGGAAAGATGGTATGCACCGGAGCCAAATCCGAGAACCAGGCCAAGAAGGCGGTTCGCAAGGTCGTTCGGGAACTGAAGAGCAATGGTATTCTCATCACTGGGAAGGTCGATATTCAGGTCCAGAACATAGTGGCCTCCGCTTCTCTGGGCGGCAAGATAGACCTCGAGAAGAGCGCCTTCTCCCTAGGAAGAACCATGTACGAGCCTGAGCAATTCCCCGGCCTAATATACAGGATGGGAGAACCCAAGGTCGTAATCCTCCTCTTCGCAAGCGGCAAGCTCGTCTGTACTGGAGCGAAGAGGGAGGAGGAAGTCTTCACGGCGGTGAACAAGCTCCATCAGAATCTTGAGGATGAAGCTCTCATCTACTATGAGTGAACGCATCTAGTAGAGCCTAAATAGGTCTTAGGGGTGGGGTCATGGAGATTGTATATGAGCCTTGGCGGAGACTGATAATCCACGAGCTCGCCCAGTATGGTCTAGATGATTTTCTGAGACTGAGAGCTCAGGCTACAGCTCAAGGCCAAATCGCGTTGCCCCTCAGCTGGGCAGATGGCGTGCTCTTCGACCAAGTCATGATGCCTCAAACAGAAGCGGTTGTGAAGGATCAGCTGGAGGGGAGAATCCACTGGGCCTTGGTCTCCTTCGCCTACATGGAGAAGTATGAGTCCTATAAAGTGGCAAGGGAAGGCAACATACGCGTTCCCATAATAGATGTCAGCGGGAGCAGCATTGCCAAGGCCTTAGTCAAATGGATCAAGACGAACTACAAGCTAGTAGTTAGCGCGCAATAATCTTTGACTAGAGCCTGCCGGCGTCAATTTTCCCTAGAACCCCCTACTGTGAACTTTAAGAGCCGTGGTCTGCGATGACGGAGTGCGATCGACTACGCAAGATTGCTCCGGAGGCTTGATATCGAATACAAAGTCCTGAAACCTTACTCAATAGGGCTACTCGAAGAAGTCGAAGACCTTGCAGAGAGGTTCACACGGAAATGCAAACACGAGTTCTCACCAAAGTATCTTGACGAGATCCATTGTTGAGGGAAGAGAAAAGTTCTCGCTAATAATAGCCATCACTAGCACGATTCTCGATTCCCCACTGTTGTAGGCCAAAGCACGCGCACCCTATCGGCGAGACGAGGATGTGAGGGACTGAAACTATTGTTCTGGTAAACAAGGTTTTGAGATATTTCAGAAATACTGTTAAACATTTCCCTATCATTTCCTATCTTTTTGTTGATGCGTGAGAATTCTTAGAGATAATATGTATTATTGATTCTTATACCTTAAAACCTACAACCCTTGAAGTACACTCCATCGTTCCTTTCATCAAGGAGAAGGGACAATGAACCCTCGACTAACTTCAAAATCTTATCTCTCGTTCTTCTTCGTCACCGTCATGTGTCTCAGCACCATCCTGAGTACTTACTTTACTCTGACTCCTGTTCTGGCTCAGGAATATGGACCTGGACCTGCGGGGTTTGCTCCCGATGAACCTGGGACCTACGTTACTTGGAAGAAGCAGCATGAATCTGCCACCGAGTCTTGGACTTGGCGTAACCTTGCGTGGGAGTTTGGACCCTATCCAAGCTATGTAATAGTTCTAAACAATGGAACAGAGGTTACATCTTCTAACTTCATCCCAGTCAACGAGGACTTCAAGGTCATAATTACAATTCAGAAGGCCATCTTCACCGGAAACAGTACCCTAGGAGGAGCCGGCCTCGACTGGCACATGGACATTCTGAATGCGACGAATCCATTAGATACTTTGGGTTGGGCTCACCTCAGGATGGGATACGTCAACCAGATATTAAGCAAGTACGTGCCAGGCAACGTCAAGAACGGGAGCTTCCATGTCGAGAGCCAGGTCTTCAATAGAAGCGAGATGGCGATGCTGGAAGGCATGGGCAAGCTTCCCTCAGAGGGTGGCCAATCAACTAGCATGTACCCAGGTGGGACGATTACTCCACCATTCTACGTTTGGAACAAGAACGCCAGTAGAGTCATAGAGACGGACATAACTTGGATAATCGAGATCGTGGGAGGCTTCAACGCCACGAGAACTCCGAAGGGGCCCTACAATGTCCAGCTGGAAATCTATGACTCATCTGGAAACAGGATTGACTTCGGATACATGGCTTGGGAGGGAACGAAGTCCCCTTATAGGCAGGTAGCTGTGGGCAGGCCCGGCTTGGTCTTCGGAGGCTACGGCGAGACTTGGATCTTCGGCAAGTACGACATGAAGAACCAGACCATTTACTCGGTCGCCCGAGGAGCGCCGTGGAAGATGGTCGTGGACGTGACGGCCGCTGACTTCGCGAACGTGACCATAGGCTTCCGCCTGAACGATAACATCAGAACCTTCGTCAACGTGACCAACTGGTACACCCGTACGACCACAGAGTATGGCGGATGGGTCTATAACTCGTCCTCAGGAACCTACTATTGGAACAGCAGCGTCCCAGTCGCACGCACCGAACAGGTTTTCGGTCCTCACCAAGAGGAGCGGTGGCTCTGGATCCCGCACAAGCACCGCGTCAATGTCACAGACTCGTTCTGGAACTTCACGACCCAGAGGATGGAGCTGGTTCAGCGAACCCAAGAGATTTGGGACGAGTGGATGTACCTCATCTACGATAAAGCGGCCGATCAATTCTCTGTAAAGCAAGGTTACCGGTATTGGAGCTATGACCCTGCGCTGCAACGCAGCAGAGAGTTTGTCGTGCTACAGGACTTAAACACGTCTGACCCCACAACCGGCTTCTACAACCTCAACCTCACCAGGAGCAGCGCAGCCCAACTGGAGCCGGGCAAGTGGAGAATAGAGTTCGTCGGCGTCTTCAACAGTTCCATCCTAACGACCCAGGACCAGTACTGGATCAACCCGCCCACTGTGATGAAGGCGAACGGCGACCAGATCTGGGCCGACTGGGAGCATGTCAACTGGGGCGACTTCCAGATAGCCGTCGACCGAATGGTGGCTATAACGAAGGTCTTCGACTCCAAGGGCCGCGAGGTAACGAGTAGCATACTCAGGATCGACCCCGGCGAAGAGTTCACGATACAGAGCATCATCCAAGGCGCGCTGAAGTTCTATAACGACTTGGACGCCGTTGGCGTTCGCCTCAGAGCCAATAGTGGAAGCTGGTCGCCGAATGCGAGCTACTGGTCGGACGTCGAGATAAAGCTGGTCTACAACAAGAACGATGACACGATAACCTCTGAGACCTACAACCGCACCGAGAAGAGTGCCTACGTATACGGCCCATACAAGGCGTGGGTCGAGGAGAACGTCACAGGGTTCCACTACGAGTACAACGCTTCCTCCGGCTCATGGGACTGGGTTAATGGCACCTTCAAACAATGGAACTATACGACTATAGAAGGTTGGCACTGGAGCTATTGGAGCCTCAACCAGACAGCGTACGCCCAGAACGCGTCTTCCGCCGAGGTCTGGATCGACAGGAACGAGCGTTGGATACCGTGGGACGACCCATGCTTCAAGGTCGCCTCGCCCTATGCGACGGTCGTCGATGCTAATACGACCCTAGTTGAAGGCCTAATCGCCTCGAACCTAGTCCTCGTCTTCAACGATACAGCCCCGCAGACGCGCTACTGGTGGGAACTCATCTTCGGGAACCTAACATTCGGCGCCGACTACAGCCAGGGCTGGGGCGAACACCGCGTAACCGAATGGACGAGAGAGCCCGTCTACTACGTGAACAGCAGCCAGACCGGCGGACAAAAGTGGTACGTCTCGAAGCCGTCCCAACCTTACTCGACGCTCTACGACGGTACGAGGTATCGTGTCTATGAGACCCCCTACATAGTCTTCGGCGCAGACCTTGCTACCGGGACAAAGGAGCTGATAAAGACTCGGACCCGGTTCGACTACGGGCGTCTGGAAGACCAAGTTGAGTACCTATTCAGAGACCCGTGGAACCCGGTGACGCAGAAGGAGCCCCGCTACTACGAGCTGATGAACGGGACCAAGATCTACATCTCCGAGGGCTACAAGGTCCTCATCAGGGACTTGAAGCTGAACTGCACCGACGCCTATGTGCTAGGCGAGGGAGGAGCCAAGATCTACCTACCCAACCAGACGGTGATCACCACCTTCATGGACCGCGCAGAGGAGGACTGGAGACTCCAGTACTGGGACCCCGTCCTCTCGACTCACGTCACTCCAATGGCCTACCAGCTCCTGAACGGCACTAGGGTCTATCGCGACTCCTACATGCTCTGGAACGGAACACAGAGATTTGGGTTTGAGAGGAGAAACTGGAACTCAACCCTCAACAGATATGACCTCTCCAACAAGGCCTATAGTGAGAACTCCACATCCCTAATGGTTGAACGCGGCGGTAGGGCAGTTTTCCTCAACAGCACCATATGTGTGCCCCTAAGGGATGACGGCTCGTGGTGGCAGTCAGCACCAGGAAGCGGCACCTACTACCTAGTGATGAAGAATGGGTCCAGAATCTTCCACCCGAATCCATGGGCCTTCGATGACTTCCACCGAATCGTGACCATTAACGGCAAGAACTACACCATCAGCTGGCCCGACGACTACTACATAGGAACATGGAGAGGATCAAAGCTAACGCTGAAGGGCGGGTGGCAAGGCTACGTCAGGAACTTCTACTACACAACCATAGGCGGCTCCATATATGAGATGCCATACCCAGGGGCCTTCGCCACATCCTTCTGGGACTTGGAGAGGCTGCAATCCGACGGCGGCAAGATTCCAACAGTCAAATCCGTGAAGATAAGTGGCATCGTCTACCAGATATACAGAGAGGGCACCGCCTACTACATAATCAAGAATGGGGGTCACCAAGAGGTCACGAAGCCAGAGATCAATCCAATCGTCTTCTACTCCATAATCAACGGCGACGAGTATTGGAACGTCACTCAAGGAGGATGGGCAGCAGTCTATGGAACCTACAATATGCGGACGAACCTCATGGACTCAGTCGAAGGCTACGTCGTAACGACAACGGGCTACGACCCGCAGAGCCGTAGATGGCAGGAATGGAACAAGTACGGTGAAGACAGGGAGAACTCGACCCGCTACCTCCTCACCTCCGAAGGCGAACGCATCGACGTCTACGAGGGCAGGTACCTGAGCATCTGGCCAGTGACCATCGGGGGCGTCACCTACTACACGCTAGATCGCTGGGATAAGTCAGAGATGGTAAACGAAGGAGGCCAAAGCATCTGGAAACAGTACATCACGACTATCGATGGCACGAAGGTGTACTTCGACTGGTGCAACAAACCCGCCAGCTGGGGCGACGAGATTCACGTAGAACTCCCCGGCATGAACTACACGCGCCTAGTCCCCTACCTATGGGAGAACCGCAAGTTCCTCGACAAGACCTACATCTACAACATTACCATAACCAACAACCGCTACATCACAGACCGCAACGGCGCGCTGATAGCTAACGGAACCGTACTTCAGGTCTGGGGCACACACCACGGTCCTGGAGTGAAGGTATTCTACGATCTAAGTGGCAACGAGAATAACAAATGGATAGATTGGGACTCCGCTAGACAAGCCCACTTCATGACTCTCATCAACGGTTCGAGGATCTACGGCAACAGAACGGAATATGAGGGGTCTTACAACTTCGGTTGGGACGGCAACTCCTTCGACCCGATGAGGACGCAGTTCACTTACTCAGGCAGAGCCTACTCAGTCATTGAAGGTGGCTACTACCTAATCTTGATCGAGAACGGCACTTGGCGCAGAAGCGTACTAGAAACGGCCACACAGTTCCAGCCCGCCTATCCTGTATGGTACGTGGTTCTAAAGGATGGAACGAGGGTAGACTTTGAAGATCAAGGCTATGGAACCATAGGCCTAGGAACGGAGTACTATGGGGTTCGCTACATCACCGTGCGCGATGGAACCCTCTACTGGGTAGAAGGTGGAAACCGTATCGAAACCTTCTACAACGTTACGTACGCTGGCACAATTTGGCGTCTGTACGAAGGAAACCTCTTAGCAGCGAGCGTCTACAATGTCCCGAGGATAGCCTCCGAATACGAGAGGCCGACGCTGTGGTTCAACGCAACATCCGACAAGGTTCTGATCAACGCAACTAAGTCACCCGACGAAATCGGATACTACTACCTAGTCAGTGCAAATGGAACCATCTATGAATTGGCTTCCGTGAGCAGTTGGTGGACACTGTCAGCGAAGGTGCGTAGAGAAATCTTCGACAACTGGCAAGTCCCGTGGGAACTCCGCCAAGCATATCCACGCTACAACATCACCATAAACGGCCAAGAATACTTCGTGATCGACCCAAGCCCCAGCCGAGGTTGGTGGCAGCCCGGGAACACGTGGGACCACGGCCGCTACCCAGCCACCTTCCAGTTCAATGGCACAATGTACCCCATCGACTACAACCAGTGGGATAGATACTCTTGGAGAGGCTACAACGCCATCGTCTTGAATGGGACCAAATACGAGTTACAGGACCAATGGCAGTGGAAAGCCGTCTACAGAGTCCCCATAAATGGTGTTCCGAACAACATCATGATCGCCTCGGAGAACATCTACAAGGAGCACACCACTTGGGGTCCGGCCTACAGGTGGATGCTCACAGACATGAACGTCCAGACCATCCGAACAGTCATGGACATAATCCTAGGAACACCCAAAGAAGGAATGTGGGGCGTCAAAGCCTTCGAGATAGTCCCAGAGACCGGAGCCGTTGACCTAGACGGTGATCTCGACACGAAGGACGACCAGTACTACGTGAGACGCATCCACACGGGAACAGACGAGCAGAACAGGACTCTCGACCGAATGTGGGTCGAAGTTACCTGGGAGCCGAATGTCTCCAAGCCTGGGGACGAGATGCACATCGGTGCTTGGATGGGCAAGGTGCACAACCGCTGGCGCTTCAGTTGGAATGAGAGCTACATCTGGTACTACGCCTCGAACATGACGATCGTCAGCCCTCAGACGATGAGCATGATCAAGACAACGCTCGTCAACAACGCCACAGGCTTGCCTAATCCAGGTTACTGGGAGATCAGCCGCATGGCCGTCAACATGACCTCCGATGATCTACTAGCCAAAGCCAAGGCTGAAGGCTGGACTTGGATGGGCGACAACAGCCATGAGTGGGAGTGGATGTGGTTCGGAACGAGACAGGACTACAGGACCTGCTGGAACGAGAGCGGCATCCTGAAGAGCGCGGGCATCGGGCTCCAGTATGAATATGCAGGGATGCTCCTCTACAACGACACCAACTCCGACAACGTGATGCAGAAGTCAGAGACGACGCACTTCTTCATACCCTCTAGAGTTGGGTTCGTAACCTTCATGTCCCCTGGAGAGGACTTTGGCAACTTCAATGACACCGGAAGCCTGAAGCTTAACCTAACGGATAGGGTTAACTTCGGAGTCACCTTCACCAACATAAATGGCACCCTGTTCCCATACAACTCTGAGAAGCCGCGGGATATGTGGGGATGGTGGGGCGGGACTGTCTACGGTGCCGACTTCGCTACACCAAATCTGAACAACAGACCGACCCCGACAGCGATAGACACCATGCAGTTCGCTGTCCACTTCAACGCTACAACTACAAGCGGCAATGAGACGAACAACGAGGCCGAAATGAAGATCGACGAAAGATATGGCAAATGGTCTCTGGACCCTGAGATAATCGATGGTAGAACCAAACTGATCAGCGGCAACCTGAGTACCTACCTAAGGGGAATGGAGACTCTGCAGGGACGAAGCCTCGCTGCCAGCTGGTACGTCACAGCCTTCACCGACATAGCTTGGAGCGTCAAGGACAAGATGGGCAGTGAAGTCTCCCCAGATGCCGTGACCATATCTGATGCCTTCGACGTAGGAGCATCCCTGGTATCGGCCAAGTTCGCTACACTGAGGATGGGTGGAACGTACGATTGGAAGAAGCCCATAGCCGTTAACGATACAGTACGCACCTTCAACGTGAGCAGCTACACCACGCCCGTCGGTACCTTCAGGGCAAGCTACATCTCTGACTCCGGTAAGTCCTCATCAGGCTTCGGTATAACCGCCTCAATGTACTTCCTCACAGTCGGATTCGACAGCTGGGACGGCTACGGAGTCTACCACGACCCGGAGATCTCGACAAAGATCTCAAAGATCGCCTACTCGCCTCCTGGCCCAGGTCCGGAGCCCGGCGAAGAGCGCACACCGACGCAGATAACCTGTGATGCTTCCCCAACCACGATAACTAAGGGTCTGACCGTCACCATCTCTGGCGCCATAACTCCAGCTGTCTCCAACGCCCCCGTGACCATCCAGGTCAGCACCGACGGCGGCAACGCATGGACCAACATGACCGTGATCAACACCGCCGCTAGTGGTGGCTATAGCTATGAGTGGAGGCCCACCCAAGCCAGAACATATACTGTGAGGGCGACATGGTCGGGCAACCTCCTGTACCTAGGCGCCACTAGTGCGATGAAGACCGTCACAGTCACAGAAGGAACCGACTACACTATGTTCATCGCCCTGGCAGTGGTCGGGCTTGTGGCTGTGGCAGCAATTCCCATCCTGCGGAGACGAAAGTAAGTCTCCGCACAGCCTCTCTTCTTTTTAGGATGAGCATTTCCTCTCTGAACGATAGTTCAGAGACTGTATCGTCGACGTTCGTCAAGCGTGGCTGTCTTAGACGTAGGCCAATGGCTCAAAGGGCTGTAGCTGCTTGAGAGGCGGCTGAAGGTCGTGTACGCTTCCACTGCTCCACAGCTGGGGCATTTTTGGTGGTGTCCTCCGTGGATCTTCTTGCAGTTCGAGCAGTAGCCGTAGGTTCGCGTGAAGGCATAGGCACCTATTCTCTCGGCTAGTACTATCTCCTTGGTTGTTTTGAGCAGGGCCTCCGCGGCCTGCTGCGGTTCACTGAGTTCTATGGGGAGAAGATGCCCACCTCCTAGAAGAGGCTGGAAGGTTCCTTCGAGGAGGAGGCGGTCGCGGAGAGTAATGTCGGCCTCGAGGGGGGATGCGGTTAGGTCCGTATAGTAAGGTGCATCTCGTGTTCCTTGGGCATTAACTACTCCCCAACCGTACCTTTCAACGTCCAGTTCTGCCAAGCGTCGTGATGCATCGCCTAGGGCTCCATGAGCCAAGGCGATGCGAAACCCAGTTCTTAGGGACAGCTTTCTGGCCTCTACAGATAGGTGGCTGACCACCTTTGAGGCGAAGTCCACAGCTCCCTTATCTTCATGGAGCTGCTTTCCTGTCCAGGATTTTGCTGCCTCATTGAGGCCGATAAGGCCGATGAGAAACGGGGCGTTCTTGAGCCTGAGGTACGTTTCCCCTGCCACCGATTTGGAAAGGAAGGGGAGGAGCCCACTGGAGAAGATGTTCTCCATCGTGGCGACCTTTATCCTCAGAGCTTCGGTCGCCATCGATAGGCATTCATCTAGACTGCTCAGGAACTTCGGCTCACTCCTCTTGGTTTCGTAGGCGATGCGCGCGAGGTTGATTCCGACAGTTCCCAAGGCCCCGGCCCGTAAAGTGTCCAACTCCCAGTCATCTGTCCATGTCGTCGCCAGGCGTATGCCGTTGGAGTCGTAGAGCGCATCCTTTTGCCAACTGGGAGTAAGGTTGGTGAAGATGGGGACTCCCCTTCTAGCAGCCAGCTCGTGGGCCTTAATCAAAAGGTCTTCAGCACTTCTGTCCGCTAGGTCTTCACCCATAATGTTACAGATCAGACATGGATTGAGTATCGGTTTCTGGAATGTGTCCTCTGCCAAGAGGTCCATCAGGCCGTGGGCGACTATCTTCGCTTCGTCGGCGAAGTTTTCGTATTGACCCGTCGGTCTCCCCTCTGAGTCTATGGCTTCTAGCTTCCGGAGATGGTGGGGGACCGTGAAATTTAGGCCTAGGGAGAGGGCTAGCTCATTTATGCTTGTGCATGTCTGGTTTAGAGAGATGAGGAAATGTTTCAAGTGGCCTCGCAGCTCTTCTTTAGGAACTCCTCTGGCGAATGGTGCAAGGAAGACGTTGAAGTAAGGAACCGATTGTTCTCCTGAGACCTCTCGTACACAGCTCGATAATACGGAACACACGACGGCGAGGGCCTCTGGCAGGTTCTTAGGCGGGCCTAGGGCAATGGTATTCGGCCAACTTCTATCCAGGCTGAACCCCATGCGCAGGAAGACTCGCATGTCGTGCTGGATGCTCTGGGGTTTGAGGACCCAGTTCTCTATGTCCTTCAAGTGAATGGAGCCCTCAAGGTGTGCGTCAGCGACCCTTCGAGGAAGAATGTCCAAGAGAGCATACTCAGTCAGTACCTTCTTGACTATGAGGTTGCTGACCTCCTGTACATCCGCCGCAGACATCTGAGTGCTCTTTATCGTCTGGGCTACCTCATAGACGGGCAGGCCGAGGCGCGTATGTCGATGCCTGTACTCATGCAGCCCCTTCTCAATGAGGACAGCGTTCACGAACTCTCGAATCAGGGGCGCTGTCAAGTATAGTGTGTCGAGCTTAAGGAGGCGTTCCTCTGTCTCCTCAGCTACCTTCCGCGCGAGTTGGGAGGGGACACCAGCCTCCAGCATTAAGGCTTTGACGATCTTGTTTCGGTCGAACTCTTCCATGGCTTGGCGACTGGTTCGCACAAGCAGCTTTCTGCGCTGTTTGAGGGACTCCGTCTCGACGTTCTGGGTCACCTCAATCATGAGGTTGGCTAGGGGAGTGAAGGTGTACTTCCTCGTCTCCTTGTCTGTGGCTAGGAGTCCAGCATTGTGGAGCTTCCTGAGATGGTAGGCGAACTTCCCAGCGTCTCGGCTCGGATTGAGGTTCAGGCGGTTCATGATCTCGCTGTAGCTGAGGGGTCCTTGAGAGTAGACGAGCCTTAGAATCTGGAGTCGTAGAGGGGCGGCTAGAGCATCAAAAACCTTGTTGCTGGGGTTCTTCGGGGTTCGGGGCATACAGGATTCCCCAGGGAAAGGGCTTCCATTATAGACTGTCTACCCTGTTTAAAAGATTAGACTGGGTACGTAACGGAAGGAGGGCGATACACGGCTTGCGTACTCGTTCTTGGGCAGGCCATCAAGGCGCGGTAATAGCCAAGATCCTCGCCGCACTTCCGATGCAGATCAAGTAAGCACGCCATTAAGATTCTACTTTTTCTATGTTTACCTTTACACCATCTTTTTCAAGTTCCGTCAAAATTCTATTAAATATGTTCCTATCCATCCCAAGTCTTTCTGGGGCAACCACACCCTTTTCTTTTATAACATTTTCAACTAAGAGCAGGGTTACGACCGAAGCTGTGTATGCAGTAGTCCTTCCCATAGCCGTCACGCTCATCTTTTCATCAAAATAATCTAAAACTCGATAAATATAACAAGTTTCTACTCCTGCTTTCATACCGCCTACTTCTACTCGCATTGCTAGAAGGTCTCTAACTTCTGGCATACTTAGCTTTCGTTCTAGGAGTTTAGTCGTAATGGTCCGAGGAGAAATACCTTCTATCGGCTTCTCATCAAAAAACCCAAGGTCTCTCAATAGCTTGATTTTCTCTGCATGGTCGGGGTATCTCAAAGTTCTCTCCCACATGCTGTCAACGCCCTTTACCGTATGATGCAAAGTTCTCACTCCATCAGTATAAAAAGCTTCAACTCTACCTAAACCTGGAAATTCTATCTCTTCTAAACCGTCTAAGGCCTCTACTTCTATGGTTTTACCGTCCTTGACTATCTTTGCTTTTCTTACGTACTCTTCTATCAGATCTTCGACGCTCCAAGTAATCTTATAGTTTAAAGGTGGTATATGGGTCTGAGGAAGACCACCAACTAATATGTGTACATTTCTAACTTCATCGAGTATACTAACTGCTCTACCGATAAGTATGTTACTTAAACCAGGAGCGACCCCGCAATCAGGTATTATAGTTATACCCATTTTTAAGGCATCTTCATTCACAGTTAAGGGGTCCTCTGGCATGTAGGAAAGGTCTACCATATCTACGGAAGCTTCTATCGCCGCGCTCATTGCTTTATAGCCTAGTCTTCCAGGAGCAAGTCCAATCACAACATCAAAATTTCTCGCTACTCCAACAAGCCTATCATAATCAGAAAAATCTAATTTTAGACAATTAACGTTATTTTTGTTAATTGAGGAAACAACATTTTCGATGGTTTCTATATTCTCGTCCGAAATGATAATCTCTGCTGAGGGAATTTTTTCTGACAAATGTTTTGCTAGGACTGAGCCTATATATCCGCAACCTATAATGAGAATTTTCACAACCATTCAAATACACCCGCATTCCAAACTTTGGCGCTAGGAATTCAGGAGAAAGATGCTTATTTAAAGACTCCTAGAGGATCGGTGACGGCGAGAGATTGCGCCGTAGAATTCTGGTCTACGCTCCTCCCAAAGGGGAAGCTCGAACTCGCCGGGACGAATTATAACCCTCTTATCCCTCGCCGCCTCAAGATTGAGGTCCGCGTAGATTATCTCCTCCCTATCATAACTAGCCTCGGCCAAGGTCCGCCCATCGGGGTCAACGATCTTGCTCTGGCCGATGAAGCCGAAGCCCCTTTCCTTCCCGACCCGGTTCACGGCAACATAGTTGACTCGGTTCTCAGAGGCCCTAGCGTTGACGTAGAACTTGGGTGAGTTCTCGGCACCCTCGGGCCAGTTAGTAGGGAGGACCAGAACCTCAGCCCCCCGCAGTGCCATTACCCTTGACGGCTCCGGGAACCGCATGTCAAAGCAGATATTCAACCCAACCTTGCCGATGGAAGTGTCGTAGACTTGGAAGGGTTTGTCGCCATGGTCGACGAAACGATCCACACCTAAGCAGGGAAGATGAGCCTTCCTGTATTTCCCGATCAAGCCTTCAGGACCGACGAACGCGGCGGCGTTGTAGAGTCTTCCACGAGTCTTCTCGAGGAGTCCAACGACCGCGTAGATGTCGAGTTCCTTGCAGAGTCCCGCTATGGTGCGGGTGCTCCATCCCGGAACCGTCTCCGCTATGGATAGCGCTTCATCACGACTGGAGAAACAGTAGCCAGTCAAGGCGCATTCCGGGAAGACGACTAGCTTTGTGCCGGATCTGGCGGCTATGCGGAGGCTGTCGAGGCACCTCTCCAAGTTCCGCTCCTTCTCAAGGATCCTGGGGTTCATTTGAACCCCTGCGACCTTCACCTCTTTCGCCACCTCTCATGTCCCCCTTACCTTTGTCGGGCTACCTTTCGGATTTTGTCCGCTTCTTCATTAGGAGGCGATTTATGCCCAGTATCATGGCGTCTACACTGGCCTTGACGATGTCCTCGTTCGCCGCTCTGGCCGAAACCTCATTCCCCTCATTATCCTCAACTCTGATGACGACCTCAGCCACCGCGTCTGATCCACCAGTGAGGGCCTCGAGGCGATACTCCTTCAGCCTTACGTGGATCAGGTCTGTGGTCACATTTTGGATGGCCCGCATCGCTGCGTCCACGGGCCCTACTCCTGTTTCGGCCGAGGAGAAGGGCTTCTCGTCGATGATTAACCTCACCGAGGCAGTTGGTGTCATGTTGGTTCCAGTCATCACGGCGAGTTCCCCAAGTTCTACAGGTCTCTTGCCCTCCTGAATCTCGATTCCCATGACCTCTCTAGCTATGTTCAGGAGCTCTGAATCTGTGACAGTCCTGCCTTTGTCCCCGAGATCCTTGACCTTGGCTACTATTCTCTTAAGCTGAGCCTCGTCAGGATAAACCCCCATCTCCTCCAACTCAGCTCGAATCCCATGAGAACCAGCATGTTTTCCAGCCGTCAAGCGGCGCCTTGCGCCTACAAGCTCCGGTGGGATGGGCTCGTAAGTCAAGGGCTCTGCCACTAGACCGTGGGTGTGTATGCCTGAGACATGAGTGAAGGCGTTGTCCCCGACAACGGCCTTGTTAGGCTGGACGGGGATTCCCGTCAGCTTTGAGACTAGTTGAGATGTCTGATAGATCAGGGGCGAGATTATTCCCGTCTTGCGGTTGTAGAGGAGGTTGAGGGAAGTCACAACTTCCTCTAAGGACGCGTTCCCCGCCCTCTCCCCAAGGCCGTTTATCGTAACGTGGGCTTGTTCAGCCCCAGCCTCCAGTCCAGCCAGAGTGTTAGCCACAGCCATGCCAAAGTCGTCGTGGCAGTGGACGCTCAGAGGCACCTTGAGGGTTGAGTGTAGCTCCTTGACGAGGGCCTCCATCTTGGGGGGCGTCATGATCCCGACGGTGTCTGGGATGTTTATCCTGATGACGCCAGCCTCCTCAACCGCCTTGAATATCTGCTTAAGGTATACTAGATCCGTCCTAGTGGCGTCCTCGGCTGAGAACTCTACTAGGAGTCCCCTAGACCTTGCGTAGTCTATGGCTTCGAGTGACCTCTGGACGGCCTGTTCCCGGGTCATGCGGAGCTTGTACTTCAGATGCAGGTCGGAGGTGGCGATGAAGAGGTGGACGTACTTCGCGCCTGTATCAGCAACAGCGTCCACATCCCCCTTGACGACCCTCGCCAACCCGTAGATCTCTGCCTTGAGCCCTTCAGCAACAATGAGCTTCATGCCCTCGAACTCGCCCTTCGAGGTAACGGGGGTCCCCGCCTCCAAGGCGTCTACGCCGAGGCGGTCGAGCTGGCGGGCGATGATCAGCTTCTTCTCAGGATTGAGGGCAGCTCCGGGCGTCTGCTCCCCATCCCGTAGGGTTGTGTCGAAGATTCTCACTATTCCTAAACTCATTCTATGTAACCACCCTCTTGGCTACGGCGGCTCCGAACTCGTCGGTCCTCGCGGAGCCACCTAAATCGCGTGTTTTAATCCCATCGGAAAGAGTCTGCCTCACAGCCCTCTCGATGTCCCTCGAAGCCTCTAGGCATCTCTGGTCCTTGTGCCTATTCCCCAGCCAATCCAGCATCAACATCGACGCAAGGATCATCGATGTGGGATTTGCGACATTCTGCCCGGCATATTTTGGCGCACTTCCGTGAACGGGCTCGAAGAGGGCGAAATTGTCGCCGATGTTGGCACCAGGAGCCATTCCTAGACCACCCACCGTAATGGCGGCTTCGTCTGATAGGATGTCCCCGAACATATTAGTGGTGACGATTACATCGAGGGGTTCGGGGTTGCGGATGAGCTGCATGGCGGCGTTGTCCACGTACATCTCGTCGGCAGTCATATCGGGATATTCCCTAGCTACGTCTCGAAAGGTCTGGGCGAAGAGGCCGTCGGTCTTCCTCATAACGTTGGACTTGTGAACCGCTGTGACGCGTCTCTTCTTTCCCCGCTGCCGTGCCAACTCGAAGGCGTATCGGGCAATCCTCTCGCTTCCCCTTCTTGTTATGACTCTCAGGCAGATCATGGTGTCCTTGTCGAGTTCCAACTCAAGGCCCCGGTACACATCCTCGGTATTCTCACGTACAATAACCAGATCGATCCCAGGCTTGAGCGCCGGGACATGGGGGTAGACCTTCACTGGACGAATATTGGCGTAGAGGTCTAAGAGGAGGCGAAGCCTAACAATCACGTCCGCAGCTGTCTCTCCGACAGGGCCCTTCAAGCACGCGTCCGATTTTCTGATGGCTTCGATGGCTTCGTCGGGTAGAGGTGCGCCGAGTCTCCTCTTTGCGTCGTCTCCCCCCTCCACTCTCGTAATTGCCAATTCGATACCGTGCTTCTCGGTCGCTACTCCTAACGCGTTCAGGGTTGCTCCCGAGAGTTCAGGGCCGATGCCGTCTCCTGGCATCAGCGCAATTTTGTAGTTGCTCAACTTCTTTCCTCCTTCACGTACTGGACGAGTCCCTTCTCCATAATCCTCAACAGGAAATCCGGAGTCTGATTCCCATGTAGCTCCTTCCCCTTAGTCATGTTCCGGACAACACCCATGCCAATATCGACCTCAAGCTCGTCACCATCATCCACATCCTTGGAGACGCTTGGACATTCGAGGATAGGGAGGCCGATGTTGACGGCGTTTCGATAGAAGATCCTAGCGAAGGACTCAGCGACTATCCCTTCAGCACCAGCATACTTGAGGGCGACGGGGGCCTGCTCCCTACTTGAGCCGCAGCCGAAGTTCTTCCCAGCGACGACTATCTTCCTCTCCTTCACCTTCTCCAAGAAGGAGGGGTCTACCCCCTCCATAGCGTGCTTGGCCAAATCATGGGGGTTGGTGTAAGCGAGGTACTTGCTGGGGATGATGACGTCAGTATTCACGTCCTCCCCGTACTTTACGACTCTGCCACAGAGCTTCACAGTCTATGCCTCCAATATTCTTGGATCGGTCAGTCTACCTGTAATGGCTGAAGCCGCTGCCGTCGCAGGAGATGCCAGATATACCTTCGCCTTCGGACTCCCCATCCGACCCACGAAGTTGCGATTAATCGTGGCCACGCAAGTTTCTCCGTCAGTCAACAGACCTAGATGACCGCCATAGCATGGGCCACACGTGGGGTTGCAGACCAAGGCCTCAGCCTTCAGGAACGTCTCTATGAGCCCCTCCCGCAGAGCCTTCGAGTAAACGCCCACAGAGGCGGGGATGACGAGGACGCGTACCCCCTTCTTCACCTTTCTGCCAGCTAGGATCTTGGCGGCTATTCGGAGGTCTTCGAGACGGCCGTTGGTGCAGGAGCCGATATGGACTTGATCGATCGGTACGTCCCCAACCTCGCTAACGGGTTTAACATTATCTACCCTATGCGGGATCGCCACCATCGGCTCTATGGTCGAGGCGTCGTACTCAACAGTCCTCTCATAATGGACATCGGGGTCGCCGTGAACAAATTTGTAGGGAACTAGTCCCCTCTCCTCTAGATAGGCCGCTGTTTTCTCGTCGGGCTCTACAACCCCGTTCTTGGCTCCCATCTCAACGACCATGTTGCAGAGCGTCATCCGCTCATGCACTCCCATAGCCTGAATCGCCTCACCACTGAACTCCACGGTCATGTAGGTTGCGCCATCAGCCCCGAACTGGCCGATAGTGTAGAGGATTAGGTCCTTCGCCGCCACAGGTGGTTTCAATCGTCCTCGAACGATGACGCTGACAGCCTCAGGAACCTTGAACCAGAGCTTCCCCGTCAGCATCACCGACCCCACCTCGGTGGACCCTATCCCTGTCGAGAAGGCGCCTATGGCTCCATAGGTGCATGTGTGGGAGTCGCCGCCCACGATAACCTGGCCTGGTCTCGCATGGTCCTCCATCATGATCTGGTGGCAGACTCCTCCTCGCCCCACGTCATAGAAGTACTCTAACCCCTGTTTCAAGGCGAATTCCCGGCAGATGTGATGCAGCTCAGCTGCCTTCTCGTCGTCCGCTGGGATGAGGTGGTCCAAGATGACGATGACTCGCCGAGGGTCAAAGACCTTCTCGCCTCCCATCTGGTGGAAAGCCTCTATGGCAAGGGGGGCTGTTATGTCGTTGGCCATGACCTTGTCTATCTTGGCCTCGACTATCTCGCCCGGGCTGACACTCTTCTTGCCTGAGGCTTGGGCGAGTATCTTTCCGGTCAGGTTCATGCGACTATCTCTTTCCTAGGCTGGACATTTCTCGGATGAAGGCTCCAGCCTTCTCGATGGGTTGGTTCTCCCACCCCTTCAGAAGCTTGTTGAAGAGGGGCCGACCCTTTCTGTCTTCCCTCAGCCATTCCCGGGCGAAGGCTCCACGCTTGACCCTCTTAGCTGCCTTCTCCATATTCCTCTTAACGCGGGCGTCGATGACCTTCGGGCCAACGGTCATGCCACTGTACTTCGCCGTGTCCGAGACGGCTCGAAGCATACCTACTATGCCACCGCGGTAGATCTGGTCGATGATGAGCTTCGCCTCGTTGCATGCCTCGAAGTAGGCCAACTCGGGCGGATACCCGTTCTCGACTAGGACATCGAAGCCGTTTCGTATGAGTTCCATGATTCCGCCCACGAGGACCGTCTGCTCCCCTATGAGGTCGCTCTCCGTCTCGTCCTTGAAGGTGGTCTCTATGACTCCGGCCTTCGTCGCGCCGAGAGCCTTTGCCATGGCTAGTGCAGTATCCTTAGCCTTGCCCGAATAGTTCTGGTGGACGGCGATGAGGGCTGGGACGCCGAAGCCGTTGACGTAGAGTTCTCTGACTGATGGGCCAGGTCCTTTAGGTGCGACCATGACGACATCCACGTTCTCTGGGGGCTTGATGGTCTTGTAGAGGATGTTGAAGCCGTGGGAGAAGCCTAGGGTCTTGCCCTCCCTCATGTAGCGGCGAGTCTCCCTTCGGTATACTGCTGACTGAGCAGTATCGGGGATAAGCATGTGGATGATGTCAGCCCTCTTAGCTGCCTCGCGTATGGTGTATACGTTGAAGCCGTCGTTCTTCGCGCGGTTCCATGAGGAGCCGTCTTCACGTAGGCCTAGGATTACGTTAACTCCGGAGTCCCTCATGCAGTTGGCCTGCGCGTTACCTTGGCTTCCGTAGCCTATGACCGCTAGGGTCTTCTCTTGTAGCGCTGATAGGTCCGCGTCCTTATCGTAGTATACCTTCACCATTTCCCTTCACCTGTAATGTTCTCATCCTTTGTGGCTCATTCTCTAATGACTTTTCCTCCCCGTGCGAGGGCTGTTATGCCCGTCCTAGCAAGTTCCTTCAGCCCGAAGGGTCGTGCCAGTTCTATGAAGGCGTCTATCTTGTCCGTGTCGCCAGTTATCTCCACAATAACCGAGTCGGTGGCGACATCTATGATCTGGCCTCGAAAGATGTTCGTGTACTGGATTACCTCTGTGCGGGCGTTTGCATCTGGTGTGTGCACTTTGACGAGGGCCATCTCCCTGACAACAGAGTCTTGCGGGTCGAGGGCGGATACCTTTATCACGTTTACGAGCTTGTTAAGCTGCTTTATGACCTGTTCGACTGTCCACTCATCTCCCTTGACAGCTATCGTCATCCGCGCCACATCCCTCTGCTCCACCGCGCCGACGGAGATGCTGTCGATGTTGAAGTTTCTGCGCCTGAACATGTTCGCGACCTCGTAGAGTACCCCGGGCTTGTTCTCGACTAGGCATGCGATTACGTGATTCTGCTGGGACGCTGGGGCGGTCATTCCCATATCATCTCCTTCAAAGCACTCCCCGACGGAACCATTGGGAAGACATTCTCCTCTGGGGAGATGGGGACATCTATGACCGTGGTGACTTCACTCTTCACAGCCTTGCGTGCTGCGTTGGAGAACTCCTCAAGGGAGCCGACTCGGACCCCATCGACCCCGTAGGCGTTGGCCAGTCTTACGAAGTCTGGGACGCCCTTCAGGTCTACAGCGCAGTACCGTCTCTTGTAGAAGAGCCGTTGCCACTGGGCTACCATGCCCAAGACCGAGTTGTTGAGGACGACGACTATCACGGGGATGTGTTCAAGCTTGGAGGTCGCCAAGTCCTGCTCCGTCATAATGAAGCTCCCATCTCCGGCGATGTCAGCCACAGGCACATCTGGCCGCGCTACCTTCGCCCCAAGAGCTGCTGGGAAGCCGAAGCCCATGGTCCCAAGTCCGCCTGAGGTTATGAAGGTCCTAGGTTCCAAGGCTTGGTAATGGAGGCCTCCCCATGATTGGTTCTGTCCGGCCTCGGTTGTGACTATGGCCTTCGCTGGCAGTATCTTGCGGAGTTCCGCGAGAACATCCTTCGGCCTTAGGAAGGGTCCTTCCAGATTGTTGTTATTCTTGGGCTTGAACTGGCTTCGAATCTCGTCTATCCTCTTGACCCAAGTTGACTCCTCGCGCTTGGCAAGTTTCTCAGATACTTGGTTGTAGATCTGTGTGAGGGTTTTCTTGGCGTCGGCCACGATTGGTAGGTCGACCTTCGCGTTCTTTCCTATCTCCGCAGTGTCCACGTCTACGTGAATTATCTTGGCCTCAGGACAGAATTGGTCGATTCTGCCTGTGGTTCGGTCTGAGAATCGGCAGCCTACCACCAGAAGGACATCGGCCTCGAGGATGAGCTTGTTCGCTTCTATGGTTCCGTGCATCCCAACGACGCCGAGGGAGAGGGGATGGTTCTCGGGGATGACTCCCTTGCCCATGAGGGATGTCCCAACCGGAGTTAGGAGGTGTTCTGCCAGGAGCATGACCTCCCGGGAGGCGTTCGATAGGATTACTCCTCCCCCCACGAGCATCATGGGTCTCTCGGCCTTGACGAGCATCTCGGCGGCCCTCTTCACCTGCATCGGATGTGGGTCCGTCCTCGGCTTATACCCTCGGAGTTCGATTGGTCCATCAAAGTCCATCTCCGCCGCCTCTGTCTGGGTGTCCCGGGGGATGTCGATGAGGACTGGGCCCGGTCTCCCGGTGGTGGCGATGTAGAAGGCCTTCCTGAAGGTGTCTGGGATCTCCACGGCACTCTTCACTTGGAAGCTGTACTTGGTTATGGGGGTCATTATCCCCACCGTGTCCGCCTCTTGGAAGGCGTCTCTCCCGATCATGAGCCTCGGGACTTGGCCCGTGACGGCGATGACTGGGGATGAGTCCATGTAGGCCGTGGTTATTCCTGTGACGAGGTTGGTGGCTCCCGGCCCGGAGGTGGCGAGGCATACTCCAGGTTTTCCGCTCGCCCTTGCGTAGCCGTCGGCCATGTGGGCGGCGCATTGTTCATGATGGGCGAGGATGTGACGTATCTCGGAGTCGTAGAGTACGTCGTAGAGGGGGAGGGTGGCTCCACCGGGTATGCCGAAGATCTCCTTTACTCCCAGTCTTTTCAGGGATTCGTCGACGGCTTTGGCTCCACTCATCTTGGCCATGGTTTCTCTTCCTTCATAGTTCGGTCTGGAGAAGTCACACCTCTGATGCTTGTAGAATATGAGTCTTCTGCGGTGGGGATGCGTTTCGAGGAGTTGGACAGGTGGCTAAATAAAGCGATCCAGCCGTTCTCCGGCTGTGAGGGGACGATTCCTCCAGTGCATCCCTGCTCCTCCTAGGAAGTGGATTGATGGTCTCCTTCCTCGTATAAAAACCTTGTTTCCAGACAACTCAGTGAACGGCAAGCCAAATCTTTATTGACTGGAAAATCGCTCATCTCGAAGCTTGCTCTACGCATATATCATTGTTAATCAATCATCCTAGTACAGGACCTATCCGTGGAGCGTCAAGAACGCCTACCCAACAAGACCCTGGGTTTCCTAGTAAACCCCATCGCAGGCATGGGAGGCGCGGTCGGCCTCAAGGGTACCGATGGAGAAGAAACGTGGCGCAAGGCTCTTAGTTTGGGTGCCAAACCCCTCGCGCCTCTTCGGGCTGACATGTTTCTGAGGGCTTTGGAACCGATGAAGGAGGATTTGGCCCTTCTTGTCGGTGGGGGGAAGATGGGTGAGGACGAGGCTGCGAAGCTCGGCTTCGCACATACAATCGTTAGCGAGAGGAAAGAGGAGACGACGGCCGAAGACACTAGGTGGGTTGCGAAAGCTATCAAGGACGAAGGTGTTGCTCTCCTGGTCTTCTGCGGGGGCGACGGCACCGCCCGAGATGTCTTGGATGCTGTAGGCTCCCGCTTCCCAATCCTAGGGGTTCCTACTGGGGTCAAGATGCACAGTGCCGTATTTGCTACTGATCCTAGGGCCGCCGCGGTGACTGTCACCCGCTACCTCTGGGAGAAGCTTCCCCTAAGGGAATCTGAGGTGATGGATGTGGACGAGGAGGCTTATCGTCAGGGGCGCCTCTCCGCGAGGCTCTACGGCTACATGCTAACCCCCTACGAACCGAGTTTGATCCAAGGCTCCAAGCTCGCAAGCCCGATGACAGAGTCAGAACTCCATAATCAAGCGGGCTTAGCCCTATACATCATCGAGGAGATGAAGCCTGATGTGATGTACGTCGTAGGCCCCGGCACGACCACGAGGACAATCGCTGATCTCCTCGAGGAGAAGAAGACCCTCCTAGGAGTGGACATCTTCCTCAACAAGAAACTTGTGGCCGCAGACGTGAATGAGTCTCAAATCCTAGAGGGGACCAATGGGAGGGAGGCCCGCATCATAGTTACGCCAATTGGTGGTCAGGGCTTCATCTTCGGGAGAGGTAACCTCCAGATAAGCCCAAGGGTAATCCGCCAAATAGGCCTCGACAAGATCATAGTTGTTGCCACCAGAAGTAAGTTGAGGGGTTTGAAGAGCCTCAAGGTCGATACAGGCGACCCAGAGCTGGACAAGGAACTCTCAAGGTACATCAGGGTCATAACCGACTACAGGGAGGAGCAGATGGTACGGGTTGGACAATAGTTGGGTCGGCCAACCTGTGACAGTTCGCATGGCAGATTGACCGATGATTTAGTCAAAGACGTCTCAGTAGGGGAGTTTGTCTAGCCACGGGTATAGCTTCTTCAGCCTCTCAACGGCCTTGGCCACTTCAGCTTCGGGATACTCGTAGGGCATCAACCTGCCTTGGAGGTAGTCATCGTATGCCTGCATGTCGAAGTAACCATGACCGCACAGGAGGAACAAGATAGTCTTCTCCTCCCCAGTCTCCTTACACCTCAACGCCTCATCTACGACGCCCTTGATGGCGTGGGCGGGCTCAGGGGCCGGTATGATCCCTTCCGTCTCTGTGAAAAGCTTGGCGGCTTCGAAGACCTCCACTTGGTTGTAAGCCTGCGTCTCCACCTGCTTCTCCAAGGCCAAGAGGCATAGGGTAGGAGCCTTACCATGGTAACGCAGTCCGCCAGCATGTATCGGTGGTGGGATGAAGTCATGACCCAAGCTATGCATCTTGACTAGGGGCGTCAGCCTCGCCGTGTCACCGTGATCATACATGTGCTCCCCCTTCGTGATGGATGGGCAGGCTGTGGGCTCGATGGCTACGAATCTTATGTCCTTCGGCGCCTTTTTTGAAACTCTGTCATAGTAGAAGGGCCAGAAGATGCCTGAGAAGCTGCTGCCTCCACCTATGCATCCGTAGATCACGTCAGGATAATCGTCCACCATCTCAAACTGCTCTCTAGCCTCCAACCCCACTACGGTCTGATGGATGAGGACGTGGTTGAAGACGCTTCCTATCCCATAGTTGGCGTCGTCGTGGGTGAGGGCGTCCTCTACGGCCTCGCTTATGGCTATCCCAAGGCTTCCAGGGTTCTCAGGGTCTTCCTTGAGGATCCTTCTCCCAGCCTCCGTCTGGGAGCTTGGGCTAGCGTATACGTCTGCTCCCCACATCTCCATCATCGTCTTCCTGTAGGGCTTCTGGTCATAGCTGACCCTGACCATGTAGACGGTGGATTTCAAGCCGAAGGCGTTGCAACCGAAGGCTAGGGCGGAGCCCCATTGGCCTGCGCCTGTTTCTGTGGCTATGCGTTTGGCGCCTTCCTTCATGTTGTAGTAGGCCTGTGGGACGCCTGTGTTGGGCTTGTGGCTTCCCGGGGGGCTTACTGCTTCGTTCTTGTAGTATATCTTGGCGGGAGTCTTCAAGGCCTTTTCCAGTCTGACGGCTCTGAAGAGGGGCGTCGGTCTATAGACGCGGTAGACGTCCCTCACCTCTTCGGGGATGTTGATCCACCTATCTTGGCTGAACTCTTGGGCGAGGATCGCTTTGGGGAATATCTTGGGGACTATGCCTGGCCCTGGTGCCTTGGTTGTGGGGTCGATGATCGGCGATAGGGGTTTGGGTAGGTCCGGGAGTATGCAGTACCATTGTTTCGGTACATCGTCCTCTCCTAATAGTATCTTGGTAGTTGGCAATTTCACCACTCCGGGACGGTTTGTATGCAGGTGGATATATCGATACATATTTAAACATTATCGTACATAAGTATACATCGAGGCTCTGTGTCAGATGTGGAACAAGATCCGCCACTACTTCGAAGACTCCCCCTCCAAACTCAAGGTCGCGAGGCTCCTCGTAGAGACCGGCCTCCGAGTTGACGAGAAGGGACGAACCTACTGCGGTGATATAGAGATCCCGGCAACAAAGATAGCTGCGGCCGCGGGGGTAGACAGGAGGGTTGTGAAGGAGACGGCGAAGGCGATCCTGGCGACGGAGGAGCTTAGGAGGCTCTTCCTCGGGCTGAAGCCAGCTGGGCCGTTAATGCGGGATGTAGCTCCTTATCTTGGGTTTGGAGTGGTCGAGATTCGGGCGGAGCCCGCCACCATAGGCATAATCGCGAAAACTACCGCCCTGATCGCGGACGAAGGCATAAGCATCAGACAGATTCTTGCTGAAGACCCTGAGATCAACCCAGACCCCAAGCTTATCGTGGTGACGGAGAAGCCGATACCTGGGGAACTCCTGCCCAAGCTCCTGAAGATACCCACCGTCTCAAAGGTAAGCATATCCTAGGCCCAGAAGATGTTTGCTTCTTGGAGAAGGTTTAGGTTCGGGGCTATTCTTAGGGATGTTTTAGGTCTATGTTCTAGTAGAGGCCGGTTCCTTCGTTGGAGATTCACCTAGAGGCATCTAAGCAGGTTCTCATCGATCCTCATCCCCACTTCGCCTTGTGGTGTCTAATTACTAGGCTTATTTCTCAACTAGTTGAAGGTGATGAAGATACTCAGGTAGAAAAAGGGAGGGAAGAGTTTACGTCCCCTATGGTAGTGTATAAGTTACGTTGAGCCAAGGGGCTCCACCAATTATGGGATATTTATCGAGCGGGTTGTCGAACGCGCACCTCTGAACCTTCGTTAAACCTTCCGGCGGATTCCATTCGTCATACATATTGAACCTGAACTGGGTCCTTTGTTGAGGCCACACGTACGCTATGCTATTCGTATTGACACTATGGTCATAATATCCCCGCGGCGTGTTCGGATAGATGAATACGAAGCCTCCCTCATCCGTTGGACACTTGTCCCAAATTGTCTCGTCGAAGCGCTGACTCCACTCATCCTTCCCGCTACTGAAATCCACCCAGAAACCCAAGCCTGGTACACCCCACGAACCTTCACACCGAACCCAAAGCAGATACATGTACAACATAACTCCTGTTATGATTGCATCGTCCCGTATTCCACCAGTGTTGAAACTCACGTATCCCCGGTACAGCTCATAAGTATCCTCGGGTCCATCGCCCCATGGATATCTGTCTATGTACTCCTTGCCGACCTCTATTCCACTCGGGCAATAAGCATACCTCCAAGGAGGCCCACCTGGGAACCAAGGCCAACCTCTAGCCACTATGTAACCGCTCAGATCGTACTCGTTGCGATCCACCCAATGCTCCGGGTCGAGTATTAGACTTTCGCCAGGGCTTAGCGTGTACAGGCTTCGGTTAGAGTACGTGAATGATGCGGCTAACCCCCTTGGGCTGACGCTAATGATCGCTGGCTGAAGCACATCATTGTGATACTCGTATCTCTCGTCGTAGTAGCCCGTGGACCGCAGGTCTTGGAAGGCTATGAAGTCGTTGGTGTCGGAGCTGAACTGGAACCAGGTCGAATAGATCCCAATCGAATCTGTCACCCTAGTCTCACCCCTGCTGTACCTGACCCTATCGGCCGATATGCCGTCCAACTCTTCTACAAGGCGGAACTCATAGGCGTCGGAGCCTTCATTGATGATGGTCACGAAGCTCTCGAGAGGCCTTGCCTCGCGGAGCGCGTAGGTGACCCTGAACGCATCATCTGAGCCTACTGGTGGGCCAAGAGCCCAAGACTGGGTTGCAAATATGCCTGAGCTGTTAACTATAACGTTGAGCGACGGGTTGTACGCGTCGAGGGTATGCCATTTTCCATCGAAATACTGGGCAAGCCACCTCTCCTTGCGGACACGAATCTCAGTGTAGTTTACGTTCCAGAACTCGGTGTGCTCGTTGTAGAGCCTGACCGTGATGTACGCGTTCCGCATAAGATAGTAGCCTTCCTCCCCATAATGGTCCTCGAAGATGTATGGGACGTATTTTCCTCCGTCCCAGACCCATGGCGGAGCTGAGATCCACATGAAGTGGGTCGAGTTCTTCTGCCAGATCACGTAGTCTTTTCCCCGCTCTATGAGCACGGGTCCACTATGACCAACAACTATCGGATGTGTGGACATGAGAAATGCGGCTGAAAGCGTGATAGAGATCAATAAAGCGGCTTCAACCTTTTTCATTAAATAGAATCACCTCCTTTATCCTCATTCTTACCAGCCCTCATCCCTGCCACCTCTCCTCGGAGATTGTTACCAAGTATGTGCCGCATTCGACAGCCAGTTCGAGCTGTTTACTATAGATTGAGCTTTGGAGCCAGTATTTGCCTGGGTTGAGGGAGGAGTTCCACCAAGTGTTTGTCTTGATGACTATCGTGCCCTCTTTTCGGAGAATCAAGAAGGGAGTTGATCCATCGTTCAACAAGGTGAGTGTCTGGACGACCGCCTCGCGAGGTTCGAGCTTGGATGGAAAACGAAACTCGGGCAGGGTAGGGCTATACCGATAAAAGGTAAGATTCCCTTCGGGGTCTTTTCCATACTCACGCGCAACAATATCGAAGCGGTCAGTTCCGTTGCTGAAGAAGTTGATCGTCTCCTCGCCGACGTTCTCGAGGCTTAGGGTCATGGATATGGGCTCGCCCCATTTATATTCCGTCTTGCTGATCGTGGCGTTCACTTTCACGGCCGTGTATTTCCTCGACCTCGCGAACCAGCTGTCCATAACGGTGATCTTTGCACCAGTGGCGAAGAAGTCTCGGCTCACGCCCCCCATCCTCGAGTTCTCTATCCAGACACTAGAACTATCATACGCAATTACGCCACCACCATAACCCATTGAATACACTCCCAGCTGCGGAGGATTGTCCTGAAGATGACTCACCCAATTGGTGCTCCAGTTCGTAACGTTGACCATTTTGAGGGACGCGTTACCTGAGACCTGGATACCTATTGAAGGAACTACAGTTACGTTGATCATCGTGAGGTTGGCGAAATCCCAAACATGTATCCCGGATGCGTAGCCATAATAGGACACCTGCATATCGGGTGGGCCATAGCCAAGCTCAGTGTAGATGGTGCAGTCCCTTATCACCAACTTCTCATCGCCCACCAAATAGAACTCGCCTCCCCAAGGTTTGCCACTAGGGTGGGCCGGCCAACTCGGCGGCGCCCTTGGCGGCAAGACGGAGTTTCTGTCGATCACAGTCAGACCACCAAGAGGAAGCGGAGGCATGGTCGCTATCAACCCAGCCGCCAGAACCAGTGTCACGGCCGTCGCAGAGGCTAGGATCCTCATTGTTGGCATGTCTCGAATTCGAGGGTGGGGAGGAATGCGGCAGGTCCTAGAGATGAGGTTGAGGAACCTGACGACAGGGGCATCTCGGTTCAAGGCTTCTAAACGAGCCTTCAACCCCATTCCATTCACCTTTACAATAGGGTTCGTGTGATGATGGAGAATATCCTCCTCCCCAGCTCCGTGGGCTTTAGTCGGAGGTCCTTTTCCGTCAACTTGATCCCCCGTTCCTCCGCCTCGGCCTTCAGCAACCTCAAGCATTCAGGACTCTGGTTACAGTTGTCGCACCGCCCTTCGTAGAGGAACCAGACCTGGACCCCATTAACCTTCGAGAAGCTCACAACAACAGGCACGTCATAGGCGTGGCTGTAGGCCTCAAGAACCCCGTTCACGACATCTACCCGACGAATCTCCAGCCTGTTAGCGTGGGCGGCCTCCATGAGGGCCCGGCGTACCTTCGCGTCGATGGTCTTGAGCTGCTCGTAGACGACCTGTCTCTGGACCCCTAATCGTCGCCCGATCTCCGCCTGCGACAGGCCCTCACGACGGAGAAGCCAGATCATAGTCTGCTTCGGAGCTAGGTACGAGAAGGAAGACATCCCCAACCCACCACTGTAAGGATATTTGTCCTACTACGTAAGGTTATGTATAATTACCCTCAAGGCTTTCGCCTCACCGAACGCTGACCACCAGACCGCTTCCCAAGACCAAGCCACTTCCTAGAACCACTTCTTGCGATGAAGTGCCGAAAATGGCACATCATGTCAGAGGCCACGAAAGCTGGCCCCGCCAAAATCTCCAATCATAATCTTTATTTGCCAAGACCGTACTTGAGGATAAAGCATTGGGTGGAAGAGCCAATGGGGTATCGCTTTATCTAGTGCCCCACTCAAATCGGTCCGTTTTCTAGACACAACCCTAAGAGACGGCGAACAGACCCCCGGGGCCTCCCTGACACCCGAGAAGAAGCTGAGGATTGCTAAGAGATTAGATGAACTCGGAGTGAACGTCATCGAGGCAGGCTCCGCGGTGGCGTCTGAAGGCGAAGTAAGGGCGATCCAACTCATAATGAAGGAGAAGCTCCGAGCAGAGATCATGAGCTTCGCCCGCTCCCTCAAGACCGATATAGACACAGTCCTCAGAAGTGAAGCCCAGAGCGTCCACCTCGTAGTACCGACATCTCCGACCCATCTGAGGTACAAGCTGAAGAAGAGCGAGGACGAGGTCCTTGAGATGGCTGTGGAGGCGACGCAGTACGCCAAGGACCACGGCCTCATCGTAGAACTCTCCTCAGAGGATGCCACACGAAGTGATATGGGGTTCCTCAAGAGGGTCCTCGCCGCGGGGATCGAAGTTGGCGCAGATCGACTTTGCGCCTGCGACACTGTAGGCGTACTGACGCCTGAAAAGTCGAGAGCCTTCTATGGGGAGTTGAGTTCCTCGTTCAAGGTTCCTCTGAGCGTCCACTGCCACGACGACTTTGGCATGGCTGTGGCCAACTCCATTGCTGGTCTTCAGGCTGGTGCAAGTCAAGTGCATGCTACGGTGAATGGCATTGGGGAGAGGGCTGGGAACGCTTCTTTGGAAGAGATCGTCATGGTTTTCACATCCCTCTACGGGGTCAAGACACCCATCGAGACGAAGCTCCTCTACAGCACCTCCCGCCTAGTCTCTAGGCTGATGGGCCTCCCCCTACAACCCAACAAGGCCATCGTCGGGGACAACGCCTTCACCCACCTCTCAGGAATACACGCCCACGGAGTCGCTTCGAGCCCCGTAACCTACGAGCCCATCCCACCGGAGCTTGTAGGGGCGAGGCGGCGCTTCGCGACCGGAAAGCTCTCAGGAACCCATGGAATCAGGACGTTCTTAGAGGAGCTGGAGCTCCGGCCGACGGAGGAGCAGTCAAAGGAGATATTTCAAAGGGTGAAGGCCTTGGGCGATCGGGGGAAGGTCTTGACGGACGTGGATCTCTACTCCATTGCGGAGATGGTCATGGAACTACCACGGGTGAGGCCTGTGAAGTTGGAGGAGTTGACGGTTATGACCGGTAACAGGATTACGCCCACGGCCACAGTAAGGATTAGGGTCGACGGGGAATTACTGACGGAGGCCGCTACGGGAGTTGGACCCGTCGACGCCGCTATAAACGCCATTAGGAAAGCCATGGCTCAAACAACGGACATCCGTCTGGCAGAATACAATGTGAAGGCCATTACTGGTGGAACCGACGCGGTTGTGGAGGTCTCTGCGATACTCCAGAGGGGAGGAACCCAAGTTTCGTCTACAGGGGCTCATGGGGACATAGTCATGGCGAGCGTCGAAGCGTTGCTCGGCGGAATGAACGTCCTCATGGCTAGTGCGAGTCGGAACAAGAATAATGGGGAGAAAGAGGTTGCGGAGTGACGCCATAAAGAAGGGCCTGGACAGGGCCCCCCACAGGGCTCTCCTGAAGTCCTTGGGCGTATCCGAGGAGGACATGGATAAGCCCTTCATAGGTATAGCCAACAGCTACAGCACCATCGTACCTGGACACGTGCACCTAGATAAAGTGGCTAGGGCTGCGGCCGAAGGCATCAGGTCGGCAGGAGGCGTACCTTTCGAGTTCAACACCATCGCTGTCTGTGACGGGATAGCCATGGGCCACGAGGGGATGAAGTACTCCTTACCTTCCCGGGACATAATCGCCGACTCAGTTGAGCTTATGGTACTAGCCCACCGGTTCGATGGCGTACTCATGGTCACGAACTGCGACAAGATCACCCCGGGTATGCTCATGGCTGCGGCCCGATTAGATATCCCCGCTGCGATCGTTACGGGTGGACCCATGGTCTCTGGTCTCTACCGTGACAGGAAGCTGGGCGTAGTAGCCATGTTCGAGGTCGTCGGGGAGGTGAAGGCCGGGAAGATAACTATGGATGATCTGAAAGCCTTCGAGGAGGTAGCGTGCCCCACCGCTGGCTCCTGCAACGGCATGTTCACCGCCAACACCATGGCCTGCGTTACAGAGGCCCTGGGCCTCTCGCTCCCGGGTTCGGCGACCATCCCTGCGGAGGACTCTAGGAGAATCAGGGTCTCCCGAGCAACTGGCGAGAGGATCGTGGGGCTTGTAAGAGATGATTTGAGGCCTTCGTCGATTCTTACGGAGAAGGCCTTTGAGAACGGTATCATGGTCGACCTAGCTCTAGGGGGTTCCACGAATACGATCCTACATCTCTCGGCCATCGCCCATGAGATGGGCGTACCTCTTGGCTTGGAGACTTTTGACTCTTTAGCGCGACGCGTCCCTCATCTCTGCAACATGAATCCAGGTGGGCCCTACATGATGGACGAACTGGATAGAGCCGGTGGAATCCCCGCTGTGATGAAGGAGATAAGCCCCATGCTTCATGTAGAGGCCCCAACCATCACGGGGAAGACGGTTGCCGAGAATATTCGAGATGCGCAGGTGCGAGATAGAGAGATCATAAGGCCCTTGTCGAATCCTGTCCACAAGGAAGGCGGCCTCGCAATTCTCTGGGGAAACCTAGCACCTAGGGGGGCGGTCGTGAAGACGGCGGCTGTTCCGGCTGGCATGAGCGTCTACTCCGGTAGGGCCCGGGTCTTCGATTCTGAGGAGGCTGCGATGGGGATGATCATGGATGGCAAGATTGGGAAGGGGGATGTGGTCGTCATCAGGTATGAGGGCCCGAAGGGTGGGCCGGGGATGCGGGAGATGCTCTCCGTCACGGGGGCCATCGCGGGTATCGGTCTCCTGAACTCCGTCGCCCTTATAACGGACGGCAGATTCTCCGGAGGAAGCCAAGGCCTATGCATCGGACATATTTCGCCCGAGGCAGCGGAGGGAGGCCCCATCGCCATCGTCGAAGAGGGCGACGCCATCGAGATCAACATCCCAGAGAGGAGGCTGACCCTGAAGCTCAGCGAGGAAGAGATTCAAGGCCGGCTGGATGCTTGGAAGCCTCCCCAAAGGAAGGAGTTGAAGGGCTACCTACGCCGCTACCAAGCTATGGTAGGGTCTGCAAACACAGGCGCCACGCTCGCGAATTCTGGGTAGGATTGGTCTTAGAATCATCTTCCTATTCACTTTCGATTCCTCCTATCTGGGACTGCCTTCTGAAACAGCAGACTAGAATGGACTCTTTTCCCGCAAAAGCCTTTGTAGAAGGAGCTTCCAGAAGAGGCGTTGTGTAGACCGAAAAATAGGGGCAGGGTATATAAAGATCTTGACACCCGAAGCGAAAGTGAAACATCAACTCAAAACGAACGGCCACATTAACCAACTCTATGTTGGTCAGAACCCTTGACCGGTAAACTCTTTTAAGAGGTAACCCTGATTATTTTCGGCAAAATATCGGAAGGCTTCCACTTTGCCCCAGGAGAACATAGTCTACATCGACGGCAAGTACTATCCCAAGAGTGAGGCGAAGATAAGCGTCTACGACCACGGCTTCCTCTACGGCGACGGGGTCTTCGAGGGGATAAGAGTCTACGACGGCTACGTCTTCAAACTAGAGGAGCACCTGACCCGCCTCTACAACTCGGCCAAATCCATAGCCCTTAAGGTCCCCCTCAATAAGGAGGAGCTCAAAGAGGTAATCTTGGAAACGATTAGGAGAAACAACTACAAGGACGCGTATGTCCGCCTGGTCGTGACCAGAGGCTACGGGGACCTCGGGCTAGACCCCGTCAAATGCCCCAAACCAAGCGTCATTGTCATAGTCGACTACATAGCGCCCCTCTACGAGGGAATCAACGCCGTCGCCATCGTCGCTGCGACGCGTAGAACACCCCCCGACGCTCTGGATCCGCAGATAAAGTCCATGAACTACCTCAACAATATCCTCGCCAAGATGGAGGCGAACAGGGCTGGGGTCGACGAGGCGATTATGCTCAACAACCGAGGAACCATCTGCGAAGGAACCAGCGACAACCTCTTCATCGTCAAGAAAGGCGTTCTGGTAACCCCTCCCCTCTCTGACGGGGCCCTTGACGGCATCACAAGGGACACGGTCCTTGAGTTGGCGAGGAAGTTGAAGATTCCCGTCGAGGAGAGGTCCATGACGGTCCACGAGTTGATGAGCGCGGACGAAGCCTTCCTCACCGGGACAGCGGCCGAGATCGGGCCTCTGGTCGAGGTCAACGGTCAGAAGATCGGTGATGGCGAGCCTGGCCCTGTCTGGAAGATGCTAGCCGACGCCTTCAAGAAACTCCGCAAGACGGGGACACCAGTCTACAAATAGGGCTTCCTCTTCATATCGACGACAGTTCTTCTTTTTCAACTAAATAGGATTCAGTTAGGGTATTTGGCCAATAAGACATTAGACCTATTCTCAGCAGTAGGTCTAGGGCGCTGGCCTTTCGCCCAGCGTCACATCGATGAACAGCTTCTGGTTCCCACGGATTATGGTAAGGGTGACTCTGTCGCCGGGTCGCTTATTCCTCTCCAAGTAGACTGAGAGGTCGTTGAGGCGTCTGACTGTGAGGCCGTCGACGCCGACGAGTAGGTCTCCTCCAATTCTTACAGTTTGCCCTAGGACTGTTACGTCTCTGTTTCCCCCCCTGATCCCTGCCTGGGCTGCAGGCGAGCCAGATACGACGGTTCCTATGAGGAAGCCCCAACTCACATTCAGATTTGCCGCTTCTTTGATGTCTAAGTCAACATCTACTCCTGAGATGCCTAGGTAAGTATGCTTGTAGGTTCCTAGGTTAGGAGGGTTGTACGTGGCGATGAGAACTGGGGCTTCCCTAGCGATCGTGTCCGACGGGATAGCAAAGCCGACACCACTCGAAGTGCCTGATTCAGATATGATGGCCGTGTTCATCCCCACGACCTCCCCGAGAAGGTTCACAAGAGGACCACCCGAGTTCCCTGGATTTATGGCAGCGTCCAACTGAATCACGTCCACTATCTTGTAGTTTCCCGGCGCGTCGAGGTCCCGTCCAACTTGGCTGACTATGCCCGATGTCATCGTTCCACTTAGCCCGAAGGGGTTCCCGATGGCGACCACCGTCTCGCCGACTTGTAATGCTGTGCTGTTGCCCAAGGCCAGAGGCTTGAGCCAAGGCATATTCGTGGTCAACTTGACTACAGCGAGGTCGCTGTATATGTCGGTGCCGACGACCATCGCCTTTGAGCTGTTTCCATCCGCAAATGTAATCAAGAAATCATTTGCACCATCTACTACATGGTAGTTAGTAACAATGTACTGGGCTTCGTCATCGACCCTGTATACGAAGCCTGAGGCTAAGCTCTTGGGGGTGATGTCACCTATTAACGGTTTTATTCGAGTTTCTATCAGGACGACTGAATATTTAGTTAAGTTGTAAATCCTCGTTAGGAGTTCGTTCCCGCTCTGGTTAAGGTAGACTCTATTCTCTAGGCGAGTGTTAAGGGCACGAATCTGCGTCTCAAGGCTCCTTATCTGCTCCAGAAGTTCCCTTGTGTCTGAGACGGGCCTCAGGATCGTGTAGAACATTACGACGCTATTTCCCAGAACCACGATGGCGAGGAGTAGAGCCACATACATCCAGCGCTTGGAGTCTGTCTCGTAGGACATTTCACGACCCTTGGTCTCTCTTTGGTAAGGGGACGATTTAATATTTCTTGACGGAGGATATGGAGTTCTCACATCCCTCGTCAACATTTATAACTAGGGCTTTGTTACCAAAAGCCTGACGTTCAAAGAGGTGAAGGGCAGAAATGAGCTGGGACGAGGATTTTGACCGTTGGTTCAGAAGGCGGAGACAGTGGCCAAGGGGCCTCTTCGGCTTTGGCTTTGAGGAAATGGACCGGATGATCGAGGAGATGTTCAGAGAAATGGCTGAGATGATGCCAAAGGAGCTCTACCGCGAAGAAAAGCTCCCGGACGGAACCACAATCAGAAAGATGGGCCCATTCATCTACGGCTACTCCATGAGCATCGGCCCTGACGGGAAGCCCGTGATAAGGGAGTTTGGGAATGTCAAGCCTTCTGCACCTCGCACCCCCCTCGGTGCTCCTAGGCCTCCTTTGGAATACAAGGTTGAAAGAGAACCCCTGGTGGATGTCATATCGGACGATGGGACGATCCGCGTCGTGGCTGAGCTGCCTGGTGTGGAGAAGAAAGACATCAAACTCCACTGCTCCGAGAGGACGCTAACGATATCCGTCGATACGCCGGAAAGAAAGTATCGAAAAGATGTTGAACTTCCTTCCCCGGTCGACCCTAAGGTCGGGAAGGCCAGCTACAAGAATGGCGTCCTAGAGGTAACCCTGACCAAGGTTGAAGCTAGGAGGCCTCCAGGAGAGTCCATTAAGGTTGAGTAAGAATACGTCTCGACCTTTCCCAACACATTTTTCTTCAGGAAATCCCTAAACATACCTTAACCCCTTGCCGGAGAAGGTGAATAGAGTGCCAGCCGAGATCTTGGATGTTGACTTGTTCATGAAGCTCTCTGAGGAGGCCGAGAGCTGCCGCGTCGTCCGTCACCGAGATGAGGTTAAGCTGAAGCTTCGAACATCCAAGAAGCTCTACACCATGAAGATGGAGTCGTCTAGGGCGGAGGAGTTGCTGAAGAACCTGAAATGTAGGGTCGTGGAGCTTACTAGGGAGAAGAAACGTAAAGAGCGAAAGGAGGAGGCGCCTACCCCCCGTGAGATACAGGAAGAAGGGTCAGGCGGTCTCCCGGGGTCAACAAGGTAGCCAACCCGTTTAGAACGCTGATCTCTCTCCCATTGACCAAGGCGAGTAGGTTCCTCCTCATCCCTTCGTTGCCATCTTCCAATAGCAGACCCTTCGGGATTCCATGTTTCTCCTCCAATTCCCGAATAAGTGAAATCACGTTTGGGCAATCAGGCATGGCCACCCGCAGTTTCCGCCTGCTGGCATGATGCCTCAGCATCCCAACCAGCTCCACAGTCACTGTGGCTTTGTTATCGGTGGAATAGGAAGATGCTCTCCTCATAAGTTCGACCCTCGAAGACCGATCTTGGAGGGATCCGATGGACCTCCCTCTTAGATACCCAAAGGTAGAATTCACGGTTTGCCTCGTCCAAAGGATGATCCCTAAGAAAGGCAAGGGGGAAATCGATCCCCATGGGGCGTGCTGGGATCACATGCCTCGAGGTCTTGCATGGGAACCGTCGCCGCGCCCGCGCCACCTCGATTATAACCTTCTTCGTCAAGGGAGGCATGGCGATGTAGGCCAATAAGGAGCCTTCAAGGACGCCCTTGGAGGCCGCTTCTTCTGAGGCATATCCTACTCTGAAACCAGAACTGCGGAGCTTGGCCTCCATCCCTCTGAGAGCTTCATAGGCTTCCAGCAGGCTCATGAATGGGTTGGAGATTAGGGCTCTCTCCCTCATCACGACGGCTAGGGCATTAGTCGAGTTGACGGTTTCATTGACTTTCTCCCAGTCCGAGTCGACGATCCCAAAATCCTCGACGACATTCACCAGACTGCTGTGATCCCGACCCTCGATGGTGCGGTACCAGCATCTTACCTGAACAAGGGGGTTCTGGTAATCCACCTTGCAGGCGGGCATGTAGCTGTAGCCTAACTCCTTCAGGGCCTCGGTTCTGTGATTGCCATCTAGAACCACTAGAGAGTTTCCGTCGACGATCACGGGATGCTTGATGACGCCATCTATCTCAATCTCACGAACCAGCTTCTCTAGGAGCTCTGGGATTATCTCCTCATGGGGGAGGAGGCATCGAATTTCAGCGGTCTCCAAACTCATCTTAAAGCCTCGGAAGTTAAGGGTATATCTCAAGTCGGACAAGCTCTAGCATCTCCTAGGCGTGCTCGGCGACCTTGCTTCCGGTTAGTAGAGATACGATCTTGGACGCCAGCCCTATCAGCGTTTTCGCGTTGCGTATCGCAACGTCCTTCCCCAACCTCTCACCCCTGTTGATGCAGCTTTGAATCACCAGTTCCATATCCGCTAGAAACTTCATTGTCGGGTTCTCGATACTCGTCTTCCCCTCAAGCGCGGCCTTGACCATCGGCGTCAAGTACGCTGGGTCGCCTATGCTGTAGTAGACGGATGTCTGAGCCTTTCGCATCGCCATGACCGCGAAGCTGACACTCATCGCTTGAATAGGTGTCTTGTCCGCAGTGGAAAGATCGGACTTGGCTTCTCTCAGAAACCTAATCGCCCAGTTCTTGCGGTACTCGTCTATGAGGAGGGACATCTCCAGTGAATCTCCACATCATTGTCACGAAATTCTTCAACGATTGATCAGTTCAGCGTTGTAGCACGGGGAATGGGATACTATGAGGCGTTCCCTATTTAATCGAATCTCCTTAGACCCTTCAATCTGGGGAGAATCTTGAACAGGTCTTGGGAAGAACTTAAAAGAAGCTTGCGAAAATCTACCTTAAGTTGGAGGGTGATTTGTTTGGCGAAGAAAGACTTGCAGCTGGCGCCTATGCACCGGATAATCAAGAGAGCGGGTGCTGATAGGGTGAGTGACGAAGCAGCGAAGGAATTGCGTGACGTCTTGGAGGAGGTGGGTGTGAGGGTTGCAAGGGAAGCCCTTGACTTCACGAAGCACGCCCACAGGAAGACCGTCAAAGCAGAGGACATCCAGATAGCGGTCAAGAAAATCCTGAAAGAGTAGTATTCCCTGAGTCCCCTTATCCCGTCTATGCGTCCCGCTCACGCGGGCGTCCTTACTCGCCATCTCGAGTAAAGAGGCTCCGCGAAAAGCTCTTATAGGGGGGTTGTTTTCCGTCATCTACTCAGAATGCCTAGTTAATGGAGGAAAGAAGAATGGCTGCAGTCCCTTCAGGATTGGCTGGTCAACCGATCCTGATTCTCAAGGAAGGGTCTAGTCGAAGACGTGGCAAGGAAGCGCAACTGGCAAACATAGCCGCAGCACGAATCGTAGCCGACGTCGTCAAAGCAACCCTAGGTCCCCGAGGAATGGACAAGATGTTAGTGGATACCCTAGGCGACGTAACCATCACCAACGACGGACATGAAATCCTCAAGGGGATAGATGTCCAGCATCCTGCTGCAAAGATGATTGTGGAAGTTGCGGAGACCCAAGACGATGAGGTGGGGGACGGAACAACCACCGCGGTCATCATAGCCGGTGAGCTGCTCAAGAATGCGGAGGACCTACTGGACAAGAGCATTCACTCGACGACGATCGTGAGCGGCTATCGCAAGGCAGCGGACGAAGCTCTTAAGATCCTCAAGGAGCTGGCGGCTCCAGTTGACCTGAATGATCGCGAGGCTTTGAAGAAAATCGCGGTGACGTCGATGCGTGGCAAAGTCATTGGCATTGCTCGTGATCATTTCTCTGGGATAGCCATTGACGCTGTGAACCAAGTTTCAGAAGAGAAAGCTGGGAAGATGAGTGCCGACAAGGATGACATACAGATAGTCAAGAAGCCTGGCAAAAGTCTACTTGACACTCAACTTATCCAAGGAATCATAGTCGACAAAGAAGTCGTCCACCCAGATATGCCCAAGAGAGTCGATGAAGCAAAGATAGCCCTCTTGGACTGCGCGCTGGAGATCGAAAAGACGGAGATGGACGCGGAGATCCGCATCCGCAACCCACTGCAGATGAAGGCGTTCCTCGACGAAGAGGCGAAGATGCTGAATGAGATGGTGGACAAGGTCGTCAGCGCCGGGGCCAATGTCGTGCTCTGCCAGAGAGGCATTGACGATATGGCTCAGCACTTCTTGGCCCATGCAGGAATCTTGGCGGTGAGGCGGATTAAGGCTTCGGATATGGAGAAGCTGGCGAAGGCGACCAGTGGCAGGGTGGTTACGAACCTTGATGACTTGACGGCCAATGACTTGGGAGTTGCGAAGCTTGTTGAGGAGCGGAAGATCGGTGAGGATAAGATGGTCTTCATCGAAGGCTGCAAGAACCCCAAGGCTGTCTCGATACTGATCAGAGCTGGTTTAGAGAGACTTGTTGACGAGGCGGAGCGAGCACTTAATGATGCACTATGCGTGGTTGCCGATGTAGTCAAGGAGAATAAGATCGTGGCTGGAGGAGGCGCTGTGGAGCAAGAGCTATCCCGAAGGCTTCACCAGTATGCGGCGAAGGTTGGTGGAAGAGAGCAGCTAGCCATAGAACGTTTCGCTGACTCCATGGAGGTAATCCCTGCTGCACTCGCCGAGAACGCAGGCCTCGACCCAATCGACATCTTGGTCGCCATGCGGTCGGCCCACGAGAAGCCCGATGGTGTCTGGATGGGCCTAAATGTCTTCACAGGTGAAGCCGTGGACATGATGAAGGAAGGCGTGATCGAGCCCCTAAGCGTCAAGGTGCAAGCGATCAAGTCAGCGGTGGAGGCAACGTCCATGATTCTGCGCATCGACGATGTCATCGCTGCGGCGAAGCCGCCTCCAATGCCTCCTCCAAAGGGCGGTATGCCGGAGTATTAGCCTAGAGCTACCCAACTTTTCCCCCTTTTTGTCCCCTTGTTCTCTCTCGTTTCACAGAGTTTGCAAAGCCTTTATATTGCGGTCGCTAGTTGTCTCGTCATCCCTGCTCCGGTGGTGTAGCCCGGCAAGCATTTGAGCCTCTCGGCCGAGGGGAGAAAGCTCACGACCCGGGTTCAAATCCCGGCCGGAGCACCAACATAAAATTCAAATCCCTAACCCATCATATTTCTTTTTGAATAAAACCACATGCCGATTTATCGTTATGAAAGACGTACAACAAGGAGATCTTGCTAGAATATGCTACATATCTCAAAGCACGATATGCTTTAGGATATGAAATCAACCTTGAAAAGTGGCGTTTTAAGGATACCAATTTTCAGAGACGTAAAGCACGTGCATGAACATTTACTAATTAAGCAAACGAGGATTCTGGAGATTGATCTAGATGCCGGATGCGGAGATGGATATATCTCCTCGCTTTTATTTAGAAGAATTCGTATAGGCTTAGACTTGGATAGGCCAGTTCTCACGGAGGCTCAAAAAAGAGGAGTCTATGAAAACCTTCTGAATGCAAGCATAACGCATCTACCCCTTCGTGATGGATGTATAAACTATGTGCTCTGCAATAGTGTCATTGGAGTCGTCGATACGATCTCGATGGGCGTCCAGGAACTGGCACGAATACTATCTCCTGGAGGAACCCTAATACTTACCACGCTCACCAAGCATTGGAACAATTGGCTCTTCTTTGCCACCGTTTTGCCTACTCAATGGTTCCCGAGGGTGCGTAAAAGATATGTCCATTTCATGAATATGTATTTGGGACCGATCCTCACAATCCTCGATTATGATGAATGGATAAGGCTACTAAGACTCTCTGGATTAAACATAGTCAAATACAGGTACTACATGGGTCGTTTTGGCTTCTTATTATTCGAAATTGGAGTAACATTCGAGATTCTACTTTATTTTTTCAAGATTTCTCCATCCATTAGACGGCCTATATCATTCCATTTTCAGAGAGGCTTGGCTCGTCTCTTTACCCTTGTAGATCAGCAAAGAATCACAGCGAGTGTAGGGAGTTGCATTCTCATGATCGTAAAGAAAAAGATCGGATAGAAGAAGTAGAAGGACAGGTACGTGCATGTCGAAGTTAGAGCCAATATTGAGAGGTTAGGTCTATGATTCTTTTAGAAGATATTTTGGCCATATATCCATATTTTTAGGGGCCGTAAAACTTTGATGCCCACTTTACTAATATAACTATTATGAATATTGTAATACCTGACAGGACCACCAGTGGTCCAGCTGGTAGGTTTAAATAACCTGATAATAAAACTCCAGAGGACGAACTAATTGCACCAAATAGAGAGCTTAACACAGAATATCTCAATAAATTCGAACTAATCGTCTTTGCAGTTGCGGCAGGAACTACAACTAGAAAACCTACTAATAAGGTTCCTACGATTTTTATGCCTATCGCTACTGTAAGAGATACAAGTGAAAGATATAAAAGATTTGTTCTAGCAACATTAACACCATGGGAAATCGCAAGTTCCTCTGAAATCATGGATAAAACGATTCTATTGTAAATAATCTTTGTAAGGAGAATAGCTACAATAGAAATAATTGCTGCTGCTATTGTATCCATTGTGTTTACGTGAGTTATATCTCCGAACAAGGCTTCAAGCAACTCCGCTTCTGGTATCATTAGTATTCCCACCGCCAAGGCCAGAGTGAATAGCGCACCTACAATGGTCTCAAAGGGTAACCTGGTCATTCTTCCTAACTGCCAGATTATGACTGCGGATCCAAAGAGGAAAGCGAATCCTCCTAAGAAAGGATTGAAATTGAACAGAAACCCTAGGGCAAGACCTGGCAAAGCTACGTGTGATAAAGCATCCCCGACGAGTGCCATTTTCTCAAGAACCATGATAGATCCCAAATAGCCAGCCGAAAAACCCACGAAGACGCCGATAATTATGCTAAATATCAAGGTGTCTGCCACATGAATCACCCTGTATCTATGCTTCTGCTTCTATACACACATGTGGTTCACCATAGATTATCTTCTGCAAAGAAGGATTCATTATTTCCTTTGATTCTCCAAAAAATGTCACGCATTTATTTAGAGCCAACATATAGTCCGAGTAATCTCTGACAATATGTATGCCATGTGATATTAAGAGCAGGGTGACTTCATTCTCCTTGGTGAATCTCTTCAACATTCCATAAATGGCTTCCTCACTGTCTAAGTCCACTCCAGTAGTTGGTTCATCGAACAGCAATACATTTGGTTTATCTAGGATGGCCCATGCTATCAATATCCTCCTCAATTGACCTCCGGACAAAGTGCTCAGGCTTTTGCCCAATATATCTTTCTCCAGCCCAACAGAATTGAGGCAGCTCTCTATGTTTGAACCCTTCTTGATTGACAAGAATTCCTTAACGGAGATTGGTATGTCTCTTACGGAAAGGATTTGTGGTACATATCCTATTTTCACTTTATCGCTCCACTCAATCTTTCCAGTGTATGATACGAGATTCAAGAGTGCTCTGAAGAACACTGATTTTCCGGCACCATTGGGTCCGACTATTGCTAAGATCGTGCCTCTTTTAAGTTTAAAACTCACATTGTCTAAGATTGTTTGGTTTTGAAGTGTAACGTTTAGATTTGATACGCTTAATATGTAATCGTTGGGGGTTTTCATAATTAGCGACCCCACTCAAAGTTGTAGTCCTTAGTTCATATAAACTTTCTTGAGGAGATCGAAGGGTCAACTCCCTCCCGTTCACCGGTAGATGTCTAGGGCGTTATGCCGCTTCCAAAGATCACCTCCATACTGGTTGGAGTCTTTGACTATCACCTACAGCTTGAAGCAAAGTCGTGGTACTGGGAGACGAAAACTCGCAGGAAGAATTTTCGGCTCCTCGGACAATTGTTTATTTACGCCCCTTCAGTTAATTCGATACAATTCAGGTAGGTAGAGGCTATGGTGAGCATCTATAGGTCCAGGCTAGAGAGGAAGCCTTCCGATGAGACTGCGCGTTTCGTCTCCTCCCTCGCCGAGGACGCAAGAATCTTCGAGGACGATCTCGACGGGACTGAGGCCCATGATATAATGCTTCATGAGCAAGGGCTCTTGGGCCGAGAGGCGATGGCCAAGATTCTGGGTTCCCTAGAGAAGCTTCGTCGGGAATGGGCTGAGGGGAGGCTCAGGTTGGAAGGAGAGTACGAGGACGTTCATGAGCTGGTTGAGGCTTACGTGATTCGGGATGTGGGCCTCGAGGTCGGTGGAAGGCTCCACTCTGGCAGGTCGAGGAACGATCAGGTTGCTACAGACATACGGATGCGCCTGCGGAGCGACCTGTTGACTGTATCGCAAGCGATCCTCGACCTTGTTCGAACATGCCTCTCTAGGGCGGAGGAGGGCAAGGCGATGCCGATGCCCCTTTACACGCACACTCAGCAGGCGCAGGTTGGGACCTTCGGCCACTACCTCCTCGCCTATGTGGAGGCCTTGCTTCGAGACTTTCAGAGACTCCAGGACTGCTTCGACCGGGTCAACATCAGCCCCCTCGGCGGTGGTCCTGCTGGCGGGACGGCCATGCCCATTGACAGGCACCGAACTGCCCTCCTCCTCGGCTTCGATGGCCTGGTCCGCAATTCGTTGGATGCAGCGAGTTCGAGGGACTTCATGGTGGAGGCTATGGCTTGCTTGGCGACCCTAATGGTAGGTGTTAGTAGAATCGTCGAGGACATTATCCTCTGGTCCAGTTCGGAGTTCGGCTTCGTTGAGCTCGCCGAGGAGTTTGCCTCGGTCTCCAGCATAATGCCTCAGAAGAAGAACCCTACGGTGCTCGAGCTCATACGGGGGAAGAGTGGTCGTGTCATCGGAAACCTCATCGCCGTCCTCGGGATAGTGAAAGGCCTCCCCTCAGGCTACAGTAGCGACCTGCAGGAGACGAAGCCACTCCTCTGGGACAGCCTCGACCAGACCCTTGCCTCCCTACGAATCCTCGGGGGCGCTATGGGCTCACTAACCATCCACAAGGATAGAATGGATAGGGCCGTACGGGGGGGCTACGTTTTTGCAGTTGACCTAGCGGAGCGCTTGGTGATGGAGGGTCTGCTTCCCTTCAGGCAGGCCCACGCCCTAGTCGGTTCTCTTGTTCGCGATATGGTCTCCAAAGGCTTGGGGCCTAGTGAACTTTCGCCTGAACTCATAGAGGATGCGGGGGAGAGGGTTCTCGGCCGTAGGATAAAGGTTCCAGCGTCAACAATCGAAGAGGTCGTCAATCCCCAGAAGTGTCTGGCTAGAAGAAGGTCTCTGGGTTCTCCAGGTCCTGAACATATTGAGCACATGTTGCAGGAGTCGAGGGAGCTAGTTTCAAAGGCCGCAGCTGCCCTCTCCACCCGTCGCGAGAGGCTTGAATCCTCAAAAGCAAGGCTATCCAATATCAAGAGCCAGTATGTAAGAGCTGGTGAGAGCTCAAGGTATATGCTAGATGAGAAGTCAGCGTTGATAGTGGTAGATGTTCAGAAATGCTTCTGTCCGAGTGGTTCCTTAGCAGTTCCCGAAGGTGACAAGGTCGTCCCTATCCTCAACAAATACGCGAGGAGGTTTCACGAGGCCGGGGCCCCCGTCTATGCCACAAGGGATTGGCATCCTCCTAACCACATCTCGTTCAAGGCTCAAGGAGGACCCTGGCCGCCCCACTGTGTTCAGGGAACCGAAGGTGCCGAGTTTCACCCTGACCTCAGGCTCCTACCCGGAACCACCGTCATATCTAAGGCAATGGACCCTGACCGGGAAGCCTACTCAGGCTTTGATGGAACAGATCTAGCTCAAAGCTTGAGGGAGAAGGAGGTGAAACGCATCTTCGTCGGCGGGTTGGCTACGGACTACTGTGTGAAGAACACCGTCTTGGATGCATTGAGGGAGGGCTTTGAAACAGTTCTGTTGGTTGACGCTATAAGGGGTGTTGAGGTGAATCCTGGGGACAGCGAGCGCGCCGTGGCGGAGATGGTGGAGAAGGGGGCAGTGCTTGCAAGACTGAACGAGATAGAGCCAAAGAGAAGGGAAAGAACAAAGAAGACTGGAGGATCGTAGACTGAGGGGACTCGTGGGGCGTGTGTTGGTCCCTAGTAGGCAGAACAAGGGCGATTCACTTCGTGAATTCATAAGCTCACCCCTTTACAAAGCCCGAGGATGACCTATGCGCTTGAAGTATTATATGGAGGGGTGGTATTTGTCTTGGCTCCACAAGGGTTAACCGGTGAAATGGTTAAACAGTACAACAGTTGATGTTTTATGGTCGTGGTGTACATACCAACAGAGAGATGCCCCAAATGTCCCCTCAACACTCTCTGCAAGGAAGAGCTACGATGCCCCCTTTCCCAACAAAACCCAGTAAATGTCCTAGATATCAGAGAGGAACTTCGACAATTCGCCAAACTCCAAAACTTGAACATCGCCCAGATCGCACGCTCGCTTGAAACTTCATGGAGAAACCAAAGTGACTGATTCAGGTCTCAAAAGAATATGTTACTTCTGTAGCGCATGGCGCGGCTCGGACTTTGCAGAATCCACAAACCTCGGCTATTGCGCACGATACGCCATGAAAACCCTAGCTTATGAATGGTGCGACACTTGGGATGACAAGCGCACCTTGGGACCTAGAAAAGCGCAGCCGTGAATCATCGAAGCAAGCCGAGGGCTAGCCAACAAATCTCGCCACTTTCCACCTCAGCGAAGATGCTGAGATCAAAAGGCATCTTAACGAGTATTAGCTTCCATCATATCCCTTGCACTGATATGAAAATACCTTGAGCAATTGGCAATTCTTGCAAAGTGTAATAGGGTTTATTTAATTCGAGTTAGGTGCAGTGATCGAGGCGGGAAATGACTCTGATCGGATGCGATCCATCCTGGTCATATGCAAGGAGTACTTCAATCCAAACAACAAACAAAATCTAAGGATAAGACCCGATGAGCTCAGGGTCTCTACTGTAGACCCCGAATTCTGGGTCATAGCTGAAGCAGTTCAGCGCATACTAAGATGTGAGTTCTGGCTGTTATGGAAAAGGTGTTAGAGGTGGATGCCCCTCGTCGGGCATGTGTCGACGCAGAGCCCGCATGCGACACATTTCTCAACATCGAAGACGACGCTTCGATCTTTCTCAATGGCTATGGCGTCGACGGGGCAGAGGGAGTAGCATGCACCGCAGTCGATGCACTTCTCGCGGTCCACCTCTATCTTCCTTTGGACCGAGACTGTTACACCCCGTTTCCTGAAGGTGGCAGCGACCTTGTCCACGTCTTCCGCGGCGACTTCGGCGAGGATCTCCCCTCCTCGTGGCGTTATGTTCGCGCTTAGGATGTTTATGGGAGCTTTAGTCTCTAGTATGACTTGGGATGTGATGGGTTCGTAGACCAGTCTATCTGAGAATTTGAGGAGTATTCTCGCCAAGGCCTCACCTCCCTATCAGCTTCGACAGGTCCTCAGACGTTATGATCCCAAGGACCTTGCCCTTACCATCCACCACTGGAAGCGCAGAGATGTTATGTTGGGAGAGCTTCCTAGCAGCGGCCTCCACAGGCTCACTCGGAGAGGCTGTAATCACCCTTCGAGTGATTATCTCCCTCAGCCCCTTCACCCCATTCGCGACGGCGCGTGTTATGTCCCATGAGGTGACTATTCCCCGGAGCGTGCCATCAGAATCTACGACGACTATATGGTTGACCGAGCGTTCAATGATACGCCTAGCGACGGCCTCTACCGTTTCATCTTCAGTGCAGGTCACTGCTGGACGCGTCAGACTCTCGACAAAAGGAATCTCACTTGTCTGCTTTGCTGGGTGGACTGTCGTATCCAGTGGGAGCCTCTCGACAGGGGATGTCAGGTAGAAGGAGCGGTCCTGTATCCATTTCTTCAGAGTGGAGGCGATCTTCTCCGCAGTCTTAAGGCTTGAGAGGGGGCTGACCTTGACTGTTCGCCCATTCACCTCGATGCTTCCGGATTTCAGCTCCTCGTAGCTAACCGTCCTCAACTTTGGTCTTTCCCTCCTCGGGACACCGTAATCGACGACGCTAGTGAAGATCTCATCGTCAGTCGCTCCAGTCTTCTGGGCTAATCCTTCGTTCAGGACTGGGGTTGGTACACCTATTCCAACATAGAGGGTCGTGCCGTAGCCGGTGAAAGCTGCGCCGCGTATGAAGTCTGGGGACATCTTCTTGCAGTCGCCTCGGACCATGAGGGTCCCGAAGCCAGAGGAGGGCTCGTGCTGGGTTCCTTCCCCGATGATGTAGCCTTGTCCGCCTCCGAGGAAGATGCGTGTCCCTATTCCGATGGTCTCGTAGTCTGGGTCGTTGCAGAGGGGGTTCAAGGAGCCTGCACCCGAGAAGGTTGCATTGCCATAATCCGGGAGGAGTTTCCCCATGTAGGTGTAGAGGGTCTCGTTCCGACTGTTGGTGGCACAGTTGTAGCGTTGGTAACCATTCCTAAAGTTGAGGAGGTAGAATTGATTCAAATCATCCTTCGTAATCCTCGTCTCCAGACGAGTTCTGGGATAACAATCAGTTCCATAAGCCGTGGCACGAAGCTCAACCTCCCTGCCCCGAATCAGGTCCTCAATTACGTGGCCTCCACCATACTCAAAAGCCCTCTTCGGGTCCATGATCGTTGCACCAATATAGAGGTCGACCGCTGCTCCAGGATGGCATACCTCAACGTCGTTGATCCATGCCTTGTCAATCTTGATAGGTGGGTCAGCGTGTCCGATGTTTATTACTGCGCCTGATGAACACATGGCGCCGAAGGTTCCAGTTGTTACGACATCCACCTCCTTGGCCGCTGCGTGAGCCCCCTTGGCCTTCACAAGTTCCTTCATCTCTTGAGCCGTTAGGACGATCGCGTCCCCTTTCTTGATCTTCTCGTTGATTTCCTCTATTGTTCTCAGGTTTTGGGTCGTACGCGTCCCACCCTTCGTCTCTAGTGGCTCCGCCTCTAAGAATGTGGAATATATAAAGTTGCGCATTTTTGGCCAAGAAATATTCTTGTTAGTAATATGCCGCCCTTCCTAGCCCCAGCATGATCTACAGCAGCTCTGCAGCAGGCCCGAGGCGTAAGATACTGATGCTCCGGATATCCTTCGCAATCTAGCCCCGTGGTGTCTTTATAACTCTGTTTCTCTGTCTTTGGTTGTATAAGGCTTAAATTTCACTAATATGAGTGTACGTGGTAAATTAGCGAATTGAGGCTCCCAGAATGTCACGTAGAATAGTAATCATTGGCGGAAACGCAGCGGGCGTGAACGCCGCAAATGCAGCGAGAAAGACGGACCCCACAGCAGAGATAACGATATTGGAAAGAGAACCGTATTCAGCTTACTCCCGCTGTGGCCTGCCATTCGTACTGGGAGGAGAGATCCCAAACCTAGAGGATCTGGTGGTCTTCCCTAACTCCCACTACCAACTGATGAAGATCGACCTCCGCCTCGAGACTGTTGCGAAGTCCATAGATGCCAAGGCGAAGACGGTTCAAATTGAGGGCAAGAATGGTAGGGCAGAGACTCTTCAGTATGATTCCTTGGTCCTTGCGACGGGCGCCTCGCCCTTCATCATCCCAATCAAGGGACATAACCTTCCCGGAGTCTTCCCCATCCGAACTATCGAGGATGGCCGCAAGATAGGGCAAGCCATGGAAGATGCCAAAGGCGCGGTCATCATAGGTGCGGGCTTCATAGGCCTCGAAGCAGCTCATGCCTTAACGGAGAGAAATATACGAACCACAGTCGTTGAGCTAATGCCTCAGGTCATCCCAACCATGTTCGACCCCGACATGGCGAGGCTGGTCCATCGAAAGATAGAGGAGCATGACGTCGAGGTGATGGTCAACTCGAGAGTCACCGAGATACTGGGTGATAAGAAAGTCACGGGTGTGAAGGTGGGGGAGAAGGAGATTCCTGCAGACCTTGTCATCATGGCAACTGGTGTGAGGCCCAACGTCGACCTAGCTCAGGCCATAGGCTGCGAGATAGGAGTAACCAGAGCCATCAGAGTCAACATGAGGATGGAGACGACTGTTCCAGGCGTCTATGCATCCGGCGACTGCGTCGAGACCCAGAATCGTCTCACGGGCAAGCCGAGCCTTATCCAGTTGGGTACGTGCTCTGTGAGGCAGGGAAAGGTCGCCGGAATAAACGCTGCCGGAGGATACGACACATACCCAGGCGCTATGGCCTCAGCGGTCTCGAGGTTCTTCGACATCGAGGTTGGGGCTACGGGTTTGATGGAGCGTGTGGCGCGTGCCGAAGGTTTCCAGACAGTTTCAGGGGCTGTCTCTGGAAGAACCCGTGCTGAATACTTCCCGGGGAACAAGGAGATACGAGTGAAGATGATCGCGGAGACCTCCGTGGGTAGAGTTCTCGGCGCCCAGATCATCGGCGGCGAAGAGGTCACCCACCGGGTCAATATGCTCTCTGTGGCGATAGAGAGGGGGATGAATGTCTGGGAACTCGCGAAGGCCGATACAGCGTACGCGCCTCCGATCGCTGAGACTTGGGAGCCCATAGTGTTGGCAGCTGAAGTGGCGTCCATGAGAATCCGACGGTAGACCACAGGAGTATCGCTTCTTCTTTCTCCGAAATGGG
>Ga0315312_1000345_pt1 | contig 61845 bp, 67 predicted proteins | sample TDP7_MG_FD_203629 | JGI IMG/M metagenome (GOLD analysis project Ga0315312, IMG submission 203629) | Freshwater sediment microbial communities from Lake Towuti, South Sulawesi, Indonesia - TDP7 | ecosystem: Environmental > Aquatic > Freshwater > Lake > Sediment | place: Indonesia: South Sulawesi... | reverse complement strand
ATTCTCCCTCCCTTCTTGGTTACTCTTATTAACTCTTTTGCCGCCTCTAAAGCCCCATTCCAACACAACACGAAATCAAAACTCTCATCGGTAAAATAGAGTTTACGAATATCGCACTCCAAGATTTCTACTTTGTCGAGTGCTCCTTCTCGGAGCATTTTCTGCTTTGCCACAGCTAACATTCTAGGAGAAATATCACATAAAGTAACTGAGTATCCCATTCTTACTAAGGGTAAAGTAATCCTCCCAGTACCTCCGGCAGCGTCTAAGATCTTTGCGTTTTTGTTTTTTGGTAAATATTTCCTTAGCAGAGCCAAATCTACATAGTTTTCAACAGCGCCCCTAAAAGTCTCATACCATTCATCATATGTTCCAGCACGATTGTTCCACATTTATTCTTTCAACTTCCCTGAGTTTAGTCTTATATTCGCTCATTTAGATGCATCACTTAGCATTAGTCTATTTGAAGATTAAGGATTTAAAGCGGCATCTCAAGTACTACAAAACAAACATAACCCACCTTTTCTACTCCAAGCCTAGTCTCAATCGGATGACTGTCAAACTCGCTGACCAGAAGGCAGCAAATCAACAGCAGGATGAAACTTCCCAAACGGGAAATTTAAACGACAACTGCTATCTAGGCTGAAGCACTACACAGATATGAAGAATCGAAAAACAGATTAATACTTCAGTTAAACTCCACAAAGGTGACGAAAAATGGTTTTGGACGTAGTTTGCGACATGGAGATTGACGAGAAAACTGTGAAGTGGAAGTCTGTGTACAAGGGACGAACCTACTACTTCTGTGCGCCCATGTGCAAGCAGAAGTTTGACAGAAACCCAGAGAAGTACATCAAGTCCAAGTAGAAGTTAAGGTTTTAGCCCTCCCAGTCTAGGAGTCTTTTTTCTCCCTCGATTTTCTTGATGTCGGTCAGGTCTTGTGTTACTTCCATGGTTCCCAAGTATTTTCCATTTTTGTCTCTTACAGCGAAGTATCTGATGTGAATTGTGCGGTTGTCTTTTTGGAGCCAGAATTCAGCCACATCTTTTTTGCCTGTTCTGAAGGCTTCTACAATCTTGTTCACAATGTGGACGCTTTTCTGTGGATGACAGAGTTGAACTTTTCTTCCGATGACAGCCTTTGTCCGAACGAAGATTCTTTTCTCAGCCTTGTTGAAGTATTTTACGCTGTCATTTTTGTCGACAAATGTTATGTCGACTGGAAGCGTGTCTAAGACAGCCCCAATTTCCTCTTTTGAGAGAGTTCCTGTTTCAAAGTGTAATGTTCCTTTAGGCGCAGCCACTTCTTCACCTCCTTCTTTCTTAACTCCTTCTATTTTTGGTGGTGCTATCAATTTTTCGGGAGTAAAACAGCAATATCCAATTTCATCAAATTCTTTTCTAATCGCGCTCCACTCTTCTCCTGAGACAACTCGTAAAGCCGCAGGGATGAGTATGTTGTTCTCTTTGAAGATGTGGCTTGAAAGAATAGTGGCTAAGGATTTGACACTTTCGCCGAGTTGCTTTTTGAAGTCTGGAAACTTTAGAGTATCGTATTTCTCTAATAGGTTGTGAAGTTGTTTCTTTTTTTCTCTCAGCTGGTTATGTTCCATCCACATGATTGCAGGAGGCTCTGAGATTCCATGCTTTTCTAGAATTGGGAAGAACACGTTTTCCTCGCGTAGATAGTGTTTTTCTGCATCCAGAAGATGTTCTACTATTTGCTTTAGTTGTTTTACATCACCTTTATTTTGGACCCTACTTGCCACAGTGCTAAGTTTTTCTGAGAGTTGCAAGAGAATCTTGTGTTCTTCCACGAGGATGTTGCCTGGATGCTCCAGAGAGACCTCCAGTTTTTGTTTTTCTAGTTGCTCCCTGAAGACAGCCATATGAACGTCGCACAGCCTCTGAATTTCTTCTCTAGGAGTTCCTTCGTTTACGAGATCTTGCTCGATCTTAGCAATCTCTAGCGGGCTTACGCCCTCTAATACTTGTCTAAACCTCTCTTTGACTTCTTGTGGCGGCACTCCAGCGTGCAACTGTGTAATCAACCCTTTCAGCATTCTCTTCTTATGCACGCTCAATTCACTTGTCACCCTTCCTTCTTAATTTTCTCAGCGAGACCTTTACCCAATTCTATGAGTTGCTTAATGTCGTTTTCGGACGGTGAACCATTTATCTCCATTGTTCCTACAACTTCGATCTTTGATGGTCCCAGAACTTCCTTGATGTGTCTTATGGCGCCTCCGCCCCACCCATAGGAACTCACGACAACTCCGAATTTCGTCGGTGGTCGTAGAGCCTTCACCAAATACGTAGCGTAAAAGGCTAGGGGATGCACACCGCCTAGCACTGTGGGTGCACCTAAGACGATGGCTCTGGAGTCGACTAGGTCCTTTGCTATGTCTCCTATGTCAGCCGAAGTGAGGTTATACAGAGCGACTTCAATCCCTTCAGACATCAGTGTTTCTGCGATTGGACGAATCATCTTTTCGGTACTGTTCCACATGGTCACGTAAACTATGGTGGCTTTCGATTTTGTTTCTCCGCTTGCCCATCTTTTGTAGGCTTCAAGAATTCTTCGTGTGTTCTTGTGTATTGGTCCATGACTCGGCGCTATCACATCAATCTTCAAACCCTTTATCTTCTCCAGCGCCTTTTCAGCAAAGGTTCTGAAAGGCATCATTATCTCGCCGAAGTATCTCTGTGCGTGAACAATCAAATCCTCCACTTCTTCATCGAATAATCCCTTTGCTATGTGCGAGCCGAAGAAGTCACACGGGAAAAGAATCCTGTCTTCTTGAAGATAAGTAAACATTGTCTCTGGCCAGTGGAGCATCGGAGCCTCAATGAAACGGAGTGTCTTACCGCCAAGATCGATGGTTTCTTGGTCTGAGACTGTCATTATTCTTTTTTTGGGCACCTTGTAGAATGTCTGTGCCATTTTGGCGCCTCTGTCAGTGGTAACTACCATGGCTTTTCTGTTTATTGACATAAAGTGGGGGATTGCGCCTGCGTGGTCGGGTTCGGCGTGGTTCATTATTACGTAATCCACATCTTTGGGGTCTATGATCTGTCTGACTTTCTCTTCCAACTCTTTTTCAAAGCCGGGGTTCACGGTGTCAATTAAAGCCTTTTTATCTTTGCCGACTATCAGGTAGGCGTTGTATGTTGTTCCTTTTGGAAGCGGAATTAAGGCGTCGAACAGCCTGCGGTTCCAGTCTCTGACACCGACCCAGTAGACGACTTCAGAAATTTCGGCAATGTTCAACCAATCCATTTCTTCACCGTCTAGTCAATCATGAAGGATATTCTAAATAAGAGTATCTTAACTATAGGGTGTCCAACCATTATTGGAACAAGAGAACGTTTACTCCACATTGACAAAGACAGCCACCTTTCCACCAACATCTTTTCACCGTATGCAGACATCTTTAGGGGAGCAAGGCTTTAACTGAGAATCTGTAAACAACTCTGAGGAGTTACTTGTAGAAATGAAAGATCGTGTCTATGTTGCAGCTTGCGGGGTATGTTGTAGCGTCTGTGGTCTATATCTGAAAGGAATATGCCTTCCATGCGGCTCTGGACTAAACAAAGATGAGGCAGTTGTGAAAAAGAAAACGGAAGAACAGATGAAGAACCTAGGGCACGTTTGCTCGAAGCTTCAATGCGTACTTGAAAGAAAAATAGGCTACTGCATGAGAGACTGCCCAGAATTTCCGTGTAAAAACTATGAAGAACGCCTTTTTCCGTATTCTGAAAGATTCCTTAAGATGTACAAAGCTCGAAATAAATAAACTTGTGTTCTGAAAACACTTTGGGACAACGTCATATTTTCAATTCTAATTCTTTCTTCAACTCCTTAAAGAATGTTGAAACTGTCCGATTTCTTCTTCTCGCCATCTCTTGTGCCGTTTTGGTATAAAGGTGTGGATGCTTCAACCAACGAATATGCCCAGCAACATAAGACCTCTTTTGGGGCTCAGTCTCGAACTCGAAGGCTTCAGATACTTCCTCGATAGTTTTGTCGGTTAAACACGCTTTGATGAAAATCGTGGCTATACCCACTGCGCCGAGTTTGTCCATGAAGTCTGCATCGTGCAGAATCTTAGCCTCGATGGATGTTGGTTCCTCTCCGTGTGTGTGAACCCTTATGGCATGACAGACAAGCTTGATTTTATCGTTACCAAAACCGACAGATTTCAGAAAATTCTCCGCCATCACCGCGCCAACATCACCATGGTCAAAAGAACCTCCTTCTCTCTCGAAGTGCTTAGCAACGTCATGCAGTAACGCCGCAACTTTCAAAACACCCGAATCCACAGCGACGTCTCGACCTTCTGATTTCGAAATCACCTCACAAAGACGCAGAACACGCAGGATGTGTGGCCAAGCGTGCAAGCCGAGCTTACCCATTTGCTCCTTAGAATATCTTTCAACAAGTTCAAACACTTTCTGATTCATGCTTTCTACTCGATTTCATTTCTTATAAGACTGACGAAACAAGCGGTAACACACTTCTAGTATGGTACAACAAAATATCAGTCAGTGCGTTTTTCTAGGGATCAACACTTCTTCTTCTAATTCCTTGCTTACATATTGAATCTGTAACTCTTTTTTCTTCAGGTAACTTTGTCGAGCTGCTGCTACGTATTCGATGAATGTTAGGTCGGTATGTCGTTCATTCCATTCAAAGATCTGTCCAACTTCTTCGTAGAGTCGCTTTATGATCAAGATCTCAAGGAACTTTGCTCCCAAACCAAAAATCTTCTCAAGTGCGTCAACAAATTCCTCAGTCTTGATGGGAATCTCGCGCCTCTTAATGTTGAATTTCTTTTCTATGTAAAAATAGACCACTCTTTTCGGAGAATCCCCCAAAGAAGATAGCCCCTCATCTATTGATTTAAGAAGAACACTTTCGAAACTATCTTTAGGCACCCATAACTCCTCAGGTCACAGCCTAGAAGGTTTTGAAACTATGTTTATATATTTATTATGAAGTGGCGATGTTAATTTTTAGTTTTGTTTTCTCTGAACAAAAGTCCGAATCAGAACATATTAAGGAGACTTGAAGTCCGTTGTGCTTAAGTATAGGGTTTACAAACGGTTTTTGCTATACGTTGATGAGTGAAACGAGTTGTCACTTAAGATTGACCTCCACGTTCACACATACTATTCCGTGGACGCAGGCACAACTCCCAAAGAGGTCTTTGCATACTCCAAAAAACGTGGCTTAGACGGAGTCGCGATCACGGACCATGACACTCTGAAAGGAGCATTAAGACTAACCAACCAAGAAAAAATAATAGTGATTCCAGGAATTGAAATAACAACTCTGGATGGGCATGTCTTAGCACTCAACGTCCATGAAGAAATCCCACCTAAAATGACTCTATCTGAAACGATTCGAAGGATTCACGAGTTGGGCGGAACAGCTGTAGCCGCTCACCCAAAGATTATTTATAAAGGAATTAAGCAGCAAATCACTTCCCCTCTGGGTTTTGACGCCATTGAGGTAATCAATTCCTCGGCTTTCCCTTTCTTTTTCTCAACTTATCAGAGTCGTAAGCTTGCTCTTCAGATGGGTCTTCCCCAGACTGCCGGAAGTGATGCTCATTTTCCTTCCGAGATCGGTTTGGCTTATACCATTTTTGATGCAGACTTAGAGGTTGACGAAATCGTGCATGCAATAAAGAGAGGGGAGGCTGTTCCTTTTGGAAACCCGATACCTTGGAGACTTAGGCTTGAAAGAGAACGCTTGAGATTTAGAAGAAAATTATGGTAAATTAAATTGGATGTTGCTTTGTGCTTAGTTTTTGCAGTTTTTCTCGTTCTTTCCTAATGTCTTCGTCTTCCACTCTTTTGAAAAGTATTGCTGGTTTGTTGATGCAGTGTTGGCTAGGTATCTTCAATTCTGAGGCGGAATTCCACTTTTGCTCGTGAACAATTCCTTTCAGGTTTAGTTGTTGCCATAGACATTCTGATGAAAAGGGTATGTACGGTTCTAATAAAATGGCTAGGCTTCTAACTGCGTTGGCACACAGGTGAAGGGCTGTTTTTGCCTTACCCTTATCCGTCCAAGGTTGTTTTTGCTGGAAATACCCGTTGCAGAAAGCCGAAAATTCGGTGATTTTTCTTAACCCTCTGCTCAATTCGTTTTTGTCCAATTCTTCGGCTACATCCTTTGCGATGGTGTTGATTTTCTCTTCCAGCTCTCGGTCCAACTCGTCAAGTGTCTTGGCTTCTGGCACTTTCCCGTTATAGTTTGACCAGATGAAACTTAGGGTTCGATGGATGAAGTTTCCAATGTTGGCTATGAGTTCATTGTTTATTCTCTTTTGAAAGTCTCCCCAGTCAAAGTTCACGTCTAATTGACTGTAAGGAGTAATCGCTGCCAAATAATATCTTAGGTAGTCTGCTGGAAACTTGTTAAGGAAGTCTCTCAGGCTGACGTACCACTCTCGGCTTTTTGAGAATTTTTGTCCTTCCAGCATGAAGTAGCCTCTGGTTGGAATGAAGTCTGGGAGCTTGAACTCTCCAACGCCCAGTCTCATGGCTGGTAGAAACAGGTAATGGTGATACACAATGTCTTTTCCAATGAAATGATAGATTTTTGAGGAGTTCCAGGCTTGTTTTCCGTCGATTCCCTCTTCTTTGAAGTATTTCAGTGCGGTTGAGATGTAGCCGATGTGATTGTCAAACCAGACGTATAGCACCTTCCCTTTTGCTTCTTCTAATGGAATGGGCACACCCCAAGTTATGTCACGGCTGATGTCCCAATCTTTCAAGCCTTCCCTTATCCAATTTAGAACATAGTTTTTGACTTCTGGCTGGAGGTTTCCGTTTTCCAATAGCCATTTTTCCAAGGCGTTTGAGAAGTGACTAAGTCTGAAGAAATAGTGTTCGACTTCCTTTGTTGTCGGTTTTGACTTGCAGATCGCACAGTGAGGTTCTAGGATTTGTCCTGGCTGAAACGTTCTTCCACAGTTTTCGCAACTATCCGAGTATTGGTCTGTTGCGCCACAAAATGGGCATGTCCCCTTGACGTATCGGTCTGGAAGAAATTTGTCACAGTTTTCACAGTAGGGTTGCCATATGGTCTGTTTATAGACGTAGCCTTCTTCATAGAGTTTCTTGAAAAAATGTTGTACGAGCTTTATGTTTTCTTTCGAACTTGTCTTGTAGAATATGTCGAATGATATTCCCAGATCCCTGAAATCTTTACGATCTGTCTCATTCCAGTGAGCCACAAATTCTTCAGGGTTGACTCCTTTTCGTTCCGCCTCCACTAAAATGGGGGTTCCAAAATCGTCTGTGGCACAGACGTGTATAACCTTGTCGCCTTTGAGTCTGCAAAATCTCACGAATATGTCAGCGGGCAGGTATGTAGAGGTGATATGTCCTAAATGAATTTCGCCGTTTGCGTAGATAAGAGCACTTGTTACGATGATTTTTTCGAGGGCTGTGCACCTCCGATCCTCAAGAAATGTTCTAAGTTCCTATACTTAAATACAACGGAGCTTACTTCTCGGAGAAACCTTAGTCACTCGGATTTTGGAACGACACCACCCTAAGTTCTATCTAGTTATACACATAGAAGAAAAGGCTAAAAGCACGCGAAAATAATGACTCATGTCACCCTTAACTTTTCAGTTTCAAGAAACTTCACAAAGTTTAGACCTTTACTCGTTGCTCTATATACAGGTCCGCCGTGTATTTCTGGGCATTCTATTTTAAGGTATCCATTGCCTATCAAAAAGGAGAGATATTTGTTCACCTGATCAAAATTTAAGTTAGCGCTCTGCATTATCTGCGTTTTTCTCTTTCCTTTCCCCGCTGAGTTCGTAACAGTCTTTAATATGTCACTGATTATTGATGTTCTATCCCTATACTTAAATTCGTATAAATGTTCGGAAGATGAGGAAAACCTCAACAGAACCTCCCTTCTCCGGATGGCACATGCAAGTAATTTATCATTGTTATTGAAAAACTTAGAGCTTTTTTCCATAGACCTTGTTGAAAAGAGAGGGGTGGGTGTTGAAAACCGTTGAAACAAAACATTCTCGGCGAAAAGCATTTATTATGTTGTTTCAATTGAAACTATTGAAGGAAGTCAACACATTGTCACGACATAGGCTAACCACAAGTGAAATACAATTTCTACAAGAAGCTCTGAGCGTCGACTGTAAGATTGGTAACATACGTCTGCGAGAAGGCGAGTACCAATTTGATCTTGCCAAAGCAATTGCATCTTTCCAACTTGAACTACATTTACCAGACGTTAAAGAGATAGTAAGAAGATCATACGGAGAAGAGGAAGCAAATGACATTCGGTTTATCCGTAAGATTCAGACAATTTTAAAAAAGATGGAGAAAAGCAATGTTGTCAGGATTTTGCCAAAGAAAGAGCCTTGGGAGTTACAAAGATATGCGCTTTCAGGATTCAGGTTTCAAGATGTTGACAAAAATATCGTAACTCTAGCGACAGACCAGCAAATAAAACAAACGCAAGATCTGTTGCGCTCTACACTGAGCCAAGAAGAAACGGCAGGAGCTAGACTAAGCAATGTTAAGGCTAAGATTTGCGTGTTATTTCTTATAGTAGTTGCATCATACGCGGCGATTTTGTGGGATATTATGCAACTCACTATCCATCCGATCGTTTTCGTTCCTGCCTTTTCCATTGCTGTCGCATGTTCTCTAATGCTAGGCAAAATACTCTCCAAAGAATAATACATGGTAACAGAAGAAAGTGATTAATTTGAATAAAGCCATTTTTACTTCATTTACGATCTTGTGTTTATTGTCCATGTTGTTTCTAATAGAGTGCAAAATATCTGTAAAGGCGAGTACAGATGTAATTTATGTCCCAGACCATTATCCAACAATACAAGACGCTATCAACCATGCAGGTGATGGAGACACAATTTTCGTTAGAGCGAGAACATACTATGAAAATGTTGTCGTCAACAAGAGTATCTCTCTTGTTGGAGAAAATAGAGACTCAACCATTATTGACGGAAGTAATGAAGGCAGCGTGATTTCTATAAAGGCTAACAACGTTAACATCAGTGGCTTTACCATACGACACAGCGGCAATGAGTATTCTGATAGTGGTATTTACGTAGACCATTCCAGCGGCAACAAGATAAACTCCAACAGCATAACAAGCAATAGTGCTGGTATTAGTCTTTACTATTCTGGTAGCAACGTCATTTCCGGCAATACAATCTCCTTAAACAACTACGGTGGGGTTGTCTTCTACTCCTCTGGTAGCAACATTGTTTCTGACAACAACATAACAAGCAATAATGGTGGTATTAGTCTTTACTATTCTGGTAGCAACGTCATTTCCGGCAATACAATCTCCTTAAACAACTACGATGGGATTGTCTTCTACTATTCTGGCAACAACATGGTTTTCGGTAACACCATCTCCTCAAATAACAACTATGGAATGTACCTTGCACTTTACAGTGATAATAACATTATTTACTTTAACAACTTCAACAATGCATTTCAGGTGTGGAGTGATTCCACTAATGTGTGGGATGATGGAGATGAAGGCAACTACTGGAGTGACTACAGAGGGCAAGACCTAAACGGAGATGGAGTAGGAGAGACTGCCTACATTATAGATGTGAGAAACAAAGACAGCCATCCTCTGATGGGAATGTTTGCCGATTTCATCGTGAGTTTGGAAGGAAAAACGTACTATGTCACTATCATTTGCAATTCTACAGTCTCTGAGTTCAGATTTGAAGTTGGGCCAGAAACAGGGAATAAAATAGTACGCTTCAACGTCGCAAGCAAAGGTAATACGGTGGGGTTCTGTAGAATCATGGTTCCCACTGGATTAATGAGCTATCCATATATTGTGTTGGTTGGCGCAGAAGAGATTGTCCCAACTTTGCTTGATATTTCAAATGACACGTATGCGCACCTATATTTCACCTATGTCCATGGCAGTCAAACCGTTACAATAATCTCTTCCAAAACATTGCGCCTTTACAACGAACTTTACAGCGAACTACTTGACATACACGTCAAATTGCAAATGGATTTCCATAATCTAAATGTGACATATTACGACTTTCTAGCCAACTATAGCATTCTCCTAGGCAATTATAGTCAGCTTCAAGAAGACTATCAAGATTTGTTCGGTTCTTATCAGAAACACGTGTTGGATTACACTGAAAATGTGAGTAACGTCCGAAACCTAATGTATGTCTTTGCTGCCACAACAGCGATCTTTATAATAACTACTATCTACTTATCAAAACACGCGCACACAGGCAAGACTAGTCGGCGCTAAATATTCTCATGTCTGTATTCGCAATAATGTTGCAGTTTACAGAGACTGTTTCCAAAGGTTCAGAACTTTGAAGTCTTTCGACGCAGATTTCATGAGCAATACAACCAAATGCTGTTGGGACCTAATAGTGAACTTTTAACCATAAGTAGTTTCGTAAACTTCTTGTATCTCTTCGAGCACTGCAGACTCATTTAGAGTTAACACCCTTCTGTTTCTCATCAGCATTTTGCCATCCACGATGGTTGTATCAACATCAGAGGCTTTGACTGAGTAAACAAGGTGGGAGATGACATCGGTTCTGGGGTATAAGTGTGGCTTCCGAAAATCAATTATGATAATGTCCGCTCTTTTGCCGATTTCAATGGAACCTATTTCATTGTCCATGCCAAGCAATTCTGCTCCACTAATCGTCGCCATCCTTAACGCATCTTCAGCTTTGACTGCGGTTGGATCGCGATGATCTGCTCTTTGAAGGAGACATGCAAACTTCATTTCTTGGAAAATATCGATGCAATTATTCGTGGCTGGGCCATCACTACCTAAACCGACAGTTATCTTTGCTTTGAGAAAATCAGATAAGGGTGCGATTCCATTCCCGAACTTGGCGTTACTCGCTGGGCAATGAGCCACCCCAACTCCTCTCATCCGGAGTAGGTCAATTTCTCTCCGAGACACGTGAACACAGTGAGCTGCAATCAACCTTGGACTTAGTAAACCTAGTCGATCGAGGTATTCGATGGATCCATCGCACCCGTGTTTCTTCTTTATTTCCTCTATCTCCCTTGTGCTCTCTGCCACATGCATGTGTATCTTGAGGTCATGCCTTTCAGCGACTTCTTTCACCTCTAACAATGTGTCCTTAGGAATGAGTGGAACCCAAGGTCCGAGTCCAAACTGAAAACGATCTGAGTAGTTTTCCTGAACGCATTTAAGGGGGCTTTTATAATCTCCAATTTCGTCTGTGATAAGAAGAGCGTTGAAAGCTCGGAGCCCGCTTTCATATCTCTCACTTAACATTCCTGCTCCAGCAGAGTAGCAAGTTATCCCGGCTTTGATCATTTCCAGACATACAAGCCTAAACGCAGCGGACTGCTCCCTTCTGTGTAGATCGCTCCACCTCGCAAGTTCCTTCCCACTCACCAGCTGAGTTTCCTGCGTGCGCATCCATGGTAGTGTGCCAATCCACTGCTCAAGAGATAAGTCATCTTCAACACCCCGCCTAAGAACAGACGTAAAATGGACATGCGAGTTTACTAGTCCCGGCATCGCAACGCCATTCGACGCATCAATCACTTCATCGGCTTTGTATGCTTTTTCGAGGTTTCGAGTCTTTCCTACGTCGATTATTTTTGAGTCCTCGATGTAGATTGCTCCGTCCTCTATTACTCCATGGTGTGGGTTCATCGTTACTACAAAGCCATTCTTGATCATAATAGAGGACAAGACAACTTCCAACAGCACTAATCTTCTTTAATACTAATCCTTCTTATGAGAGTTGGAGGCGTGAAAGTCAGGCTGAACCTTCTAAGATTTTCCTTTATGGTAATAGGTTGTTCTAGTAGATCCTTGATTCCTGCGACATGAGCCGCCCCAACAAGAGCAAGTATGTTAGGCTTTTTCTCTTCCCTCAACTTTTCGGTGGCTATCCATGCCAGTCTCACAGCCATCAACGTGTTGCGTTCGTCAATCAAAACCTGCCAGACCGCTGGTGCGTGTCTACGAAGGTTCTCCAGTCTTCTTTGGTAAGAGTTGAGAACTTCGTCCTTGAAGCCTTCTTCCCACAATCGGGTGTCTTCATCTTCTTCGTTGGTGAATGGGGTGCGTATGCGACAAATCCATGTTGGAGTTGTCAAATGCCTTATTCTTTGCCTTATTTCTTGTTCTGACATGTCTATAAGCCATATGTTGGCGTCAACGTTTCCTAGGGCATCTGTTGCTCCGATAAACTCGCACTTTGCCGTGCATATGCTGCGTTTGGGGCACGCGGAACAAGCGTTGTTTAGAATCTTGAAGCGCTTCATGTCTAATTCGATGGCGAGATCACTGGGCTGAAGTCTTCCGACCGCCTGATAAGCGTCGTAGAGACTGCGCCTCGTGAAGTGGGCGGTGCCCAATAGATTCACGAATTCGTTGTAATCTAAGTTGTATATCTCGCCTTTCACTTTCATCACGCCCATCAATCAATCTGTATAGTTTTCTTCTTTTCTTCACTCGTCATCTTCTCTATCTTCGGTATGATTACTTCTAGTACACCATTTTTGTATTTTGCAGATGCTTTGTCAAACTCTATGTCTCTGGTTGGCAAGTCAATGTCTTTGTAGAAGTTTTTTGCTTTAACCTCTACTCGTGATTCTGTGACGTTTAGTTGTACGTCCTCTTTTTCAACGCCGGGCAACTCTATGTAAAGTTTCACGTGGTCTTTGTCTTCGAAGACATCTGCCAAAGGTTCTCGAACTTCATCTATGGCGTGCTTTGGAAGTCTTAATGGTTCACCAAGTTGGAAGCGTCCTTGGGCGACGTATCCTTTGACGCCTGGCTCCTTGATGGGCTTGATGTCCCACTCGCCCTTCAACTTGCCGCTCCTTACTGCTTCGTCGATTTCACCTATCTCTCTGAACATTCTTTCTGCGAGTTTCCTGAAGTAAGAGTCTGTATCTCGGAAGAACTCGTCGTAGTAAGACACTGTTTTTCACCTCCTATAATTCTTCTAATTCTGTTAAGATCTGGAGCAAACGCCTCAGTGCGATGCTGACCATGAGAAATTCGGCTTGCCCAAGTTCTGAACAGTGATACTTGCCGTTGTCGGACTTTACCAGTAGTCCGCCTTCACGCAGCTTCTTGGCGCTTTCCCAAACTATCTTAGGGTTCAAGGTTAGATCCTTCATGAAGTCCGTGAAGCCTAGTGTTAAATCTTCATCCTCAAATAGTCTTTTCATCATCCTCAGCCGAGTTTGATGCGACAAGGCGTCAAATAGTCTCGAGAATTTTTCAAATTCTTCTTCAACTGATGCGAGCTCATCTTTAAGATTATCCCTAGGCCAATCTTCCATGGATAATGGTATTTCAAAGAGGACATCGTTTCCCTTTATTAGTGATATCTTTAATCCTACAAGTTTTTTCGATGGGAGTTTGGAAGTTTTAACTGGTTCCACGTCGAAGCCAATTAAAGGCTCCATTCCTTCATACGATAGGCATATTACTTCGTCAAAGAACTTCTTCAATTCGTCACGCTTGTTGGAATCGCAGTAACCGCACTCGACGGCTATTTTCTTCTTATTGCTCCATCCGACAACGTCGATCCGATAATCCTTGAAGCCAAACTCCACATGAATTTCATCATCTGTAAATCCCTTCTCTTTCAAGATTTCTTTCGCTTTTTTGATTAGGTCTACATGACTTGTGAACATGATTTGATTTCCCCGTGGAGTATGTTACCATTTCGTAATAATTGCTTACCAAATAGTAATATTTAAGCTTTCTGATACCATAACAACGTGATGATATATCAAACGAATTTAAGATCCCCAAAATTGCGAAATGAAAGAAATGGTGTAAGATTATTATTTTCCTCTATAGGGGTTCGTAGGTTCAAATCCCGCCCCGCTCGCCTCTGTTCGAACAGGACGCTTTTGAGATTGAGAAACGTCAGTTCAATCTTGGAAATTATTTAGAGCTATGGGATTTGGTTAGTGAGCTTTGTACAATTCTCTATATTCGTCTTCCAGAATGCTCATCATGACGCCGTCGCTGTATTCGTTGTCGTAGTAATATTCATCTCTCTCAACGCCTTCCTTCTTGAAACCAAGACTCTCCCAAAATCTCAGCGCTCTCTTGTTGAAACCAACCACCCCTACCGAAATCCTATGAAAGCCCAATTGTCTAAAGGCATAGTCAAGGAGCAAGTGACCCGTCTCAGTTCCGTATTCTTTTCCCCAAGCGTCCTTCTCGCCGATTATGATGGTCATGTCTGTGTTTCGCCAAGGTCTAAACATTCTCAAAAATCCAGCCTCCCCTATTACCCGGTCACCTTTTTTGAGGACGATCACAAACCACATTCTGTCCTTGTCAGCAAGCATTTCCTTGTACCATTTCTCAGTTTCGACTTGGCTCATCGGTGCGACTTCACCTATCAGTCTTCTGAGTTCAGCGTCATTGGACCACTTCTGAATGTGGGGCAAATCATCTCTGGTGAAAGGTCTCAAGTAAACCCTTCTACCTATCAATGTCTCCTGTTTTGACACGTTCTCTTTAACAGACATGCCTTCACTGAACACATTATCAGTGTGTCCTTTCTGTATAAGATTTTCCGCGCGCTACCTCGAAAAGATAGTCAACCAATTATCTTCTTGAAGTGTATTGTCCGTCCGAATTCTCTGAACCCCATCTTTTCATAGAGACGAATCGCTTTGGCATTGTCTCCTCCAGTATCTATGTAGACCACATTCACATTCCGCTTCTTCAGATCTTCCATGGTGTATTCTAACATGCGGGTAGCAAGTCCCACACATTGAACCCAGATCAGCGATTAGGGCCTTCCTGATGTTCTCCAACTCTACAACCCTTCTCTGAGTCAGAACGTACCCTAGGGCAGATTAAGCTTTTGACACGCAGACGCTACTGGCAAAAAAGCGGATTTGCGGGGGACTTCACCACCGAGTGCAAGGTTCAAATCCACCCTCTGCACTATCTTTTGCTAGATTAGTCCAAAGTGCCAACACGGAATAGTTCTCCGAAACTCATAATAGGTTATGACGATCATTGCACTTTGGAGGAAGTTTATGAAACACGTTGGATACGTGTCAGATTTTTGTAGATATAAGGGCTATAGTGAGCCTCGATACAAGGGTTTGAACATAAAGTCCTTGTACATTACAATGCGTGACGGTGTGAAGATTGCGGTTGATGTTGTGCTACCAAAGAATCTGCCTCCAGACTCAAAAATTCCCACGTTGATTCTTCAGACCCGTTATTGGCGAGCCAACGAGCTTCGAATACCATTTCGATGGTTCCAGAAACCTGACAAATTTCTCCTATTTTTTACGAGCTACGGCTACGCTATAGTCCTTGTCGATGTTCGAGGCACGGGAGCATCTTTTGGAACGTGGCCATATCCATGGTCTAGAGACGAAATTATGGATGGCGGTGAAATAGTTAATTGGATTGTGTCTCAGCCTTGGTCTAATGGAAAGGTTGCGTCAATCGGCATTTCTTATGTTGGTGTTACAGCCGAGTTTCTTGCGGTAACGAACCATCCTGCTGTGAAGGCTGTTGTTCCACGATTTAGCCAATTCGACCTCTGCACTGAGACTCCGGGTCCAGGCGGAGTGTTCAATTCATGGATGGTTAAACACTGGGGGCACTACGACCATTTGCTTGATGAGAATAACATCAAAGAAGCGTTGACACATATCTGTCGTCTATTTGATGATGCTCAATTGTCACTTAGTAAGATTATGCAACTTCCAAGAGGATTTCACATATCGAAGAATATGCGAGCCCTAAAAATAGGGCGTCGAGCAGTCAAAGGGGTCAAACCAGTAGATTTAGATAAAAATCGCCTCTTATTGAAAGAGGCAATCAAAGCCCATGCAAATAACGGTGACGTTTACAAGCTAGCCAAAGAAATCCACTATCGGGACGACACAAGTGTTTCTGGCGATTTCAAATTTTCTGTCGATGGTATTAGCGTCCACTCTTTTCGGGAAGATATTGAGCGTTCTAAGGTCGCCATTTATTCTTGGGGCAGTTGGCTCGACGCTGGAACAGCAGATGGAGTGATCCGACGGTTCTTGACTTACAACAATCCTCAGAGAGCGGTTATTGGCGCTTGGAGCCACGGAGCCGCATTCCACACGAGCCCATACATGCCCCCTGATACACCACTTTCTCCAAGTGTAACCGAGCAATGGCTAGAATGCCTACGATTCTTCGACTACTATCTAAAGGACATCGACAACGACGTGATGAAGGAAAAAGCTTTAGTATACTACACAATGGGCGAGGAAAAGTGGAAAACAACCAATGTCTGGCCACCTGCGGGGAGTGCTAATCAACGCTGGTATCTATCAGAGAACAACACTCTTTCGCAAAGCTCGCCGAAAACAAAATCTGGAGAAGACACTTATACCGTCGATTTTGAGGCAACCACTGGCAAAACCAATCGCTGGCAGACACAACTCGGAGGAACCGCCGTCATTTATCCCGACCGTGCCAAAGAAGACCGTAAACTGCTTACGTATACTAGTCTGCCACTGACCGAAGACACGGAGATTACAGGCTATCCTATTATAACTTTATATGTGACTTCAACTGCCACAGATGGCGCATTTTTCGTCTACCTTGAAGATGTAGACACCTCTGGCAAAGTCACTTACATCACTGAAGGCCAGTTGCGTGCAATTCACCGCAAGATATCTGCCGATACTCCACCCTACAAATTGCTCGTGCCGTACCACTCATTCAAGAGAAAAGACGCTATGCCCTTAACACCAGGTGAAATAGCTGAACTTAAATTTGGTCTATTGCCAACTTCGGCACTGATTAAAAAAGACCATAGAATACGCATTGCCATCGCTGGGCATGACAAGGATACTTTTGCTCGTATCCCTCCAGCAGGATCACTAGTAATCACAGTCATCAGAAACAAGTCATATGCATCATACATTGACTTACCCATCATCAAAAGGCGTTAGCAATTTCTATCTTACCTAAAGAACATTATTGGAATTCTAGATGTATAGGTAAACCTTGTCAAAGGTGCAAGTTTCAGGACCTTGTCGCGTAGGCGTTCGTGGATTCAAATCCCACCCCCCGCACCATCCATAAACAAGCTTGTTTTATGTCTCCTTTGGGGAAAACGTCGTGACATATGACGTTACACACGTCATGACAAGAAAAGTTCCGAATTCCCTTTCATCAAACCCGAAAAAGGAATGCAAAGTGAATGTTTGTCTTTCTAAAGAAAATTGCGTAGATATTTGGAGTATCACAGGAAAAGAAGCAAGGATACACGTGTCGTTCAGTACAAAGGAGTGAAAGTTCTATGCGAAAAATAGAATATTCCTCTATATTATTTTTCTAGGAAAAAATTATAAAGAAAAACTGCACAAATAGAAAGTTTCGCGCAGAAACATAACTTCTGCGTACCTGAAAACAAAAATAGGAGAAGGGAGTATGAAAAAGAAGATAGCTACATTAGCCTTGTTCGCCATTCTAACACTATCTATAGTTGCTACGCTGACAAACGTAGCGAACGCTCTTGTTGCAAGCAGAACCTATACACTGGATGGAGATTTTGATGAAGGAATCCTTGTCGGAGTTGAACATGAAACAGTGCACGATCAGTTGCAGCTTTCCAAGAAGGTTACAACGTTACCATTTATATGGGTTCCAAATGAGGAAGACACTATTTCGAAAGGCGATACGCGAACAGGTAAAGAATTGGGTCGATATATGAGTGGCCCTATAGGCTTTGATGGTGAACCTTCAAGGACAACAGTAGACCTTCAAGGAAATGTTTGGGTAGCGAACAGATACGCGGGGACGCTGGTGAAAATAGGGCTCTATGAGGCTGGTTCTTACATTGACAGAAACGGTGACGGAATGATTGAAACATCAAACGATACGAATGAAGATGGAGACATTGCAGGCAGCGAGATGCTTCCCTGGGGGCAAGACGAATGCGTCCTCTTTGAAGTTGTATTGATTCCAGGCAAGGAAGGAACCTACGTTCCAGGAAATTATACAGGAGGATACACTCATGATTTCAGTTACCCTGGGGTTAGATCTGTAGCTGTCGATAAAAGCAACAATGTGTGGGCAGGAGCGTATGGAAGCCAGAAATTCTATTACATCAATGGCACGACTGGGCAGATCCTCAAAATAGTTGACGTTTCTCCGTGGGGCCATCACCCCTATGGTGCTCTAATGGATGCAAATGGCGTAGTATGGTCGTCTTCCAGTCCGAATTTTTGGCCCTACCATGTTCTCAGACTTGATCCTAGAACGGACCCGCCAACTATAAGCAGGATCAATCTGGACAATCAAGTGTACGGGTTAGGCTTGGATTATCTGGGACACCTCTTTGTCGCAGGATGGGGTAGCAGTACGCTTACTCGCATCAATACAACAGCTATGACAGTCGACTGGGTTAGATGGTATTCGGAATTGTATAATGCAAGAGGTGTTGTTTGCACGTCTGACAACGATGTGTGGGTTGCCGTTTCAGGTCGCAATATAGTTGCGCGTTTTGACAATGACGGAAATCTAAAAGCAACGATACCTGTCGGCAATCAGCCTTCAGGTGTCGCTGTGGACTCGCTTGGCAAGGTTTGGGCTTGTGACCTTAGCGACGACTATATAAGTAGAATAGATCCGGCAACGAACACAGTCGACCTGTCAAAGAGGATAATCGGAAGCGGCGGACACTACACGTACAGCGACATGACGGGTATAGTGTCAAGGACGATAACTACAAGAATAGGCACATGGACCGTGATCTTTGACAGCGAAGCAGCAGACACGCCATGGGGAACAATCTCTTGGACTTCATACGAGCCCGAAGGGACATCTGTCACGGTCAAAGTAAGGAGCTCCAATGATAATATCACTTGGTCAACTTGGGAGACTGCAATAAATGGCGTTCCATTGAGCACAACGCCAAATGGGAGATATCTACAAATTCAAACTACATTGCAGATCACCAAAGGAGAAGTCTCGCCAATTCTTTACGACTTGACAGTACAAACTAGGTTGACCCCTGGCAAAGTGACTGGGGGAGGTCAGATCGAAATACCGCTACCATGCTTTAAAACAGGGAAGGCCAGCTTCGGCTTCAACATAGTGTATCAAGAAGGAGATCCTGCGCCAACGGGAGAACTCCAATACGTGGACCACACAACCAAGATGATAGTGCACAGCCACAACATGACAAGTCTAGTCGTCTCATCAGACAAGACAAAAGCAACTTTCACAGGAGAATGCACGATCAACGGCATCGGAGGATTCACATTCAAAGCATACGTTGAGGATAACGGAGAACCAGGCAAAAATGACATTTTCAAAATAACGCTCAGCGACGGTTACTCAGCCGGTGGCATTCTGCTCAACGGCAACATCCAGATACACAAAAAACCTTAATGTCCAGAAAGCTCAACATTCAAATATCCCCTTTTTTCTAGTTTAAATCTCACACTTACTTAAACGTACACGCATGCATACCTCTATTTCTTGCAACTATTTTGGCACAAAACTTCATCAAAAAGACTTCTCATCAGCGTCATTACACGTGTCCCGACGCATTTTCTCCTCAGTGGAAAATTATGCCTTAGCGATCAAATGTGTCATGACACCTTTATTAGGTGGGTTTAAATTCGAGTTATAGCGCTATCCCCCGCATCACACCTAAATATCTTTCCTTCTCTCTTTAAATAATCCTCTCCCTTTGTGATTGATTGATTGATACCCCGCACATCTTCATTTGCCATCATGAATAAGTTAACAGTCCCCCTTCGCCAAGAAAAACCATTTGAGGTAAGAACCACCTGATTTCCCATCCTAAGTCATGGGATAAAATCTTTCATGTCCCAAAAAGAGACTTCTATTTGGAACATATTAGCCCCATATAGAAGACCTAGCCTAGACCCTCTGTGTGTGTGCGTCTCTAGCCCTCTCCCCCCTCTATACTAGACCTAGACAGACAGACACACACTACTCAAAGTCTTCAATCTGATCTAAACCCAAATCAATCTCTAAGGGTTCTTCCAGTTCTGGATACGGATCCATATCATAAATCTCTGACACAACTATTCCCAACCCTCTAGGTTGAAGGGGTGAACGCACCCCAGTCATCAGAAGTGTAACCTTTAAAGCACCCGCCAAATTCGGATTAACCCTTGCCCCCCAAGCCACTGTTGCATTCTTGCTCATCATCTCTGTGACGATTTCTCCAACTCTGTTGGCTTCCTCAATAGTCATCTCCTCATCGCCAGAAACATGAATCAACGCTCCAGTAGCACCCTCATAATCTACGTTGAATAGGGGACTTCTCAAAGCGTTACGAACCGCTTCCTCAGCTCTGTTTGGAGCATCCGACTCACCCATTCCAACTATGGCGACTCCACCCTTCTTAACCACAGTCTTGAAATCAGCGAAATCCAGGTTGATTAGACTCGGCTCTGAAATGGTTTCTATTATCCCCTTAATCATGTTCGCCAGAACCTGATCTGCTATTTTGAAGGCTTCGTTCAATGGTAGGTGAGGCGCTAAACCCATGAGTTTATCATTGTCGATTATAACAACGGTATCGCATTTTCTCTGCATCTCTCTCAATCCCTCAGTAGCGCGTCGGATTCGTCCCTTCTCAATCCTGAAAGGCATGGTGACAAATCCAACGACGGTTGCTCCTTTGCAACGAGCGATTTCAGCGATAAAAGGAGCAGCTCCGGTTCCAGTGCCACCGCCCAAGCCAACAGCAAGAAACACTACATCCACGCTAGTGAATAATTCTTCTACACGCTTTTTCGACTCTTCTACGGCGGCTCTGCCAATTCTTGGGTCTCCTCCCGCGCCGACACCATGGGTAATCTTTTCACCGATTAGAATTTTTTTCGTGGCGTTTGTTGCACTTAAGTGTCGCTTATCTGTGTTGATGGCTATACATTCTGTGTCTGTGAGACCCATTTCCATTAGTCGCGTGATCGTGTTGTTTCCAGCGCCACCGACACCCACTACTACGACGCGACACTGATTAGGTTCACGTGGCCCTTCGCAAACCACATTAGCCTCATCAACTGGTTTTTCCATCGTTTTTTCTCCCCCAGGCCTCCACTGTGAGAAGGTCTCGAATGGCGACTCGGATGGCTTCGGCTCTATTTGGATAGTATTTCTCACTCACCAAACGATCCAACGCCTTGATGTAAGGCTCGGGAAGATGCAGAGTAATGAGCTTCATCCACTCCCTCCTAAAATTCTCGGTGGAGATAGAATTCGTCTTCTTGGTTATATTGGTATATATTAATATTCAAATATGATTTAAATATGCCAATTTCTTTCCTTATAAAGCTTACTCTACTTCTCTGAAACTGTTGCATTTTTGTGTTAACAATGTTTTTCGGAATCTTTATGTTTCTCTGTTATGGTTAAAACTGTGTGTATCTGTTGGGGATGTAACTGGTTTTATACTGGTGTTGTTGGTGAGTTGATTTGGGGGCGTCGGGTTTTAGGCGTGTTTTCCTTAGGAGTTTTGGTTGTCCAACTAATTTGGTGGATGGCGAGTTTATGGCTGGTTGTCTTTTGGACGCTGGTTATGAGATTGTTGGAGATGCAGCGAGGGCAGATGTGATAATTTATAATACGTGTGCGGTGAAGACGCCCACCGAGAACAGAATGATGGATATTTTGAGGGGGGTTCCGAGAGACAAGAAACTCGTGGTTACTGGTTGTCTTCCTTTGGTAAATCTTGAGAGGCTGAAAGCTGAGGTTGAGCTTGATGGGGTGATTGGTCCGTCTGCTGGCGACAGGATTGTTGAGGTTGTGCGTAAAGTGGGTTGCGGAGAGAAAGTGATTGTTTTTGAGGGGGGTTCTAAGCCTAGTCTTGAGCTTCCTAGAGTTCGTGCGAACAAGGTTGTGAGCATAGTACCTATTAGTTATGGTTGTTTGGGGGCGTGCTCTTATTGTTGTGTTAGGTTTGCCCGAGGACGTTTAAGAAGTTATGGAGTTCGTGAAATAGTTGAGAGAGTAGAGCGTGACCTGGATTCTGGTGTTAGGGAGGTGTGGCTTACTTCTCAGGACAACGCGTGCTATGGTAAAGACATCGGGACCAACTTGGTGTGTTTGCTGGAGGAGATATGCAGTGTTGATGGGGAGTTTTTTTTGCGTGTTGGGATGATGAACCCTAACTATGTGTTGGGTATGCTTGAGGATTTGATTCGTGTCTTTAAGAGTGATAAGGTTTTCAAGTTCATTCATCTGCCTGTTCAGAGCGGAGATAACCAAGTCTTGGGGTTGATGAATCGTTTCTATTCTGTGGAAGACTTCGAAAGGATTGTTTGTCGGTTTAGAGAGGAAATCCCCGAGGTCACGTTGGCGACTGATGTTATTTGTGGTTTTCCGGGCGAGAGTGATGAAGCCTTTGGTCGAACACTGAAACTCGTTGAGGATGTGAAGCCAGACATAGTCAATGTTTCAAAGTTCTTTGCAAGACCGGGAACTGTGGCGGCGAAGATGAGGTCAGGGCTTTCTCCTCTGGATGTGAAGGTGAGGAGCAGGAAATTGGCTGATCTGTGTGGGAGAGTTTCTTTTGAGAGGAATAAGCGATGGGTGAATTGGAGTGGGAGGGTTCTTGTTGATGAGGTGGGGAAGCGTTCTGGTTCGTGGGTTGGGAGGAATTTTGCTTACAAGCCTGTTGTGGTGAGGGGTTGTGGGTCTTTGTTTGGGAGGTTTGTGAGGGTGCGTGTGGTGGAGGCGTTTCAGACTTATTTGGGGGGTGTGGTTGAATGTATGTGAGTGTGTGAGAGACTCTAGGTAGAGGGGGGAGGGGATGAGAGGCGCACACGCGCAGAGGGTCTGGGGTAGGTCTTCTATATGGGGCAAATATGTTCCTAATAGAAACTTGTGTGTGTTGTTGCTGATTTCTTGTTTTGTGTTTCTTAAGCCGAAATATTGTGTGATTGAAACCTCAGTTTAGTGTGGAAAACGCAACTTAACTAGCTCGCCATGCTATAGCGTGGAGCAAAGCGTTTGTGGTTTTATCCTCCGCCTACGGGTGGGATGATTGCGACTTTGTCTCCTTCTTTTAGCCTTGTTTTGAAGTCTTCTAGGGTGGTTATGCTTTTTCCGTTTATTAGAAATTGGAGGTAACTTCTGGGTTTTCCGTTTGCGTTGTACACGTAGTCTGTGAACTGGCGACCGTGTGTTTGGGATAAATAATCTAATAGTTGATTTATAGTGAGAGGATTTGAAAACTCTAGTCTTTCTTCTTTCTTGCCTGTGATTTCTCGTAGAACGGTGAAGAATTTCACAGTGATCTTCATCTGTGTTTTCCTCTGGAGGTGTTGTTGTTAGGTGTGTTAACAATAGGCTCATCTTAATAAGGATTATAGTAATGTGCTCTGTAAAGTCTACGGTTGATAAGATTTGCTGTAAAAAATCGGTTGATAGCTTCTTGCGGAGTATATCCAAAATTCTTGGATGGATTTAAATTTGGATTAGCAGATATAGAACTGAACTGAAATGGGAGAGAATAAAAAATCAACGGAAGAGACAAAGCTAATACTTGAAGAATGGAAAACAGTTATTCAAACACAGATGCACTTCAATGAAATGCTTATGAAGATGCGAACAACTGGGGTTAGCATTGTTCTGGCTGTTTTCGGTGCTGCAGCATATTCCTTGCAATACGAGAAGCTATTTCTAACGATTTGCGGTTATAGTTTTCATGCTTCCGTTCTTGTTATAGCCTTTGGACTTAGCATGCTTTTTGGAGTGTTTGGTCTTGATTATTTCTATTACTACAAGATGCTCATTGGTGCTGTTAAAAGAGGATATGAAATTGACGAAGCTTACAAAGATAGACAGGTCGATAACACCAAAATCTTTGGCATGACAACAATGATACGTGATGAAATTGGGAAAGCTGAAAAGTCTAAGTATTTTGTTTGGTTTTTCTATGGACTTGTTTTTGTTCTGGGGATTTTATTTATAGTAGGTGTCCTTTTAGGATACACACCAACTTTTGATAATGGACAGTGAGAAAGTGAATCTGGGATTTGATATAGATGGTGTGATTTCAGATTTTGTTAGAAGCTTTGTAGAAACTGTGAAAAAACATTACAATGTGATCCTAACTGAAGCAGATATATACTGTCATGACCTAAATCTAGTGCTTGGCATTAGTAAGCAGGAGAGAAACAAACTTATCAGAGAGACACTATTTGAGAATCTTGAACTGATTTCAGGTGCCAAGGAAACACTAAAAAGATTGAACTCAGAAGGGCATCAGATTATCATTCTGACAGCACGGTTTAGCGACCTTATTGACTTAACGAAAAAATGGTTAAAAAGGAAAGGTATCCCCTACTCTCAATTAATCCAATTAAATGAAGGAGAGAAACATCTTGCTGAGGTTAACCTTGACCTAGTAGTTGACGATAATCTTGAAGATGCAATAGGTTGGTCTCAAAAGGTGAACAATGTATTAGTGTATGACCATCCTTGGAATCAAACTTTAAACATCAAAGGACTGATAAAACGAGTCTACAGTTGGAATGACATATACATGGAAATTCAAGTGAAGGAAGGACAATTAGATATTGGAACAGTCAAACCTCAAAAGATCATGGGAGGCACTAAATAAATGCAACTTTTGGAGCAGTTCCTAAAAGATTTGGGTTTGAGTGAGTACGTCAATGAGGTTGAAAGGAATCGCCGAAGATATGATTATCCCTTAGGAGCGATAGATTTTGTATATCTGAAGATAATTGACAAAGAGGAATTTTCTGTAGTACATAATGAAGTGTGGTGTGAGAACAAAACTGAATTTTTCGTTGTGATCTTTGAAGAAGGGTTGATCCATATCTGTGATTCAAAGACAAGACCATATTTAGAAGACCCGATTGGAAGAGCCTCAATCGACTCGTTCAGGTATGGAGAAAATACCCCAAAAACACAGAGATATATGGACTTACTTAAGAAGGAAAGCATAGACGCTGGAGATTGTTTAAGAGAAATAAAAAAGGAAATCCAAAATAGAGTGAGAGTTACAGTAGATAAGGATTTGTTAGAGAATTTGGAAAAACGAAGGAGTGCGATAATTAATTTTTTGGGAGAACGAGGAAACAAAAAAGAAATAGCACAGAAGATTATTGATAGATGTCTATTCATTCGATTTCTAGAAGATAGAGCAGGAAGAAGTGATCTAAAAAATGTCTTGAGTGATAGAAATAAACGAATTAAGGATTTATTGGAGTTATTTGATTTTTACACGGATCTTCTTAATGGGGATATATTTGAAAAGGGAGATATCCCCGAAAATATTGATGTTGGAATAATGAAAGAATTGGATTTCATTTTTGGTAGAGCATATACATACATAGATTCACAAAGAACTCTTGTACCATACGACTTTGAGAAAATACCTATTATTTTGATCAGTAACATCTACGAGAAATTTTTGGCAGAAGATAAGGAAAAGGAAGGAATTGTTTTCACGCCAGAAAACATTGTTGAGTACATCGTGAATAGAATATTAGCAGATAATCGGATCAATGGAAAAGTTAAACAAGGCAGTATTAGTATTCTCGACCCTGCTTGCGGATCAGGCGTTTTTCTAGTTAAGTTTTTAGAAAAAACCATAGAAATCAAAGAGGAGATAGAAGATAGAAAGCTATCATTGGAAGAAAAGGCAGACTTGGTAAAAAACTGTCTTTTTGGAATAGACAAAAACAATGATGCTTTAAGAATAGCTGCTTTAAGTTTGTATTTAAAAATCATAGAGAATGAAAGTCCAGAAATTATCAATGAAAAGCTATTTGGCAATAATGAAGAGCATTTTATGTTCCCTGGTTTGAAAAAGAATAAGAACTTGGTAGAGGGAGATTCATTATTCGACAATATTTTTGACAGAAGACAATTTGACATAATAGTGGGAAATCCCCCTTGGGGATATGAGTTTCAACACGATTGGCAGAAAAGGACTATTCAACGAAGGTGGTCTGAGGTTTCTAAATATCAAAGCTCACAGTGTTTTTTGTTCGCGATAAATAAATGGATGAAAGAAGAAGCAATTTGTGGAATGGTTGTAAATCTATCCAATTTCACTAGCTCCATAGCAAGTAAATTCAGAAAATCCTTGCTCCAAAAATACTCGTTAAGATTATTCGTAAATCTATCCAGAATTAAAGAAATAACTTTTGGAAGTGGAAGTGAACCAGCGTGCATAATCATTTTTGATAACTTACCGTCTGGTGATGTGGAATTTGTCACACCAGATTTATCACAATTTTCACTATTAACACATGAAATCATCGATGGGAAAGTGTCTAAGGTTCCTCCTGAAGAATTAACGAAAGATGATGATCTCTGGCATATCTATGCACTTGGCTTTTCCATGTACACTGACCTTATCAAATTTCTTGACCAAAATGAATCTACTTTTAACGACTTTCAAAGAAAATTTGAAGTTGGCATAATGAAGTATGGGAAAGATCCACGTATAAGTAAAGAACTATTTTATGAAAAGTATTCCGCTTCAACAAGAGAAAGTGATTCGCACTTTCCTACAATAGATTCATTAAAGGATGTTAAACCCTTTCATGGAACAAGACCACGCTACTATCTTAAGTGGGGAACACATCTCGACAGACCAAGAGACATTGCATTGTTTGAAGGTGAAAAACTAGTTATTACCAGAAGCTGGCCAATTAAAGCATTCCTAGATTTTCATACGACATTATTTGACGGAAATTTTTTCATTTTCAAACTCAGGAACAGATATCCAAACAAATACCTAGAACTTTTTGAGGCAATACTAAATTCGAAACTAGCTAGATTCTATCTAGGGGTAAAGTATCTTCTGCGAGCAGAGGGTAATTATTCAAAAGTAAACTTGAAGCATCTTAAAGAATTTCCGATACCTAATATTGAGAACAACCGGGACATTGTTAACTCTATCATTCATAAAGTGAAATTACTGAAAACCTTAACTTTGCATAGCCCAACGAGTTTAAAAGATGAAATAGACAATCTGATCTACAGACTTTATGATCTAGACTATTATGCTATGCACCAGATAGAACATTACAGCAAATTGGAAAAATTGAAGTGGAGAAATGTCACTTCTGAGGAAATTTACAAGTATTGTATAGAATTTACTGAAACTTTTCAGTCACTCTTGAAAGAAGAGTTATTCATAAACGCTGATTGGAATATCTCAGACTTTATTGGGGCAATGGTAAGATTCACGATTTCAAGAAACAAAAGGGAATTTAACAAAGATAATAAAGAATTAGAGAGGTTCATACCTATAATCGAAAAGCATGAAATTGAAGGTTATGACAGAAAGAAATTCTTCACAGAAGAGAAAATGAAGTTTTATGATAATAGTAGATTTTACATTTACAAAAGCAACAAGCCAAAAGATTGGACAGAGTTAATGGCCATCAACGATGCAAATGAAGAAATTGAAGCATTTTTCCAAACACTGAGGCGCATTTAGATGTTTCCTTTAAGCATGTTTAAATTTCTAGAAGAAAAACAACTGATCATTAACTTTATCTTAAAGCCATTTGTTGAGGCTTACGAAATAATGAAGGGAAAAGATTGTGATGCAATGGATTATGATGAAAATACCATGACAAAAAGGTTAGTCTGGTATCTAAAACATGAAACCTCGATTGCCCAATTCTATCAGAAAAGAACTATTGGAATTGAAATGAGACCAGAAGAGCAAGTAACTATTGAAGAGACCTACGAACCTGACATAAAAATCCTTGTATGGACGAGATTGTGGATGGAAATTGAAGCAAAAAGATTCTATGAGAAAAATAACTGGACAACATCAGAATATTTGAGTGATGATGATGGCATTGGCAGATTCTTATCGGGTAAGTATTCCAAAAATGAGAAGCACGGTGGAATGATTGGGTACGTTCAAAATGGCAGTTTACATACAATAATTCAAAACATTAAAACAGGACTATTAAAAAAGGATTGTAAAAGATGCCTTGATCTGGCGGAAATCGAAAAATGTCTTTTGTCCATTCATCATAGAATTAACAATGATGATATTGAGATATATCATCTTTTTTTCTATTTTTCGTGATATATCGCTAGTGAACCCCTATAAACCGATTTTTTACACGATAGCTAATCAACCGGCAACTTTACAGAGCCTAGTAATGCTGCTCGCTATTTCGCTAAGGGCAGAACACGCATTGTCCTTTTCTCCTCTGCTCCGCAATCCACGCTTCGATTCCGATTTCTTTCATCCTCTTCGAGTTTTCAATAGTCCTCTTATGATGAGACACGCCATCCGAACCGAACTCGGTCACACTTGTGCAGGGGAAATCTTCACATTGAAAACAGTATCGAAGCCTTCTCTTTTTGGCGCAGAGCATCATTTTGCAGTCGGAGCTCCAGTGAGCGTCCAGTGGACCTCTGCACCCCTCACACCTTACCTGCTCTGGTTTAATCGTTTCGTTGCGTTCTTTCTTAAACCACTCTATTATTTCGTCCCGTAACTTCTTGTTGCCATGAGAGGCTGAGTATATGTCGCATTTTGCACAGTTCAGACCACAAACTGAAATAGACCATTTTTCCAAGTTTTCGTCTACCTGCTTCTTAGGCTGCTTGGCTGCTAGTTAGTAGGAAGGTCTTTTAGACTTTTTGTTTTGACAGTTTCATGAGACTTTCCGTGAAAGTGTTTAGTCTGTTCCTAACGTCTGGATTCTCTATTAGCCCAGTTTTAAGCGGGTCTAACCCGTATTCCCTAGACCTCAATAGTAGCCATGCGATCGCTGGACTTGAGCCATAAAACCTCCGCATGGCTTCTTCCAAGGCAAAATAGCTGTTGAGAACAATAAACCCATAAGTTTTACCCTCCAAGACTTTCATGTGTTCACCGAAACCATAGATTCCGAGGCTTCTCTCCTCAAAAATTCTGAAAAGTGATGGAACTTGACCTACATAGGTTGGTACACCAAAGACAACAATGTCTGAATCCTTAAATTCGTGATAAATCTTGGGAAGGTTGTCGCTGATTGGGCATGTTTCTTTCGTGCCTCTGATTCTCTCTGAGAAACACTCGTAATCACAGTGGCTGCAAGGTTCAATCCTATAGTCGTACATACTAATCAATCGGGTTTCGATACCCTCCTTTCGTAGCCTTTCAAGACAGTAATTGACACAATCATAACAGTTACCGTGCTTACGGGCACTGAAAACCAAACCCAAAGCCTTCAACGCAAGCCCTCACATTCCATTTTTTTAACTATAATTAAAACGTGTTAGGAGCCAGGCTTTTTTGTGTACATTTTCCAACTCAAAGCCATTGTTTTCGGGTGAGATGCCTTAGCTTCATCCAGACGGTTTACAGCAGTGTTTTTGGGAGCCTCTAAGACTTCATTAGGATTTTCCTTGGCTTCCTTTGCTATTTTCCTCATCACCTCAACGAATCTGTCTAGTTCCTCCTTCTCAAAGGATTCTGTGGGTTCAATCATCAGCGCCTCCTCAACTATCAGGGGAAAGTAAGTGGTTGGAGAGTGCAACCCGTGGTCTAGTATCCTCTTAGAAATGTGGAGTGCACGTGTTCCCCTTTCTTTATAAAGGTTTTTCGTGCTGAAAACGCATTCATGCTTTCTGAGGCGTCCTTTTGCGTAGGGGAGTTCATAACTGCCGATTTCTTCCAGTTTTTTCATCAAGTAGTTGGCGTTTAACACAGAAACCTCCGCTATCTCTTCCAAGCCTTCTGCGCCCAAACTCAGAATGTAAGCAAATGCCTTCACGAGAACCGCTACATTTCCGTAGAACCCTCTGATTTTTCCTATACTGTTTGGTTTATCATAGTTTAGATAATATTGTTTACCGTTAAACGCAACAGTTGGGACTGGTAAGAATTTTGCAAGTTCTTCTGACACCCCAACGGGTCCTGCTCCGGGACCACCACCTCCGTGTGGAGTTCCAAAGGTTTTGTGTATGTTTATGTGAACTATGTCAAAACCCATGTCTCCAGGTCTAGCTTTTCCCAAAATCGCGTTGAGGTTTGCTCCGTCATAGTAGAGCAACCCACCAGCATCGTGAACAATCTCTGCAATCTTCTCTATGTTCTTCTCAAAAATCCCCAGCGTGTTAGGGTTTGTTAGCATCAATCCAGCGGTGCGTTCTGAAACCACAGCTTCCAGTGCCCTTAAATCAACACACCCGTCCTCGTCAGAAGGAACCACTACGACGTTAAACCCAGCCATGGTCCCACTCGCTGGATTCGTGCCATGAGCGGAGTCGGGCACTATAAGCTCCGTTCTCCTTCTGTCCTCGTTGTTGAACTTGTGATGGGTCCTCATAATCAGAGCGCCCAAGAATTCTCCGTGGGCTCCAGCTGATGGCTGTAAGCTAACCTCATGTGTTCCGGTGATTTCAGCCAACCACTTAGAGAGTTTATAGAGGATTTCTAAGATGCCTTGAACGGTCTCGCCGTCTTGATATGGATGGATTGACGTTACTTGAGGCATCTCTGCAAGTTTCTCGTTGATTTTCGGGTTGTACTTCATGGTGCAGCTTCCGAGCGGATAAAAACCCAAATCAACGCCATAATTCATCTGAGACAAGCGAACGTAATGCCTCACCACTTCAACTTCCGACAATTCAGGCAACATCGGAAGAGATTGCCTTTGCATTTCTTCCGGAAACTGTGTATTCGGGTCTCCCACCACTCGTCGTATTTCTTCATCCACTTCGGGTACCATGTGTCCCCTTCGTCCATGATGACCCAACTCGAAAATGACTGGTTCATTCCAGCGGGCTTGCCTGAACATTTATCATCCAACCTCCATCACAATTTCTTCTAAAACACCGGCAAGGAGATCAATATCAGCTTTTGAATGAACCTCAGTGACACAGTAGAGGGCTGTTTCACCCAGTTCAGGAAACTCTTCAGTTATTTCTTTGCCTCCATGAACTCGCCGCCGTAAAAGTCTTCCATGGATTTGCTTTACGGTCTTTCGAGTAGCGTCAAAGTTCACTGTAAACTCTTTGAAATGCAGAGACTTAAAAACTGGAGTCTTGATGCCTCTTATCTTCGCCAAAAGACGCATGGCGTATTGCGTTTTGCTTGTGATGTTTTCCCCCAAATCTCTTAAGCCCTTTGGACCGAGCAAGGCTAAATAAACTGCAGCCGCGACCCCGCAGAGTGCCTCATTTGAGCAGATGTTGGAGGTCGCCTTCTCTCTCCTGATGTGCTGTTCCCTGGTTTGAAGGGTGTTACAGAAACCCCGTTTAGTCCCATCCATAGTGGTGGTCATACCCACTATGCGCCCAGGCATTTGCCGGATCATCTGCATGTCGTCTCGACAAGCGAATATTCCGAGCAAAGGTCCACCATAATTCATAGGAATCCCCAGAGGCTGGCCTTCACCAACCACAATGTCGGCACCATACTCGCCAGGCGGCTTTAACACGCCCAGGGATGTGGGGTCGACTCCGACGATGAAAACTGACCCACAATCATGAGCCTCTTCTGCTATCTTCTTAACTTGCGTTTCAACAAGGCCAAGGTAAGTGGGATTTTCGATGTAAACGGCAGCTGTCTTCTGCGAAATCTTTGTTTTCAAGTCTTCGGTGTCGAGTTGTCCAGTTTCTGGGTTGTAATCTACTGAGTGAATACAGATTCCAGCTGGGTCACAATATGTTTGTAGAGTTTTAGATCTTTCTGGATGAATTATTTTTGGAATAAGGGCTTCTGTTCGGTTTGTCAATCTTGATGCCATGCGAACCGCCTCGCCCAAGGCAGAAGCCCAATCGTACATGGAACAGTTGGCAACCTCCATCCCAGTGACCTCACAGATCATGCTCTGATACTCAAAGAGAGCCTGTAACATTCCTTGGGAGATCTCTGGCTGATACGGCGTATATGAGGTGAGGAGTTCTGTTCTCTGAATGATTTCCTCAACGACCGCAGGCACGTAATGTGGCCAACAGCCAGCCCCTAGAAACACAGGCATTTCTTGGCTTGCGACATTTTTAGAAAGTATGGTTTCGATGAGTCTCTTCACTTCCTGTTCTGACGTGGAGTTGGGAAGGTCCAGTTTCTTTTTCAGTCTAAACTTTTTAGGGACGTCAGCGTAGAGTTCTTCTATGCTTTTGATGCCGATTTGCCTCATCATGTCCTTCTTGATTTCAGGGATAGAATTGGGGATGTATTGGTGAACGAAAGATTTCGCCATCATTCCACCGACTGAGAATGTCTAAGAACCTGTTTCTTAAAACTTTTGAAACGAGCCCTCACCGGTTAGCGAAGATTATGTTAAAATATTTAAACACACAAATAGTTTCTTAGAAGAAAGCGAACTCAACGATAGTCTAAGATACGGAGTGTAATCTCGATGAAAACGGATTACAGAGAGATGCTTAAGAAGGCTCGTTCCCAACTCCCCCACGAGATCCTTGAACACAAGAGACTGGAAATCCCTAAGCCGCGCAGTTCCACCATTGGAGTTCGGACCATCATTTACAACTTTAAAGAGATTTGTGACACCATTAGAAGAGACCCTCATCACTTGATGAAGTTTCTGTCAAGGGAATTGGCGACCGCCGGAACCCTTGAGGATGTCCGTGTGGTTTTTCAGGGAAAATTTCCGCACGACACCCTAGATCGATTAATCCAGAGATACATCGAGGATTTTGTTGTCTGTCCCGTTTGTAAGCTTCCCGACACAAGAATAGTTAAGGAGAAGCGTTTCCAGTTTCTCATATGCGAAGCGTGTGGTGCAAAATCATCTATAAGACCCGTGTAAAAGTGCGAACACTTGGACGTCTATGTAAACATAAGAAGATGGGGCCGATGCGTGCTTCTTGCGACTTGTGACGCTGAACTCCTCGGCAAAAGTCTGAAAGAAGGCAAAATCGTTTTTGAGATACGCGAAGATTTCTACAAAGGATCCAAAGTGAGTGTTGAAGAGGCAATCGCCCTGATACAGCAGTCGACCATAGTGAACATGGTTGGACAAAACATAGTCAAAAAAGCCATAGAGACGGGTTTAATTCACCCAGAAGCCGTTCTGAAAATCTCTGGCATTCCTCACGCACAAATCGTAAGAATGTAGTGAGTTATTTAGCTAACAAACTGCTTGCAAGTTCATTTTAGAGGAAAAACGTAGGGTATAGATTTTAGCAGTTGAAATCTGCCAAAAAATGACAATTATCCGAGGCGTCACAGCTTCATAACATTACTGCGCGCGCCAACTTGTATCAATTGATTCCAAATAGCTGAGCAGAATACTTTCATCAGACCGTGCCTCATCAATCTTACCTATGAAGTTTTTGTATTGCTTTTTGTCGTTCAAGTCGAGTCTCGAATTCAGTCTCAGGAAGTTCCGTAGGGATTTTCTGGTCAATTCAGCTATTGTTAAATGAATGAACTCATAGGTACGAAGACTACTGTTGATGTTCTTCAGTTCTTTTTCCCACTTTGGTTTTCCTCCATGTACAATGGCGCTTCTAAGATTATAGGCGACCTTCACTAACTCACTTATCCGCTCCTTTTCTTCTTCTTTCCTTCCAAGCCCTAGAAACGTCGCACACCTGCGTGGCAGCCTTTCCCACATGCCTTTCATTTCCTTTCGTTTCATATACATTGCCTCAAGAGCTATCACGAGGTCAATCAGACCATTAGTCCATCTCGGTCTGGTTCGGAAGTCTCGAAACCTCTGAATAGCAATGTTGAGAAAATGATTCGGCGTTACGATTACTGGAAGATATTCTCTATTCCAAAAATCTTTGAATCTCTCAATATCGTCTTTGGTTAGTTTATAGGGCTTTGAAGAAGTCGGATGACCTTTGCCTGAACTGCCACTGTATTTTTTCATCCAAGTGATTTCGTAGTGAACAGAGCCATAATGATCAACCCAACTGTCAGGTTTAAAAAGAGTTAGAGCAATTGTTAGGTCCTCAACCGATGCTTTTGGTCGACCACTTTTGGATCCCCAAACATACTCGATACCGAAGCTTGCAAAAGGTATCATGTGAGAATCGATAAGTTCTACTCCCAAAGCTTTAACATCACGCCACATCTTTTCTCGTTCCTCTTCAGGGATTCTCCTCATCTTCAAGCCCTTTTCTATTTCAATCTCATCTTCTTCCGAGTCAAAATGCAAGAGTAGGTAGAGTTCCATGATTTTTTCCTCCCTCTCATGGAGATAGTCTTCTAGTTTACGGTAAAGTTTATCAAAAGTTGGAAGGTCAAAACTGGGAGAACCTACCATTTCAACTAACAACTCGATAAATGGTCTTAGGTAACCAGATTCGATAAACGACACATATTCATCATCTCTCAGATTTTTTCCATATAACGATTCAAGATGGCTTCTTATTGTGTCATCTTGAAGCATCAGTCGGACACAGGATGCATATTCAAGAAGTTTACTTATCTTGCTCATGTTTAGAAAACGACGTTTCGATTGTTCCCATCCTATGGATATACTCCTCTCACGAACTCTAAGCACGTTTACTGGATCAATGCTAACTAAGTTACATTCAGGGCATGCAGCAAAAGCAAACTTCATAAATTTTTCATAGAGGCTTGGGATACGAGGTGTAAAGGGGATTATTGCATCACCCACCTGAACATGTACAGAATTAGAACTTGATATTTTGCCGAATCGTGGCGAAGAAATCTGTTAAGTCGATGTTTCCTCCACTTATTATTATCCCCACCCTTTTAGACCGTAAATCTATCTGTTTTGACATCACTCCTGCCAGTGAAACCGATCCTGAAGGTTCGACCACTAGTTTCGTTCTTTCCCAGAGAAACTGCATCGCGTCTATGATTTCCTCTTCTGAGACGGTTATTATTTGGTCCACCTTCTCTCTTATTATTCTGAAGGTGTTGCTTCCAAGCGAGGTTCTTAGTCCGTCTGCTATCGTGTTTGGTTTCCTTTGTGGAATGATTTTTCCTGCTTTAAGTGATTGATAGGCGTCGTCTGCGTTTTTGGGTTCGACACCAATGACTTTGGATGATGGGAGCAAACCTTTTGTTGCGATTGCTGTTGCGCTTATTAATCCGCCACCGCCCACTGGACCGAAAACATAGTCGAGTTCGCCTACTTCCTTGATTAATTCGTAGGCGGCGGTTCCAGCGCCTGCGATAACCCTTAGATCGTCATAAGGATGTATGAGGGTATAACCGTATCTTGTGATGAGCGGTTTAACGGCTTTCTTCCTATCGGTGGGATGAGAACCACAAAAGACTATTTCTGCTCCATAGCCTTTTGTCGCAGCCACTTTCACTTGGGGAGCATTCTCAGGCATAACAACTACCACCTTAACTCCTAATAGTTTGCCAGCTAAAGCAAGAGCTTGTGCATGGTTTCCAGAAGAATGTGTTATGACCCCCTTCCTCTTTTGTTCTGGAGACAACTGCGATAAGGCGTTAAAGGCTCCCCGGAATTTGAAGGTCCCAGTTTTCTGAAAGTTCTCGCACTTTAAGAAGCACTCGCATTCGGTTATTTCGTTGAGGATTGAGGAAGTCATTACGGGAGTGGGATTAACGATTTCTTTTATTCGCTGATAGGCTTCTTCCACTTCTTTGAACATTCAAATCAAGAAAGAATCATGCCTAGCTACTAAATAAGTTGATGTGCACTCGTACACTTAAAGGGGGAACATAAATAGTAGGATGATTCATTTATTTCCGAGAAGGTGGCTCTTTGGGGAAAAAGAAAGTCCTCAGCGAAGAAGAGATCAAGGACATGGTCCTTCCAGTGGCGAACGATGTGCTTGGCATAGCCATGAAACTGTTGGGGTTTGACCGAGTTTTGGTAAAATGTCAAGATGGGAATGAGCGTCTCTGTAGAATCCGAGGGAAAATGAAGAGAAGAGTGTGGATTAGGGAAGGAGATGTGGTTTTAGTTTCTCCTTGGGACTTCCAATCCGATAAAAGAGGCGATATCATCTGGCGGTACACAAGGAGTCAAGCGGACTTGTTAAGAAAAAATGGATATCTCACCGTCAAATGAGGAAGCCTCTGTGTATTAAAAATATTCCGAATCTGAATTAAGAATACTACTAATTCATAATTTTTAATAGAGTAGTACGCATTTTGTAGCAATAACACCAATCGACACAGAAGTCGAAACGGCGTGCATATGTATGGGAAAAGGTTTGCAGCTGGAAAAACGGATCACTGAAAAACACGTTAAGACTTTTCTAGACATAATGGTTTTGGCGATGTTGAACGGGGAACCGATATATGGTTACAAGATTATCGCTGCGATTCATAAGGAATTTGGGGTCTTGCTCAGTCCTGGTTCCCTCTATCCCCTTCTCCACTTCTTAGAGAATAATAAACTGATAGAGTCACGCCTTCACAAAGGGAAAATACTCTACCAAGCAACCTCTAAAGGAAAAGAGAAATTCGAAAAAACATTCGCCGCCTATAAGACATCCATTCAAAGGGTGTCACATTTTGTAAAAGTCCACGGGAAAATTTCTCTTTAACCTGTGGTGAGAATCTCAAGTAAGTATTCTAACCAGTAGAAAGTGAGACTTTCATAATCCCACGAGTCTCTTCCATTCCTTCTTCAATCCTTCTTTTTAGTTCACTTATTTCACCAGCGCGAAGCACTGCTACATCATTGTCTGTTCGCTCACTCTCAAGTAAGAGAAAGAGGAAATCCTCCTTCTCCTTCAGACACTTCTTTCTTTCAATAGTTAGATCTCTTATTTTGTTTATTGCTACTTCAAACAAGATTTTAGCTGGTTTTTTCCGAAACAAAAAGAGCCTTTTGTTTGTGAGATAAAGACATCCCGGCCTCCAGACGCCAGGAAGTGCTGCATCGTGATAATAGTGTGAACCAAATGTCTTGAAGACGATTTCTTCGTTTTGATCTAAGGAAGCTTCTTCTTCGGCGCAGTGTTCTAAGGCGTAGCCTCTGATTTTTTCGTCCCATGCTTCCATCATACCGTAATCCAGCATGGTTGTCATCCCAGCGATTGCAGCCTTCAAGTTGACACCAATTAAGGGCACTCCTGAAACCGAGATGATGAGATCTGCGTGAAGAATGACCCCTTTTACCAGCATTCTGTCAACGAGGTCCACGAATGCATTGTTTCTTGTCGGTTCCAACCCTATTCTCTCCCATGGTCTGCCTCTAACAGAATTATCATTTCCTTGAGTTTATTCATCCCTTTTTCTAGATCTTTGTGTTGTGCCTCTTCAAGCCTCTTAACCGCTTCTCTAATCTTCAATTTCTCTTCACTGGAGACCTCATCCTTCAGTCTTTTCTCTACCGAGGACACTAAAGTCTTCGCTTGACTCACCTTTTTCACCTTAATGGTCACTCCTTCCACGAGCTCCAACAGTTCATCCGTGTATTCTCTGATTTTCCCAACGTTATTACTGTCATCACTGTCCAACGCTGCTTTTAGTCTCTCTAAGGTTTCTTCGAGTTTCTTTTTTTCCCATTCAGAGATTTTTTTGCATATTTTCTCCATCGATTTTTCTGTTCTGTGGATAACAGCCTTTGCTCGGTTACAGGTTTCAACGATCCTCTTTCTCTCCTCGTCTATATCGTCGAACTTGGTTGCGTCGATGATCATCCTAGTGATCTCTTCTTCTGACATCTCCGTTGGCTTGGTCACCCTAATTGCTTCCTTTTTCCCTGTTTCTAGAATCTCGGCAGAGATCGTTAATATGCCATCGGCGTCGATCTTGAAGGTAACCTCAACTTGTTGCTCATATCTGGGTGCAGAAGGGATACCATCCAGCTTAAACAGACCCAAAGATAGATTGTCTTTTGCCATCTCCCTCTCTCCTTGCAGAACATGAATCATCATTGACGTTTGGCTGTCTTCTTCAGTTGCAAACACCATGTCTTCTTCGGTCGGGATTGTAGTGTTTCTCTTAATTAATCTCGTAAATACTCCGCCCGAGGTCTCCACACCTAGCGAGAGGGGCGTTACGTCCAGTAACAGCATGTCCCTAATCTCACCTTTGAGAACGCTAGCCTGAACACAGGCACCAGTGGCGACTATTCCCATGGGATCTATGCCCTCTTCAGGTTCCACTTCAAAAAATCTTCTAAAATACTCTCTAACGATTGGCATCCGAGTTGGCCCGCCTACCAAAATGAGTTTGCCAATGTCTTGAGGGTCTAGCCCCGAGTCCTTTAAGGCTTGTTCCAAGGGATATCGTAGTCTGTCGAGTTGTGGTCTTATGAGTTCTTGCAGTTTGTCTCGGCTTAGAAAGATGTGCGGGTTGAGTCTTAATCCGTCTATGTGAAACTGAGTCTGTACTGTTGTTGAATGTTTACTGGACAGGTGAATCTTAGCCATTTCTCCAGCGTCTCTGAGCTTATTCAAGTTTTTTCTGTCATCTCTTAAGTTAATGCCATGTTTTTCCTCAATTTCTTCGACGAGATAGTCTAGAACTACGTCGTCCATGTCTTTCCCACCTAGGTGAGTGTCGCCGCTAGTGGATATGACCTTGAAAATGCCGTTGTTCATCTGCAAGATAGTTGCGTCGAAGGTTCCGGCGCCCAAATCCAGCACTGCTATCTTTAGGTTCTTTCTAAACCTGTCTAAACCGTAGGCTAACGAAGCGGCTGTTGGTTCACTAATGATCCTTAAAACATCGAGTCCAGCTATTTCCCCTGCCTCTTTGGTGGCGTTCCTCTGGTTATTGTTAAAGTATGCTGGTGCCGAGATCACAGCTCTGTCTATCTTCTGTCCCAAGTAAGTTTCTGCGTCTCTTTTTATCTTCTTTATTATTAGAGCAGAAATCTCTTGGGGAGTATACTTGCGTCCGTCTATGTCTACAATGTAATCTGTGCCCATCTTTCTTTTAATCCATCTCACTGTTCTATCAGGGTGAACGTAAGCGTAGTCCTTTGCGTTCTTCCCCACAACTATTTCGCCGTCTTCTTTAAACGCCACAATAGACGGAAACATTTTTCCATAGGGGGTTGGTCCTTCAACCGCTGGAACAAGCCTTATTTTTCCGTCTTTCATTACAGCGCCCGCAGAGTTGGTGGTTCCGAGATCTATTCCTATTGTTCGACCCATCGTGAACCCTTCAGAGAATTTTTAGCTAGCCTTTTCCTGTATCAAAACGGTTTCAGCAACTTTTGATCTTCCAAGGGAACAGAGATAATGTTCGCAATACCTCGTTAACAAGTTATGTGCGTTCTTTATCCTCTTGAACTTCTCTTCTGCGAGGGGGTCATCAGGATGAAGATCTGGGTGATACTCCCGAGCAAGCAAATTGTATGCTGAGTTTATTTCGGATATACTTAACTCTTCGTCCAGCCACAAAGCCTTTCTTGCTTCTTCAATGGCGTTAAAATCTATCCTCTTTACCTCAATCTTGGTGAAATCGTAAGGTGGCAAGGGACCCACGCCGAGAAACCTAAGTTTTTTCTGATATTTTTCCTCCAGTTCTTCGAGTTTGTCGTAGAATTCTTGCTCTCGTTTTTTATCCACCAAGAAAGAGGCGTTCATTAGGGTATCTGGATCATTGATTTTGTTCTCTTCGAAACCATCGGATAAACCTTCTAGGGCGTCTTGTATGTTCTTCATATATTCGCTTTTTCTCTCGTCTAAAGCTGACTTTACCTTTCTTCCAAGCTCAACTCTGAGCGACTGGTCAGCCTTCTCCTTCACTTCATTGATCAATATCCGTATTTCTTCGTTCCCCTTCACAATGGTTTCTAGGATGGCTTTGTCCCACGCAATCTTAACGTTAATCTGCAGCTTGTTGTCTATCTCCTTCAGCACCTTCTTGAACTTCATCCGAGCCGCCTTTAGAATGCTTTTTATCTCCGCCTCATCTTTGGCTATGATTCCGAAACTCATGGGAATGATTGCATGGGTCTCCATAATTTTTCGTAGAGCATTCTCATGAATCTTGGCCTCGTCTATTCCAACCTTATAGTTCTCGGAGATATTGCTGACTGCTGCGCCAACATCATTGCAGTGAATAGTGTATACCTCGCTGTTGCCTACTCCGATGTTACCGAAGCTTTCTCTATTCTCTGATTTTATTATCCCGTAGAGGTACTTTCTCATTCTCAGTTTTTCACCTACTTACCTCTGTTTTGGCTCTCCGATCTCTCCAACAAAGGAATAGGGAGGCCAAGGTCCAGTGAATCTAACAGCAAAACCTTCTCTCTTGTTGACCTCTCCCAGCATGTCTCCTAAGTCTTGAATCTTGTCTTTATGTGCGAGGCAGGCGAGATTCAGAATCATCTGCTTGTCTTGCCACTTTTCCGGAATTTTCCCATTTGTAGACTCAAGCTTCACATCATCAACAAGTTTTGAGATGTGATCGCACAGTTTTCTTGCGCGCTTCTTGATAGCCGCCTCCCTTTCAAAGTGTATTCTCTTTTCCAAGCTTTTCTTAAATAAGTAGGCCGCTCCACTGCTTTTGTTTTCAAGATTCCTTCTGAGTCTCCGAATTTCTTCACTCTCCTCTATCATTTTGTCAACAAAATCGTTCTCGAGGAAAATCTGAACCCCGTACTCTGCCTTTCCTTCAAGCTTTACCAGTAGAGCTTTAAGTTGATGGTACTCACCGCAGAGCCACTTCTTCACTGTTTCGTCGCCTCCCTTGAAGATGGTGTCAAAGGTTAGAGGAATCACTGTGCCGAATTCCTTGGTAGCCAAGTCAATCACGTACTGATGCGCCAAAATCCACTCAGCCGCTTTTTTCTCATCTTCAGTTTTGTAGGGTTTCGCCTTGCAACGATGGACGACCGCACCTATATCGTCAAAGGGCACAGTATAGACAAGGTTCTCCTCAATTCCCATCTGGCCAAAATCCGTCTTTTCGCAGCTGTCAACTATGCAGTAGAGGTATCTTCCTTCTCTATGGTCATTCTCTGAGTCCATTTTGACTCACCTTGGCTTGTTGCCATCTTTCTGGATTAGTCATAACGTCGATGGTTTCCTCTACCAGTTTATCGAGTTCTGATCTCACAGAACTGACTAGGTCTTCGATGCCGTTTTCCTCTTTTATGTGCTTAAGCGCAGTATCAAGTTCCATCAGTCCATTTCCCAACCTTTCGATTTCCTCCTCCTTCAGCCTTCCAGATTCCATCCTTCGCAAAGCTTCTCTTTCAAGCACCTCTTGTATGACCTCGACCAAAGCCACAACTAGTCCGAGAAGCCCAGACTTCAAGTTGTCTTCGTCGATTTCTATTGGCATGTTTTCTCATCTTGTCTTGTTCAATTTGACTTCCAAAACGCCGTTGTTGAGGATTTTTCTCGCCCTCTTTTCAACAGCGTGAAAGAGGGGGACTTCTCTGTGATACTCTTTTCCAGATATTATGAGAAGATTGTCCTTCACTTTGACATCGACATCTATTTCTTGTGGGGGGATACAAGTTACTACCCTCAATCCGTCTTCCTCGTCGAATACATCTAACAACCCCTCATGATACAAACCTTCTATCAGTTCTTCCTTTAGCCACCAGCGGAACACGATTTTTTCGCCAGTCAACGGATCGATCTTGGAGCGTTCAAACGTGATAATGGGTTCTCCTAAAATCTCTCGTGCTTTTTGGTTTATGATTTCTCTGATTCTGATTAGTACTTCCATGTCGGAAGAGGCATAAATCAGATCTGCTAGTTTTCTGATTCCTGCGTGTCGTTCTCTTAAAAGATATGTTACGATCTGTCTGCTCTTCTCATCTATAGCCTCCATAATGGAGTTCATCTTCCTCGACTTCGCTAGGGGAGCGTTCAACTACTGGACCTCCGCCTTTGCACCGACCTTTATCGCCTTTCTTTTTCTTGACTTTGCGCTCTCCCATCCGCACCAAGGGCATGCAAAGTTCAGCAGTTCCTCCCTTTCAACTCGTTTACCACATTGTGGGCACTCCTCTTTTTCCATTATTGCTTCTTTCCAAGCCGCTGTTTCCAGATTCGTTCCTGATGGAAACTCTAATCCGTATTTTGCTGCCGTCTCGAAAGAAGCCAGTGCAGCCCTTATCTTGATTCCGAGGAGTTCAACGCCTGCGACGTCGATGGTGATGTCTGCGTTGATCACTAATCCTTTGTCTAGGACTCTGTCGATGGCATCTGCTAAGCCGGAGTGATCTTTTTCAGGCATTAATGTCGTGTTTTCCATGGTTTTATCTCTCCTTTGGTCTGTAGTTCCATCCGCACCAAGGGCAGCCTTCTTCTTTCAAATCCTCTGATGTGGATTCCATGCTGCAAACTGGACATGGTTGTTTTGTTATCAGGTCTCGCCATGCTGGAGTGTTAAAATTGGTTCCTTCAGGGAAATCCAAACCTGTCTTTTCAGCTGTTTTGAAGGAAGCGAGTATAACACGAGCTTTAGACCCCAAAAGATTGAGGCTGCAAAGGTCAACATTGACACTTGTATCGACAGCCACTCCTTTGTCTAGGACTCTGTCGAGCAGTTCTTTCAAACCCGTCTCTTCTGGTCTTAATATTACCATCTGTGAGACTCTCCTTGAATCTAACTTAGTAGGTTTATCCTTTGGTTGAGGTCCATTATGTCTATTCGTTTGTTCATTTTCCGTTGGTAGTTTAGTTCCCTGTTTCTCCTCTCGTATTCCTCTTTTGTTATTTCACCTAGTTCGTAGAGCAGCCTGTTCTCCTTTATTTTGTTGTTAATCTTCTGCTGAGTTTCCTTTTCTCTTATCTCCTCAACGTAATCTCTAATGGTTTCAATAAGCCAGATCATGTCAAACGGCGGTAGAGAGACACTGAGCATTCGCAGAAAAATGTCGTCTATGAAAAAGGGCATCCGTTTTCACCTATTTTTGGTGATCTCCATTCCTTCTGCCCCGATTTTTATGTAAACAAAATTGTAGGGTGCCCACGGTCCGCTATACAACAGTTTTAGCATGGGGTATTTTTCTTGCAGGTTTATCACTTCGTTTGAAAACAAGTTTGTGCCTTCTTTGTTGACTAGAAATGATGCGTTTAATAGCAGCCTATCGCTGAATAAGTCACCCATGACCACTTGCTTTGCCCTAGCGCTGAGTGATCCTAGGATGTCTGAGATGCACTCCTTTCTTTTTTCTGGGTCAACAAACACGATTTCTTCGCTTAGAATGGTTTTTACTCCGAGTTCAACCATGTTGTCTACTAGGCTCAGACATTCTCTTGTTGGCTCGTAAGCCCTCCTCAGTAGGCGCCTTAGGATTCTTTCGTTTTTTATCGTTGTGCCGAATTCCACCGGTACAACCGTGTGCTCCTCCATTACTTGTCTTAAGACTGCTTCGTGCTTCCTTGTGTTTTCGTCGGTCAGTTCGTAATCTATCATTGAAGAATCGCTGACTACCGCCGAAATGTCTCTGTAGGGAATGGTGTAAACTTCACTGTTGTTCATACCTATGTTTCCGAAACTCTTTTCTTTGCTAAATGGTATCGCACAGTAGAAATACTTCGCCTCTTTCATTCTTCTCTTTCTTTTTTCCTCAGCCTTTCTTGAGGTCACTTTCTCGTAGTCTGCTGAGTCAAAGCTTTTCTCTGCGTCTGTTAACATTTCGTTGATTTTCTTTGTTATTTCAGGAGTATATAGGGAGACTTTTGTTTTGTCTTCGGTTTCTTCTACCACCGTTCTTACGCTACATATTGCTTCTCTTTCCTCAGTCATTTCAACATACCTCTCCAATTGTTGCTTCTTGTTGTAGGTAGTGGTTCAAGAGTTTGCGAGCTTGAATGTGCTCGTCAACTATGCTTCTTATTTTCAGTTTTGCGTCTGCTGTAGGGGTGTACGTTGTTGCCTTGCCCCGTTTCTTGAATGTTAACAGTCCCTTTTTCTTTAATGAGTGGAGCAGGGGGTAGATTGTTCCTGGACTGAGTAACACGTTGAATTCCAGATGTATGATCTTTATTATGTCGGTTCCACACATCGGTTTCCTTTGAAGAAGGGAGAGAATTATGGCTTCTAAATTGTCTTTTACCATTTTTTCGATGGAGTCGTTTGACAACTTGGATTTGTCAAGCAAGTCTCCAGACAGTATTGTTAGGTCAGTGGTCGTGAGTCGAAGTTGGTTGTGATGCATCGCTAGTTGTTTGAGTATTTTAGGGTTAAGTTTGGTAATGTCATATGTGCATAAGCAGTTTATGGAGTGTCTTTTGCTCAGTTTGTTTATGTAGCGTTCTCTCTTTTTCACTTCGGTATCTCTCTGGTTGGGTATCGATCCGGCGTCTATGATGATTCGTAGTTTAGAGTTTTTTTCGTTCTCGAGGTTTCTGATATCTTCTGGTTTGATGATTCTTAACTCAATATTTGTAGAGTCGAATTCTTGACTCAGACATAAAGAATCGTCTGTTGTCACGTAAACTACCTTTTCATCCTTTTGAGTGGAAATTAAAAAAGCCTTTTGAATGGCGTATTTACCCACTTTTGGGGTGTAAAGGTGCAGGGTATGGCTTAGGCCTTTAACACTTGAGTCAGGCCGTAACTGCGAGTTGAGGGAGGTCATTTCCTTTTTAACCTTTCAGCTGAAGTATTGCTCTTGTTCTTGGATTGGTTGAGTGTATTTTCTCGCTCGTGCGTTGAATTTCGCTCTTCTCGCGTTCCATTTCGCCCTCCATGTTAATTCCTTGGCTATCTTTTTTCTCTCCAGCATGTCCGAGTCATCTATTGTTTCAAACGTCTTCCCGGCTTTGCGTATTCTTTCAAAGGTTTTTTCCTGTTGTTCAAGGGTTTGTTTCTTTTGAGCTTCGATGCTTTTGTCTTCTATTCTTTGCCTTTGTTCTATTGCATGGTGCTTTCTTTCTAACAAGCGGAAGTGTCCGTTCAGGCTTCTCTGCCACCAATCTCTTTTTCCCATTACCGTCTTCCTCAGCCAGTAACTATCCACTCTTCTTCTGGGGGCACCATTCTATCAGCTCGCTTTCTGACCATCTTCTGTTTCCAGCCGACTAATTCGCCGTTCTTATCGAGCCTGATCTCGTATCTTCCTAGAAGGTCTTGCGTGTCAGGTACCGCTTTTCTCTCTAGTGCTTCAACTGTAACTTTCCATTCTCCCTCTTTTTCTTCGACGCCTATGACCGTTTCTGGCTCTTTGTGTATGTGCTTCTTCGCTATGGCAAACGCCAGATCAGCGATTTTTTCTACCAATGCCTTAGGCTTTTCTGCTGTCATTTTTCGTCCCTCCTATGGAACATAAATAAAGCCTGAGTCGCCGACTTTAATTGCGGCAACTTGTATCCCCTTCCACCGCTTTATTCCCTCTTTTAGGTTGTATTCATCCACGTTGCCAGTTATTTTGTAGTGTTTGAGGAAACTGGCTAGTCTTCGCCGCCTTGCTTGGCTGCTGTCTCTGCTTACGGTGTTTACGTTGAAGGTTCCGTCTGGTTTTAGGCAGAAATAGAAGGTTTCCTTTATTGTGCTTCCATTCGGGACTCTCAGGGTGATTACAAGGGCGTCTGTGTCGTTGAACTTGAGTCCCCTTGGCTTCCTGCGCCAAAGGTCGGAGATTTTGTAGATTTTGGCGTCTTGGATTGTTGCACTAACTTTTTCCAACTTAGGCATCTCCATAGGTTTCGGCGAGTATTTCTCTTATAAGGTCGCTTTTTTTGAGGAGTTCTTTTGGTTCTCCAATTTTTGTTGCGAGGACATCCATGTATGTCTGTTCAAGGTCTTCCTTTGAAGAGCCGTCCATTGCTCTTAGCGCTTGGCAGATCATTATTTCTGCTCTCGTTCCGGGTTTGTGGGGTTCGGGCATTTTCTCTCTGATTATTCTAACTGCTTTCACAACTTTTTTCGCTTCTTGGGGTGGCATACCAGTGTGGGCCTGAACGATTTTTACTTCAGTGTCAAAATCGTAATAGTCCATATAGATGTCGACCATTCTGTCGAGTAGGGCGTCTTGAGGCCTATGTACTCCTGCGTATTCTATGGAGTTGCTTGTGAATATGACATTGAAGTCTGGGTGAACTTTGATGTATCTTTCTTCTCCGAACATTGTTGGGAGTTCAAGGATTTTTTCCTCTAACACTGATAGGAGCACGTTGTTTGCTTCTGGCTTGGCTCTTGAGAATTCGTTGTAGACCAACGTATAGCCGTATTTGCACGCAAGGGTTAGTGGATTGTCCACCCACATGTATTTTGTTCGGTCCTTCGCTAACATAACATTATGAACATACTTGTCCCTCACGCTTTCGGCTTCCATCTCTGAGTATCCTCCAATCAGGTCTGTTGTCGTCATTTGTTCGTCACCGTTTATCCACAACATCGGTCTTCCCAACTCTCTTGCCACATGCATTGCTATCGTTGTTTTTCCGCAGCCTGTTGGTCCTACTACGTGGGGTGCGTATCCGACTTTAACCCACAGTTTGACCCTATCCTTCAGTTTTTTAACCTGCTCGGTTTCCACAAAGTTTTTGATGGTTGGTACCAGAAACTCTGCTTCCACATATTCGATTGACAATTCTTCAGCTCTTTTTTCCAATTCAAGCTTCAAGTGTCTATCTTCTGCGGTTTCGTGGATTCTCTTTCCTCTAACTACTCTTTTGTGGGTTGGTACATATCTCATCTTAAGTCACTCTCTCTTTGAGGGGAAGTTACCTGTCTATTTAAGCGGTATTCAAGAATTAGTTACGAGATTTGTGTCAAAAATTGAAAATTGCGCCCAAGAAATGATTTTGGGTTAGTTATACTCGGTAAAAAGCATGCGATAAAGTAACTCTTAATCAATTCGTAACTTTAATCAGGTTAAAGACTGAAAAAGGCAGGGCCTTCTCTTGAAGTGTTATGTCTCTTCTTTAGCAAGATCTTTTACCCACATCATGCGAACCCTTTGTGGTCGAAGAGCAAGAGAAAAATATTGAATCCTTCCTCTAAGTGCCCTTAACCACATTATCTTCTTGTCCCTTTCCCTTGCGGTTATGGCACTTCTTGGCAATTTGGCAGGCAACAATTCTCACCTCCTTGGCTCATTCTTAAGTCGGACTGAATTCATACGTTGTATAAAAAAATGGAGGATGGAGGAAAATGCGGCTTCCCCTTTTGTCCAAACAGGCTGCTCATCCAAAGAAGATCTTTACGTATGCTTGGTTTTCGTTTATCTGGTCTGAGATGGCTGACTGCATAGCGACTACAGCATCTTGGAGTTTCTTCGTGTAATCTACAATGCCTGTCTGTAGGGCACGGACACCTAAGTGGATTTGGGCAACAGCTTTCTCGTTTTCTTTCATCTGATCGTTAATTGCTGCTATTTTGCCTCTAACTGTTCTGGGACTCATTCTTCTCTGCACTTCTTTCACTGACATAGCGGCCCTTCGCACGGGCTTCGCTACTAGTGCTTTTTTAGCCAGTGGAGTCACAGCTCGCTTAGGGTTTGAGACCTCTTCCTTCACTTTTTTTTCAGACATTTTAATTCTTCTCCTTGAGAGGGCCGCATCTTTTCAGGCTGTTTATGCCGTCGCAGGGACTCCGATTGCCGCTTGCTCTACCTTTGTGATCTCTTCGGCGTAGTGTAGGAAGGTGTCCACTGATGCGACTACCACTCTTGCTTCTATGGTTAGGATTTCGATGCCAACCAGAGAAACTCTTGCCCAAGCGTCGACGACGATTCCCTTGTCGAGTACTCTGTCAAGAACCTCAGCCAAACTTCCGACATCTGGACTTTGTGTCACCATTTTTTTCACCTCTTAGAATTTTCATAATTTTTTCTTTCAACGCTGTAGAGTATGGTATCTTATTATTTAAGAAGTATTCAACGGAATGTAACCGCCTTCGTATCGAGAATCGATACATAGAACACATTACACTTCCCGACATATTCCGAATTTTGAAACAAATCCTATACTCACTCTTTGCCACGTTTTCATCGGTAGTAGAATCATTAAATATATCATGTTTAGGCGCATAATCAAAAAACTTGAAACGATTACAAACCAAAAAAAGGCGTGCACACAAGAGGATGGACGTCGGTGTGGCTGATCTGTCAAGTAGCTCCAGGAAGAGGAAAAAACAAACTTCTAGTCAGAGGCATCCCCGGAGCTGAATGGGTTTTCTGTCCCGTAAAGAGCATAAAAAATGACAGAATTGGCACAAACCAATGCCAAGGATGCAAAAACTTCATCCGCTTTGAGCAAACCTACATTCCTCAAACGCGCACAACAAGAAAAGCGTTTTTCTTTAGAACGTTAACACCCTCATCAAAAGACACTTGCAACCCTCCCAGAACGCTGAGTAGATCAAAAGTTGCACATCCCCGTGTCCCACTATTTCGTCCAATTCCTAGCTTGATAAAAGAAAGGCAACCGCTTCTAGATGTCTTTGAAGAAGAAGACTACCTAATAGTGCTCGCTGAGTTACCTGGTGTAGATAAGAAAGACATGAACATAAAAGTAGACGAAAACACAGTCACCATAAGTGCAAGCAACAAAACCAAAAATTACCTAAAAAAAGTCTTGCTTCCAACCCTCATCAGAAAAGACACAATCAAATCCACCTACAAAAACAACGTTCTCCAAGTAAAATTGCAAAAGCTATGAGCCACAAGGCACGCATGATAGAGCCTTTTTAAAAGATTGCGGAATTATTACAGTGGATTCTTCTATGCACCTCCTCTTTCCATAGTTTTCCAAAAAGAATCTTAAAATATAGGTACACAAACAGATCTAAATCGAGGACTAGCAACATGGAAACCGAAGAAAAACTCCTGAACAGAATAACAGTGAACCCCAAGATCATGGCCGGAAAACCCGTAATAAAGGGCACAAGAGTCCCCGTAGAACAAGTACTACGGCTGCTAGCTCAAGGCATAACCCCCGAACAAATTCTTAATGATTATCCCCACCTAACGAAAGACGACATAATGGCGGCATTACTGTATGCAGCAAAAATCACTGGCAAAGAGGAAGTATATCCAGTAATGTCGGAATGAAGCCTCTTGCTCAAATTTCTAGTAGACGAAGGTACAGGCCTGAAAGTCTCCGAAGAACTGAAGCAGAAGGGTTTTGACACAGTTTCGGTAATAGAGACTATGAAAGGAACTGAAGATACAGCGGTGATACAAAAAGCCCTAGAAGAAAACCGCATAATAATCACCAATGATAAGGACTTCGGATGGCTCGCTACCCTCTACAAGCCGCCAGGCATAATACTTCTTAGGCTAAAAGAAGACAGTGCCGAGAACAGGATCAAGATAACACGGCATATAATAGAAAAACATCGAGACGTTATCTACGGAAGCATAATAATAGCTACAGAAACGAAAGCCAGAATCAGACGACTATAAAACAGGAATGGACAAGTATGGTGTACAAAATCAGGTACGACGACGAAGCCGACATCCTAACCGTAGTCATCGCTGAGCACGGCAAACTCTCGCATGCAGAGGAATTCGAAGACATAATCGTGCACTTCGACGAAAGCGGAAAGCCCCTCTTCATGGAAATACTAAATGCCAGCAAAATAATCCCCTTAATGGTTCAAGGCCTAGCCAAAAAAGAAGTCACAATCACCTAAATCTCATATTTGGTTCATATACTAGACCTAGATAGAAGCGTGTGCGTGTGTGAGTCTCTGAAAGATACCCCCACACAACTCCAATCAATGCGCACGCCGATGTTCACTACTTGGCAACAAGCCAGCCGCAAGCCGATTTATTGCATCAGTCAACTTACGAAGACCCGACTCTACTTCCCCTCTTGATACATGCAATATGACTTGAGAAGCCTCTTTCCTCAACGACGCAACTCTATGACAGTTCTCGCAATTCCAATTTTCTCTCTTATATTCCACACATGACAGAAGAGAGTCCGCTACTTCCAGTAATTCCCGTGCCTTAACCGCTTTTGTGGTTATGTCCTTGGCTTTGTTCATTTCCTCTGTTAACCGTTTAATCGACCGTTCAATTTCAAGGTACTTGGAACAACTCATCCTCTGAGGACGCCTAACAACCCTAAAACCATTCGGGTTTATAGCTATTTCGATGCCCACAGAGTCACTTATCTTGTAGTATTTTCTCGCTGCCCCTAATGGGTTCTTTCTCCAGAAGCTCTCTATTAGACCCGCCTTCTGTAGAAGACTGAGGTGCTTCAGGATTGCTGGCTGCGTCACGTCCAACTTTTTGGCTATCTGAGAGATGTACTGAGGCTCCCCTGAGAGAAGGGTGAGTATCCTTCTTCTAGTTTCGTTCCCAACGATTTGAAGGACTTTGTCCATTGATTTCATAGGTGTGCACTTCACATATACAGTTACTACAAAAAGGTTTATATACCTTTTGTTATAAACTTAAAGTTAGTAACTACTTAAGGATGCACCCTCATGTCGGAACACAGACAAAAAGCAAAAGTTTTAACACTTCGGGTCGCGGAAGCCTCCCAAAGAGATTTTGGTCGAGGCATAGCCCGAATCGACCCTGAAGACATGAACAAAATAAGTGTAGAGACTGGCGACATCATCCAAATAACCGGAAAGAAAAGAACAGCAGCGAAGGTCATGCCAGCCTACCCAGAAAATCGAGGCGAAGGTCTCATCCAAATCGACGGGATAATAAGAAACAACGCTTTCATCGGAATCGACGACAACGTTCGCATTGAGAAGATTGATGCCGAAAAAGCGGAGAACGTTGTCTTGGCTCCTTTGGAACAAGATCAACCATGGCTCAGAGGGGAGAAGTATAGAGAGCATGTGAGGAATCTTTTGGAAGGCTTACCGCTGGTCGAAGGAGATCAGGTAAGGCTAAGCCTTCTTGGGACAAGCCCTTCTTTTGTTGTAGCCCGTCTAAAGCCGAAAAGCACTGCCGTCATGGTGTACCCAACAACAGATATAACGATACTTGAAAAAACGATAGAGACTGGAAGAAGAATCGGTGTCACCTACGAAGATGTCGGCGGGCTTGGAGAGCAAATTCAGAGAATAAGGGAAATGATAGAGCTTCCACTTCGACATCCAGAAGTGTTTGATCGCCTAGGCATAGAGCCACCAAAAGGTGTCCTGTTACACGGCCCACCAGGCACTGGAAAAACACTTATCGCGAAAGCTGTGGCAAACGAAACCTTCGCCACCTTCATAAGTCTTAGCGGCGCGTCTGTCCATGGCAAGTATTACGGAGAATCAGAAGCCCGCGTGAGAGAAATCTTTGAGGAGGCTGAACAAAACAAACCGTGCATCATCTTCATTGACGAGATCGATGCTATAGCACCAAAAAGAGAAGAAGTACATGGAGAAGTCGAAAAGAGAGTGGTCTCTCAACTGCTAGCGTTGATGGATGGACTTGAACCAAGAGGACAGATAGTGGTTATCGGAGCAACAAATCGACCTAACGCCCTCGACCCAGCGCTTAGAAGAGGAGGAAGATTTGACCGAGAAATAGAGATAGGAATACCCGACAGAAAAGGACGATTCGAAATCCTTCAAATTCACACCAGAGGTATGCCACTCATCGAAGATGTAGACCTGCAAAAACTAGCCGATCTAACCCACGGCTTCACGGGTGCAGACATCTCAGAACTCTGCAAGGAAGCAGCCATGAAGGCGTTAAGAAGGGTTCTGCCTGAAATAGACTTCGAAGCAGACTACATTCCAGTGGAGGTGCTTAACAAACTCGTGGTCACCATGGAAGATTTCCTTGGCGCCCTAAGGTTTGTAGAGCCTTCAGCCATGAGAGAAGTGCTCATCGAGACACCAAACGTCACATGGAACGATGTTGGAGGCCTTAAAGAAGTGAAGCAGACACTAAGAGAGGCTATTGAATGGCCCTTAAAATATCCTGAAATCTTCGACGAGGCAGGAGCAAAGCCTCCAAAGGGCATACTGTTACATGGACCACCTGGCTCAGGCAAAACCCTTCTAGCCAAGGCTGTGGCGCATGAAAGCGAGGTAAACTTCATCAACATTAAAGGTCCAGAACTCATGAGCAAGTTCGTAGGCGAATCCGAGAAGGGAGTAAGAGAAACCTTTAAGAGAGCAAAACAAACCGCGCCTTGCATCGTCTTTTTCGACGAAATCGATGCTCTAGCACCAAGACGGGGAAGTGGGATCACAGACTCCCACGTTTCTGAGAGAGTCATAAGCCAGCTTCTCACTGAGATGGACGGTCTCGAAGAACTCCATGGGGTCATTGTTCTAGCCGCGACAAACCGAATGGATCTCGTTGATCCCGCTCTGGTGAGAGCCGGAAGATTCGACCAGATTCTATATGTTCCACCTCCAGATGAAGAGGCGAGATTAGAGATATTCAAAATTCACACTAGGAAAAACCTTCTCGCTGAAGATGTCTCCTTTCAGGAACTGGTTGCAGAAACCAAGGGATGTGTGGGATCGGACATAGAGGCTATCTGCAGAGAGGCCACGATGACAGCCATTAGAAAATTCTTGAACATTCACAGAAAACGAAAAGAGACCCAAAAGAAGTCCCCAAAACTTGAGGTCACTATGAAAGATTTCCGACAAGCCATCAAAAAAATCAAAGAACAGAAAAAAAGCCAAGAATAACATGGAGACTATTCCATTGAAAAAGCCAAATGCCAAAAAAAGGTTCTCAAACAGCCATGAACAAACCAAAGAGTGGATCAACCGAACACTCAAGAGAATTCACAGAAAAATGGTTGAGTTATTTGGCGTTGATTTCACATACTTTCACGACATCAAAATAATCAAACAGTCGGACATTCTTAAACAACTAACCGAACGTATGCGCAACGATCTCAAAGAAAATGGAATGGTGTACAGTGACATCCAGTGGAAACAGGTTCATGAAGGCTTTTCAAGGAATCAAGTCGCAGGATTTTTCGAAAACCTTGCTTTTTACAACCCAGACGATGAGGTTTTGTACATTAGCGAAAAACTGATAACAGACTATCCAGAAAGGGTAATTCCTATATGCACCCACGAGCTGTCAGAAAAACTCCTTGCCACTTATCTTCCTTCACCCCTAAAAATGCCTATACGCGCCTTGGTTGAGACATACATCGAAGCGAGAAAGACCGGAAATACAAGAAAACTATATGAACTTTTGAACACGCATACAGACATCATTTTCAAGACCGTATTCAAAGAGGGATTCTGTGAAGCAGTAGCGCTTCAAATCTTGCGTCACATAGACTCTAAAACAAAGGCAGCGTCTCTAGAAAAAGAATTGTTGATAGGGCACTCAAAGTGTATGGGCTTGCTCTTTGATTTCGATAACACAAAAAGGAATGTAGAAAACATAGAAAACAACCAGCTCCAAGTGGAGGAAGAAAAGCAGATAATCAAAGGGACAGATGAAAAGAAACTTTTCGAAGAATTTTTGAGAATTTCCCAGATAGTTAAAGGGCTTTCATATTACTTAGGCTATCCACTTGCCAAGGCTGTTTTGGAGAAATATGGAATTAAAGGAGCAAGACTTTCACTACTAGAACATCCCCCGCTTAGAGCCCAATATTTTGCCGATCCACAAGCCTATCTGACTCACTTAGGAAAACAGACACCATTGACCGAACAAAGGAGGTGAAAAGGTGGCGAAAAAAGAGAAAGAGAAAAAAATTGATGCAGAAAAAAACCTTGAACAACTAGAGAAAGAGATCACGCAAAAAGGAAAAGAAATTGAGCAACTGAAGAAAACGATAGAAGAAATGAGAACACAAATCCAAGGAAAAGAAAAAACTGGCGAAGCAGTAAAGCTGGGTAAAGCATTTGACGATGTTTCAGAACTGCTTGATGTCGGTTCCGGCATTTTTGGCGTGTCTGGGAAGGTCCAAAGCGGAGAATCTGAAGGTAGAGGATTGTTTGGACTGGTCAATGACTTGGTTAGACTAGCGGAAAAGTCTGAGACGTTTCAGAAGAGAATAAAACTTGGAGAAAAGGGAGTAATCGACTTTCGTGTAAGATCTGGTCCCATAAAAAAATCCTATGTGACAAAACCCACAGGTAGCTTGAAAATCAGCAGGCCTAAGAAGGAAACTTCTCTTGAAGGAGTGCCCATGCTTCCAATGGTTGGTTCAATAGAGCAGCGGGAGCCGATCGTTGACATCTTCGAAGAAGGAGATCATATAAGAGTAATGGCTGAGCTACCTGGCATCGAAGAGAACCAAATAAACCTGTCCATAAAAGATAATACTCTGACAATAAGCACCGATACTACAAGGAAATACTACAAAGAAGTAGAACTTCCCAGTCTGGTGAAAGATGATGCGGTTAAATCTAGTTACAGAAACGGCATTTTAGAAGTTAGGCTGAGGAAGGCAAAGAACACAAAAAAGACGGAGAAAGATGCGTCGAACAAGGTGAATAGAATAATCTAGAAATGCGGTGAATTTACGTTTCAGTGTCTGACATGAACCTTGCCTCCTACTTCTTCAACTGTAGCTTTTAGTTTCGATATTGCTTCTGTCATCTTTGTGCTCACGAATTCTTCCCAATGTTCTGAACCATAAGTAATTTTCACCTCAATTAGGCATTCGTACTTTTTCCTCATCCCACTATAACTCCAGTGATCTTGGTTACTGGAAATATTCCTAACTATGCATTTAACATATATGAACTTAGAGTGTGGATTCTCCATATTTGAAAGTCGGATTCCGAATCAACTTTAGTCGCCACTGCATGCATGTTTTATCCGTTGTTATGGTTTGGTTTCTGGAACGCACGTCCTTATCGATTTTTGTCACGCTGTCTTGAATGCTTCTTAAATGGAATCTGACTCGGAATTCTACAGTAACTTCAAATACCGACAATGAAATCTCTATATATTTTTCCTAAAAATGATGCCTTTGTTGCCTAAGAAGGTGAATGCCTTATAAAAAACATTCCCAAAAGAAAAATGCACATCAACCTAAAATCCTATATGCAATCTGCACTTGGAAAGATTGTTACCATCAACAAACCTGTCATTCAGAAGCAACCTCAAGCTTCAGATTTTATAGAAGAATATCATAAACTCCGAAATGTGGGCTTTGCAAGAAACCTGGGGGGTGCGTAGACGGGCACTCAAAAGCGGTGGGAGAAAAAGAAGAGAATCTAATTAACTTACGCACTCCCTTCCTCCATCATAACTCAACTCTCCTAACCACAAACATTTCTGAAAAAAACCAAGGCTACTCTAGAAATAAAACTGCAGGTTTCTTTAAATGCTCCTTCGTCAAGTCCTATCGTGGCTAAAAATAGTTGATAATGCTTTGAATTCGGATTTGGAGTCCATATTTTGGATATTAATGATTCGCAGTTGAATTTTCATATATCTTAAATAAAACAGTGGAGGACTTGAGGAGTTCTCTGGGTATGGCACGCACAGATAAAGTTCAGCTGTTAAAAGACCTAAAAGATAAAACTATTGCATGGATACTGCTAACACTAAGAAAAAACCGAGAAATACTGAGAGCTCTCTAAGAACTGTGCACATGCAACCTTTATGCGCGTGCTGTGGTTCGTCTTTAACTTTTCTTGAGCCCTATTAAGAGCCCAACTATAAAGCTCAACACTAACGGTAGATTAGCTATTAAAGGCATCAATACTTCCACTGCTTGAGTTGGATCAAATAACTTGGATATGAATCCCAAAATTCCTTCATAGTTTATGGCAAGGACACCAACATAATTGAGAGATATTACAGCAAGGGAGAAAACTCCAGTGAATATTGCTAAAATTTTGGTGAACTTCTTTGCTCCATAGCCAACGAAGAACCCACCTATTCCACCTATCCCTAATAAATAAATTGCTGGAAGTAGACTCACCTTATTTCACCTTCGAACTCCCGACTTTCACGCATGCTTTATAAAACTTTTATGAATTGTTAGTAAACTTGATTAGGATTCAGAATACGAATAAGAAATCACTTAAGATGATCAATCATAGCGTTGATTTTCGTATCAATTTACGACACAACCGTGGTTACATCTTGTTGAATATTTCTTAAATAATAAGATGCCTTATTTGGGGAAAGCCAGCAGTCTAGAAAAGAAAGCGCGCCCCTAATAATAAAAAAGGTTTCTCTCCTCCAGCAGGGCGCGCGTATTTTTTTATGAAAGCGCCCAGACCTCTTAGTGCCTTCATTTGCTCATGTATAAAACTAAAGACGTTTTCATAAGAAGCACTGCTCTCATGTTCCAATAGCTATATTTTCGATGTATGAGTCGTGATAAATGCGTGCGTTCTGAAACGATTTTAAGGGGGAATGATGTTCTATCCTATGGAACTTGTCTATGAGCAAGAGACAAAGACGGGTCAAAGAGATGCGAAAACGGCTGGAACATAGGGTTCGGATAGTAGAAAAAAGGGATAAGGTATTGATTAAAGACCGTTCATCCGAACGAGCGGTTATGGAAGAAGTCTTCGACCGCTCAACTCTAATGACAATCTACGACTTCTTAAACAAGGGAACAATTTCCGAGATTTTTGGGGTTGTGAAAGCGGGAAAAGAGGCACGGATATACTGGGGAAAGGATTCAGAACAAAAAGAACTTGCACTCAAAATATACCTTACTACATCGGTAGAATTCAAGAGAGGCATGCTTCCCTACATCCAAGGCGACCCAAGGTTTTCTCATGTTCGAATGGACACGCGTTCTCTCGTTTACGCTTGGGCTCAGAAAGAATTCAAGAATCTACAGCGTGCCCACAAAGTCGGAGTGAGAGTTCCAAAACCAATCGCGGTTAACAAAAACGTTTTAATCATGGAGTTTATTGGGAAAGAGGGGACGAGCGCGCCTCTCATGAAGGAAACCGTTCTCAAAAAACCTCGAGAGGTTTATCAGAGGTTGCTGACCTATGTAAAGAAGTTGTATCAAGAGGCAGAACTCGTACACGGTGACTTAAGTGAGTATAACGTTATGATATGGAAAAATCAACCTGTGGTGTTCGATGTCTCTCAAGCAGTGCCTCTCGAACATCCTATGGCTAACAAGTTTTTGCAAAGAGACTTAGATAATCTTTATAGGTACTTCAAAGGACTCGGCGTATCTGTACTTTCTCAGGAAGAAACGTATAGGTGGGTCACAAGTGCAAGGAACCAGCACCTTCGTTAAGATTCCACAAGAACGCATAGGAGCCCTTATAGGTCCCGAAGGTCAAGTAAAAGCCACTATCGAGAAGAAACTCTCAGTCGAACTTCAAGTAGAGAGCGAAACTGGCGGCGTTACGATAACAATGCTTCCAACAGCCTCCGATCCCACAGTTCTCTTCCGAGCCAAGGAAATAGTCAACGCCATCGGAAGAGGGTTCTCCCCTGAACGAGCGTTCAGACTACTCGATGATGATGAGACTCTGTTAGAAATCATGGATCTACGAGAAGCTGTAGGAAGATCAGAGTCCGACATAAAGCGATTAAAAGGAAGAGTTATCGGGAGAAACGGAAAAACCAGGCGCCTTATCGAAGAGTTGACTGAGACCAACCTATCTGTATACGGACACACCATCTCCATTATCGGTAGCATCGAACAAACAGAAGCAGCGAAAGGAGCGATTCACATGCTCCTTAGAGGCAGTCAACACAGCACAGTCTATCGGTTCCTTCACAGGAAGAGGAGAGAACTTAAGAAAAAGAAAATGGAGCTCTGGGAAACTAGAGTCCCTTATTAGACTGACGCCTAGTTACACCGTTTATGCATGAAAAACCGGAAATTTCGGAACATTCGATGTTGCTACATTAAGTTCAAAAATAGACGCATGGAAATTACAAATAGATTAAAATGTGTCAAACCTCCATAATCTTGCTTGCAATCACCCTTAGTGGGTCTTGGAAAAATTGGATGATAGGTTGGGAAAAGACAAAAACAAGACCTTTCGCATACCATGAAAATATGGGAAGCGACTAAACGATGGTGGCCTTTGAAGAGATAAGTCCTGCTGACTTTTTCTACCGCAATCGAGACATTGCTGGGTTCACCAACCCGGTTAGAGCGATTTTTTCAGCAGTAAGAGAACTTGTAGAAAACTCTCTTGACGCCACAGACCTCCTAGGTGTTCCTTCTGAGGTTTATATCCGAATATCTCAAGACAACGAAACAGAAACGGAATCAGATGTTAATGTTTATAGGTTGAGAATTATGGATAACGGGTGTGGTGTCCCAGCCCGTCACATTCCGTCTGCATTCAGTCAAGTCTTGTTTGGTTCCAAGTACAAGTTGAAGCAGGCGAGAGGCACCTTCGGTCTTGGGGGAACCATGGCAATTCTCTATGGGCAAATCACCACTCACAAACCCGTCTATATCATTTCAAGCACTGGAACCTCAAAAATTTACAAGTACACTCTTATGATAGATATTCAGAGAAATCGACCTTTGATTTTGGATCGTAAAATCCAAATAAACAAGGAACAGTGGCACGGAACCCTTGTAGAATTTAGCCTCGAGGGAGATTATCTTAGAGCAATGCCGAAAATCTTGGAGTATCTCAAACAGACAGCATTGGTGACCCCTTATGCAAACATTACCTTTGTCGACCCGAAAGGTCGTTTATACAAGTTTGCCCGAGTCACCACAAAGACGTCTCCTCCTCCGAAAGAAACGCTTCCTCACCCTTATGGAGTGGATGTAGAAACAATCCAGCGCCTCATACGAGTGACAGAATGCCGAAACATGCTCGATTTTATGCAAAAACATTTCCACAGGGTCGGTGAGACTATATCTCTCAGTTTTCTGGAGTTTGCTGGTTTCGTTAGAACGGACGATCCTAAAAAACTGAAGAGAGAAGATGTTTCTAGACTTGTAAAAGTGATGAAAAGATTTGGTGAGTTCTCTCACAACGTCGGCATTGAAGAATTTCAGCGTCTCATAAAAACCACTCAATGTCAGAACCTAATAGACTTCATGAAAACGAACTTTCAAGGAGTTGAAAAAAACGTTATCCTTCGTTTGTTACATGCGGCTGGGTTCATAAGAACCAAGGACCCTAGGGATTTGAGGTCTGAGGAAATCGTGAGACTTGTGCGTATGATGAAAAAATTCGACGAGTTTTTGCCTCCTGATGCAAGTTGTTTGTCTCCTTTGGGCGAAGATTTGTTGAAGGTTGGCATATTGAAGGAGTTGAAGCCAGATTTTATCGCTGTTTGTCAGCGTAAGCCTTCCACTTATTCTGGGCATCCCTTCGTCGTTGAGACAGCAATAGCCTATGGAGGCGAAATCCCTGTGAGAGACGACATCCTCGTTTATAGGTTTGCAAACAGAATTCCACTTTTGTACGATGAGGCTAGCGATGTTTCCGTCAAGGTCATAAGGTCTATGAACTGGAGGAGATACAAGGTTTCTCCCAACATGCCCATCGCAATACTGGTGCACATATGCAGCACGAAGGTTCCTTACAAGACTGTGGGTAAAGAGTTTATTGCGGATAGGCCGGAAGTCAGCAAAGAAGTTTTGAATAGTATCCGGGAAGTGGCGCGTCAACTACAACACTTTTTAACCAAGAAAGAATACGTTGAGAGGGAGAGGAAACGTTTAGATGTTTTCTCCAAGTATTTGCCTAAGATTGCCAGATTTTCCACGAATCTGGCTGGTAAAGAGAAGGAACCCGACATTAAAGAGTTGTTAAGGAGTGTGAGAAAATTTGAAGACTGAAATCTCAGTTTCTGAGAAGAAGAAAGAGGTTTTAGCAAATCTGAGAAACTTTGGTGGAAAACTTTATGGTCAAATGGAAGAAGGAGTTTTCCCATCGATTAAAATGCCAAGCCGTTCCATCGAAAACATTCTTTACAGTCCTGACGTTCGGCAGTACATTTTGGGTAACAAGACGGTGCGTAGAAGTTCCAGAAATATTCGTCACATCCGCCCTTTTACTCAAATTGTTTGGGCTGCTTATTTTGCGCACGAGCTTGCGAAGAATCGAAAGACCTCTACTCTTCGTGACGTTTATTATTCCGCACAGGCTTTTGATGTCGCCTTTAAGGATCAGCCTGAATCTAATAGCATCATAACCGACCTTGAGACTGTCGTCAGCTTTGCCAGAGAAGATTTCAATGTCTTTCCCGAGGAGCGTTCCGCTATCTTTGGCGATTTAACTATTGAATACAATGTTCCGGGTTATGAAGGGAAGCAGTACAATTTGATGTCTCACCCCGATGGTGTGATGATTGGACCAGCCCTCACGTCTGCTGATTTCGTGAAAACCAGTGCGGACGTAGTGATTGCCATTGAAAAAGGGGGTCTATTCACTAGGTTCATTGAGGAGGAGGTTCATAAGAAGTTTAATGCGTTGCTCATACTCACAGCGGGTCAAGCGCCGCGTGCTACGAGACACTTCATTCACAGATTGAACAAAGAGTTGGGTTTGCCCGTGCACGTTTTCACTGACGGTGATCCTTGGGGGATGCACATCGCTATGGTTATTATTTCTGGTTCGGCGAACGCTGCTCATTTGAGGGATCTGACGACTCCAGATGCCCGATGGAATGGGGTCTGGGCAACTGATATTGTGGATTACAAGTTACCGAGTGATGAATTGACGCAGATGGATATTAAACGATTATATGAGTTGCAGAAGGATCCACGTTACACTGGAGATTTGTGGCAGAGAGAGATCAAGCAGTTTTTGAAGATTAAGAAGAAGGCCGAGCAGGAAGCCTTTAGTCGATACGGCTTAACATACATCGTGGATAAGTATCTGCCAGCCAAACTCAAGGAAGGCTAATCAAGCGAAATAGTTTAAAATAACCCTCGGAAACTAGATGTTGTCTGGTGATGCCAGTGAGCGAGGAAGCGCCAGTTGGTTTGACTGTTGCTGAGAAGTTCTGTGGACTGCTGAGTATTCTCTTGGGTGGAGCGATAGTTTACTTTACCTTTGTTGACCCGCCTAAAACTGGTGGACACATTGAATCTTATTCTCTTGCGTTTCTCATTGGCGGTTTCATCTTGATTTTTTTGGGTATTTTCTTGTTGTTGGTGAAGGCTGAATAATTTTGGCGCCGCCGGTTTAGTCAGACAGGACGTTTTGTCGTGTCTTCGGACTCGGACCGACGACCAGCTGGTTAACAGCCTCAGCCATAAATGGGCTCTAACACCCAGTTTGTGTCAGCTGCTCTACCGAACTGAGCTACGGCGGCGCTGTATGTTAACGTTTTTTGGGAATATTTAAAGTTTAATTGCTGAATTGAGAATAGACGCAAGAAGGACGCTGAAATGTATCGGGTTTTGTGAGGATCACATTCTTATGTAGACTCTGTATTCGATTGGTTCTGGTTCAAAATGGGGACAGTTTCTAATCTTGTTAATGCGTTTTTTGAGTTTGGTGCAGTAGTGGCTGTTTGATAATGGGATTGCGTGTTTGCAGTTGTTGCAGTTGGCGGGTTCTTGTATTGTTGGTTCGAGTTGTTGGCATAAAGACGTCATATCTATCAATAAATTATATGCTTTAATATGTAATAAACTTTTCACCACAGAACAAACAAAAATATCTTTGCTATTTCACGACTTTTCCATGGAATACTGTTAAATCTACTAGAGAAACGCGTGCTCTATTAATATGGGAATTTAAGATGCAGTTCGGAACAGTTCTTTAGCCATTATTTGACTACAGAGCAGGCGGCGATGTTGGGCGAATTAACCTCGGCGAGGCTGAGGCACGCCTATGAAGTTTTAATGGCAGAAACAGAAAATCCTTAAATCAGAAAGAGAACCGAAATATTGTTGAAGGGGCCCGTAGCTCAGCACGGTTTAGAGCGACAGGCTCATAATCGTCTGTCTGTTAGCCTCTCTATAGAGGGGGAGGAGAGACCTGTTGGTCAAGGGTTCAAATCCCTTCGGGCCCACCAAGCCCTAATTAGTAAACAGAGGCTTTTGTAGGATAGTTGTTTTATGGCTTCTCTAATTATGTTATATGCAGTTACAGTGTGACAGAAGTGGGGAAATGTAGTTTTGAAGAAGATTAATGTTGCCTTAGTCGGATATGGCTCTCAGGGTACAAGGATCGCAAGTGC
>Ga0315312_1000344_pt1 | contig 62059 bp, 70 predicted proteins | sample TDP7_MG_FD_203629 | JGI IMG/M metagenome (GOLD analysis project Ga0315312, IMG submission 203629) | Freshwater sediment microbial communities from Lake Towuti, South Sulawesi, Indonesia - TDP7 | ecosystem: Environmental > Aquatic > Freshwater > Lake > Sediment | place: Indonesia: South Sulawesi... | reverse complement strand
AAAGTTGATTTGCCGATTTTCGTTGCCATTCCAAAGTTAAGTGAAGCTGCAAAAAGAATAGCACAAGGCTATAATCTATTAGTTATTGAGGGCATCCCCCAAGAAAAGGAACAGCTAGCCATGCTACGCGATGAAATCCAAAAGAGACTAAGCGAAAGTATTGTTGAAGAGCGTGGAATAAAGCATCCGCCGGAGGTTAAAATTATAGATTGGATCATTCGGGGAGAAGCGTAGATATTTGGAGAGATCGAAAAGGTAGGTTTGTGAAGCATCCTAAATGAGTGATATCATCATAAACCATAAAATAAGGGGCTGTGTTAGAAGTCGAAATCGCAAGGCATGCGGAATGGGTCGATCATGAGCGGGTAATAGCTACTCGTTGAAATGGCGGATTTGGGGAAAATGCTCTGGTAACTCCTCTTTACATCTCTGTGGCGTGGATCATGCTCGTCAGCTATCAGTTGTTCACGCAGAAAGCTGTTGACTCTGTTGTCCATACCATCGCCGCGTTCTGGCCGTCAATCGGGAGGTGGATGATTGCCCATATGGGTGTCACAGTGTTTATGCACGCGTTCGCCTGGGTTTTTGTGCTATCTTCACTGATCCCCTCAGTTATCTTGGGAAAGGAAAGGAGCGTGCTAATACAGTTCTTAGTCTGTCTGGCTTTGGCCTTCGTGACCGTATCGTTTGCGGACATCCTTCCCCTTATTTCTGTTATCCCCTTTTTCCCCTATCTGGAGGAGAACTCCGTGGAACAGATATTTAGGATGGTTACTTGGCTCGAAAAGCCGTGGCTGGCTGGCCTCTACCTGTCGGCTCCCTCCCTCGTGATGCTCTGCATAGACTTATGTGAAAGAAGAAAGAAGTCTAAAATCAAATTCATGAAGATTGAAGAGAAATACAAGCGCATGCTTTTATGATGAGGTTCAATTTTTGCATATTCTATGGCGCAGGGGCGCACGGTTGATTTGGTAGCTATTTCTAGGTCAGCGACAGAAGAAAGTCATTGGTTTATTCTGAGTCTTTGCGTATTGTTCGCATAACCCGTAGAGTTTGTCTCTCGCACAATGGGACGCAGATTAGAATCTCAATGAATAAAAAACTTTCTAACATTCCTGCAGCATTTTCAGACCTTATAACACTATTTGATCCACAATACGCATCTTCAACGAGACCTAACATCGCGATCTCAAAACATAGCTAACAGAAAAAAGAGGGGATTTGCGGGGGATAACCTTAACAACATTGATATAACATCAAAATTTGAAATTCATAAAATAGAAAGCAATGTCAACTATAAACCTTCAAGCATGGCGGAGTTCCTTGAATCCTTCAGCAAAAAATCTACTAGACGTATGTATAAGCGAGGCATAGACCTATTTTGCGAATGGTATGGCAAGGGTGTAGAAACGATTCTACAAGAACGTAAAGACGACCTAACCCCCAATCCTAATGAAACTTTTGTCGACAGCAAGCAGAGAGCCAGTAGATATGAGAAACTTCTCGAAAAGTTTCATGGCTGGCTTTTAAAGCAGGGCTACAAACTCAACTCCGCAAGAACGCTATGTCTCGGTTTAATGCAATTATTCCGCTACTACAACATGGGAATAACATTGAGGACTGGTTCTCCAGTTTCTCAGACGGTTGTAACAACAAGCGATTTTATTCTGCAACCAGAGCATGTTAGGGCGATGTTTCACATAGCCAAGGACTTACGCTCAAAGTTGTTAATTTCCATGGGCAATGACTTGGGATGGAGAATTAGTGATATACTTAACATTAAAAGAAGCGAACTACCTAACTTGGAACAAGAATCGCCAATCGAATGGATTAGAATAACTAAAAAAGAAAAAGTCGCAGCGAAATCATGTCTCTCAAAAACAACTACAGTTTTGTTGAAAGAATACCTTTTCAGTTTACCTACTGAAAGTCCATACTTGCTTCATAGCAACAGTCAAGGTCACATTTCAGAGGAGACAGTAAACGCAAGGCTTAGAGATTTGGCAAGAGATGCTGGAATTGAATTAGGAAATTCAAAATTGCATTGGCATTGCTTACGAAAAATGATTATTTCACAAGCCAAAAACTTAGGCATTGACCCAGACATCATAAAACTAATGGTAGGCAAAAGCGTCAAGAAGGATATTCTGACCTATATGAGTGGAGTAGACGTTAAAACCGCTTTCAATAAGTTGCAAGAAGTCTTAGGCATAAGAGCGTTCACAGAAGAATCTGAAGATATAGTTCAAGCCATGGAAATCGAAATCAAAGAACTAAAGCAAACCTTGATTAGAGTTCAGCAAGATGCCAACGCTTACAAAAAAGAAAGTGAAGTCTTGACAGAAAGAGTCACCGAACTTGAAGCCAGACTGAGAGAACATGGCGAAGTATTAAAGATGATTCCAACTATGCAAAAGCAGATAGCCTACCTCAAAGGCAGAATTCCCAAGCAAAAGCCAAGAACGAAAGAAAAACTAGAAACATTCACATAAACTCCATATTACCTTTTTTCCCTCTTCCCCAATTTTTTATCAATTGATTAAACCGTCTTAAACAAAAAAGGGGGAAGTTGAGAGGCGGCTTGTTCCAGTCATTCGCCTCTTTCAAACAGCAAGTAATGATTAATTATAAGTAACACCTAGTTATAATTGGGTGTCAAAAAATGCAACTCCCTGACTGGTTTTTTGACCCACGATTCTTAACTAGTCTGACATTAGGATTGATTGGAACAGTATCAGCAATAATTACTATATATAAAACCGTAAAAGAGAGGCAAATACAATCCCTTAGGGCTAAAACAAGACTGCTGTCTAGGAAAAAGGAAGAATTCGTCGAAGAGGTTTCAAGAGAAATGAAGGTCAAGTATTTGCTTTCTGAACTAGCAGCAACAGAAGACAATATAACACATTTGCTAGCCAGAAGGAATAAAACATTTGAGGAACTCCGTGAGATACATGTACAGTCTTCACTTCCGCAAGAAGAAATAACTGAATTGAAAACTTTGCTTCAAGCCAGACACGCTTCGATTTCTGAAAGAACTGGCTTAACAATGTTGAAAGAGATTTCACCTGTTGCTCTAGTTCTGGCTTTTGGAAGTTTCTTGCCGTTTGGCAATGTCTTTGCACTTTTGATACTAGTAATGGAGATAATTCTAAGACAAAAGCGACAGAAAGAAGAATATGAACGAATACTGGAATCCTTGACGAACTTTGAAAGAAAATAAATAGAGGGACTAGTTGAAGAAAGAATGAAAGAGTTGCAAAAATATAAATGGTCTTTGGTCTCTTTACTCCTAGGAATCGTTTGCATAACCTTAGGAGCAGAACTATATAGGATTACTAATCTTTCTACCGAATATAGAATTCCTAAAGGAGCCGTATGGGTCGGAATCGGTCCAAAAGGCAACATTACTCCTGTAAGCACAAAGCTAGTTTTTCGAGTGTCTGTTCCCTATAGCAAAATGAATTTGGAAGTTTTCTTCAATTTCACCGAGTTCAAAAAATATCATATCTACGTAACTATGCCATATGAAACATTAGAAGCAAAGCCCTATGTGAGATACAAAGATTATCCCTATTATGATGCAACCTCTGAAGTGGGTAACATATCGTCATATTTCAAGAACTTCTCCGAAAAGGGGTCATCTGCAATCAATGCAACTTTTATTCCAAATAGCGATTTCCCATTCGAGAACCCCGTTGCTCTTTCAATAGAAGCAACGGTATCAGACTTGGTCGCAATCAAGCATCCTCTCGGTTCAAAACACACAATAATTCTCACTTTTTTTGGTGGTCAAGGAGCCATCTGGGATGATGAATTCGTTAAATATACAGGTTTAAACAATCACGAAATGAGTAATTATCCCTTTCAAGTGATTATTCAGTTCCCTACAGAAAATTATTTAGCCTCAGATACCTATCCCAATCCCACAACGGTTTTCATAACGGAAGGGTTTAGGTCAGCAAAATTCGATTTAGACTTCACTTATCGTTATCCAGAGTGGCGTGGTCAAAGTATTTCATGTTCATTTAGTAATCCGAGAAAAGAAAATGAGCGAAATCTGTTTACATTTCTTTCTGGAACTCTTATTGCTCTTGGAATAACATTATGTCTTGAAACATTAAGAGAAATGAGGAGAAAGAGAAATACGAAAACAAGTCCAGAAGAGAAGCCAAAAGAACTTGACAAAAAAGCAGATAAAGAGGAAAAAGACAAACCATATCGCGAAAAAATTTTGGGCTTAATTAAAATAGTTGATGCTGATTTTAGCGTAAGGCGTTACAAATGGAGAACGACTTTTGAGCGAATTCTTGTTGGAGTCATTCCTATTTCAGCTGTCATTATCGTAGTTTTGTGGCTTTTCTTTACAAACTTAGCTCCGACTTGCGTTTATTGTTTGTGGAATTGTCGAAAGAAGAGGTCACAAATTGGAATTTCAAGAGATTAAGAGAAAGCGTTGAAAAAGAGGATTTACCATTGCTTAAGGCTCTTATTATGATGAAGTCGAGGCAACCCGACTTCCTTTTAGAAAATATCTACAAAGCAGACGATTCCATATTTACTGAGAAACGGTTGTTAGAGATACTTTATGAATGAGAAAGCTTAGGCAAATCGCCTATCTCAAGGGCAGAATTGCTAAACAAAAGCCGAAAATTCCAAGAGAATCTCATAATAAGCCTATAGTTCAGTACTAGCAATCAGTAGATAGATACCCACATTTCGGATTTGGGCATCTGTAGACAGTCATACTAAATCTAGTGTTTGGTGCCAAGTAAACGTCTATTGAACCCTCACCATAACTCGAAGCGGAGCCTTGAAGTTGCATGTGTGTGAGCGAAGTGGAAGAGCCTCGGTTTTCATTTTCATAAGTTTCTTCTATTAAGGGTGCTCCACACCGTGGGCATTTTTTAGTTTTCATCTATTCTCACCACGGTTTATCTGTATGTCTTTCTGGATAACAAAACCCTCATATTCGCTTATAAGAAAATCGTGGAGTGCATCAATTAGTTTTTCAGTTTCGATTATGTCTTCTCTTAATTTTACATCAGTTTTTATCCATTCTGCAGTCTCAATTCGCTCAGACCACTTCATGTCTCTATGCACTTCTAAAGGAACGTAAAATCTGCCTTTATGCGAGCGTGTGAACATTCTGCCATAATGAACTGCTTGGTCACGCCTAATTTTCACAGAAGTCTTAACTTCATCTAGCCTCTTGACAAATTCGTTTTGCTCTTTTGAGATTAAATATTGCTTTAGCTCTCGAAGCTTCTTAGGGTATCCCTTCAACTTCAAGATTGTTTTCCACAGACTTTCGAGCATGTAAAAAGCAGAACCGAGATGCATATATCCTACTTCATAATGTTCCCAATGCTTAAAATATCTCTCCTTCGGGTCTTGAATATTTTCCGTGTTCTCTAACTCTTTCAGTTGAAAATGGGCACCTGCTAAATGGCAAAATAGAGAATAATGAACCATTTGAACTCTTTCGTATCCTTTGAAAATCCTATCTTTTTCCTTAACGTTCATGCCAGACGGGAAAACATATCTATATGGCTCTACTCGTTCAGCGTTTGGGTTTCCAATGAACTTTGCCCAGAATTTCTCATAATTTGGGAAATATCTCAGAACAACATTGCCGTAGAGTTGCTCAATTGCATCTTTGCTGTCCTGCAAAGACAAAATTTTCCCTCAATCCTTGGTAGTTCTTTCGGTTCTGCTATAACTTTTCCGCATTTCTCACGTTTAGTAACTTGATTTGGGACATTTGGTTCATTTGCTCTCTCTCAATTTGGGGCGATAGCCATAATAGAAGTGCCCGCAAACTTCACATTCTACTCTGTTAACTTCGTTGTCAGGAATGAATTGACTAACATATTTTAAATCTGATGTTTTCAATGGCTTTTCATCAAGGCTAAAATAACTCTTGCATTCTTTGCATTGAGAGTTCAACGATAATCCAATCGCAACATATATTAGTATGGCAACTATCAAACAGAAAAACGAGCCATACACCCCGACAATTTTTGAACCAAAAAAGTAATCGTAGACTAAGAAAATAGGAACGAAGGAAAAAAGTGTCAGCAAAATAAATGGTTTTTTCAGGCTAACATCAAGTCTGTCATATTTCTTTCGTAATAACCACTTCCCAGCTTGTATGATTGACCAATCCAGATTTGTTAAAGGGTCACCAAGTTTGCGAATATCCACATCATGTTCCTTATGTTCCATATCCATAAAATGTCTCAAGTTTCTTAGAGCCTTTCTGATTTCCTTTTCCGATTCTTCCAAATTGTTCCTGTCAAAAAGCACATAGTCAGTAACTCTATTGGTTATACCTCTATCATCCACCCCCCTTTCAATAAACATCATTATAGGTTTATCAGAGTCAAATGCCATACCAACTTCATTTTGAACCCAATCAGGTCCTTTCCAATACTCTTTACCTTCAATTTTTTGTCTTCTCGTTAACACACCAATAAAACCATTTGAATCTCGGATTAAACTCTTGATTTTTTCCTGAGGGGGTCTTGGTTGAGGAATATCTGTTGCAAAAATCGGGACCAAATCGTAATCCTGTAATAAATCTTTAAACCATTCGATAACATGCTTATCTTCTTTATGTGCACTCCCACTAAGAAATACTCTATATGTCATCCTCACCGAAAGACCACATCCTCAAGAGCAAAGAGGTCATGACGAACAATGCGAACATGATAGTAGGGCATTTTTGAATCAATAGTGATTAGCCATAGTCCAACTCAAAAACTTATCGAATTGACCCTATGGGCTTTTGCGTTTTGTTCTTTTCTCTCTTAAAAGATATTTTTCCTTAGCCTGTTTCTCTTGCTGAATCGTTTTTCAATTCATGCCATTCATTCAATGCATACTCGTCATTTTCTCATTTCCTTACAATAGAGTATCCAAAGATGCCCATAATTAAATTATGAATGATTAAGACAGATTCTAAGAACCGATTCCGTCTGAAAGGCAGAATGAGGAAACAAGAACCAAAAAAAGCCTAACGTTCCAAAAGAATCTCATAGCAAGCCTCTTTTCATTTTTCTCTCTTCCCCAATTTTTTACATCACGTAATGAAATGCGGGCTTATGTGCGTTTTCAATAGCCTCTGTGTCAAATTTTCAGTCTGCAAGACTCGGAAAAGGAAAAAAGGAGCCACTACTATCTTTGATTTGGGGGATTTGAATTGTCCAATGAAGAACATTATTTTGATTGCGTGCGATGTAGATACATTAAATGTTTCAATCTCTATGAAAAATCAAAAGATTCTGCAGATGCTGGACAGGAATTATATGTATATTCCATTTTGGGTGAGAAAATAAAGGACAAAATGGATTTGCTGTCAGCATACGTCTGCGCCAACGGAAAGTTCCTTAACGCATCATGTTTCTTGACAGGACCACTTTACAAGCAAAAAACGAAAAGCTACCTGAGCGAGATTCTGATTCAAGCCACACGAGACTTCAAAGCAAGCATTTTTCTGGCATTCTCTGGACATTACAGGCAAGCAATGCAGATTCTTAGATGTGCCTTCGAGAATATTATTTCTGGAATCTATTTTCAGAGCGATTTAGTTCGGCTAAAAAATAGAAAAGCCGACGCTGAAGATTTTGCGGCATTAGAAAGAAGGTTCCATGAATGGAAAAGGCAGGGAAGGGGAGATATTCATAAATCAATTGAGATACTGAGAAGAATTGATTTTCTAAGTATAGATGAAGAAAAAGATTGGCACGAACTGTATAGTTTACTGTCCAGATTCGTTCACACTCCTAAAGAATTTGATACCTACGTAAAATACACTACAGGTGAGACCAGACTGAAAAGAGAAATTATATGTCCAGCGAGCACATACTTCGATGAGAAACATTTGATGGAATGGTCTGACTGCTTCCAACATGTTTTCACGGTATTGCTGAAGACTATCGCAACATTTCATCCAGAAGCATTTGATACGGAGTCTGGAAAACTCGCCGTAAGAATGATTGAATCACCTACGAAGGAATTTGCAGATAAAATAAAGGTCTCTGATAAGATTGAAAAGATAATGCAAGCGACTAAGAATTCTCACTAGCTCTTTTTGACTTGGAAGTTTAAAAAATTTGGAGGCTTATGTGCAGTTTCAATAACCTTTGTGTCAAATACCTTATCTGAAAGGCAGAATCGGAAAACAAAAACCGAAAAAAAGCCTATAGTCGCTAAAGAATCTCATGGAAAGCTCTTTTCTTTTTTTGCCTCTTTCCAATTTTTTAAATCACGTGATAAAAAAGGGTTCAGATTTTACTCAAGCGTTTTCCTCAAAATGTAGTTCATCGGCACCTATGCAGTGGACAATAGATTTTCCATATAATTTGCAATCAGGGTTGACACATGTATATGCTTCATGGGTTGGTTCGACTTTCTCTCCCCGTTCTGTTTTAACACCCCATTTATAACCGTACCTAACATCAAGCCTGAGTTCCCTTCCACATTTCGGACACTTCATGACACGCACCAAGAATAAATCTCTAACAATGTTCTTATAAAATCTCGCCCTTTCTGCTGAGAAGCTACAATAGTGGGACTAGGCACAAGCCAAAATTCCTTCAGAAAACCTTTATGTTTCTGAAAACGTAGTAATGCATAGTTAAATAGCTTCCAATAAAACAAAAAGTATAGTGATTGGAATGAGTGTAGCTGTAACAACAGTTCCAGCCCTTCCTCTTAAAGCGTTGTCTACAAAGCTTTGGATGGAACTTGAGGAAGTAGTTAAGGAAATGGAGAAATTAGTCGGAACAGATATGTTGAAGGGGCTGGAACCCATCTATGATAAAATAATCAATGAGACAATAAAACCTCTAATCAAAGCGCCTCCGTCTGAAGTAGATACCGTTTTTAAGGAAAAGCGCATGCTATTTGCAAATTACTTCACAAAAATATCCTCCTCCATAACTGAAAGCTTGGTTCTCTCTAAAACAGGAGAGGAGCTAAGAAATTCCCTTAGACGTTTTAAGAAGATAGAATATCGAATATACGGAGCGCTTAAAGATGAAATAGAAAAAAGCGAGTTTAATGGTATAGAGAACATCTTATATGCTATTTCAATAGCCGCTGACTACGACTTGTGGGTGATAAATAGTATTCTTGAAGTTGGCTTTGAGGAATTTATACGTAGAGTTGATAAAAGAGCAAGCGATGAAATTCATAAATTAATAGGTTATCTACTCTCCTTAACCTACTCTTTGATGGCATGTTTATTTGTAATGCTAAGATACAAAGCGGTGGAGGTGTCTAAGCCAGTTGCAGAAACTTTTAACATTTTGGTAAGCTGGTGCAGCAAATATGCAGATGAACTTGATTTATATGTTGACACAATTAATCTTCTCATAAGCGATGAATATTACGGGGTGATTAAGGATTACATCGAAATGTAAAGTAATTCAAAAATCACACTTCAAAAGAGATGTCAAAAAAGTTGATATGTCGACGTATGACCTCATTAAAAAGATGAAAGAGGAATTATCAACTCGACCAACAATGGGGGAGCCAATTAAGGGTCGTCTCAAGAAAATGAGAAGGGTGAAAATTGGAAAATATAGAATTTTCTATGTTTTTGCTCCATGCAAAGTGGAAATACCGTTATTAGGGCATAGAGAGACAGTTTATGAAAGATACTAGCTCAAGGGCAGAATCTCCAAACGAAAGCCGAAACCAAGAGAAAAACTAGAGATACTCACGTAGGCTCCTTATTCCCTATCTTCCCTATCCCCAATTTTTTTAATCACTTGATTAAACAAAGCTTCTTCCACAAGTCATAAAGCTGGATGAGTTAGTTAATGAAAGACCGTGAAGTGGGGATATCGCAAAGTTATTATACTTCTGGCTGGAAATCCTGCTTCATGCCAAACAATATTCCTCTGGAGAAAGCTGTTGAACTATGCAGAGAGCACAGGAACAAGCACAAGGTTCGTTTGTTCAGCCAATGTTGGGGTTGTCTGAAATATTCAAAAGAAGAGCCCAGCAAAATGTGTTTTTACAATGAAAACAATCCTACAGAAAATCGTGGATGTAAGTTTGTCAACAAGCTGTTCGATGAATAGTCGATTCTGTTTCACTTGTCCAAGGGTTTCTGAGTTGGCATATGTGAAGTTTCAATAGCCTTTGTGTCAAAGTTCTTGTCTCCAAGAGAGTGTCTCTGGAACAAAATTGGTTACCATCGCAGAACTGAATGTTTTTAAGATGAAAAGACGCACACTGTATATGGGTCTTAGGCTTATTGATTACGAAGTGGTGACCATTGAAAATAGCAAAAGAGAAAAAGGAAGAGCCGCTTTATGAGCCTATTAAGAATTTGTTGCAAACCTATTTTAAAAGATACGTAGGCGACGGGGGTAGAGTTTACTTAGAAATAACTGCTAATGGACAATTTTCAGAGGAATTGAAAGAAGCACTTGATGATAGAGCCTTGACCATTCTTAGAGTTGAAAGATTTTCTCCAGATATAACGGGCTTCTTACAGAAGAAAGATTCTTCCAGCAAAGAACTGGTAACAGTCGAAATAAAGTCAGACAAGATAAAGATTAACCACATTTATAGAGCGAAGCTTTATGCCGATGTTCTTAATGCCAAATACGGCATCATCATCTCACCAAAAAGGCTACAAGAAGAAATTAGGCGATTCATTAAAGAAAGATACAATATAATATATCGTACCTATGGGTCACTCATAATTGCTCAATTTGACAGAGAACGAAATATAAGAACAAACATATTAGAGGATGTGTTCAAATTCGATGAGAAACTATATCCTACAATCCCAGAACCCTTCAAATCCGCAACTTGACCCTCTTCTAAATTCTTATCAATTCCTCTGGGGTCTGCTACTACATTCCCACATTTTTGATACTTGGCAACTTCTAGTGGCTCATACATAGGAATCAACATTGTCCTTCTTGCAGAGGTGAACTGGGGCTACCTTAGGTAATTTGAACGAAGCTCGACATATGATAATCAAAGAGGTGAAGGAAGCTGCTATGACATTAAACTCTGAAGAAAAATTGATTTCAAATAGCATAAGTTTTTGGAGCAAGATTCGCAAGGTTTTATTTTATGGAATCGGATTCTATGTTATCGGTTTTTTGCTTGTCCTTGCAAATAGGTACGTTAGACAGGAAACCTTTTCAGTCTCTGATGCCGTTTTCACTTTCATGTATTTCTTCGTTTTAGGTGCATATCTTGGACTTATTGAAGTAGAAAAATGTGCAGAAAAGATATTTCTCGTATTATCACGTCGTTGGCGAAAAGTGGCAGGAACACTTCGCTGGTGGTTCTATGTCTTATTTGCTTGGTTGGTATTGTTTCTGATACGAGTGTTATTACTGCCGCAAGTTCTCAAAATTGATTTCTCTCTCTTTGATGTGTTTTTAATTTATATGGTCTTTATTCTTTCTTTCTCAAGCTGCATATATTCTCTAACAACCTATATCCCGTGTGGTAAATATCTTGCTTCGGCACAGGTCAAAATTGAGGAGAAGAAAAAAGTTGCTGATGCCCTAACGGTTTTGACTCCATCATTGGGTTTTCCTTGGATACTTGCTATATACTTGGTCTTGTCTCTTGCGAGAATTCAAGTTGAGCCATATTGGATAATCTATGTATTGTTCATTTCCGCTTATGTGGCATGTTTTAATGTTTTTATTGATTTGCCTTACAGCGTTAGCATTAAAAAGGAAAAGGAACAGGAATTAGATAGACTTGAAAAGAAACGAACCGCACTTTTGGAAAATCTTCAGAAAGTAGGTGATGATAAGACAGAGGATATATTGAAAAAAATCGCTTTTGAGAGTGAGATTGCTCGTATAGACCGAGAAAAACAAGAAATCGAGTCAAAAAGCATCCATCCATACAAGTTAGTCATACCGTTAGCAAGCTTCACCTTAGGCATCTTCGGAGCTCTGTTTATAGATTTCATTAAGAAGCTCTTCCAAATATTTCTATGAAGTTCCAGCTGAGGCAGAATATTTAAACAAAAAACCGAAGAAAGCCGAAATTTCCAAAAGAATCTCATAGCAAGCCTCTTTCAATTTTTGATTGTAGTTCTTTTGTGTCCGTGCATGCACTCCAATTAACTTATTTGTTAGAAAACGGTTATCTCTTGAGGAAAAGAATTTGGTTGAACCTGCTGGATATGCTACAATGTGGCAGCGGTTTGAAAATAACGTCTATCAAGTGGTGAAAAAACACTTGGTGGACAAGTTTAGAATAGAGTGGCAATATGAAGTATCTGGTCTGAAGCCAGATGTGGTTTGTCTTTTGGAGTGTGACTGGTGTGAGTCTAAGCGGAATGATTATCCATGCGTGACACCTGCCTTCATTTTCGATGCTTGTCACATGTTCAAAATCAAAAAGAGTTACTTTGTTGCAAAAGATAAGCAGATGAAAAAATATTCAAAAGTCTGTGACTCAATTCTTGTTTTGCCTCAAGGATACGAGCAAAGACCGTATTGCAGAAGTAAGAATGGTGAATATCACATAATCAGTTTTCACTATCTATTAACGCTATTAGAATGCATAGCTGAGGAGTCGATAATATCATCAGTAGAAGACGTCTGTGGTTACGTTCCATCCTGTAACTCGGAGAATGTTTATCCACAATTTGAATTGTCCATTAGAAGTAGAGTGGATAAATGTCCCAATTGCAATTCCAAAGTCCTACCAATTTCTCTAATCTATTGTTCCCAATATGATGAGTATTATTATCCAGATTTTCTCGACACTGAGGTAATTGACCATAAAGGAATTGTATATACCTACGCAGAATGTGATGGTTGCGGAAATAGAAACATGTTTGGTTGGAATTATGACAGTTGCCCGCATTCAGGCATAGAACACATGTATCAATGTAAGAAGTGTGGAGCAATCTTTAACCCCGAAACAAGAAAAACAATAGAGAATTTCGAGATTTCTCACAGAGATGAAATGGGAGAGTCGTTCAGTTACTACGAAAGCAATAGCCAATGAACTGAAAAGAATATATAAATGAGGCTTTGACAAAACGATTAAACGAATACGAAGCCAGAGTAAAAGACCATAGCGAGGTCTTGTCATGCGAAAACAAATCGCCTATCTGAAAGGCAGAATTACAAAAAAGAAGCCCAAACCAAGAGAAAAAAATGGTATTCACATAAACGCCTTATTCCCTTTTTTTCCCTCTTCCCCAATTTTCTTTTTTCAAATTCTCTACAATCATTGCAATAAAATCCTTCATCTTCGTCAAATTCTAGTCCGCAAACTACGCATTCAGGCATTTCTTAACCTCTTTCTCCTCTTATAGCTTCTATATTCATTGAAACCAATTCTTTGATAATCAAGAATCGTAATTCCATTAAGATAATGTTTTGATTTTTGGCGGTAAAAGACGAGCAAGAGACAGCAAGAGCCTAACATAAAATTGAAATAAAATCGCGAATAGGCAGAGGAGTTATCTACCTTTTAGATAAAGACCTAATCCAGCAAGGAAAATTATTGCTCCAATACCAATAAGTGTTGCAGAGAAAGGACTGATTTCTTTGATTTTCACGGGACCAACTTCGACTGTTGAAAGAGGGAAAAGAGTAGCACCAGAACCCAAAAACATTACCAAAATTCCTAAGAGAATGAAAATATAACTTAGCCTCAAAAACTATCACCTAACCTTTTATCTTTCTTTTTTTGGCTATAAAAAATGCTCCACTAAGAACAACACCTAAAATTATTCCAATAGCCATGTATAATTCTGGAGAGAGAAGAAAAGGTGGCGAAGGTGGCGAAGGCGATTTGACATCAATGTATATCGGTTCTTTAGAACTCCAATAACCATGTTCAAAAAATTGATTTTTGACATATAAAGTGTATGCGAGGGAAGGTTCTATTTTTACTCTGGTTTGTGTGGTGGGGACAGTAGCTAGAACAGACACCGTGCCACTTTGTCCAAGTGAAACCGTAGTGCTATTTGTCACAATTTCCCTTTTTTCTACTCCATAGATATCACCTAGAGAATGAAAAACTATGTAAAATCCAAAAGCAGGAAACATACTTTGATTCAAATAGGTTAATGTTACAGTGAAAGAAACAAGATATGTGCGTCCACCTATCCATACCTCATCTGCCTCAGTTTCAATATTTATTTTGACTTTGTAAGTAAACCGCATTTGACCCCACACATCGTAAGAATCTTTCGTGTATTCCTTCGTGATAGTTGCGTTTACTGTAGAAATTACTGAGCCAAATAAGAGCATGCTAAGAAAGAAGGTTAACAATTTTTTGGTAGTGTTCATGATTTCTACAATATTTTCGTATTTGGGAAGGCAATTAAAACTTTCGGTCAATAGCTCTCTGTCTGGTTATTGTATGGCTTATTATTAGTAGTATGTTAGGGTGCATGCTAGTTTATTGAACGTGGCTAGTCCAAAACCGACGTTTCATTTTTTCAGTCAGTATTTTCAAACTGATTTTTCGTCCACACACTTTTGTTTTAGTTGTTCGAGAAGCTTTTTGTCATAATTTATGTAGGAACTCGGTATTTTGTCAAAGATTCTTTCTAATTCTTTGCCTCTAATTCCCCATGAACCTTTGATAATTCCCATGACCCAATTAGTGTTCCTTTTTCCTCTTGTGAAGGCTACTATAGCTCCTTCCACTCTTCTTCTCTTCCACTCTTCAAAATCTACACTCAACGTCCTCTCACCCTTACTCTATGAATGATTTCCCCTTAAATTATTAATGCCACTTGTCATTTAAACTAGCCTAGGAGAGATGAGTATGTGTAAAATACTAGGGTATGGAGAAGATGCTTTTACTTTATGGGCATTAAAACATCGCACATCTGATATTCTGAAATCATTTCAAGACCAAACTGCTCCATCAGATTGTCTCGTTTTCTATCGTCCAAGTTTCGGTAGAAGCGGTGAAGAACATAGTGCGGAATTTGGAGAGTTCGATGCGATACTAGTTTCTTTTGAAAATATATATTTAATAGAAAGCAAGTGGGATAATTTAGCAAGTTTCAAAAATGACAAGATAACCCTAAGACAAGAACAGAAAACGAGACATCGCATCTTTTCTTGGTATATATTACATTGGGATAAAGAATATTTTAACAAGTGGGAAATTTTTGTGAAAGAAAAAATAGAGAACTTTAAAAAGAAGTTCCCTAAAAAGAGACTTGCCCCTACCAATAGCTTACTTGCAACAAATCTGCAATTCATTTTAAACATGTTAAAAAAACATTGTGTAAAATTTTCATCCAAACAGAATGTCAAAAATGTCCTCTTGTTTTTCTATAACAAAAATGAGTCTACAACCCCAACTAAGATTAGAAGGGATTTCAATTTGATAAGTGTTGATTATAGTAAGGAGATTCAGGGCAATTTCATCAATTTTGATTAAGTGGATATTTGGTTTGACGCACCCGTCCTCCTTGCTTTTTCTTCGCCTTCCCTGTGGATGTTAAAAAATTTTTAAGGCGGGATATGTGCGTCTTCAATAGCCTCTGTGTCAAAGGCTCAGTCTGAGATAGAGTCGCTTTGAAACTAGATTCAATTTGATATAACATTAAAGTAGTGATATCAAAGGATAAGGGGCATTTTTGAGGCTTTTTGGCTAAAACACGGCAAAAATTAGAATACTCCTTCACCCTTTCGAAAACTGCTACTGAGGAGAACATTCACTAAGCAGACTTCAATGAGTCCTTGAATCCCACTCTTATCTTCACGGTCTTAGGCTTACGTGTTCCTCACGGTGAAGGCTTTCCAAAGCCTTCGCTTGCACTTACGACATGTGTCTTTCTGGGAAATTTGTAGATTTCATACGCTTTTTCCCTTCCCGAAAAGACTCCTACGATGTCCAATGCTCTGATTAACCACTCAGAAGGGTAGCGGACATATTGTTCTGTTTTTCCTCTAAGTTGAATATTCCTCAACAAAAAGCTAAACATATCTTTGAGGTATAGAATCTCAACATCTTTGAACAGGTCTTTGCGTTTTGAAACACAAGCAACCCTTTTTAATATTCCTTTATCAGGAAATTCTCTCCTTATCGCCCTTTCCGCATAAATTAGGTTTTTCTCTATTTTGTTAACTTTTTTCTTTGTTCCTATGATTTCACTACAGGAGATTAGGTGAATGTCGTTTTCTTTTACTCCGAAAACATCAATATCTGACCAATAAGCCTGCCTATTAATGCCTTCCACAGCTTTATAATCTTCAGGAGTTATCTTAAACGGACGGTTGGTTACTACATTCTCACATCCTTCCACAATGTGCAAATACTCTTTTGTGAATTCTTCAAAGAACGTCCCAAGTTCTTTAACCATTTCTTCACCTCCTTAAATTTGGAATATTCTTTCCTATCGTTTAAGAGCTATTCCATAAATATTTTAGCTTCTTATGAGCCTTTATCCTTCTTCTTCGTTTTAGAGTTGATATAACATTAAACCACTATCGATTTCTTCATATTTTGGTTCTGCCATAAAGTCAAAGAGTTGAGGAAAAAAGAGAGGATATGACCATGACTGAACTGAAATGGGAAGATGTGAAGAAAATGACTTTTAAAGAAATAGAATCCAGACAGGTAAAGATGGATTACGCAAGTTATTTGACCGATTCTAAACCTTTGCGAGAAATATACCTCAAAGTTTCGACTTTCGAGTTGGAAGACTCTTTTTCAATTAGACTAAGCCTACTTCTTGAAGAGAGTTTCTTTAATGGATTCGATACTTCCAAAGAAAGAGAGCAATTCATCAAAAAATTTGGAGGATTTCCAAAACTTAAAGTTTTCAAAAGCGTTGACGGGCAAGATTATAAAATAGTGAATCTGATTCGTCATTCAACTAAGATTTTGGAAGTTAAACTTGCACTTTACAAAATAGAAAACTTGGCTCTTGAAGACCTTCCTTACCGCATTAGTTCGGTATGGAACGACATCTTGGATAGATTTAGTTAGCATAAGCGACTATCTTCGTGAAATTGTATACTTTACGGAAGCCAAAGACCCTGAAGCAGGACACCACTATTGAAGACATGCATTCCAGTTGCTTCATTTCCCGTTAGCATTAGGAGAATGCCTCCTAGCATGGCTATTGAAGGGGGGTTCTTTGCTAGAAATTTCAAGATAACTCGGCATTTAACTCACCTCCATATCTCGGTTTTTTAAGATAGCTAGACTTTTCTTCCTTTACTGAATAGTTTTAGGTATGGTCTGTACTTCCCAAAGGCAGAATAAGAAAACAAAAGCCGAATAAAAGAGAAAATTCTAGAGGAATCTCACAACAAGCCTATTTCCATTTTTGCCTCTCCCCCAATTTTTTACATCACGTAATGAAATGCGGGCTTATGTGCGTTTTCAATAGCCTCGGTGTCAATTATTTTCGATGGTTGGGAGGGCAACATAAATCCAAGGAATCACCATGTTAAGAATACTTTGATACGTTCCAGCGTTCCAGTCTTGGTTGTTCTAGCTCATTAGAGGCATTAGAAACTAAAAACACGAGCTCCTTCAAAAAACGAACAGATGTGCAAAAAAGTCAGAATATTGTTTAGGTCGGGCAAAAAAGACAAGTGTAAAGGTCACTATTTAAATAGTAAAATAGGGTTAGGTCGTGATAATATGGAAAGATTTAGACGAATTTACCTTGAAATGGTTTCACTTCTCAGAGACTCAGAAACTATTAACCCAAAATTGTTTGGTCATGGAATGTCCTTTGGCATAAAAATGAGTAGCCTTGAAATAATGTACCGCAATACTTTGAAGAAATCAAAGGAACTAGAAGAAGTTGCTAAGAAAGAAAGAGCTGAAGAAACTGTTCTATTGAAAGAGACTACTAAAGCATGGCATGAATCAATAGCCTTCTTTGAGGCATATCTCAACGCTTTTTATTCACTTTTGCAGATTATTGCAAGGGTTACTCCGTATTTCTATGAAGAAGAAAAATCGAAATCACTAAGAAAAATAGGGAAAGGTTTTGGTGATAATTTCGGGAAACTAATCAAATTTTTTGAAGACAATACAAATATCGACCCAGAATTTTCTTCTCACCTAACAAAAAAGTTGGGGTGGTATAAAATACTGCGAAATAATCGTAATATGATAACTCATGAAGGTTCAGCATTTTTGGGGTTTCAAAAAGATGGGAAAATCGTGTTTATAGACTACCCAAAAAGGGGATTTAGTTGGTTTGAACCAAAGAAATCGACCAGAGAACTTGAGGATTATCTAGGTCAAAGTTTTAATGACTTATTTGATTTTCTTGATTTCTATCTCAAACATTTTCGCCAACGGCTAGACGTGTATGAAGAAATAAGGAAAGCTCAGAAAAAGGAATAGGCTCTCTTGGTGATTCTTTTGCGATTTTAAGCTCGGAATGGACTCCACCCGAATCCCAAAACGTTATTTTTTTATTTTCCCGACTCCCCAATTTCTTAATCAATTAATTAAATCTTGTTGAACAAAGAAAGGGAGAGTTATGAGTCGGCTTGTCCCCTCACTCGCCCCTCTCAAACAGCAAGTAATGACTGACAAGGGTTGGGGACCCTTGAGCTTGGTAGGTGTGGAGAAGCCAACCTTCCTTTTGGTATTCCTCAATTGTTTCGGCAATCCTTTTATGATGTCCAACTTCCACGCATACATATTCTTTCAACTTAACTCACCTTTTCCACAATCAAAAGAAAGTCCACGGCTGCGGTTTGAAATGGCTTCCTATAGCTGGTTACATTTGGGATGATTGCCACAACTTCACCTTCTAAACTGTTCAAGAATTGCTCTAACTTACTGTGTGAAATCGCTGTCTTTGCATGCCTATAAGGAATTTCATAAAAGTTAAATTTCTTCCTTTTCTTGTAGGTAGTAGGTGATACCTATGGTGTTTTGTTCTAATTGTGGTGAAGAGCTTCCTGAAAATGCATATTTCTGTCCCAAATGTGGTGTGAGAACTAAAAAAGGTGTGGAAGCAGGCATTTCCGCTCCATGGGAAGATTTGAGAGATGCATTCGCCAAGATGGGAGAAGAGATAGAGAAAGCATTTTCGGTAGCTGGCAGAGAAATGGAAAGAGCCTTCAAAAGGGCGAGAGAAGAAATAAGAGAAGCAACCAGCCGTGAACCTGTCATCTGCTCAACTTGCGGAGAAAAAAACGTTGCTGATGCTCGATTCTGTTACAAGTGCGGCAAAAAGCTAGACTAAATCAAACAAGAAGAAACGATTTGAAGGTTTAAAGATTGTTAAATCCTGAAGTACAAAGGAAAATACTCGAAGTCTATTATGAAAAGTGGAGAGACTTCTCCCGTTATTATGAAGCGGGAACTATGGAAATGGAAGGAGTTGACAAGAATAGTATAATCGCCAATGCTGAGTACTTAGTAAAAAAAGGATTCATAGAGGAACCTATGACACTAAGCTTCGATACTCAGATAACTCTTCGTGGTATTGACTTTATTGAAGACAAGAGAATCTCGGAAGATGTTCAGATAAGAAAAAGAGTATTGGAGATACTTAACGAGGAATTCGAGAGAGAGCCTCAGAGATGGGTAACAAAAGGGAAACTCATTAAAACGTCGGGCTATTCTGAGGTTGAAATCGACAGGAATCTTTGGTATCTAGAGCGTAAGGGATTCGTAAAAGTTGAGTGGAACTCGGCGGGGGCGTCTTTGGTCGAAATAACAGGGAGTGGCATAGAAGCTCTAAAAGAACCCAGTGCCTTAGAACAAGAGGTAAGAGTAATGTCAGATGGCTACTCGATGCTGTATGAACTTGAGAATAGCTTGAGAATTTTCGTGGAGAGAAAACTAAGGGAAAGATTTGGAAACAGTTGGTGGGAAAGAGGAGTAACTCAAAGAGATATACGACAACGAGCAAAGAAGAAAAAATTGCTTGAACCAGAGTCGAATCTCAGCTTGATTAACTACACAGAATTTGGCGACTTGAGAAGGATAATCACTAACAATTGGGAAATCTTTCGAGATACCTTCCAAACGCAAACAGGAATCGTGGGCAGATTAGAGGAGCTAGAACCCATACGGAATAAAATAGCTCATTCAAGGTTATTGTCTAATGATGACTTAGCGAAATTACAATTGTTTTTCAAAGAGATTAGTGGGCTAATCTAAAACTAAATTCAAGTTGAGGCAGAATTGCCAAAAAAAGCCGAAGAAAGCCTAAAATTCAGAAAAAATCTGATAACAAGCCTCTTTCCTTTTTTTGCCTCATCCCCAATTTTTTACATCACATGATGAAAATCGCACACGCAAAACACCTTTTAAACAAATATCACTTAATGTTACTTAACATAATGAAGGCGAACGATTTGAATCAGACCAATTTTAATGTTTTTATTAGAATCATACGCAAAGCCTTCTTAGGCTTGCCTTTTGATTACAAAAATGACACTTTCAAGTTGAAAGCCACAATGGTGTCCCCTTATGATTTCCTTAGGAAAATTGAAAAACCTCAATCAGAATATGAAAGACTTTTAGTCAAATTAGAAAGAGATTTTAAAGTTAATGCAAGAACGGAAATGTATAGAAGAGAGAGAGGTTGGATTGCTCAGGGAGTTTCAGATAAAGCAATCAAGAAGTCAGACATAAATGGAAAGACTTTGTTAATTCCAATTCTTTCCTCGCCTGCTGTGGGAATTGACACAAGCGGTTTAGACGATTCTCTAGTTATTGTCTTTAGTTTTCTTGATAATTTTGCTGCGGGAATTGTTTTTCTTGAAAAACACCTCGGTGTGCCGAAGGCAAAAAACCCCATAGAGTATAAATGGAATGAACTAGATTCTCAGAATAGAACGATAGCTTCTGAAAATTTTAAACTACTTTTGAGTATTTCTTGCTGTGGGCTACTTGTCCTCCATACAAATGTATTGGTCTCCCCAATTGGCTCTCTTATTTATGGATTTAGAGATTTAATTGAAGGATGTTTTTCTGGTTATGAAAAAATGCCATTTCAACCAAGAGAGTTAAGGGAAAGTTTTAGGCGAAAGTTCTTTTCGATGTGCGACAATACACCAGTGCACTGTGATGCAGACTTCCGACCGTTAAGCTCCGACAAAATCGTTAGGTTACTCGTTAGAACATTGTCTAAGAAAGATGGAAAAATACAGGATTGCACACCACTTTATGCATCATTGAAATCTGAGGAGTCTCAACCCATCCAAATTGCAGATATAATTGCTGGAGCAATCGGAATGAAAATTAGGAAAATTGAAAAACCACCAGCACCTCTATCTCACTTGTTTTTTGATAATCGCAAGATAAATAAAAAAGCAAGAAAGAAAGGAAAGTTTGCTAAAGCATATTACTGGGTTAAAATTGAATAGTTAGGTGTTGTGTGCCTTTAAAGCACGGACGTTGCCACACTATGGTGACCCCGCAACCCGCTTGGCACACAACTTTAATACCTAACCATTACATAGATTTGGCAACGGTCTATTTAAATAAGTATCTGGAAAAATTATCCAGATACTCTGTTTATTCAACTATTTTTCAACTAAAACGAACAATATTTGAACGTGAACGAACGTATTATTAACGTAGAGCGTTAGCAAAGGAAAGACCACCGCTAGTTAGATGATGTAAAATTCGTTCTATGTAGTTTTTACGTGATTTTTGCTCGGATATTTCTTAGCGGAATAAGATAATAGAAAAATAGACGAAAAGGTAACCGAGATGGAAAAATAGAAATGACACGCAATTTTTGGGGCTTATGTGCACTTGATTAGCCTCCGTGTCAACAAGCGTAAGAATACGAATGTTAAATTGCTGTTAATTCAGTGTTGATATAACATTCTTGGCAAGGTGATATCAGAAGATAACGCCATTCTACTCCCCCACTTTTTGGGAATATCCTAGGTTTTTATGCTTCTCCAATCACCTCTTTCAAATTCTTGAAGACATTATGGATGTTACAGAAAATGTCGACATATTAACCCCTTATCTAGTCACCATTTGCATATTATCGATTCAATTTTTATGGATACTAAAAAATTTTGATTTTTTACGTAATAGAAGCCAAGACATAAAGAGCTCCCATTTAATGAAAAGAAACAGGGAAGCTTCTCGGAGCCTACCATCCGTTTAGCAAGAAAGGTTTATAGTGAACGGTGTGTATTAAGACATCAGACAGTGAAAAAACAAAATGAATCTTGAAGAATTAAGGAAGTCGTTAACTCCTGTAGAAAAAGGGAAGATACTAGAAAAATGTGTACACTATTTCATACACAACAAAATGAAGCGAAAGGACAATCCCAACCCTTTTAACGGGTACACAGATGTTATAGGACGAGGAATAGACAACTTTATTTACTTAGAAGACGAGAAAATCGCAATAGAATGCAAAAATAATGCAAAAACTACATACTACGGTAATGAAGAGATAGAAAAACAGTTTATAGAATATTTTAAGCCCTATTATGGAAAAGCCACACTAGCATTAGTTATAGCCCATAACACGTTAGCATACCAAGGCTTACAAAAACTCAAGCAAATGGGCGTGCACGTAATCGAGCTAGGAGTACAAGTACTGGATGAAAAAACCTTCCGCAAAGCCTTGCACGCTTTGTATCACAGTAAACTGTATTATTTACTAAAACGATAACTATAATTCCTTTTATTTAGTAATAGTTAGATTAGTAGATTAGTATAGTTAGATTAATAGTAATTAGATTAGTTAACATTCATATACCGACATTGCTAGTCGTTTAAAGAGCGGATTTATTGTGTTCTAAAGCCATTGAAGTAAGGAGTGGCTTGGCTCTAAGTAATAACGAAGCATATCAAATATGCGAAATACTAGGATATTAATATGTACCTTATAGGGATAGGGTTTATGATTAATCGACTCAGTTATGGATGTTAAATTTTGCTGCTCTTCTACGGAGCTTCCATTTAATCACATAATGAAAGGAACCCAGACTTCTCTGAGCCTATAAAACTTTAGTAGAACTTGAAACAGTAGAAAATGTTTCTACTAGCCAGTCTCATGGTCGTAATTGAGTGATAGGCAAAATTTAGAAGCGATTAGAAGGTCAATAAAAGAATTGGAACCAGCAATTGAGACCATGCGTCAGCAAAAGTTCTTGATAACGGGTGTTGCCTTAGGGCTGTTCTATGGTATTATTGGAAACATGCTGACATCCCACTATTATGAAGTATTCAAGGGCATAGTAATGTGGCAATTTGATAAGCTATTCTGGACAAATCTGGTAACATTGGTTATTGCCATAGTTTTGATTGTCGTTGTCTCGTGGAGATGGCTTATTTCATTAGCAAAACTTGAAGACTCTATAAAAGCGTTTGAAAGATTCAAGCAAAAATTTCTGACAGAGTAGAAAAGCCTCTGCAAGTTTCGAAACGTAAGAAATGCGAAAAAGTTATAGCAGAACCGAAAACATTAATTAGAATTTTGAGAAGAGATACCATTGTAGGAGACAAGAGTTTTGTCAGTTTTCGATTTACCGTTTATTCTCACTTTAGGTGTTTCTATTGTTGCAGTCATTCTATCCTACATCGATATGAGAAGAAGGCTTAAACAAGAGCGAAAGTTTTCTAGGTCGATGGCAAATTTGATTAGCACTCTTAGAGAGGAATTGGAACTGTTTAGAAAGCAGTCTACGACAAGCGAGGATATCAAGAGGCAAAAGCTTTTGGGTCAGAGAGAGCAACAACAATGGAATCGGATGAAAGATATTGCCAAAGCAATAGGATGGATTCTGGAACATGCAGAAGATGAGGAAGAAGATGAAGATGAGTATTAGATTTTTCCTCAGTTAGAACATTTTTAATAAAGGGAAAAAGATAGAATTTCACAAGCTCGATAAGTTTTTGAGCGACCCGCAGTATAATTTTATGGTCTAAGGAATGTCATCATCAGTACTAATACTCCTTGACTACATTGAAAAAGCCATTGTGAAAATGAATGTCGAAATCCGAGAAAGGAATCTGAGACGAACTAATGTTGAGTTCGAAAAACTTATGGCGTTTTCAGATTGTTTAAAATCTCTGCTCCCAGAGGAATTCGCAAAGACAACCTTTGGAGATTTTGACCGTCATATGCACTTTATAGGATACTACATTGAGAAAAGAGATTTTGACTGGATTAAGAGTAACTTCGATGACTTAGCAAAAAATGACTTCTCAAACATCAAGCAGAAAATCTACAGTTTTCTGGAAAAAGCTAAACTGCCAGAAAGAAAGGTCGCCCCACTATCAAAGAACATTTTCATAGTTCATGGTAGAGATACGAAACCAGTAAAAGAACTCAAGGCGATGCTTTCTGAGCTAGGCTTGAAACCCATATTTCTTCATGAACAACCGAGCGGAAGTAGAACAATAGTTGAGAAACTTGAAAAATACTCCGATGTCGGTTATGCTTTTGTTGTATTAACTCCAGACGATGTAACATTGAGCAGTGATGATTTTTTGAGGAAATTACAGTCTGACGAGGAATTCCGTATTAGTGAGGAGACTTTTTGGTCCATGATAACAAAACGAGCACGTCAGAATGTTGTCTTAGAATTTGGTTATTTTATGGGCTTGTTGGGTCGAGATAGAGTTTGCTGTTTGTATAAAGGAGATATTGAGTTGCCTTCTGACATGCATGGGATAGTCTATGTGCCATTCAAAGAATCAATAAACGAATGCCGTGATAAAATAATTAAGGAACTTAAAGCGGCTGGCTATGAAATAAAAACCTAAGCAAACTTTTATGAGGGCTTCAGAGGCTAAACAAAGATAATGTGAGAATCCTTGAAGAATGAGGTCTCTCTTAGGAAAAGAAAAGAGGAATAGCTTATGCCAGAATGCCATGTTTGCGGGCGACAAGTTGAGGAAGATGAATGTTTCGTGTGCTCAGATTGCGGAGAGATAACATGCGATTCTTGCGGCGACGGAGACTTATGCAATTTGTGTATTGGCGACGAACTTTTCTTAGCCGATATTTTAGGATTTGAGTAATAATAAAGCTTTAAATATAGCATCAAAAGACTGTACTGAACATTTGGAACGAACATGATGATAGTAGATACCGAAAGCTTTTTAAGAGATGATGTACACCCTTTCATATAAGAATCAAAATGAAAAGGTGATGAAATGAGTAGGCGGACAGTAACAATTGACCCCACACTCGACCAAATAATTAACCTTGTTAGGGGATTCTTTCTCTTGGTAGGTCAAGAGTTTAACTATACAGAAGTCGTCAACAACGCAATCTTCTACGGCATCTGCTATTGGTTGAATATTCCTCATGAAAAAGCGGTTAAATTAGCTCCCCAAATGCTGACTACAAACTTGAAAATTGAGGGTATGAAAGACGAACAAAGGGACAAGATGTTTCAAGAAATACTATCAAAACTACAACTACCATTGGAGCAGCTATAATAGGAGAGTGAAAAAATGGCAAAAACAAGCAAACGAAACAATGTTATATCAATGTTAAGCGGGTTTACGGGGGATATCTCCATTATGGTATGGATTGTTTAGACCTCTTTAAACAGGCTAACCATTCGGAGGAAGCGCAAAGTTTAAGGGTGATGTAAGCGATTTCCACTTACACGTTTAAACCATGAGGTTATAGGTTTGAGCGCCGAAGCCACGTTGGAGGAGAGGAAAGCTCGGGTTCTCATGGGACTTCGAGGATATATGCTAGTAAAGCGAGAGGAACAGAAGGATGTTGTTAGCTTTATGGTTCAGATGCCGAGCAAGGAAAGAGCGCTCATCTGGTGTATACTTACCGAAGGAGCCGTGGGAGTTCAGTACATTAATCAATTGAGTAAGACCATGAAGGAGGCGAAGGTTAGTAGAGGGATCATTATCACTGGAGGACGATACACTCAAGCGGCTAAGGTGAACGCAAGGAAGAGGGCGATCGAACTAATTCCAAGAATCTTCCCTTCCTTCAACCTTTTCGAGCACGTACTTGTGCCAAGGCATGAAATTCTCACACCCGAGGAAAAAGAGAAGGTGTTAATGGAGTATCGGGTTCAGCCATATCAACTGCCACAAATCAGGTCCTCGGACCCAGCAGCTAAGGCGATCGGCGCTAGGCCTGGTGACATCGTTAGGATTATTAGGGACAGTTCCACTGCTGGAAAATACGTTTCATATAGGTATGTGGTTGAGGGCTAGTTTATTCTCTTTCTTTCGCCACCATAACCTCGGTTGCCTTGATGACGGCTTCTGCCTTGTCTCCCGGTTTTATGTCAAGCTCTTCAACAGCCTCTCTGGTTATGATGGCCGTCACAACCACGGGTGCTTCTATTTCCAGCTTGACCCTTGCCGTGACCATCCCCTTCTCCACCTCTTTGACGACGCCCCTCAGCCGATTACGAGCACTAATCTTCAATCCCACCGCCTCCCAGTACTCCTCGTCACCCAAGATCCCACCCACATAGCCTTCAACCCGCCTGTACTCTCTTAGTAGGCTTTCTCCCAGCTCAGTTAGTTTTGCCCCGCCTCCACCTAACCTTCCACCTTTATGCGTCTCTACAATGGGTTCTTGCAAGACCTTCTCCATCTTCGCCAGATGGTTCCACACGTATCGATACGACATACCAGCTTTCTTTGCTGCTTTGGAAATGGATCCCACCCCTTTGATAGCCTCCAAGATCTCGGCGCCACCCTTCCCGAGGATAGGTTTTCCTCTGTATTCTAGCCAGACCTTGCATAGAGGCCTACGCTTTTCGTGGGTGAGCATGGCTTTCCGGATCAATAATGTCTCGTTATGTATATAAGGTTATATCGACAAGATTACCGTATCCCCGCCATACTTCACAACCCGAGCATTGTCAAGAAAAAACTTCTTCATCGCCTCATCTACCGCCTTATGGAATGGTTTCTCTTTCAAGCACAATTATATTTTATTATAAATGTGAGAAGTCAAGTATTGGTGGTGTTTAACAAACTTGAGGTGTACGCTTTGAGTGGTGAGACGAAGAAAGGTAGCATGGAGATGTGGGTTAGAATCAATTCAAAAGATGCTACGAAGAACATTGTACGTGTTCTTAGTCCTCGTCCATACAGCCCCTTTCCGATCGCCTTTGATCAACTTATCAAACTCCTTCATGAGAAAGAAGGTACAATTGAATTTAAAATAAAAGAAATAGGGAATCTTTTTGATAAAGATTCGGAACGAATATGGGTATTTGACCTGCCAGTGGGTTCTTCACGATTTTTGCTCATTCGGGAAGGATTCTTTAACCTTGTCTTCTATCATTTCTCTCCTAAACTTGGTGTTAGAGTTGCGAAAATAGATGTAAGCAGATTTATCCATTCTAGTGGTCTTCATGTTTTCGTTACGTGGTCCCAGAAGGAAAGTTGCCTTTACGTTGGGGATATTGAACGAAAAGTAGGCCTATTAAGTTCCCGAGCTGAGATTAGACCATCTACTGCCTTCTCAGGTAAAGATGGCTCCTTCCTACTGGTTGGAGATGAAGGTGTAGATGTGAGAATGTTTTATCTCAAGAAGGAGGAAAGGTTAATTGTCGAGCCCAGTGCAATTGATGTGTTCAATTTTAGCATTGAACGATTGAACACGCTAATAGGGCGTTGTGGTCAAGGAGACTTCCTCCTTGAATCAACCTGTGTTCAAGCGGGTTTGGTGATGCTTATAAGTGCATTTGAGGCCTACTGTAGCAAGCGATTTATTGAAATGGAGTCTGAAGGCTGGACTTTAGATCTTGACTCACTTTGTAAAGGAATATTTCCTCAAAAATATGTTGAAAGTCGTAAATCTGAAATCGAGGAAAAATCCAGGACTAAAAAGAAATCGAAGAGTAGGGTATTGGTCGAAGATCGTTACATCACTTCTTTTCAGGACTTTAGCTTATGCAAGAAGGTATTCAATAAGGGCTACGGGTTGAAGTTTAGAGATATTCCACATATGGAGCTACAGATTATGGAGCAAGTCAGAAAGTTGATACAATTTAGACATAGGATTGTCCACTCTGGTAGAGATGTGACCATCCTAAACTATGATGAAATCCCCGACAAATCGCCTATATTTAGTAATAAACAACTGTTAGAAGACGCCAAAAACGTCTTCGTTGAATTCGTAAATAAACTTCATGCAGCCACCTATGGGCAAGCATGAAAAGTACATCTAAAACTTTTTTGGTGCGTCAGGAGGGGTTTGAACCCTACCCAACTGGGGTTGTCACTGCATAAATTCTCCTAGCTGGTGGCTTAAAGAAGTCGCAGATTCTGATTAGGTCTTTCATGGTGTTAAGGGTGAACCACACACCTTGGTATATGTATCCTTGAAGCATCCTATTGTCGGCTAGTCTTTGCATTGTAGCGAACTCGAAGTCTCCTACATCTGGAAAGAACTTCTCGACCACTCTTCTCTTGAACACATAATGTCCTGCGCTAACACAGAAGTCAAGAGTCGAATTTTGCTCAAACCTAATGACATCTACTCCATTTTGAAGCGTAACCCTTCCGAAGGGAAGCGTTGGTTTAGCGAGTAGTACCCCTGCTCCCTTACTCGCGTAATCCAGCAACTCGTTGGGGTTGTAGAAAACGATGTCATCCACATTCATCACATACGCCCTGTCTCCACTAATCCCCTTGAACGCCTTCTTCGTCGCCCCTCCGGTTCCTAGCTTCCTCTCCTCAAGAGAGTACGTTACATCATATTTTGTTAGGTCATCTCTGTCAGATGCCACAACTATGTTTTCGAACCCATTGGAATACAGCCAAGATAGCTGCCGATCTATCAATGTTTCTCCGTTAATCTTCAGAAGAGGCTTAGGTATCCACGTATGAGGCTTGAGCCTCCATCCTTCTCCTCCAGCCAAGATGATTGCTTCCCTCACTGTTCTCACCAGATTCTAACTAACTCCTTGTTTGAACTCTACATTGGACACTTTTATAAGAAATGTGAAAAGCGAATCTAGAACAACAGTTGGAAAGAGAGTATAGCCTTGCAGTGAGAAGCCGATATGTTTATAAGGTTATAACGTCGATGTATACGATCAAACATAACGGAGGTTCAAAATGCGCAAAGTATTCTTTGTTTGGGGGTCTTTGCTTGTCATTGCTGTAATAGCTTCAGTTGCGGCAACCACATACTATCTTAGACCTTCAACAAAAGAGAGATTGATTGTTTCAACTACCACGAGCCTTTACGACACAGGACTGCTGGACGCCATTGAAATGGAGTTTGAAGCAAAATATCCCATAGACCTCAACTTCATTTCTGTTGGAACAGGCATAGCGATTCAGCACGCGCAGAGGGGCGACGCCGACTTAATCCTAGTTCACTCACCCCCCGACGAGTTAGGTTTTCTTACAGGAGGAACAGGAGTAAACAGAAAAATCATTGCTTACAATTTCTTCGCTATCGTTGGACCAGAAGAAGACCCTGCACAAATAAGGAACACTGCACCATTGCAGGCTTTGACTAAAATTGCAGAGAGAGGCAGAAGCGGAGCTGATAAACTTTGGGTTTCAAGAGGCGACAACTCTGGAACCCATACAAAGGAAAAGAGTTTATGGACGTCTGCTGGTTTCAACTTAACAACTTTGACTAAGGAGTCTTGGTATGTCAGTGCTGGTTCAGGGATGGGAGAAACTTTGAAGAAGGCCGACTACTTTGGAGCTTACACGCTTGCTGACATGGGCACGTATCTGAAGTATAAAAAAGACGGTTTAATTTCATCGTTGGTGCTGGTAGAACAAGCTAAAGACCTGCTAAACGTGTACAGTGCCATAGCTGTCAATCAAACATTACATCCAAATGTAAACTTCGATGGAGCCATCACATTCATGAAGTTTCTCATATCAGACGAAGGGCAACAGATGATTGAGCAGTTCGGCAAAGACGAATATGGCCAAAGCCTGTTTAATCCAGCGGTGAGGCTACTCAAAGAGAACACAGATCCCACAATGTCACAAATGATAAAAGAATACGCCTTCTTCAACGACACAGAATGCCCACAAGAATATCGCAAAGGCTACCCTGAACTCTACGACTAAAGGTGCATTGTGGCTTGGGAAATGAAATCATTGATGGCTTCCTCAAGGCGCTTCAACTGATATTCTCAGGTGACTCGACAGTTGCGGAGATCAGCATAAGATCCATTTTGGTTTCAAGCTCAGCAATAATGCTTTCCGCTTTATGGGGACTACCAGTGGCAACGTTGTTGGGCTTAAAGAGATTTCCAGGCAAATTCCTCGCAAAAGGGTTCTTTAACGCTATGCTTGGTATACCGACGGTGGCTCTAGGACTTATTCTCTACCTCTTTTTCTCAAATGCCGGCCCAGTAGGCTTTCTGCGATTATTGTATTCGCCGACCGCGATGATAATTGGACAAGCGATCTTAATAACGCCTATCACTGTCAGTTTCATCATAAGCGCCATCGAATCAGTTGATCCAGAAATCAGAGATTTAGCCAAAACCTTGGGTGCTTCGGAAACGGAAGCCTCAATTGCTGTTTTAAGGGAATCCATGAGTGGCGTTGTTCTAGCCATAACAGCGAGTTTCAACAGAGCCATTGCTGAATTGGGAGTTGTTCTCATGGTGGGTGGAAACATAGCTGGTTTCACAAGCGTCTTAACAACCACAATAGCATTGGAAACCAACAAGGGAGAAATAGCGCTCGCAATAGCCCTGGCAATCATTCTGTTGTTGATAGTGTCTGCTCTAACCCTTACAGTCAATCTGATTCAGAGGCGCAAGACATGAAACCTATAATGGAACTAGAAAACATAAACAAAACTTACGGGAACATAATAGCCCTAAAACAGGTTAACCTCCAGATTCTTGAAGGCGAAGTGTTTAGCCTTCTCGGTCCGAACGGTTCAGGCAAAACCACTCTGCTGAGAATTATTGCGGGCATTGAAAAACCCACAAGCGGAGAACTGCGCCTTAACGGCATCAAAGTTGGCGAGAACAACATAAACCAAGTAAGGTTAAAGACCACCATGGTGTTTCAAAAAACAGTGCTATTCAGCACCAGCGTCTACAAGAACATTGCTTATGGTCTCAAACTTAGAGGTTGTTCAAAAAGAGAAACGGATGAGAAGATTAAAGAAGTTCTAAAAACAGTGCGCTTGGAAGGCTATGAAAAGCGCCCAGCTAAGAAATTGTCTGGAGGCGAACAGCAGAGAGTGGCTCTGGCTAGGGCTCTGGCGCTTGACACCGATGTCTTGCTCTTGGATGAACCTACAGCAAACATTGACCCAAAGAATGTCTCTATTATTGAAGACGTGCTCTCATGGATCAACAAGGAAAAGAAAACAACTATGGTCATAGCTACACACAATATGTTTCAGGCGGAAACTCTGGCTAAAAGGGCAGCTTTGATGCTTGAAGGAAAGATAGTGAAGGTGGGAGCTCCTCAAGAAATTTTTACATTGCCATCCAAACTCTTGGCTAGCTATGCGAGGCTTGAAAATGTTTTTTCGGGCTTTTCAAAAGTCACGTGTGAAGGCACTTCGCTTGTGGATATCGGCGGCGGTTTGCGGATTGAAGCCTCCTTTGAGAAAACTGGTAACGTAACCGTGTTTGTGCGTCCCGAAGACATAATCCTCTCATCGAATCCCATAGTTTCTAGTGCTCGAAACTCATTTGAAGGTCGAATAGTGCAGATATCCGATCTTGGGCCTCTAGTGAAGCTGAAGGTTAGAGCGGGTAAAGACTTCATCGTACAGATAACCAAGCGATCATTTAACGAAATGCAACTCAATGTTGATTCGAAGGTCTTTATCGCGTTTAAGGCATCTTCCGTAAATATCATTTAACCAAGCTAAGAAGTTCGGGATTCCTCAGTTGAGGATTTAGCTTCAGATTTTTGTTTTTGAAGTTCGTGGAGGATGACGAGGGCTTCACCTAGGGGAACGCCCAGTTTTGTCGCTAGGTTTTGAGGCGTAACGTCGGGCTGATCGTGAAGGATCACGTCTCGGGTGTAGGCCTTGTGATGGGGATACATGATCATGGCTTGAACGGTTTCCACGAGAACGGGCCAGAGGGGGTTGCTTTCGTACCCTTCCCAACTCATATCATTTCCCTCAACAACATTTCACATCCTCATGTTCAATTAGTTTTTAGCGCTTTTAATATTCATCCTTCCCTTTCAACAAAAGAAAACTCACACTTCCTTTACTACCTCGTTCAGCGGTAGGGCTTCTGAAGCAACGCCTTAAAGGTTTCATACCACAAGATTCCTGTGGCAAGAACACCAAAGATCAAGGCGAAGATGCTGTAAAAGTTGATGTCTCTGAATTGCGTTAAATAGAAGACAAGCAACGTGGTGAACATAATTGCGTACAGACTGTATCGAGGGAGAATAAATGTTCCGAGCTTAAAGAATTGCTTAAGGACTCCGACGTTAACCACCCTGACCAGCTGGTACTCACCTCGCACCTTCTGAACCAAACCTAGCTCCATGAGCTTTTCTAAATGATACACTGCTAGTGCGGGACTCGAGAAACCAAGGTTTCTTTGGACCTCTCTAGGCCCAACCGTTGTATGCGAAGCCTCTAGTAGGTACCAGTAAACTCGAAGCGTATTCCCCTTCAATTTGCTAGCAACATTCTCTTGATCCAGTTCTGGGGTTTCCAAATCCCGCGGGGCCTCTCATGAAATCAATCTTATATTATTATTCAATGAGACTCAAGTGAAAAGTTCTGTGAATGGAGAATAATAACTGTAGATTCACCATGCACCTACGAATTATTGTTCAAAAAGTTGAACGGGCTGTTCAAAAGCGTTGTATTAAATATTACGATATCCTTGTTGTCTAGTAGGGTGAAAAAGAAAATGGCAGTTAGTGCTAAGAAAATTGGTTTCTACGGAACTGTCGGTTTCTTGGTGGCTGCTTTGATAATCGTGGGCGTGGTGATCTCGAGCGTAAAGATTCCAAGCTTGAGGCCTCCGTCTTTCATCCCTGACACGGGAACCTTAATCGTAAAGTTGACGGACGCACCTGTGGAACTGAAACATCTTAACGTGACCATAAGTCACCTAAGCGTCTATGCCCTAAGAGCTGAAGGCGGTGAAGAAACATGGGAAGAACTTACGTTTGTCGGCGGTGTTCCTGAGTTTTCCGTTGATATATTGGCGCTACGTAATGTGACCGAAGATCTTTCCGTCACTGAAATTCCGCCAGGAAACTACACCAAGCTGAGAATGACTATAACCACAGCCAAGGCCACGTACCTTAGCGGAGAAAACGTGGATCTCATAGTTCCCCCGGGACACGTCGATGTCATTGTGCACTTCGAAATAAAGGCTGGAGAAACCACGATAGTAGTCGTCGATATGGAAGCCGATTGGGTAGCCATCAGCCACAGCCAAAGACTAAGACCCGTGCTAAAAGCCACAGTAATACCGCCTGAATAAAGGTTGTTAGGAGAATGAGAATGAAGGACTTAAGGGACTCAAGGAAGCACAGAAGTTTCTGGCTGGACTGGTTCGGCTCTTTGGGTCGGGAGATAGGCTCCTCGAAATCCTGGTTTACGGATAATCCAAACATTTTTCTAAGCACCGTTGAGAGTTGCATTGGAAATCGAAAGCCTTGCTTCATGTCGGTTCACCCCTTCAGGTCCCCCGGTGTCGTTTTCGGCTTGGAGAAGATTTTCTTTGACTTTGATTCCAACATGAAACACCCTAACTGGAAAGACACTTTTAAGGAAGTACGCGGCCTAATCAAGGGGCTCAAAGAGCATTTCGATGTTGAGTCATTAATTGTGAGGACGTGGCGCGGCTTCCACGTTTACGTCCTCCTACAAAGCGTTCTAGAGCTTGATTTTGGCCAAGAAGATACGGGCAAATGGGTTTACCAGCTGCTCCAAGAGGAGTTATTGAGGGAAGCGCCACACACCACCTTAAATACGAAGTGCTTAGGCAACCTCAAGCAGCTTACAAGGGTTCCCTACTCTACGCACGAAGCGGGAGTAAAATGTCCACCGATCGGCTTTCATGGAAGGCCAATACTCATTGACGATTTAGGTGAATACCGGGAAAGAGGAATCAATCAAGGATTATTTAGGCAGCTTGTAGAAAAGGGTGCAGAGAAGACGAGAAGCAGCCAATTTTCGCAGTTTAGCCTTGTTAACATACTCACATAGGTTGTAAGGGTTGGGACGGATCATGCTATGGGTATCTTAAGTTATTGAATCCCCCTCATAAATGGTCTTCAATTATTAAAGGTGAATTTTGGATTTAGTGTAAAAATATGGTAATGTTCAATTATTGAAACACTGTTATGGTTTAAGGTTTGACGACTTTTTAGTGTTGTGGAGTTATCCAAAAAGTATATTTCTGTGGGGTTGGCAATAAGCCCAGTCACGGAACTGTAGTAGGGAGGTCTGTTAAGTGATTAAAGCCGCGGTCTTTGATCTCGACGGAACTATCGTGGATTTCAATCTCGACTACATGGCGATGAGGGCTGAGGTGATACGGTTTCTCGCCAAGCAAGGTATCGCCCCATCGATTCTTTCCTTGAACGAGAGCATATTTGAGATGCTGAAGAAGGGGGAGATCTGCATGAGAAACAACGGCAAGGGAGAACGGGAGATCGCGAGGGTTAGGGAGGCCGTGCTTTCCTTAGCGGATCGTTACGAGTTGGAGGCTGCCCACATGACCGGCTTGCTGCCCGGCGTCATCGAAACCCTTAAGGCCTTAAGGCAAACGAGATTAAAGACAGGGCTTTTCACCATTAATGGCGAGAAATCCACGAGCTATATTCTTAGGTGTTTTCGACTTAAGAGTTTCTTCAACGCGGTCATCACTCGTGAATCTGTTTCGGCGGTGAAGCCGGACCCGGTTCACCTAGAAGCCGCGTTGAGGGCGCTAAATGTTAAGGCGGAAGAAGCCATGGTTGTGGGAGACGGCGTAGGGGACATGAAATGCGCTCAAGGACTTAACGTTATCGCAGTGGGTGTGACAACGGGGGTCTCCTCCCCAGAAGAATTGACTCAAGCCGGAGCTACCTACCTCATTTCATCATTCACAGATCTGATTACCCTAGTTCAACAACTCGACAAGCTACAGAGCAACAGCCGAAACGCCGGCAAGCCTTAATTCAGCCGGCCCGTAACCTCTTTATCTCGACTCTAACATAGTTAACGAGCAAATAGATGAGAGGCATAGTAAAGTTGGAGTTACATCTCCTCAGCGACGGATACTTCACCCTTGACAAAAGTTTCCTTGTCTACACAAAGTATCCGGGGCAACTCTATGAGGCAGCCCTAAAACCCCTGCTAGTCATAACCGAGGAAGAAAAGACTCTCATAGACACCGGGGTCGGGGAGCTCCCAGAGAAGCATCGAAAGTTCCATACCATAACGAGAAAACCGGGTCAAGGGCTTAGGGCGCAACTGCAAAAATACGGCCTCAAGCCGGGAGACATCGACATAGTCATCAACACACACTTGCACTTTGACCACTGCGGCAACAACGCGTCCTTTCCAAGCGCAAAGTTTTATGTGCAAGGGGACGAACTCCGCTACGCGTATGCTCCAGACAGGTTTCAAAAGGCCGCCTACATTCGAGAGTTTTTTGACGTGCCCATCGAATACGTGCCTCTTCACGGAAAGTATCGAGTAACCGACGACGTAATCATCGTCCGAACACCTGGACACTCCATTGGGCATCAGTCAGTTATCATCAGGAAGGATGAAAGGAACTACGTGTACTGTGGCGACGTTGCACCCCTCCGAGAAAATCTGGAGAAAAGAAACATTCCCGGAGTTCTCTATCGCGCTGACCAAGCCTTAAAGTCCATAGATAAACTTAGGAGTATCAAAAACGCGATCTATATCTACTCCCACGACAATGAACAACTGACCCTAGTGTGACAAAAAAATAAAGGTGTGGAGTTACTCCGAAAATCTCCTTCTCACCACCTGCTGATTACCAACCCCGCACTTCAGGGCTATTGTCTACACCATACCTCTTTTTGATGAACTCAATAGTCTGTTTCATTGATGCTTCCAAAGATTCTAAATGCTTTGGATCCTTCTGGAGACAAGCCCACTCTGGAACCTTCTGTCTTGGGACGGCTACCGCATAGCAATCCGTCAAATCTCCCTTTCGCTGCTCCTTCGGCACGAATTCAATTTTTACCTTTTGCCCGATGAAGAGTTCCCTTGGGAGTATATGCAACATCATGGCCAAAGTGGTATCTGCACCGTCAATTTTAACCCAACCCATTGAGAACGGCAATTGGTGCTCAAAAGGAGCCGCCGCAAGACACTGCACGGTAAAAGTATGGATAACACCTGTCAATGGAAGATCTACCCATTCACAATCAGCTATTCTACATTTAGGATTCCAGCAATGAGCCCTGGGAGGACAGTATACTGTGCCGCACTTGGGGCATTTTGTTCCTTTTAGCTTTCCCTCTAATAACCCTCTGAAGAAAGGCGAGACGAGCCCATAACTGTGGGAATACAGTGCAAAAGCGGCGCGGTCTATCACCATGAACTCTTTGGGCTCTCTCTTTAAGGCTTCTTCAACTGTACCCCCACCCCAGGGGCCCTTTACGATCTGATGTCCCTTAATTGACCATAATCCTGTATTAACTATCGGTTCCCAGTATTCATGAGCAGCCGTTGAGTGGTCCTCTACCATAGGATAATGTTGGTATTTCGCTTCACGCCTTGCACGCGTTATTTTCCTTACTTTTAATTTTATTTCTTCCATTCCAACTTCTGCCATTCATAGTCTCTCCTTTTTAATCCCTTTCGTAAATTACTACTGCCCCCTGGCAACCAGTTCCGCCATGTCCGGTGATAAGCGCTTTTCTTGCGTCCGACACCTGTAGACCGCCTGGACCACATTTTTCTTTTATCTTTCCAGTAAGCTGCCAATATAGGAATAGTGTATAATAGAGACTTGTAGCGCCTACAGGGTGTCCTGATGCTGTCAAACCTCCGCTGAGGTTGGACGGGCATTCACCACCATATTCGACTACTCCTTCCCTTATGAGGCTTTTTCCTTCTCCTCTAGGACAAAGCATTAGATCTTCCCATAAACAGAGTTCAACGCCGTCGTAGGGAGCGAAAAGTTCTATCAGATCTAATTCTTTTAGTGGATTGGTTATGCCCGCCTGAGGGTATGCCCTTTTTGCCGCTATATGGAGAGAGGCAAAGTTTGCCATGTCTGGATAAGGCGTTTTTATCGGCTCAACGAAGTCGGGATATATCTTCGCCTCGTCCTTCATCCCTTCATAGGCAAAATCAACCGTTCTATCTCCTGGCCTCATGGAATCTGTCCCTAAACCTACTCCCGTTATCCACATAGGTGTGTCAGTGAACCGGCGAGCTTTTGATTCTGTTGCCATCAACAGAACGCAGGCCCCCTCACTCATCACGGCACAGTTGAGAACTCTGTAGGGCCAGCATACCAGTCTGCTCTCCCAGTAATCGTCAAGTGTTATGGGAGCGGTGCCGTGCTGGCTTACCCATTGAGAATAGGGCCAATGAGCGGAATTGTTGTGGTTTTTAATGGCAATTCTGCCAAGGTCTTCACAGGTTTCACCATATAACTGCATGTGTCGAACTTCGAGAGCGGCATAGTACGCGTTGTAATATCCGCCAACTGGAAAGTCCCAATCAGTATCTGCAGCTGAAGCAATCATTTCATTTGTTGTAGCAACGTCAACCTCGCACATCCACTCCCATCCGGGAATCAATATGACGTCATACATTCCTGACTTTATCATATAGTAAGCATTGACTATAGCATCTATTGATGTGGATCCACCGGACTCAACTCTGTAACCTGGCTTGTTATGCAAGCCTAAATAGTCCTGTATTATCCAGCCCATGCACAGCTGCCCATTCAAGTGATCGCTGAAATAGCTAATACACAGTGCATCTATGTCATTTGGCGTTAAGTTAGGCACGTTCTTGAGCAAATCTTGATAGGCTATAGCTACGCCTTCTTCTGCAACCTCCCCATGCCAGAGATCAGGGCGAAATATACCTCCATCGCAGATAGCTACTCTTTCATCTCTAGCCATAATTCACACCTTGAATTTTTTAGACTCTACCTATCCATATAAATCTAATGTAAAAGAGAACCCAAAATACCTGATGCGCAAAGGGTTGATCCTCATCGGGGAATCGACTGGATGCCCTATAGATCAAGCTCTGAAATCGTCGATGATTGCCTATCCACATGGCTTGTTAGATCGTTGAGCGATGTCAGACGGATCAGCCGCAGTATTTTTAACAGGACTAGAAATCAGCGCGCGCATTAACCCTTTTCAGAAGAAACTTGAAACAGACTGGCAGATAATTGGGCCTACAAAGCCGATTCAATCCTTTACGCCAAACAGAGCCATACGAAACTTTGGACGTTACATTAAAGTTTTATTCTCCCACCCTTGCTCTTCTCTGCTTTTATACCAGCCTGAATGCTTGCTCCGTCAGGAGCACATTACCGCGCATGCTCCAGCGCAGTTTTTCAGGCGCATGTTGAATTTTGTTTGGGGGCATAAATTATTAATGCAAATTGAAATGAAATTATACTTGCATAGCTCCGAGGTGTGGAGCTATACAAGTACCAAGAAGAAAAAGAGGTGAGGAATTGAATTACATAGCATTTTGGGAGTACTGCCCAGAGGACTTCGATAAGGTAATTGAAAAATACAAGCAAGTAGAAAGAGAAAAGGGGACTGAGAAGTTTCCAAAGAGACTCTTTCCACCGCATGGAATGGGCGGAGAACATAAAGGCTTCTCATTGTTTGAGAACGTCACTCCGGAGCAGCTCATGAACATGGTGCTTCACTACGCACCTGAGATGAAGTTAAAGTTCGTGCCCATACTTGAAACAGCGAAGGTCATAGAACTCTATCAGAAAATGAAGAAATAGCTTGAAGCGTCACCAAAAAATCTTCCATCTTTTTCCAGAAAAGGATTTTCTAAGCTTTCTCTAAATGTACATTTAAACAAGGCTTATTGGTTTTCTAGTCACTATGTTGGTGTAAATGATTGAATGTCTGTGTGTGCTTAAATCTTTAGTACAATTTGAAATGAACGAAAAAGTGAAAAGAAAGATCAAGAATTCGTTAGTAAGACTCATACTTTCTGTTTAGACTTCCATGCGTACCAGACGATCAGTGCTGTAGCCACAACCATTGAAATGTCCATCAGTAATTCATAGGCAAAAATAGAAAGGTCTAGTTTCAGAGCCTCAATCAAACAATAGATTCTGAGGACGGTAAAGACTATGCCCACGATGATGTTTGCCCAGCGGTTTATCTTGTCCTTCAAGGTCAGGGACAGAATAGCCATCACCAACGGAACCAACAGAAAAATTGCCGAAATTAGTAAAAATTCACCTGTTATTTGTTCTCCATGTATTTTTCCCGCTCTTATTTGGTCTATCATACCTGGCGCAAAGAACAAAAATGTCATGACGATCAACCAAGCAACTGTAAGAAAGAGCCACAGCACTGAAATCTTTATCTTCCAATCTTCCAGAATTTTTCACCTCCCTATAATAGCGTTTTAAACAATTGTGATTCCAAAGCATATAAAACTTCACACTTAGTCTTTACCTTATGCACTCCTTCCTTTTCCAATTGATACTCACATTATGTCTTCAGGTAGAGGGGGGCATTAAAGTTTTATGCGAAAGTAAGGGATAGGACTAATTTTCTACTCTTTTGAGGACAACCATGCTCTTAGAGTGGCCTGAAGAAGTATCGGGGCCATGTGGGCCATTGGGAGGGTAAGGCTGTGTCAAAGTCGACCCTAAGGTCCATGCCAACCCTAACCTCTTGTGGTTTGATGTTGTGGATCATGCCCGGAACCCGTGGACCCTCATGCAACTTTACAATGCCCACCACATAGGGTGTCAACGCCTGAAACTGGGGGGGTGCCACATGGATTATTGTAAAGGTCTCCAGTTTGCCTGCGCCTTTAAGCTGAAACCACGTTAGGTTTGAGGAATGGCAGTGTGGGCAGAGGGGTCTTGGAGGAAGAAGCACGGATCCGCACTTAACACACTTGGCGGCCATCAGCTTCCTCTCGCTCACAAACTTGTAAAAGCTTTCTATGGTAAAGGGAGGAACCTCTTCCATCTTCATCCTCTCCTGAAGATGTGCACGGTCGCGGTGGCCCCTGAGCCCCCCACGTTGTGGCCCAATCCTATCTCCACCCCGCTCACTTGCCTCCTCTCAGCCTGCTCCGTTAATTGCAGATAAACCTCATAGGCTTGCCCGGTTCCCGTCGCCCCAACCGGGTGGCCCTTCGACTTCAATCCCCCACTGGTGTTGACCGGGATTTTCCCTCCGATTTTGGTGGCGCCTTCCTCCACTAATCTTCCGCCCTCTCCAGGCTTGCAAAAGCCGAGGTCCTCATACGCGATGATCTCCGCTATGGTGAAGCAGTCGTGAACCTCTGCGATGTCTACGTCACGAGGCTTGACTCCAGCCATCTTGTAAGCCTCTTGAGCCGCAAGCTTGGCCGCCTTCAAGCTTGTGAGTTCTTCCCTTTCGTGCAATGCTATAGTATCGCTGGCCTGTCCTGAGCCAATGATGTGCACTGGCGTGTCTGTGAATTTTTTGGCAATTTCAGGTTTTGTTAAAATTAGGCAACTGGCTCCATCGGTTATGAGAGAGCAGTCATATAACTTTAATGGCCAAGCGATCACCCTCGACGACATCGCCTTTTCCAGCGTTACCTCCTTTTGCATGTGCGCCTTAGGATTCAGGGCTCCGTGGTGGTGGTTCTTCACCGAAACCATCGCCATCTGTTCCTCTGTCGTGCCGTATCTTTGCATGTGGGCTGTTGCCATGAGAGCATACAGCCCTGGAAACGTTAATCCATGCCATTGTTCAAAGGGGAAGTCTGAGGCCATTGCCAAAAATTCGGTTGACTCGGCTGTGGTTCGGTGAGTCATTTTTTCAACCCCACCCACCATGACGATGTCGCACATACCAGAGAGTATGGCGAAAATACCGCATCTTAACGCTACTCCTGAAGACGCACACGCGTTTTCAATTCTGGTGGCTTGTATTGGGGTCAACCCAGCCCAGTCAGAAAGTGTGGGTCCTGTGTGTCCTTGATGTTCAAAGGACTCGCCCTTATGCCCAACGAAAAGCGCTTCAATATCCTTAGGGCTGAGGGTTGGACACCTATCATAAGCCTCCTTTGCAGCCTCGGCAAAAAGCTCCCTAGCGTACAGGCCCTCTCTTGCCCCGAACTTGGAGAGCCCAGCGGAAACTATTGTCGCTAACGGTTGACCCAACAACTCACATAACCTCCTACGCGTCCAGTTGTTGAGATACTTTCCATAAGGAATATAACCTTTTAGATGTTAGTGGTTGGTTTTGTGCTGTACTTAGACAGTGGTTAGACCATTAGAAAAAGGCTAAAGATGTGGGAAAGATGGACAGAGAAAATTTTGAGAACAAAGAAGAAAGCGAATATTAAGAAATTTCAGTGTCTCTGTGGGACTGTAAGAATGAAAAAACTTTTTCTCTCCAAAACCGGAATGGGATAAAGTGGAGGCTAGTGGAGAAGCCGTGACGAAGTGATTGAAATGCCTCGAGTGATTGGTTATGGAGAAGATGCACTCACATATTGGGGACTAACAAAAAGGCTTGGTTCGGTTCTAAAAGAACTGAGGGATGACTCAGAACCAGAAGACTGTTTAGTCGTATACCGACCTAGCTTTGGCCGAGGCAAGATTATTAAAAAGCCCTCAGACATAAAAGCCGAGTTTGGAGAGTTCGATGCTATTCTCGTGACTCCTCAATCAGTATATCTTATCGAAAGCAAGTGGGACAACCTCGCAGAGAACAAAAAGGTAGTCATAGATTTGAGTGATATTCAGATACTTCGACACGATATTTTTGCTTGGTATTGTGGGAAGTGGAGTTTCGGAAATGATTGGAAGGAGTTTGTTGTGGAATATGAGGACGAGTTCGAGGAGAAATTCGGGAAGTGGCAAAGAAAGGTCGCTCCATCAGAAAGTTTACTCAGTGAAAATTTGAAATACGTTCTCAACCTAATGCACGGCAAGAAAAGAAAAAATGTATTGCTTTATTTTTATCGTAAAGGATTCCCACGACCGGAGATTAGGGTAAAGTCGGGTAATTTGCACTTCGATATTGTAGTGATTGAATATCCGACAACGGATAAGAGCAACTTTATTGAAATTGTGGAGTAGTGGAGAAGCTATGAGGAAGTGAAGTAGTATGGTCATAGTTTTGATGCAACAGGCAATGTGTTTAAATCAAGTTTTTGAACTGTTAAAGATATTTCTTCCTCTCTTTGGAGCTATTATTGGGGCGTTCTTTGGTTCTTATTTGGCAAGTTATTGGACTGAGAAAAGAAGACTTAAAGGGGAACATTGGGAAGATATTAGAGAAAATTTACTTAAACCACTTCTGACATCCATAGAGGATCGTATTCCTATAGTAAAAAACAGAACTCTTGAGAAAACAAGTTTTTTGTACATGATTAAAAATCGTCTCTCTCCATCATGGAAAGATGAACTATATAAGGACGTAGATCCAAAACTTCGAGAAGTCTCCCTAAAAGAACATTTTCCAAATTTGGCGAAGCGTTTAAAAAATTTCGAAGAAGCTCTTTCAGATTACGACGAAAAATATATCAGCTTAGCTCAAGAGTTACAAACCGTTATGCTTTCAGAAAACATTCAAGAAGAAAGATTGTTGGAAATATTCGTAAAGTATTTCGCCTATAGACTACTTAAAGTATCTGAGGAAAAATTGAGGACGATATTAACCACGATGGATGATGCGCATAGCGTAATCTTTGAGAAAAAATCAAGGGAGATCGCAAACAAAGAAGAGATAAAAGGTTTAAATGAATTAGCAAATAAGTTGATCGAACTATCTAAGGAAATCCATGGAGAAGCCGTTGAGATTGAAGAGAACATAAGAGATATAATAAAATGTCTAAGATTAAAAGGAGAATGTAGGTATTGTAAGTTCTAACAAATAGTCAAAGTAGTTGATTCCGTAATTAGCTGTTTTTCTCCAGAAACTGGAACGATCCACATAGATGCGTCCAAAAATCTGCTATATGAAGCCCCAGTAGCCCATCCACCAGTTCCATTCTGCGACACTACGATACTCACGCACAGCGTCATAAATGTTCTTATAAAGCCCGTCGTAGCCCTCGTAATAGTTTTCCCAGCCAGGGATAAGGGAGTCTTCCCAGTAAACGACACCTGGCGTTCTACCAGTGAAGAGATATGAGAGGCTGTATTCTCCTGTCAATGCTGTAGCCTCAATAGCTACTTTATACTCGGTCGTATATGCTATAACCCACGCATGACGACCGGAGTTTGGATCCCAGGGAGTGGGGCCAACGGCAATGTAAACGTTGAATCCAGCGTTCTCCAAGGCCCATTCTAGGTATGCGGCTGACTCGCTACAGTCAAAAATTCCACGTTTATAATCTCGCGGTAACTCAAACTCCCGCGTTAAGAATGAACATAGCGCATCGTAGGTGTTGCTGTGATGAGAAAAAGCACCGGCAGAATAGTAGCCATTCGGGACTTCCTCATACAGTTTCAAAAGTTCTAGCACCATTTCGTACTCGGTTTCTAACTCACTATAGTCGCGCTGTAGCTCGTAATACCTTCCCTCAAGTGTGCCATAACTTCTCTGGAGCGCCTCATAGTCCGATTGAAGATATCGGTAGTCCGCCTCTAGCCTCTCTACCTGACCCTCAAGTCGGGTGTTTAATGCCTCGTAATTTGATACTTGGGTCTGGAGCTGGCCAATAGATGTTTCATACTCCTGAATCTGCCTGTCTTTTTCTCCGAGCCTAGTTTGGAGATCGTTAATTTGCTGCGTCAGGTTAGATATCTGAGTTGTGAGAGAGGTCACCTGGAACTGGAGGGATTTCATTTGGGTGTAAAAATAGCCCAACAAACCGAGGAGAGCTATTAACGCTACAGCTAGGGCAATTGTCCCCTTGGTTAACTCCTTCTTGCTTCTCAAGAATTTTCTCAGCTCAATCCCCCTCTTTATGTTGTAGAACTTAATCTCATTATGATAAAAATTGTCACGTCACTATTTAGGTCTTCTTATACTGGAAAGTAGAAAACATTTATTTCGATCTCGAAACTAAAAACAAACGGTTTTAACCCCATCGACAAAACCCGAAACGGGTTTTGGAAGGGTATATTAACCAAACAACCGATAAAAAACGTTAATTCCACCCAAAGCCCTTATAACCTTTTACATCTTTTAGAATAGCGTTAATAATCTTGGGGGCAACATTCAGGTTGTTTGATGAACGAAGGCTCAATGAAATCGTAAAGGAAAGGAAGAGGTGGGAGAAAACAACCGTTCCAAGGTGGATTAGCAGACACCCTGAAAGGAAGGGTGAATTTCCTACTTCATCCGGCATACCCGTTAAAAGGCTGTACACGCCGGAGGATGTCAAGGACCACGATTATTTGAGGGATCTCGGCTTTCCGGGAAAATTTCCTTTCACTCGAGGTTTACACGCCACCATGTATCGCGGACGCCTCTGGACCATGCGACAGTTTGCGGGTTTCGGCACCGCGGAGCAAACCAACGCGCGGTTCAAGTACCTGCTTAAGGAGGGCGAAACCGGGCTGAGCATCGCCTTTGACTACCCAACCATAATGGGTTGTGACTCCGACCATCCAATGGCTAGGGGTGAGGTGGGTCAATGCGGCGTGGCGGTTTCCTCCCTTCGGGACATGGAGATTCTGTTCGATGGGATTCCTCTGGACAGGGTCACCACCTCAATGACCATTAACGGCCCGGCAGCCATGTTGTTAGCGATGTACGTCGCTATAGGAGACAAGCAGGGGGTGCCTCGTGAAAGGTTAGGTGGCACGACCCAGAACGACATGTTTAAGGAGTTCTTCGCCCAGAAGCTGTGCATCTTCCCACCTAAGCCCTCGGTGAAACTGGTTACGGACATCATCGAATACTGCGCGAGGCATCTACCTAAGTGGAACCCCATCAGCATCAGCGGATACCACATTCGTGAGGCTGGTTCAAACGCCGTGCAGGAGCTGGCCTTTACGCTAGCGGACGGAATCGCTTACGTTGAATCCGCTTTGGAACGGGGGCTGAAGGTGGACGATTTTGCTCCTCGACTCTCCTTCTTCTTCGCCTCCCACAACGACTTTTTTGAGGAGGTTGCCAAGTTTAGAGCCGCTCGGAGACTATGGGCCAAGATCATGAAGGAGCGGTTCAAGGCTAAGAGCCTCAGGTCACTGTGGATGAGGATGCACGTTCAAACGTCAGGGTGCACCCTAACAGCACAGCAACCCGTTAACAACATCATACGGATTGCCCTACAATCCTTAGCAGCCGTGTTGGGGGGCACGCAATCCCTGCACACCAACTCCTTCGACGAGGCTCTTGCCCTACCCTCCGAGGAGGCGGTTAGGGTCGCTCTCAGAACCCAGCAGATCATCGCCCACGAGAGCGGAGTGGTGGACACAGTGGATCCGCTGGCAGGGTCCTACTACGTGGAGGCTTTGACCAAAGAGATGGAAGAACGAGTTATGGAGTACATCGACAAGATTGACGCTATGGGCGGCGTGATCACCGCCATTGAAAAGGGATTTTTCCAGAGGGAAATCGCGGACAGTGCCTACAAGTGTCAAAGGGAGATAGACCAGAAAGAAAGAGTTTTAGTGGGGGTGAATGAGTATACGGTTGAGGAGGACTGGGTTCCCGTAGAGCTTCTGCGAGTTCACCCCAAAGTGGAGGATGAGCAGCTGGCGAGACTGCAACGGGTGAAGAGGGAGCGAAGCAACGGAAGGGTGAGGAAAGTGCTTGACGAGTTGCATGATGCCGCCGAGCGAGATGAAAACCTCATGCCCACCATAATCGAAGCCGTGAAAGTGTACGCCACGCTAGGTGAAATTTGCGACGTACTTCGTGGCGTCTTTGGAGAATACCGAGAATTAATAGTAATTTAGGAGTGGAGTGGAGAAAAGCAAAATGAGCTCGGAAAGAAAAATTAGGGTTGTGGTTGCGAAGCCGGGACTGAACAGCCACGATAGGGGAGCTAAGGTCGTTGCTCGAGCCTTGAGAGACGCTGGCATGGAGGTGATTTATACAGGACTGCGACAAACCCCTGAGCAAATCGTGGAAACAGCGCTGCAAGAGGACGTCGACGTCATAGCCCTAAGCATCCTATCCGGCGCCCACATGACCCTGCTCCCAAGGACAATGGAATTGTTAAAGCAGAAAAGATTAGCTGATATTCTGGTGTTCGCAGGAGGAATCATACCTGCCGAAGATGTCCCAGCCTTAAAGAAGATCGGCATAGCAGAAGTCTTCGGACCGGGCACACCCACGGATACCCTTGTCAAATTTGTGAAGGAGAACGTGCGGAAGAGAAAGTAGCCTTGCGGAATCCATCAATCGAGCAACTTGTTAATGAGGTGTTGAAGGGCGACCGCCGATCCATAGCAAGAGCCATAACCCTCGTGGAAAATAACTCACCGGAAGCGCAGGAGATCATATCCTCCCTCTACCCACACACGGGCAAGACCTACATAATAGGCGTAACCGGGCCCACTGGATCGGGGAAAAGCACACTCATAGAAAAATTAGCTAAAGAATTGAGGAGAAAGGGAAAAACCGTGGGCATAGTTTGCGTGGACCCAACCAGTCCCTTCACAGGCGGCGCATTTTTGGGAGATCGTGTCCGCATGCAGGAGCTTAGCGTTGATGAGGGAGTTTTTATCCGAAGCATGGCAACGAGGGGCAACCCCGGCGGATTAGCTAGGGCCACCAAAGATGCGGTGAGAATCTTGGATGCATCGGGCAAGGATGTGGCCATAGTTGAAGCGGTAGGTGCCGGACAATCCGAGGTTGACATCATAAAAGTTGCTCACACCATACTGGTTGTACTGCCCCCCGGACTGGGCGACGAGATACAAGCCATTAAGGCAGGCATCATGGAAATAGGTGACGTCTTTGTAGCCAACAAGGCTGATCGTGAAAACGCAGACAAAACCGTAACCGACATAGAAGCCATGCTAGACATGGCCCCCGAAAAAGATGAGTGGAGGCCGCCCGTCATCAAGACCGTAGCCATCACGGGCGAGGGAATAACCGAGCTTCTTAACAAAATAGACCAGCATAAAGAATACCTTGAGACTGGCGCCCTCGAACTACGGCGTAAGCAAAGGGTTGAAGCAGAACTCGTCGAGGCAATCAAACAGAGAGTGACCGAATCCGTTCTGCGTGAACTGAAAGAAAGGGGGAAGTTTGACGAGCTGATCCACAAGATTCTAACGAGGGAGATGGACCCGTATTCGGCGGCGGACATGGTATTGGCGTGGCCCTTCGGGCTGAAAAAAGTCGAAAAAACCTAATATCTGGCATTACGCGAGGGAGGGAATTGACAACGGCGAAACGACTGGAAAAGGGGCTGACCCAAGTCTACACCGGAAACGGGAAGGGTAAGACCTCCGCCGCCTTTGGACTGGCTTTGCGAGCCATTGGACGAGGCCTCAAGGTTTACGTGATCCAGTTCATCAAGGGGGGCTTCGACTATGGTGAGCTACACATAGTGAAGCAGTTACCCAACTTTAAGATGGTAGCCTTTGGTCGAGGAAAATTCATCACGGAGATGCCCCCCACCGAAGAGGACGTGAAACTGGCTAGGGAAGCCCTCGATCTGGCTCGTGAGGTAGTCAGCGGCGGTGAATACGACGTCGTCGTCTTAGATGAAGTTAACGTGGCCCTAAACTTGAGGCTTATCGGGGTGGACGAGGTGGTTCAGTTGATTAAGAACAAGCCGAAGCACGTGGAGTTGATCCTCACTGGTCGCTACGCCCCCCCGGAAGTGATCGAAGTTGCTGATCTAGTCACGGAAATGAGGGAGGTCAAGCATCCCTACACTCGAGGCATTTCGCCCAGAAAAGGGATTGAATACTAAATTTTCTATAAAATATTAGTAAGAAAACGGGTCACTTTCTAGGTTTCTGTCACCTTGACTTCTTCTACGTTTTTGAGCCAGGGGATTTGAGGTGGATTATTTGAAAGCTCATCAAATATTTCATTTTCAATTTCTTTATCCGATTTTTCCCTGCTTTCATCGACAAGAGAAATCACGATAACAGCTTTCTTACTCATTTATTCGCCTCCTTAGGATTCCCACTAACTCGGCGCACCCAGTAATAAAGTTTGCGGAACCGAGCTCAATTCTTGCTCACTTTTCATATAATTTCTCCCGTGCCTAGAATCTTCAACTTGGGCAGTGCTCTCGACAGCTTTCGCACCAAAGTATATCAGCGGCGACCAGTGGGTGAGCGAACACACCATGAACACCTACATGGAAGCGGTAAGGGGCTTCGTTTTGTTTGCGGGGCTTAAGGACCCTGAAAGCATGCTCTCAGCGTACAGAACACGACCCCTAGACCTCTTGAAACGGATGAATCGTTGGGGTCACATGATGACCAGCAAGGTTCCGGAGGAAACCGCAGGGTTCTAAAGGTGGTCGAAATTATATTTTACAAACAAGGAGAGTAATAACGTAATCTGAAAGTTTTATTTTTGAGGTACTTTTTGGGTAAGGATCAACTTTTACCAATTTTATAGAATATCCGTCGAAAGTTTTAATTGCCAAATCTTCGTTTCCTAATCTACTTGTCAAACTGAAATCGCCAAGATTTTGTTCATTCTTCAAAATATTAACTACAACAGTTGCTTGTCCCACCCATACACAAACAACATCAGAAGGGCATCTAGAATCTTCGGTGACATTCCAAAATTTTATTTTAAGGTTCTCAGATTCTATGAATGCTGTCTGGTTGATTTTGAGTTGAAAGGGAGTATCCAAATTAGCATTGATTAGACTCTCTCGTTGTAGAACATAACCACCAATTAAAATTATTCCAACAACTGCTAACACCAAGGTTCCGCAAATTAAGAGTTTTGATTTTTTCAATTATACCCTCTATATGATTATTTGATGCCGATATAAAAATCAACTTTGACCACAGAGGTCTCAATGAAATATTCCATGTGGACCAATGAGGTGCAACCTACAAATAACCCTAGAAGAATGGCTACGAAAGTCAGCATGGACATTATTGGAAGCTGAAGTAGCTGCCAAATTGGTGGCTGGATTACGAAATTAGGGAGTAGATTTCCTTCGTCACGTACTCTAGATACTCGCTTTTGTCCGTGATGTTGAAGATGGTGACTGAGGCGTCTCTCGTCAACCCAACCACGTATCCGTATTCCCTAGACCTCGCCACAATGTACCAGAGGTCTCCGTGCTTGCCGTACTCCTCGAAAAGGGCGGTGCCCACGAGGTCTGGCCCATACAAGGAAAGCTTCTCCACGTTAGGAATGTCCACGTTGTCAAAAAAAGTGACCTTCGTATCTTCAGGGTTTTTAAGATGAAAGTCTCGAAGGGTTTCTGGTGGTATTCGCGCTACCAAGATGCGGCCAAACTTTTCATAAATGATTTCGCTTAGCTTGTTAGCGATGAAGTTGGCCAACCTCTTCTTTTCAACAATCGTCAAGAATACTCGATTTTCATGTTCCGCAAAGCTAAACAGTGCCTCAACGGTTCGTGGAAGGGGAACCGTCTTCCCCCGGTGAAAGGCGTGGGTTATGTAGTCGTGGGAGTACACGCCGGTGAAGGCGTTCTCGTGGGGGGTGAGATGAACGATCTCCGTGACTAAGGTGAACTTGTAGTCTCCTTCCTCGTAGGCTTCCTCCCTCCTATAACCCTCAAGCTTCGACGCGAGATCAGACAGCGCCATAGGCTCCACAAGCCTGAAAACCTTCCCAGCCGTAACCATGCGCCATCACCTAACGTTGTCTTATCCAAATCATCTTATAGAGGTTTAGGTAGAAAAACTTGCTCCGTGATCATTTTCCTTAAGGAAAATATCATGAAATTACCTTTAATAAGGGGGAAACAACCTCTATTTACTACTGCTGAGAGGCCCAGCCGCCAATGCTGATACGGGAGATGATCCTAGAAAACTTCATGAGCTACGAGTACGCTAGGATACCCCTTAAATCAGGCGTTAACGTTGTTTGCGGGCCTAACGGTTCCGGCAAGTCTTCTATGCTGCTCGGAATCTCGGTTGCGCTAGGTCAGTCATACACAGAACGATCCAAAAAATTGAGCGACCTTATCCGCTGGGGTAAGGACCAAGCTCGTGTAACCCTGGTTCTGGACAACTCCCGTAAAAGCGGTCGTCGACCCGTTCCAAAAATTAACAAGGATTACATTTTCTTAACAAGGGTCTTGAGGCGAGATGGAAAATACTGGTTTGAACTGGAGAACATGGCTGCAACCAAGAGTGACGTTGCAAGGCTCCTCTCCAAGTTGGGCGTTGACCCGGACAACATGCTGGTTATCATGCACCAAAACATGGTGGAGCAATTCACGGTTCTTTCGGCTCCAGAGAAGCTGAGGATGGTTGAGGCCGCGGTGGGCTTTGAATCTTACCGCCAAAACGTTCTTGAGGCTCAGCGAAAGCTCAGCCGCATCTTAAGCCAAGAGGAGTCAGTGGGCAAACTCCTAGAATCCGCTGAACAAACCCTCACCTATTGGAGGGAGCAGTACGACCGCTATCAACAGAAAAAGCAGTTGATGATGAAGAGGCGATTCCTTGAACGGGAGCTGGCTTGGGCTGAGGTTTCGAGAAGGGAGAAAATAGTCTCGGAGCTAAAAGAGCAAATTCGAAAGGAAAAAAATGAAATTTCCAGCATTGAAAATGAAACCAAAATCGTTAATACACAATTGAGCGAGCTTCAGAGGAGGCTAGAACAACTAAGGGCTGAGGGGCGAAGGCTTCTTGAAGAACGAATAACGCTTGAGCGTGAAAGGGCGAGACACGAATCAAGCGTTTCTCTGGCCAATCAGGCCTTGAAAGAAACCCAATCATGGGTGGATGCCTATCAGAAAGAAATACAGGAGTGCCTAAAGCAGATAGAACACTTAGAGACAAGCTTTCACGAAGAGTTGAACCCTGCCAACCTCAAAACTCAACTATCAGAGATTAAAAAGACCTGTGAGCGCCTCGAGAGCACATGGGTTCAACAATTCAACCTTAAAAGCGGGTCCCTGAAAGATTTGATTGAAAATTCCAGGAAGCAACTCGAGAAGTTGGACGACAATATTTCGGACGTTCAAGCAAAGGTAGATCACTTAAATTTCGAAGTGGAAGGCTTCTATAGTAGCCTTCTGGATTGTAAGATTAATTTGGCCTTGCTGCAGTATCGAAAGGAAAGTCTCTTAAGGGTTTTAGAAAAACTGAATGAAGAACTTCGATTCGCGCTTACGGATCTTGAAAAGACTAAAGGTAGGGCTGAGGAGGTGGGTCCACAAATCGTAACCGTGAAAGGCGTCGACGAGATTTTGGATGAAATTCGGGTTACGGATGGGCACCTAGCTGCCCTCGCCGACGTTTCTGAGGATATTGAACGCATGTACGATTCCTACTCCAAGCTTTACTTGGAACTGAAGGAAAAGGCTCGTGTGGTTGCGGAAAATCGCGAGAAAGCCTTGGAGGAGGTAAAAACGAGGATGGTGGCTTGGAGAACCGTCATTCAGAATCTCCTTAACCACGTTAACCTCCGATATGACGCAGTTCTCTCAGAGGCTCAGGCGATCGGGAAAGTTCAATTGCTCAATGAGGACGACGTTGAAGCAGCCGGTCTCGAGATCCTCGTGGGGTTTAGGGGAGCGAAGCCGGTTCCCCTCGACGCCTATACGCAGAGCGGTGGAGAGAGAAGCACAGCCACCATGGCCTTTCTCCTCGCGTTGCAGCAACACGTTCGATCCCCCTTCCGGGCCATCGACGAATACGATATCCATATGGATCCCAAGAATAGGGAGATCATCGCCAATTTACTCATTTCCTCCGTAAGAGGACTGGATGCTCAATACATGGCGATCACACCGAGTCAGGTAACCTTCATGGGAAAGGATGTCCACATCATCACGGTCCAGAACGTTGAAGGAACCTCGATGATTAAAGAGGTAGTCTGATTGTCCTCGAAGAGGCAGAGGAAAAAGCTTGGCGGGGAGCATCTTCAACGCGTCATAGATTTATGCAAGTCTGTAGAGGAGAGGGGCCTCGACCCCTTCATCGTGGATGTCGACGATATCATAGCCATTGTTCGAGAGTATTTTCCGGAGTGGGAGTTGCCAGAGGAGTTCTGCTTAGATGCTGAAGCCATACATCGCCTTGCCTCCGTCATTAAGCTCCAAAGCGACTGGGTGAAGCATCGGTCCACCTCCCTTTACACCGATCCCTTCCTCCTCGAGGAAAAGATCCGAAGGCTGGGCAAGGAGGAACTCGCTAGGCTCTTCCTCAAAGTTTGGCATCCCATCGTTGAATTGGAGCAGATATCTCCCCACAGCCTAAATGAAGCTATCAAGTACTGGAAAAGCCTCCTTCCCTTAAGTGAAAGGTGGTTGAAAACCGCTTTCTCAAAAATGGAAACTGGAACCGTAACACCCGAAGAGTTGATCAAGCAAAGAATTCTTGCCGAGACCGCCTTCTCGGAAGAGCTGGAAGCGTTTTGGGAAGAGCTCAAGCGAAAGTTAGGTAAAGAGGAAAAGATTCGATACTGGGACTTCGTCGGAGCCAATGAGTATTCTGAAACCTTGAGAAGAGCATACATGACGAGTTTTCTCGTGACCTACGGATACGCAACCCTAGAAGTGCATCGACTGGAGGAGGAGATCTTCATAAAGCCCTATGAAAAGCCGATTTCGTTTCTCGGGAAAAAGCAGTTGATCTCCATACCCATCTCCATAAGCGTTGAAGAATGGAGGAAATGGAAGGAAGGCAAGGGAGATTGAAGAGAAAAGCCTACTACGTGAGAAAGATCAAGAGAGCTGCCCACCTCCTATTCTATAGACGCCACAAAAAACCAGGAGTGAAGGGCTGGGAACTGAAAAGAAGACTGGGGTCCGACTATCCCAAGGTGCTTGGCATCCTGGATAGCTACTTAGAAAAACTGGACTTGCAGATAAAAACCGTCTTTGAGGAGGAGAAGCCCACCGAGAAGCCCACCCTTGAGCAGTTGGACAAAGCTCGATTCTATGTAACCCTGAGAGGAGGGCTCACCCCCAAAGAAACCAAGTTTTGCGGCTGGCGCATCGACGATATCGCTGGCTTAGCCATATCCATCTCCTACATCATATCCAAGAAGGGGAAGGCTCCCCGAGAAGAGGTGGAAGACCTTCTACGAAACAAGCTTCCAGGCTGGAGAGTGGACATCAACATGAACCGCTATATTCGATCCGGATACCTAGCGGAGGACGAAAATAGACAACTGTATCTCGACTGGAGAACGAGGGCAGAAGTAGATCAGAAAGCCTTGGTCGACCTCCTTTTAGGAATCGAAGGCTGAGGGCTCTATTTTCTCACTCTTCGATAAACAAAAGCCACTATGTTCACAACTATCAGTGCGCCAAGGATTAAAAATGGGCTGTTCAGTATGGCGTCCTCGAGGGACGCCGGCGCCTCGAAGATTATGGTGTCTTCTACAGCCCAGACATTCGTCGCATTTGTAGGTAGTATAAAGTAACATAGGGGGTCAAAGGGGCTTGGACCGGTGTAGTTGTAAAAGTAGGCTGGGTGGATTCTGTTTTCAAGGTCGGTGTAGTTGATTCTTTGCCATTGGGCTATGGGTGTGCTGAAGTATTCGGTGAAGTTCAATGAAAAACGATCGGTGAGGTTGACATGGACCTTCCTCCAATCCGTCCTCACACGATATGTTCTCGTCATGGCAGTGAGGGTGAAGTTGAGGATGTCATAGCCAGACAAATAAAACGTTGCGTGCACCGACTTATTTAGGTCATTGAAGACTAGCTCGGAATCATGATACACCACACGGGTTAGGTTTCGTTCTTTGAGATTTTTCACGATGATTTGGGGGATGGTTGAGTGGTTAAGTGAGGGGTGTTGTTTGATGTCCGCGTAAATGGTAGAGTTAATGTTTTCAAAATTGAAAACGACGTGTATGTTCTGATCTATGACTGCTTGAATTGTCACCGAAGCGTGAACAGAAGTAATTAACGCGCTAAATAGAACGAGTATAAGGAGTACTGCAATTAACCTTTGCATCTCCTCTTTTACCCCCTACATGAAAGGATACGACTGGCACATAGGCTCTTTGTTAGATAGTTAAGTAAAACAGCATGACTTAAATAGCTTAAGGCACGAATCTGGTCTCCGTGGGATATTAGGATGTATGAAGAGTTAAAGCCCCCGAGCAGACTCCTGATGGGACCTGGTCCGAGCAACGTTCACCCTAGGGTTTTGAAGGCTATGGCGACCCCCCTGGTGGGTCACTTGGACCCGTACTTCCTTGAGGTTCTTGAAAGAACTTCTGATCTGTTGAGGATGGTCTTTGACACGAAGAACGAGTTCACGATCGCGATTTCTGGCACCGGAAGTGCTGGAATGGAGGCTTGCCTCTGCAGCATAACCGAACCCGGTGACGAGATCATAGTGGGGGTCAAGGGCACCTTTGGGGAGAGAATGGTTGATATAGTGAGGCGCCTGGGCGGCAAGCCAATAATTGTGGAGCAGGAACCGGGAAAAATCATAGAGCCAGATCAGATCAAGAGGGCCTTGGACGAAAGTAACGCAAAGGCCGTGGCCATAGTTCACGCAGAGACCTCTACCGGCGTCTTACAACCGCTAGACGGAATAGGAGACATGGTTAGGAAACACGGCGCCTTGTTTATAGTTGACACCGTCACGTCACTGGGAGGAGCCCCAGTCAATGTGGACGAACGGAAAATAGATATCTGCTATAGTGGGACACAAAAATGCTTGAACTGCCCCCCAGGCCTGTCGCCCCTCACCATAAGCGAACGAGCGTGGACGATCATCGAGGAGAGAAAAACGCCGATTACTAGCTGGTATCTGGACGTGACTATGCTAAAGCGGTATTGGGGCAAAGAACGATGGTACCATCACACCGCGCCGGTTTCCATGATATACGCCCTCTACGAAGCCCTGAGAATAATCGAGGAAGAGGGGCTAGAGTCAAGGTTTGAAAAACACAAAGTTACCGGCGAGGCTGTTAGGGAAAGCATGAAAGCGCTCGGCCTAGACTTGTTCGCACAAGAAGGCTACGAAACCCCCATGCTAACCTCCGTAAAAATTCCAGACGGAATCGACGACCGCACTTTCAGGAAAACTCTATTGACAAAGCACAACCTAGAGATCGCCGGAGGCTTAGACGTGTTAAAGGGTAAAATATGGCGCATCGGACACATGGGCTACGGCACTCAACCAGCCTTTGTGTTGCCAACTCTGACGGCGATAGAGAAAACGCTTCGGGATTTGGGCCGCGATATCGAACCCGGAACCGCTGCATCTGCAGCTTTACAAGTGTTAGAAAAGTTGTAGTGTGTCATATCCGTTCTTCGATCAAACAGAACCATGACACGAGCCAACTATAGTTTCCATATCTTCAGATCTGGAAGGGGTCGCGCCGACGTACAGCAACCTATTCTTCCTAGTTGTGAGCAACTCTAAAAAGGCGACTTAAACCATAGCGATAGGAATTCTATACCGACTCTTCTTCAAAAATGAGCTGACTATGAAAGACTCTTTCTATTTATGGGTTGTCTTAAAAATTTCAAGTTTCCTTCTTAATTCTTTGACTGGCTCCTGATGTTCGTCCACTCTCAAGTCAAGGAGTGGACGAGTCCCCGCCTTCTTTCCCACCACTAACAAGGCGGCAGATGTTTTCCCTCGTTTGTCTCCTCCAGCTTCCTGGCCAGCCTCCAAGGCTTTCATTAACCTCTCCTCTAACCCGTCCTCCGAACCTTCGAATGCTTGAGCCATGGCGTCAAGAACTCTTTTCCCAACGAGCATGTTCCCGGCAACCACATAATCCGTTCCAGCGGAGTGACCCTTCCAGTCAATGGTTTCCTTTCCGGTAAACGCAGCGGTTCTCCCATCTTTGTCTATGACGATCACCTGCCTTGATTCCCGTTGGGAATCTTCCTTTAGCATGGCTTCGAGGGCTGCTTGTGGAGAGAAACCCGTCTTCAACAGTCGTAAGCCCTTTATTCCGTAAAGGATGTTGGTGTGGGCTTGGGTTGCTATGGCTCCTACCCCGGCTTCTGCGTGGGGAACACGGTCTCTAACCGCCGGAACCGCTGTGGAGACGCACACTCCCAGAGCCAAGGTTTTTGGGCACCGAGCCACCATAGAAAACGTCGTAGCAATGCGCCTCCTTTTCATGATTTACGAGTAAAATGACGATTTTGAGGGGAAGTAAGCTTCAAAGACAATAAAAGTGCGACAATTGAAAACAAGGTTATGACGTAAAAAACCGATTCTAAACCAAATCTGTCGGCGCATGAGCTAGCGATGGCTCTTGAGACCGATCCTAAACCAAAGGCGGAGAAAAAGTAAAGGCCGAAAACAGTGCCCCTTTCACTGTCCGGCGTTGTTAGTCCAACGAGGGAGGTCATCGCTGGCTGGTGTCCATGGAAGGAAATCCCATAAATTAAGATGAAGGCGGAAATGCCGATTCCTGCGTGAGGTATTGTCAGAAGTAGAAACAAACCAGTCACAACGCCAGTCAATGTGGCGAAAAGCGCCTTTGTGGAGCCAAAGGAATCTGACGCCTTCCCCCCTAGCCACTGTCCTAAAATTCCAACCGCAAGCAAGGAGAAAACCGCTGCCGCCTTAAGCATGGAGGAGAATCCTCTATTTTCCAAAAATGTTGGGAAAATGAAGTCGACTCCGTTAGAGTATAAGCCTATCGTAATGTTACAGAAAAGCAGGGTCCATACTCCAGGAATTCGAATGGCATCCCAAATATTGCCAGCCGCTTGAGTTTTTTCTACCGGCGGAGAGGTCTTCAAAAGGAGAGTTGAAACCATAAGGTTCAACAATCCGAAGAAAAGGAGCGGGTATCGCCACCCCCATAAATCACCCATCGCCACTGTGATTATCGGGGCGAACATGAACCCAATGTTTCCGCCCGTCCCATGGATTCCCATAGCCTTCGCCATGTTCCTTTGAAAAACCTTCGATATGACGCTGTTCGCTGTTGGATGGTATAAGCCCGCCCAAACGCCCATAAAAAGTAATCCAACACTAAACATGACCAGATCACGAGCAATCAGAAGAATGAAAGTGGAAACGCCGGACAACGCTAAACTCATGGCGAGTACTTTGATTTCGCCGAACCTGTCTGACAAGGATCCTCCTACGAGCGACCCCGCTCCGTAAAGAAAACCACTCATTGCCGCTATTAGACCGATCACTTCTAGGGACGCCCCGAACTCCTCTGTAATTTTGGGCAAGTACATGGGCAAGACCAGGAAGAGGGAATGATTTAGTGAGTGGGCGACTCCAAGCAACGCTAATAAAAGACCTTTCACTTTTTCACTCAATATTCTTCCCGTTTGAGGAAACATTTGCCCTTGTTTATAAAACCTTTGGTGGAAGGTTAAAAACGCTTTCAGTTGAAATAATAAATGTCTATTTCGATTCGCCTCTGCATTTTGGGCATTTCCGCGCGGCTCATAGGTGCCGCAGATAAGTCCATAGGCTTTGCCCTCATTTTGGACGACATGTTCTAGGCTCTTTTTTCATAATAATTTTTATTTAGATCACAAACCGTTGATAACGGGGTGAAGTTTGTTGAGAAGAGTCAAAGAGATCGTTGAACTGATGGAAAAGGAAGGTTATTCCAAAAGAACTGTTCACAACGTACTGTGGTTCTACCATGAGGCAAATGACCCCATTCCTAAACAATAAGACTCTTCACAGCCAGTTATCGTTGGGTTTTCTGTTTCACCAAGAACCTTAGAAAAAAGGGAGCTAAGAAGGACGATCTCCACTTTAAGGTGTTAGTTAAAGGTAGCAAAAGCGTTCGCGGGTCCATCCCTAGACTATTTGGCGATCATACTTAAACTTGCTCATTCCATGTCAGGAATCTCCCCGCCGAAACTGCCACCGGGCTCAATGGACTTTTTCATGGTAACGTCTTCATCTTAGTCGAGTTGTAGAGACCAAAATTGGCGGGACAGGTTAAATTCGAAGTGGGGGAGACTTAGCTCTATCAAAGCACCCTCAAAACCAGAAGAAAATGCGAGGATTATGGAAAGCGGTTACCCTGTTTACTTACTTAGGTAGGCCCATAGTACCAGCATAATCAATGTTAGTACGGCGCCAGCGATCCCGGACAAGACCCACTCAGCACGCAGAACCTCTGGGAAGATTTGTAAGAGCGCTGGAAGGACTCGGTGGTAGGTGAAGTTGGCTACGACTCCAGCTATGAACCCAAGCAACGCAAAGGATGCCAGTATTTTCATTCTCCCGCTCATGATCTCACCTTGCCTTTAACATTTGAATTCTATACTTTTGAGCCTAACTTACACAATTATGTTTATTGAAAGCAGTAGTCCTTTTTCTCTTTGCATGTGGTAATTTAAACCCAAGCTTCTGATGAGAGAGAGGTATACTGTGGTGTATATACATCAATGTTTTCATCATATTAACAATGCAATAATACGTTTAAAGAGCCCACCCCTTTGGAGGAATGTATATTGTCAGAGAAGTTCGCTCAAAGATGGGAAGAAAGAGAGCTAGGAACGCCCCTCGCAACAAGGGTCAAGGAGACAGTTCGCCCTCCAGGCCCCTTGAAGCCACGCCTTGACTTCGCGATTAGACGCATTGAATTACAAATTCAGCGACTAGAACAAGCAACTGATCGCTTCTCAGAACGCGACAAATCCATCTTCGCTCGAATCGTTGAGGCCTACACTAAGCATGACATGCCGCGCGCTAACGTTTTTGCCAACGAACTAGCTGAAATACGAAAGATGGAAAGGATGATCATGCACGCGAGGCTCGCCTTGGAACAAATTGTCCTCAGGTTAAAGACGGTTTCAGAGCTTGGCGATGTCGTTAGCACGCTTGCTCCTGCGGTGGGAGTTCTAAGAGGCATTAGAAGCGGAATGTCTGGCATCTTTCCCGAAGCGGAAAAAGAGCTCGGGCAGATTGGAACATTGCTTAGCGGAATAATCATCGACGCTGGCCAGAGCACCGGGTTAACGATAAACTTTGAGACAGCCAATGAGGATGCCCAGAAAATTCTGAATGAAGCGGCTACGGTGGCAGAGCAGAAAATTAAGGAGAAGTTCCCAGAGTTACCTGCTGGCATACCCGCTATAGGCGAGAAAGCTCCAACCCAAACCTAGGGATTCCATGAGAACCATGAACAACATGTGAGGAGGCGACACTATGGCTAAGCTTTCTTCCAGCAACCCCTTTTTATTCATAGGCAAACCGGTTAAAGACGAGTACGGACGTCAGGTTGGTCGAATAGCCTCATTTATGGTGAGCCCTAATGGTCGTGTCAACGGTGTCTTTGTTGAGCACGGAGATGGAGAGTTTTTCCGCTACTCAACCGATCAGTTTGAAATAGGTGATGACGGAATTGTGCTTTTCTCAGGGATCAAATTGAGGGTGAAAGTTCTCTGTGACGAAATACCTTTAATCTGGCGGAAAGACCAAGCTTTAAGTGAGCTCTTGGAAAAGAAGAAGATTCCCCCGGAGATGTTTAACGACCTTCACAAAAATTTTGAAAGTGCCCTAAACCAGATGAAGTCGGATGCCAAAACTACTCTGGAAAATGTAGATAAGCATATTACAAAACGCGCTGAGCGCGTGAAGGAACTCCAATCAGCAATGATATGTCTCGAGCTAGAGCGTGAAATCGGCAAAATCGATGAGAAATCGTACAAAACAGCCGCCGAAATGATACAAGGGGGTATGAAATCGACTAGCGCTGAAAAAAGTGATCTCGAAGCTGTAAGAAATAGGTTATCAAACATACTTCTTGGGGAGGAAACCGCAATCATAGCAGAAGCGGAGAAAGAGGTTCCACCATCTCCGCCGGCTCATCCAACGCTACCAGAGCCTCCGGTTGTGGTCCACGTAAAGAGCGCTGCCAAGTCAAGCTCTTAGACTTTAAAGCGGGCGGAGGGTCGTGGTTAAAGCATGTTTAACTCTCCTCCACCACTTAAAGATGCCATCTTGCAGTCCATACACCAATTAAAGGTTCAGCGTGTAAAGTTGGAGCAAGTCACTTTCAAATTACATGAAAGGGATAGAAATCTTTTTGAGACATGCGCCATAGCAGTCGAAAAGAATAACAGAGATCGGGCAATCGTTTTTGCCAATGAGCTAGTTGAAGTTAGGAAACTGTTCAACATCGTTGTGCACGCACAACTTGCCATAGAACGCGTTATTTTAAGGCTTGAGACCATTACGGAGTTAGGCGATGTCATTGTAAATCTCAAGCCCATGCTTAAGACCCTCCAAAATGTATCAGGGCTTCTTGTTAGAGTTATGCCTGAGGTCGCTTCGGAGCTAGAGAAGGTAAATGATAGCATCAGCGAGACGTTGGCAATGACCCGCATCGACACTCCTCAACCAGTCACACCGTCTGAACGAAAAACGCCTCAAAGCGAAGAAATCCTTGAGGAGGTCTCCTCGTTTCTAGAACAGAGACTAACAGAGGAACTCCCCGAACCGCCCGCTTCTGTCACCGTCCCGAAGAGAGCCGAGCCTGCGAAGAAAGTGAGAAAAATGATCGCTCTCGCCGCCGCTTGCTCAGAAGCAGAAGTTTGTGAGCCAAGTGAACCCCCAGCAAGCCTGTCCTATAAAGACATGGAAGTGCAGAGTGTTTCCTTCGCAGTCCAACGGTCTTCATCGTTGGAGGACATTGTGTTGGGGTATGCTGAGCGACATAAGGGTGAAATCGATGTTGCCCAATGCGCGCTTGAATTGAACGTCCCGTATGAAGATGTGATAGAAGCACTGGAGAGTTTGGGTGCGCGAAGGAAAATAAAGATCGAGCGTTGATGGGTTTGAGCGCATCCCAAGAACTTGAGAAGGCGGCAACAAGCTATGCCTTGGAGGCTGTTCGCCTGGATAAACAGGGCGCCAGGGGAATGGCCATCACCATGTACCAGAAGGCAATCGAGACCCTTCTGAAGCTTGTTCAATTGTACCCCGATTACGGATTAAACAAGATCTACATCCAGCGAGCAATGGCCTATCAGGAAAGAATAAAAATATTGCAGGGGGCAGGACCTATCGAGGCGCAGACACTAGAGGAAAAGCCTCCCGAAGCGGCCGCGCGTGCTGAGGAAAGAAAATCAACCTATGACGAGTTGGTGCTCAAGGAAAAACCTAGTGTGAAATGGGAAGAGGTCGTGGGCTTGGAGCAAGCAAAGAAAGCCATCAAAGAGGCCATCGTCTATCCCGTTCAAAGGCCCGACTTATTCCCCTTGGGATGGCCTAGAGGAATCCTCTTGTTTGGTCCGCCCGGCTGCGGAAAAACCTTGTTGGCAGCCGCCGTGGCCACAGAAATCGAAGCGGCTTTTGTTTCGGTGGACGCAGCGTCTATCATGTCCAAGTGGCTTGGGGAAGCTGAACAAAATGTTGCCAAGCTTTTCATGTCAGCTAGAAGGTCTGCTGAAGAAGGGCGCCCAGCCATTGTTTTCATCGATGAGCTGGACTCATTGATTGGGATACGTTCAAGCGAGGTGGGTGGGGAAGTCCGGGTACGCAACCAGTTTCTCAAAGAAACAGACGGCATAATCGATAAGGGCAAGAATCTACATGTTTACGTGATCGGAGCCACCAACAAGCCGTGGTCCCTTGATTGGCCGTTCATAAGGAGATTTCAGAAGCGAATATTGGTTCCTCTACCTGACTATTTTGCGCGTTTACAAATATTCAAATTATATACTATGCACCTGAAACTGGCATCGGGTGTGGATTTACACGAGTTAGCTAGGCTGTCCGAGGGATTTTCCGGAAGCGACCTACGAGACATGTGCCAAGCGGTGCACCTCAAGGTCATTGGGGAACTCTTCGAGTCAGGTCAAGCAAGCGACAAGCAGGCTCAGCCCAGACACATATCCATGAACGACTTCACGGAGATTGTGGAAGATAGAAAACCCAGCGTTTCACCGGACATGTTGACATCCTACAACCGATGGTTTGAAGCCTTCAAAGCCTTATGAAAAAATGACTTCCTCCTCTTTTAGCAATGTCTCGATTAG
>Ga0315312_1000343_pt1 | contig 62255 bp, 53 predicted proteins | sample TDP7_MG_FD_203629 | JGI IMG/M metagenome (GOLD analysis project Ga0315312, IMG submission 203629) | Freshwater sediment microbial communities from Lake Towuti, South Sulawesi, Indonesia - TDP7 | ecosystem: Environmental > Aquatic > Freshwater > Lake > Sediment | place: Indonesia: South Sulawesi... | reverse complement strand
AATATATTTACAATCATATCAGGCCTCACCAAGCGCTTGATTATTTAACACCTTATGAGTACTATCAACAATGGTTGCAAGTAACCAAAAAAGGGAGGTAATGTGTCACTAAGGTAGTGGACGAAGAGGTAATGTAAAATATTGTGTGTAATTTCGGTTTGACATAGAAATAAAAAAGGGCTATTCTCCTTTAAATTATTTTTTTCTTTAGGTTGTTAACCTAAATTCAGAAAAAGGAGGAATAGCCCCAATGCTAAAGACTATTGTAGCAGAAGAAGAGAAAGTAAACAAGGGAGAAATAAAGCCTTTATGGACAGAGACCTTAGAGGAGAGATGGAGTAGGGTAAAAGAAGATTTCTGGGGAGACTTAAAAAAAGAGACGTTGATCGCTTTAAAGAGGTTAATAGAGACGACGATGGAAGTGGAGGTTCAGGATTTAATAGGTAGTGCCCCCTGGGAGCACAATCCCAGGAGAGTAAGTTACCGGAATGGGCATTATGATCGTGGACTACTTACCAGTTTTGGTCATATAGCGGGGCTAAGTGTGCCGCGGATAAGGGATAGGGGTATTGAATTTAAGATTCTGAAAAGGTATGAGCGGCGGACCAAAGATGTAGATGAGCTTGTATTAGGGATGTTTTTAAATGGGGTCTCGACGAGGAGGGTGGAAGAGGTATTAAGACCGTTAGTTGGGTCAAGATCGGTAAGTGCTGGTTTAGTATCCAGGATAACCAAAGTATTGGACAAGCGAGTAAAGAGATTTCACTGTCGAAGATTAGTAGACAAATATGAATATTTAGTGCTGGACGGGATATTTTTAAATGCGAAAAGTCCAGTGTACAAGAAGCGGCGGTGCATATTGGTAGCTTATGGGATATGGACTGAGGGTAGACGTATAAAGCGAGAATTAATTGATTTTGAGGTGGTCCCCAAAGGAGAATCAGCAAGGGCGTGGGAGGGTTTTTTAAATAGGCTGTATTATCATGGTTTAGAGGGCAAGGATTTGAAGTCAGTAACTATTGATGGTAATGAGGGGCTTAGACAAGCGGTAGATTTAATTTATCCTGCGGTTTTAGTCCAACGCTGTTGGGCACACAAATTAAGGAATGTGGTCAATAAAGTTCCCCGGAAGCTTCAAAGGGTTTGTATTTCTGGAGCAAGGGATATTTATAACGCTAAGAGTTTTAGTGAGGCGATGCTGGTGTATAAGGGATGGGCAAAGGTGTGGCGACCGATAGTTCCGAAGGCGGTAGAATGTTTAGAAGAGGATTTGGAAGAATTATTAAACTTCTACCACTGTCCCGGGGACCTATGGGTAAAGCTACGTACGACAAACGTTGTTGAACGGTCATTTAGAGAAGTTAGAAGACGTACCAGACCAATGAGTTGTTTTCAGAATAGAGCGAGTGTAGAAAGGATAATATTTGCCATATTTTATCGGTTAAATAAACAATGGGGGAATGATTTAATGAATTTGGAGAATGGCCTTATTTATGAAATTACACAAAACTATTGACATTACCGGACGAAGACACCGTATTGACAGAGGGTGATAAAAATTATTATAATAAAACCACAAGCGTGGGGTAAAAATAATAAAAGGGAAGCTATTCTACTGAAGTAGATAAAAAGTCTTCCCGTCCCCACGCTTATTTTTTAATAAATCCTGACGTTAGAGGAAATAAAAGCATGGAGGAGAAAGAATTATCTTCCAAAAATCCTGCTGCTATCCAGTCCTCGGTGGGGAATTTGCCTTCTGACCAGCCCTGGAGTCAGAAAATACTGGAACTGACTGCTCTTTACGAAATCAGCAAAGTTCTGGCTTCTTCTCTGGACTTAAAGACCACCACCCACCAACTTATGGAAATTTTATCCCAAGTGCTTGGTATGCGACGAGGAACTTTAACCCTGCTGAACCAGGAAAGAGGAGAGCTGGCTATTGAGGTGGCTCATGGTTTGACTCCCGAAGAAATTGCCCGGGGTAGATATAAGATTGGTGAAGGTATCACCGGTAAAGTGATGGAGACCGGAGAGCCGATTATTGTCCCTGATGTAGGAAAAGAACCTCTTTTTCTTAATCGCACCCACGCCCGGGGAGATATTACCAAGCAGAATATTTCTTTTATCTGCGTGCCCGTAAAAGTAAAAGGAGAAACTATTGGGGTTCTCAGTGTAGATCGTCTTTTCCCCGATAAGAACATTTCCTTTGATGAGGACGTGCGGGTGCTTACGGTGGTAGCTTCTATGATTGGTCAGGCAGTAATGCTCAGCAGGATGGTAGCCCAGGAAAAGCAGAAATTGATTGATGAAAACATTTATCTTAAGCAGGAATTGAAGACTAAGTATCGTCTGGCTAATATTGTTGGCAATAGTGAAAAGATGGGAGAGATATTTGAAATAGTGGAAAAAGTAGCCCCCACTAAGGCTACTGTGCTTCTTCGGGGAGAGAGTGGCACTGGTAAAGAGCTAATTGCCCGGGCGATTCATTATAATAGCCCAAGGGCGAGTAAACCTTTTGTTAAAGTTAACTGCGCCGCTTTACCGGAGACTTTGTTAGAAAGCGAATTGTTCGGTCACGAAAAAGGCTCTTTTACTGGAGCTATCGAGACTAAAAAGGGCCGTTTTGAAATTGCTAATGGTGGTACCCTCTTTTTAGATGAAATTGGTGATCTTTCCCTTTCCACTCAAATTAAACTATTAAGGGTTTTGCAAGAGAAGCAATTCGAAAGAATTGGAGGCATTAAGACTTATACGGTAGATTTGCGAATTATTGCCGCCACGCATAAAGATCTGGAAAAAGCTATTCGGGAGGGTAGTTTCCGGGAGGATCTTTACTATCGTTTAAATGTTGTTCCTATCTTTATTCCTCCTTTGCGAGAAAGGAAGGAAGATGTTCCTTTGCTGGTAGAACATTTCTTAAAATTGTTTAATAGGGAAAATGGCAAAAATGTCCGTTTTTCTTCCGACGTGACGGAAATTTTACAGGATTATTCCTGGCCGGGCAATATTCGGGAACTGGAGAACTTTATTGAAAGAGTGGTAGTGATGGCAAAGAAGGAAGTGGTAAGTTCGACTGATCTTCCTGGTCTTCTACCTTCCCTGTCCCTCTCCCCCCAGGACCCGGAAAAGCTTAGAGGCGATGGGTTTTCCCTCCCGGATACGATAGAAGCATTAGAAAAAAAGCATATTCAAGAAGTAATGCGAGAGTGCGGAGGAATTCAATCCCGGGCAGCAAAACTATTGGGGATTACTCCTCGGCAGTTGGGTTACCGGATAAGAAAATATCAGCTCTCCCCCAAAGGAGATTGAATCCTACATTTTTGTTTAATTTTCTACATTTTTGTATATAGAAGGGGAAAGTGTAGTATTAAGGGGAATTTAATGCTCCCCGGACTATCCCGGCAAAAAAAATCTTACCAGTAATATCTTACTAACCCACAGTTTTAATAGTAGTTAGAATCACTAAAGATTTAGCCCCCTAATTTTATAATTCCCGTAGAATTTGGCACATTTCCTGCTGTTGATATTTCTGCAAAAAGTAAAGGGGGGAATACAATGACCCATTCCAGGATTAATGCTACCATAGCAACATTTACTCGTAATCGCACGGGAGAGGATATCTGTGCTTTCAGCGGAATGTGCGTTACCTGTAATGAAGGCTGTACCGGACTTTGTGAAATTGGTAAGTCCGCTTACCGGGGGACGGAGGTAATTTATCCCCAGCCATTCGGAACTATTACCGCTGGTTCGCAAAAGGATTATCCAATAGATTTTTCCCATTTTAGTATTATGGGCAGCGCCGTAGGAGCTTATGGAATACCTCCGAATAGTGATCAGGCTATTTTCCCCAAGGTGGATCTAGAATGCAGGCTAGGTCAGGATCGAGGCTTACGGCTCAAACTACCTATTATTATACCGGGATTAGGTTCCACCGATGTCGCCCGAAACAACTGGGAAGGTATCGCTATCGGGGCGGCCATTTCCGGGATCCCCATTACGGTGGGAGAAAACGTCTGTGGGATGGATGAGGAGGCAACTATTGAAAACGATAGAGTAATTGACTCTCCTGATCTAAAGAACCGGGTTAAGGCTTATCATGACTGGCAGAATAAATACGGGACGGTGGTGCTCCAAGCTAATGTGGAGGATACCCGGCTGGGAGTTTTAGAGTATGGCATTGCTCGGCTGGGAATCGAAGCGGTAGAACTAAAGTGGGGACAAGGAGCTAAGAATATCGGGGGAGAAGTGAAAATTTCCAGCTTGGAAAGATCCCGCCTTTTGAAAAAGCGAGGGTACATTGTACTTCCTGATCCCGAAGACGAAGAGGTAGTTTCGGCTTTTTGCCGGGGAGTTTTCAAAGAATTCGAACGACATTCTCGGATTGGTATGGTAACCGAAGAGGATTTCATAAAAAGGGTAGAGGAACTGCGGAAACTGGGAGCAAAATACATATTTCTAAAAACTGGAGCTTATCGCCCGGCGGATTTGGCTCGAGCGATTAAATATTCTTCACTAGCCCGCATTGATGTGCTAACCGTGGATGGAGCGGGAGGAGGAACCGGGATGAGCCCCTGGAGGATGATGAACGAATGGGGAATTCCTACCGTGGAAATTGAAACTCTTGCTTACCGCTTTGCCGATCGTCTCTCCAAGAAAGGGGAATACCTTCCCCAGATTGTGATTGCCGGAGGATTTGTATTAGAAGATCAGATTTTTAAAGGGCTGTCCCTAGGAGCTCCTTACGTTAAGGCAGTGGGAATGGCTCGGGCGCCTCTGGCAGCAGCTATGGTAGGAAAGACTATCGGAAAACACATCCAGGAGGGTACTCTTCCCTCCAGTATTGAAAAATATGGGAAAACTTTAGAAGAAATTTTCATTACCTCTACTGAACTTAAGCACCAATATGGAAAAGATTTTGGCCGAATTCCTCCATCGGCCATTGGTGTTTATACCTATCTCCAGCGTATTGCTCAGGGGCTACGGCAACTAATGTGCGGGGCGAGGAAATTTAAGTTAACCTATCTTAATCGTCAGGATATTGTGGCTCTTACCCGAGAAGCGGCGGAGATCACCGGTATTAATTATGTGATGGATGCCGACCAGGAGGAAGTGGATAAGGTCTTAGGTTAACTCAATAATAGCTGGCAATTTCCGGCGAACCAGTATGCATAGGGAAATTTGTTTTTCTTATACCAGATAGCAGGCAACATAGTGGTTGGTTTCAATTTCCTTCAATTCCGGTTCTACTTCCTGGCAGGGAGGTAGAAGGAAAGGACAGCGGGGATGAAAACGGCATCCGGGAGGTGGATTAATAGGGCTGGGCACTTCTCCTTTGGGAAGAAACCTTTCGTGTCTTTCTTCCGGAGTGGCTACCGGGATAGCATCCAGTAATGCCCGGGTGTAAGGGTGTAAAGCATTACGGAAAAGCAATTCCACGGGAGCAATTTCTACTATCTTCCCGACATACATCACGGCAATGATATCGCAAATATAACGAGCTACCGCTAGATCGTGAGTGATAAAGAGATAGGTAAGATCGAAGCGGGTTTTAATATCCATCATTAGGCGCAAAATAGCTGAACGAACCGAAACATCTAACATGGAAAGTGGTTCATCGGCCACAATAAAATCCGGCCGGATTACCAGCACCCGAGCAATGGCTACCCGCTGGCGCTCTCCACCGGAGAGTTCGTGAGGGAACTTTTCATAATAAGTGTAGGCAGGGGTTAGGCCTACTTGAGAAAGCATTTCTAATATCATTTCTTCTTTTTCTTTTTTTATCATCCCATGAATTTCCAGAGCATCACCAATTGCTTCTTTGATTTTCATGCGTGGGTTCAGGGAAGCATAGGGGTCCTGAAAAATAATCTGCATACGCCGGCGTAGATGCCTCAAGTTGTTAAAATCTAACATCCCAACATCGACGCCATCAAAGATTATTTTTCCATTTGTGGGTTCGATAAGTCGTAAAATAGATCTTCCCACGGTAGTTTTACCGCAGCCGGATTCTCCCACTAGACCATAAACTTGTCCCCGGGAAATACGGAAATTAACATTATCTACCGCTCGAACATATTCTTTTTTCCGGCGATAAAGAGTGGCTAAAATACCTCCTTTTACCGGGAAATAGGTTTTTAATTTTTCTACCTGTAGAAGTGGTGACATTTTATCCTAATGGAAAAGTATACAATAAACCTGATGGTTATCACTTACCGAAACCATTGGTGGTTCCATTGTTGCACATACAGGACGCCTGCTTTCACACCGGGGATGAAATCGACACCCTGAGGGGGGATCGATAAGGTCCGGTGGGGAGCCGGGAATGGTGGCGGGATAGCGTTCTCGAATATGAATTCGTGGTATAGAATTAAGTAAGCCCCGGGTATAAGGATGTAGTGGATTTCGATATAACTCCTCCGCGGGAGCTAATTCCACCAGTCTACCGGCATACATTACCGCAATGGTATCCGCTAATTCTGCCACCACACTCAGATCGTGAGAAATAAGAATTAGCGAAAGGTGATATTTTTTTCTTAAGTCTTTGAGTAATTCCAGAATGTGCGCCTGAACTATTACATCCAGAGCAGTGGTGGGTTCATCAGCAATCACTAAATCAGGCTGCAAAGCGAGAGCAAGGGCGATCATTATGCGCTGTTTCATTCCACCACTAAACTGATGGGGATAATCCCGCAGGCGATATTCGGGAATTCCTAAGCTTGACAACAATTTCCGTGTCCGGGTCTCGGCCTCCTTTTTACTCATTTTCTTATGAGTAGTGAATAATTCTTCTACATGTTCTCCTACCTGCATAACCGGATTTAGCGTGGTCATAGGATCTTGAAAAATCATAGAAATCTTCTCTCCCCGTAGGGTACGAATTTCGGCCATATTTTTTGTCAATAAATCCTTCCCCTGGAAGAGAATATTACCTTCAACAATTTTCCCTGGTTCGGGCACCAGTCTTAAAATCGAAAAACCCAGAGTTGATTTCCCACAGCCTGATTCTCCTACTAGCCCTAAAGTTCGACCCTTTTCTAGTTGCAGAGTTATTCCATCTACCGCTTTTATTATTCCGGGTCGAGTAAAAAAATAGGTTTTTAGACTTTCTATCTTTAGAAGAATTTCCTTCATTTCAGCGTTTCCTTAGCCGGGGATTAAGGATGTCACTCAGTCCTTCCCCCAACAGGCTAAAACCTACTACCAGAAATATAATCATTATTCCTGGAAAAGTGATGGTCCACCATTTCCCGACTAGGAAATATCTTTTAGCGTTACTGATATCAAATCCCCAGTCGGGAGTGGGGGGTTCGATACCGAAGCCCAGAAAACTAAGTCCGGTCTCTGTTAAAATAGCATCGGCAATATTAAAGGGCATGATGGCGATAATGGAAGAAATGGTATTGGGGGCAATGTATTTCCAGAGAAGTTTCCAGTCCGGGGCCCCTAAAGCCCGAGCCGCCTCTACATAGGTTTCCTCCCTGATTTGCAAAGATCTGCTTCTCACTACCCGAAAATAAATGGGGATATACACTAGAGTTACCGCCAGACTCATATTGATAATCCCCGGTCCCAGCACTGCCGCCACGGTGATGGCTAAGATAAAAGAGGGGAAAGCATAGACGGAATCGGCCACCAGAGCCAGTACTCGGTCCAATTTACCACCTATAAATCCCGAGAGGAGACCGCTCGGCATACCAATAAGTAGGGCAATAATAGTGGAAGTTAAGGCTACCATCATGGCAGGACGGGCGCCATAAATGGTGCGAGAAAAAACGTCCCGACCGTGTTGATCGGTTCCCATATAATATCTTCTCCCTGGTGGCTGCAATCTCCCTCCCTCGGTGTAGTTCACCGGATGATAGGGGGCAATATAAGGAGCAAAGATGGTAATAATCAGGTAGACTATAAGGATAAAAGAACCAGCCATTACGTTATAGGAAGGAGAAATCTTTTTAGACCACCGAATTAATCTGATAATGGGAGTAAATTTTGCTATCATTTTCCAATTCTTTTAAAACCGGATACGCGGATCTAAAAAAGCATAAATAATGTCTACTAATAGACTGATAATAGCAATAAATAGCGCTATAAAAACTACTCCTCCCTGAATGGCTAAAAAGTCGCGAGCTTCTATACTCCATAGAAGATGCCGAGCCAATCCTGGCCAGGAAAAGGTAGTTTCCGTCAGGATTGCCCCCCCAAGAAGCATGGCGAAATTCATGCCCATAAGAGTGATAATCGGGAGGAGAGCATTTCGTAAAGCGTAACTGTAAGTAACTTTCTTTTCCGATAAACCTCGGGCTCGAGCGGATGTGACGTATTCTTGCTGTAACGTTTCCAACATATTGGCCCGAGTAAGACGACTGATAGTTCCGGAAAGAATTAATCCTAAAGTGATTGAAGGTAAAACCAGATGTTTAAGAGCATCAATTAGAGCTTCACCATTCAGGGTAAATATGCTATCCAGGATATAAAAGCCGGTAATTTTTTTAATCATCACTTTGGCTCCCAGCCGCCCGGTGATGGGAAAAATTCCCAGGACTCTGCCCAGAAGATATTGGAGCATTAATCCCAGCCAGAATATAGGGACCGAAAAAATGCCAATAGAGTAAAGTCGAAGGAGATGATCTTCCCAACGATTATGATTGGTGGCGGCGAAGGCTCCCGTGAAGATACCGATTATGATAGCTACCAGCATGGAGAAGATAGCCATTTCAAGGGTAGCCGGTAGTCGAATAAGAATATCTTTTACCACTGGCTGGTTGGTAGCATAAGACATTCCGAAATCACCACGAAAGATTTTTTTCAGATAGCGGAAATATTGAATTAGCAACGGAGCATCCAGTCCCAGTTCTTTCTTTTTTTGTTCCACCACTTCTCGAGGTGCCCGGGGGCCGAGCATAGCGGAAACCGGATCTCCGGGGATCACTCGCAGTATTATAAATACAAAGGATAAAAGAAGAAAGATCATGGGGAAGGTAAGGATGATGCGAGTTAAAATATAACGTCTCAAGGTAAGCAGAGTTATCACCTCATAAAATAACTCTTCCCCCGGGAAACGGGGGAAGAGTTATTGAATGCAAAGATTCTAAAAATTATTCTGTGAAAATAGTACTATACCGGAACCACATAGAAGGATCCAGAAGTACCCCTTTCACATTTTCTTTCACTATCGCTATGTGTTGAAGAACATTGAACCAAAGCGGTAAAACCTGTACTTCATCACTTATTGTTCTCTGAATTCTTTCATAAAGTTTTGCCCGAGTTTCCGTATCCACTACTTCTCTTGCAGTTATAAGCAGTGCATCCATGGCAGGACTGCTATAGAAAGTCCCCAGACTCTTTCCACCGGAAGTGGAGACAAAGGGGTCTACATAATTATCGGGATCAATGTAATCTGGATACCAACCCAAAAGGAAGAAACCCAGAATTCCCTTGGTGAAATAATCAATGTAAGTTGCCCACTCCGCATATTTGATATCCACTTTTATCATCTTAGTTTCTTCCAGTGAAGTGGCTTCCACTACCGCTACATCTGCTTCCATGGTTCCATAATGTTTGGGTGTGTACCAGAGGGTAATTTTTAAGGGATTCTTTTCGCTGTAGCCAGCTTGTTTTAAAAGATCCCGTGCTTTTTCCAGATCTCTTTCCGAGAAAGCATCAATGTGACTCCATAATCCGGGAGGTACCATGCTGTAAAGCGGTTTATTTACTCCTGCAAAAATTCGATCGCAGATAGCTTTACGATCCACGGCGTAAGAGATGGCCTGTCTTATCAGTTTATTATCAAAAGGCGGCTGGGTTACATTGAAAACATTATAGCGGATGGACATGGTCTGTTCTCCCTTAATAACTTTAAGCCCTGGTGTTTTCTCCAGTGCAGTAACGTCGTCTACTTCAAAGGTCCGAAAAGCAACATCCACCTCTCCCGTTTCAATAGCTAACCGCAAAGCAGTAGCATCAGCGTAAAATATTTCAACAATGTTGGTAATTTTGGGTTTAGGACCCCAGTAATTCTCATATAATTCATAAACCACTCTTTCTTCCGGAACATATTCCACTACTTTATAGGGACCCGTCCCTTCTGTCCATTGAGTGGTGAATTTATCCGCCGGCGCTGATGCCGGACTTACCGGGAAGGCACAAGTGAAAGCTAATCTTCCCAGGAAAGTAGCATCGGGTTTTTTCAATTTAACTTCCAGGGTATAGCGATCTACTACTGTCACTTTGGTGATAACGTCGCCAATAAGAAATGCTGGGTCACCCCCTAGTTTAATGGTTCTTTCCAGGGAGTATTTAGCCGCATTAGCATCGAATGGGGTACCATCAGTAAAAGTTACTCCCTCCCGTAAGAAAAAGGTGTAGGTAAGGCCATCTCGGGATATTTTCCAGCTTTTGGCTAACACCGGCTCCACTTCCGTACCCCCGGGTTTGGTCTCTACCAGACCGTCGTGGGTATTAAAAATTACGTTAGAAGACCAGTAATCATAAGAATCTCCCGGATCTAAGGTTCTGATGCGGTCAGTAGTGCCTACTACCAGAACTTCCCCTGCCGCGGTCAGACTGGTTAGCCAGCAGAAAAAGACAATAACACTCGTGATGATCAGAATTTTTTTCATAGATTTCCCTCCTTTATTATATTTTACTTATAAAGCTGGTGGTGTTTATCGTTTCACCTCCGATAATTAAGTTTTGGGTATAATATACTACAAATAATAGTTTAAAGTCAAATCTTTTTGGTAAAGGATTATAAAAAGGTGATAATATGCGGTCAGTGATTCAGCGAGTGAAGGTGGCGCGGGTAATAGTGGAAGGCCGGAGGGTAGGAGAAATTGGTCCGGGCTTGGTTGTGCTATTGGGGGTTGGCCGGGAGGACAATGAGAAAGATATTGCTTATCTAGTGGAAAAAATTATAAATCTGCGCATTTTTGATGATAAGGATGGGAGGATGAATCTTTCCTTGCCGGAAGTGGGGGGAGAAATTTTGGTGGTTTCTCAATTTACTCTTTACGGAGACTGTCGCAAGGGAAGGCGTCCCAGTTTTGATGAAGCCGCTTCTATCGGCCGCGCTCTGGAACTCTATAACAAATTCATTGAATCCCTCCGGGAAAAGGGATTAAAGGTAGAAACGGGAGAATTTCAGGCCCGGATGCTGGTGGAGATACATAACGATGGCCCGGTGACCTTTGTACTGGATAGTAAAAAACAATTTTAAGCAATAAATTGCTGACGAGTTTCTCCAAGAAGGAATTAGGCAACTTTAGTGTTTTAGTTTAAAGCGGTGTTTTATTTAAGGCAGATCCTTGATGTCTTCGCTATGTAAATATTACTTAATACCTTGGGCGAAGGCATCCAGTTTACGGAAGAAATCGTTAAAGATTTCTCCCGCAGTAACTTCAACGCAAAGTTCAATCCTTCTCGTGGTAGGTTCATGCCGGTATTCCAGCTCTGGCGTTAAGCGAGGTGCCGGCACGGAGACATAATAACCCCAATCGGGATTAATCAGAGTGCCAATAGCGGGAGAATCTCCGTAAACCCACCATCGACGTGGATAGGGTGAATTTATCCTCCATTGCTTGAATAGAGAGGTCAGGTAGTCACCGATAGCGCCCTTCCCCATGACAAATCGTTCCATTTCCGCCACACTCACCCGCATCATACGATAAGTTCCGCGCGGATATTGAATTAATGGCACCTTAGACTGGAATATCACGTCGGCGGAAATCCAATCGTTAGCGGCGTTAAATTCGGGTCCCCCGGTGGGCCACCAGCCGCCTCCGATCCAGAGAGTCACGGTGTTTTGTGCAATACCTGGTTTCATCAAGTATGCCGATGCTATATCAGTTAGGGGTCCGAGGAAAGCAATATAGAGAGAATTGATTTCATTTTGTGCAGAAGAGCGTTCGATAATAAATTCAGCACCTTCTGATTTCTGGGGAACGTCAGGATCTGTCATAGCCACCGGGGAGCCTTTAAGAACGGGCACACTACCTTTCCTACCAAGAAGATGGAGTAGATGTAAAATTTCCTCATAGCTTCGCTCCATACTATTGAAGTCTTTATTGGTGTCGTAATGGGCAGCAATAATTCCCTCAACTTTGAGTTCTGGTGACAACAGCGCGTGGACAATAGCCATTTGGTCGTCAATTTCGTTAGCAGCGTCAGTATTCAGGATGACGCGACGGGGCCGTTGTGGTGTGGGCTTGCCAGTTAATAGCATATTTTTATTATTCCTTAATGGCACCGGCGGTGATACCGGACACGAAGTATCTTTGAAGGAAGATATACACGATGAGAACCGGTAGTATGGAAAGCAGGGCACCAGCATTAATCACCGGGTAAGAGGATGCCCATTGACCGTGGAAATACATCATTCCTAAAGGAACAGTTTTCCATTTGTCCGAATGAATAAAAATAAGAGCTATCAGGAATTCATTCCAGGTAGCTAAAAAATCTATGATAAACATGGCTGCTATGGCCGGCTTTGACAGGGGCATCATTATTCGCCAGTAAATCATGAATTCGGAACAACCATCAGTTCGTGCAGCATCTACCAATTCGGTGGGAATAGTGCGAAAGAAACCACGACAAATTAGGAGTTGGAAAGGTAGACCAAAGGCGATGTATGGAAAGAAAAGCCCTCCCAATGTATCCAGGAGACCTATTTTTTTAAGTAGAATGCTCAAGGGTAATAAGGTAACGTGAATGGGGATCCCAATTCCGGCAAAAATGAATAAGAAGATATAGTCTCTCAAACGGAAGCGGTATTTGGCCAGTGGGTAGGCAGCCAATGAAGCCACGAAAATACCTGCCGGAACTTTGAGGAAGGTAATAATTAAACTATTTCGGTAGTAAACACTGAATTTTCCCATTTTCCAAGCTTTAGGAAAGTTATCCAAAACTATCCTTTTGGGAAGTGCAAAAACTCCTCTACTAATTATGTCCCCTTGAGTTTTGATGGCAGTGATGACCACGATCAGGAAGGGAATTAGCCAGAGGATTCCCCAGATACTTCTTCAAAACCTAATTCTTTATATGATCTTTGAAATATGTCATATTAAGGCTGAGGACCAAAATGCTTTAAAATTACCATATTTTCATATTGACTTGTATTAGTTATTTTAATCCCTTCTTTAGCTCTATTATAAGTCACAAAAAATTCATCTTGTGTTAATTCCCCATATCTTATAAGAGTAGGAGTAATAGCCTCCGAAGAACCAATATAACCTTTTCCTTGGATCAATATTAACCCATAAGGGGCTTCATCTTTTACTATGACACTCCTCCCTGGTAAAATAGTTAATTCCTTAGCACTAAATTTTTCTGTTCCATAGATAATCCATTTTTCGATATATCCTTTATCTATCATTTCCTCTTTGTCTTTTGTGACCCTTGGTGTGATAAGGTTCCTATTTCTAAGTTCTGGATCAGCATTTTTTTCCCAGTCTATCATACCCAAATAATAATCAGGATCTAAATGAAATTTTTCAGGAACTTCTCTTATCAATAATTCTTTTGGGACCGGTCTTTCTTCTACAATGGTTTGAAACATAGTAAAAACATCACAGGGTTCCCTAACTTCATAAGTTACCAAAGAACCAGGAGCATGTAACATACCTGCTGGAATAAACCAACCTGTACCTATCTGTAATTTATAAGCCTGTGAATAATATAAAATCCCGTTGTCTCCCTTTTCAAAATTTTTAAAGCATTCTTTAACATCTTCCTTATTTACTCTTGGAGATAAGCCTATAAACATATAAGGGAAATTATTCTCTTTTAAATTAAGCTGAGTTGGGAAGTAAAAGCCTTCACTGGTTTCAATTTTTCTTACTTTTTCAGCATGTTCTTTTAGTGGGTGAATGTGAAATGGAATTGGTCCTAAATTATCAAAAAATTTCGCCATTACCCTCCATCCACCATATTTAACCATAATTTGCTTTCCTAAAATTTCTTCGCCCAATAATTCAATTGCATCCTTTAACAGAACTTTTTTATTATTTTCTATTACAATATAACTTAAACCTTCATCAAAGGGAGTGTTAATACCATTATCGGCTTGAGTTGATGAGGCTAACCACCTTTCATTTATTCCTCCTCTTTCGGTACCTAAAATATAAAGATCATTAGGATGTAGTTTTAATCTTCTACCTGGAAGAAGAAATGTTCTTGGTACCCAAGTTGGAACTAATCTTAATATTCCTTCATTTTTTTCAATTTCTCTAATTAATAATTCTTTCTCCTTTATATTCATTTTTTATCCTCTTTTCTCAATGATATTCTAAAGAAAACATTAAAAAAGTATTTAAAATTGGGGAGTTAAATTCAATAAGATCATCTCTTACTTGAAAATCTAATAAATTTTCATCTGGTATCTTAATTAATCTTTTCGGTACTTTTCCATTTAATCTAATTCTTACTTTTATCTCTGAAATTGGGATTTCATATTGATGGTTAAAAAGGCAAATAATAAATCTTTTATTTTCTTCTTGATTAAATAGGGTCATTTCCACACATTTTGGAGTCACAATTTCAAAATAAAAAGGTTTCGTAGATAATTTTTTGAGTAGATTTATAAAAATCTTTCTATGTAAATCATATTCCATAGCTTCTAATGGACCTGTAATATAAAGTACTTTTCCTTCTCCATAATTTCTTAAAATTATTGATGGATATTCTGTAGATTTTCCGGGAGGATTTGAATGTATAGAAGCAAATTTTGAAGGATCTTTAGGATTTGTAAAAGGAAGTGTAATTTTTGCTATAACATCTTCTTCATTAAAACCCTCACAAACTATCTGTTCGGAAAATAGAATTATGGGATATTCGGTTGAAATATCAGGGAAAATGTTTGAATATTTTGAAACCGGTGAAATATATGTTACTTTTTCATTTGTTTTTCCTCTAAAAGATACACCAAGGAAATTTCGGAGAAAATATAGATTATCTTTTTGAGTTCCCGTCTTATCTAGAACTGATGGATTACAACTTACATATAAACTTCCACCAGATTTGACATAATTTCTTAAAGCCTCAACCTCTTCTTCATCCATTACTAAAACATTAGGTAATACAATTATCTGATACTTTGATAATTCATTTAGATTTTTTTTGGTGATAATTCCCCAAGGTATATGATTCTCCAAAAGGGATCGTGCTGAATTTAGGGCTGCTTCTAAATGGGGATATACTGACTCGTTTTTCATAAAACTTTCATCTAAAACATTCTTACTATTATCCTCTGGATTAAATTTTGATTCAAAACTGAAATATACGCCAACATCTTGGCATAAACTGCCACCAATATATTTTTCATAAATTCTGGTCTCATTAAATATTTCACCCATAACCTCAAAACTTTTCCTATTTTGTGTACCTATAGGATCTATGGGATCTATAAAGAGAAATCCCCCATAATTGGCTAAGGTTAAATATACTTGAGATTTTAATAATTCTTTGGACTTCAATGTCGTATGATCATTTAAAGCTCTAGAAGTTGTTGTTATAAATTCATGAGGATGATTAGGAGTCAAGTTGTAATATAACTTATTAATAAAAGATTCTTGGAACAAATCACCATAAAAATCACCACCTATATAGTCACATGCTTCTGCTATTTCTATAGTTACTGCTTTTCTCCAGTCATAAATACAAGTAGAATATTGATGTTGTACAGAAACATTGGGTTTAAGTCTTTTTACCGTCAAAGTAAGTAGATTTGCAAACTCTGTAATCCATTCTTCTCTTTTCTCTTGAAATTTTATCCATTGTGGGTTATCCCAATCAATTATTGTTGGTATAGAATCATAACCTGTCTCATTTTTAAATCTTTCTTGACAATTTTTGCAATAGCAAATAGCTTCACGGAGCCAATGAGTCATATCTAAAAAGATTCCCTCAAAATCATACCCTTCACAGAGTTCTTGCAATTGAGCAATTGAAAAATCTCTATATTCTGAATTGGGACAACAAAATTTATATCTATAATTTTCTGAGCCTTCTCTACCATTGGCCTTCATTATTCTCCATTCAGGATGAGTATTATATGCCCAATTATTGAAAATTACACTATAATAAATTGTTACATAAATACCTCTTTTATGACATTCTTCAATTATTTCACCTAAAATATCTCTATCCCTTATGCTATTATGCATATGTCCTACCTTTGTGGGCCACATACAATTTCCTGTATGGGATGAAGCAACAACTTGTGCAGATTGAGTTTTAGATAATTCTAATAATTCTACATAATATTTAGGGTCAATTTTTGACAAGAATCTTTTATCCCAATCATCAATATGCATATCAACCAAATTTCTTCTATAACAATTTTTATACCATAACATTTTTTATTAAAATCCCCTTAAGTAAATTATTTGAAAATTCCTGCGAGTCCTTTAACAAAATACTTTTGAAGATAAACATATATGGTTACAACAGGTAAAATTGATATAAGGACTCCCGCCATAACTGTAGGATATGCACTTGAAAATTGATCCTGAAAATAAGTTAAACCTATGGGAACAGTCTTCCATTTATCAGAATTTATAAAGATCAAAGCCATAATAAATTCATTCCAAGTACCTAAAAAATCTATAATAAATAAAGAAGCTATGGCTGGTTTTGAAAGAGGTAATATTACCTTCCGAAATACCTTTGATTCAGATGCTCCATCTATACGAGCTGCATCTATTAATTCCTTAGGTATAGAATGGAAAAACCCTCTGCAAACTAAGATTTGAAAAGGTAAACCAAAGGCTATATAGGGAAAAAATAAAGCTCCCAAGGAATTTAATAATAACATTTTTTTTAATAGAAGAGTCAATGGGAATAAGGTAATACTAACTGATATACCAATTCCACTAAGGAAAAAAAGAAAAATAGTATCCCTAAGACGAAAATTATATACTGATAAAGGATATGCGGCTAATGATGCTATTAAAATTCCAATAGGAACCTTGGTAAAGCATATCATCAAGCTATTTTTAAAATATATATTGAATTTACCTTGTTTCCAAGCTGTTATAAATGCATCAAAAGTAATTTGTTTTGGTATAGCAAAGACACCCCTACTTACAATATCATTCTGTGTTCTCAAAGCTGTTAAAACAAGAATTATAAAAGGTATAGTCCATAACAAAGCTAAAAGAGTAAGAAATATATAAACTAATGAATTATATTTTCTCATTGGTTAGGTCCCTTCTATCCTTTTTTTGGACATTATCCTAATGTAGGGTATAGATATGATAAATGTAAGAACTGTCATAATGCACGCAATCGTAGCACCATATCCTGCCCTGGAATATAAAAAAGTATTAAAATACATCCAAGTTCCTAAAACTTGTGTCATTCTTGCTGGCCCTCCCATTGTCATAACATACACCAAATCAAATACTTTAATTGAATTTGCAATAGTTGTGGATACAATTATTACAAATGTTTCTCTTAATAATGGTACTGTTATATACTTTATGGATTGTATTTCTGATGCACCATCAATTTTTGCTGCTTCATATAGTTCCTTAGGAATATTTTGTAAGCCAGCTAAAAATAATAACATTGGAAATCCTACGCTTGCCCATATTGCGGTAATTATAATGGAATATAATGCAATATTGGGTTCTGATAACCAAGCATGTCTTAGGTTTGAAAATCCAATAAGTTTCAAAAGTGTGTTAAGAGCTCCAAATATTGGATTATAAATCCACCTCCATATGGTGGCAACTGCAACTAAAGGTAATATGTTAGGTAAATAAAATATGGTACGATATAAAATTTTTCCCTTGAGAGGTCGATCTAAACAAATAGATAATATTAATCCAATACTAACAGGAATTAAAAGAGAAATTATTATCCAAGTTAAATTATTTTTTAATGCTAATATTGAAACAGGATCTTTTATAAACTTAATATAATTACCAAAACCTATATATGTTCTAATCTGTGATAAACCATCCCATTCATAAAAGTTTAGAATCAAAGAGTATATTACAGGATATATAAGGAAAATAATATATACTAATAAAGCAGGTATAAAAAACCAATACTTAGATAAAAAAGAGAGAATTGATTGTTTAATCTTTCTATGCATATCTTTTCCTCCTGGGTAATAGTTTAGTTTTTCCAAAATCTTATTTTAAGTATATCAACCCTCAAAGTTGTCAAGCATTTTTTGGAAAAAGTTAATAAATTTCTGATGTTACTCTGAATTCCATCTCATTTTTATGATAACAAAAAATTATGGATGAGACACTGACTCTTCAAGGGCGAGAGATAACAAAGGATAATATCGAATTAGTTCAGCGACTGATCGAAACCAATCCATCCCAGAATCGCACCCAGCTTTCCAAAGAGTTGTACCTTCTGTAGGATTGGCGTGCTGCCAATTGCCAAATTAGAAACATGATCTGCCGCACCCTTCTTTCGAAATTAGAGCTCCAGGACTATCTCACCTTGCCCAGGCGTCGCTCTCCCGGTCGGGGCTATCGCAAGGTTTCTATCCCCTTATGTTCTACATAATACTGCTTCTATTGTGCGCCGTATCTGTAAGCGCATACCAAGATATAATCAAGAATTATTCATCTTTCTAGAAAATCCTCTAGTTGAGCCAACCAATAATCGGGCTAAAGCGGCAGTTGAGGCCAAATGTCATCATGAGAAAGATAACCTTTGGCAATCGTTCAAGTTCAGATACTTCAAACCACGCAGTGATGATGAGCATAATCCAGACTGGCATCTTGAATGGAATTGAACCATTAAATATTTTACTGGCTTTATCAATAAAGCCTCTAACTTCACTTACGGAATTGCCAAAGATAAGGCCGCTATGAATTTAAAAAACCGCGGCTTAACCTCAGCACCGTAATAATCCTCTAATATCGATTATAAATTTTTTTGGAAAAACTTACTTCTTACCTTCTTTGTATCTTATATTCATCCCCCCTCCATTACATTGGAGGGGGGAGCTAATTGAAAAAACTATTTCTTCTTAGCCTTAAAGCTAGTAATAACTACTTGCATTCTTTTCGCAGCTTGTTCTGGAGTAATTTTACCAATTGCCACAGCATCTTGTACTTCATAATAACCATCTACAACTTCGGGAGGAAGAGCTTGGTCAGCAGGAGGATAAGTATCTTTTATTTCCTCTAAGATCTTTCTCCACTTTACTGTAAGTGGGAGTTTAGCTGGATCTGGTTCTACCCCCCTTGTAGCAGTACTTTGTAAGGCTGTTCCATAATACTTCTTTTGAGTTTCTGGTTGAATAACCCAATTTAAAAATTCAGCAGCTGCATCTTTATTTTTACAACTCGATGCCATCTGAAACTGTTCAGGGAAAGCTGAAATTCTAAGAGGTTCATGATCAGTTGGATGGACAAAGAAATCATATTTCTTAGGATCAAATCCATCAGCAATAATTGAAGCTTCCATCCAAGTTCCTTCAAATACCATTAGAGCTAAACCTTGATGCATAAGCATTTGAGCATCTGCTGCTTTCATTGTGGGATAACCAGGGGGTAGCCATCCATTTTTTGTCCATTCAGCTAATAAGCTATAGGCTTTTACAACTTCGGGTCTATCCCAACTTACTTTTAAAGCCTTCAAATCATCGTGTAATTTTGGACCACAACTTACTTCGAAAAAGTAATCTACCAAACGCATAAGATTAAAGCCCAAGATACCCCCAACAGCAACTGGAATTATTCCTTGACTCTTTACTTTTTTATTTAAACTTTCCAGTTCTGTAAAAGTAGTAGGCTCCTTTAATCCAAGGTTTTTCCATATATCAGATCTATACCAGAAGGACATCCCATAGCTTGAATGTGGAACTCCCCAAGTTTTTCCATTTTTCATTGTAGCTTTTATAAGCCATGGAATGAGAATTTTATACCAATTATATTTAGTATAGTAACGATCTAAATTTTCAACGGCGTTTGCATCAATAAATACTCCAGCCATTTCACCACCCCAGTTTTGGAAAAGGTCTGGTCCTGTTCCTGCAAAAACTGCTACTTGTAAAGCTTCAGAGTAAGCACCCGGCATAGGCTGATTTATAACTTTGATACCTGGATGGGTTTTATTAAAATCATCTAACATTGCATCTATATATGCAATTCGTTCTCCGCCCCATGGATGTGCAAATCTTATTTCTGCTACTTGTTGTGCATTTAAGGAGCTTATTGGTAAAAGACTAAGAAGAATTAAAATACTTAAGAAAATTTTAAATTTAATAGACATGGTACACTCTCCTTTTTTAAATATTTTTGGAAAGGAAATTTAAAATTTTTAGAAACTATATCTTTTTCCTCTTTCCCACCTCCTTATCCCAAAATTAAGATTTTCGGAAACTCTCAAACCTCTTCTAAACTTAACTTTTTAAATACCAATCTCCCACTTCACCCCCACTGTTTAAACCCCTTTATTAACCTTTCAAGCTACACTTTTTCTAAAACTGCCATTTAAAACTACCTTTTCAGGTTAACTTGGCTGAATTATCTCTCAGTAATTCAAACTATCATACTTTCTTCTCAAGCATCCCTCCCTTCAGGGCCTGTCAAGTTTTCTTTGTAAACCTCCTATTAACATAACCTATATATGTACCCTCCTCCTAAAGTCTCTTCAAAATTAAATAAAACCAATCTCGGGAAATATCCGAAAATCAGATTTCTCTATTATTTTAACATATGTTTAAAATTTTAACTTTTGTTGTCTTATTATATATTAAATTTTCAACGCTTGTCAATTTAAAATTTTTATTTCAGGATTACTGGTTAGTACCTTATAGAAGTAGGGGGTTAAGAATATCCCCCTACTTCTTAACTTTTATATTGCTTTTAATCTATTACTGGATATTTTGAGCTGCCCACTCATCAACCTGCTTTTGGAACTCTGCTATGATTTTATCAATCCCAGCTTCTTTAAGTTTCTGTTGGAATACAGCAAGTCCTCTATTAGGATCGTTCGGATTAACTAATCCTTTTTCGAGTGGCTCACCATATTCTTGGGCCACAGATGAAACGGCTGCTATTTGGGCCTTGACAGGCTTGGGGTCAGGAGTAAAGCCTAAGATGGTAGAATATACTGCATTTTTCATAGCTTTAGCTACTCTCTCTGCAGTCCCAATATCACCTTCTGCCATAAAGCACTGCAGATTTCTATCACCGAATTGCCAATAGGTATTAGGATTATATTTTGCAGTTCGTCCAGTTACTCCTTCTGGCAAACTAATAAGTTTCCTCGTTTTGTCTTTCCATACCCAATGCACGCCCTCTATACCGAAATTGAGAAGATTATGCAAAGCCACATTTGTATGCATCTGCTCAATAAATTTGAGGGCTTCATCAGGATGTTTTGATGCTCTACATACAGCGTTTCCGCTTCCTGCAATTGTACCTGTTGTGATAATAGGTGGTTTACCTTTAATCTTTGCCTGAAGGATAGTACGTCCTGCCCACTCGTTGTTTGCCATTGCTGTTGTATCCCATTCACCGACAAAGGGTATAGCAAATGCTGCAAATTTTCCATTTGCACGCATTGTCATCATTTCAGCTTCAGTTGGTGGAGTTTTCGCAAAATACCCTTTTAGATACCATTTACGTGCAAGCTCTACCGCAGCCTTATAATCATCAGTGAAAGGTGCTGCTATCACCCTACGCTTAGGATCATTCACTTTAACTACGACCAATGGCTGTCCTTGAGGTGCGTTAACTGAGCCAACAGAATCATATCCATAATAATTCGGGAACCACAATCTTCCCCAGTAATCCTGAGTGGAAAGAATGGGTATTATGTCCTTTTCGTTTTTAACTATAGCATCAAAGAACGGCTCCCAAGCTTCCCAGGAATTAGCATTTTCCCAGTCAAACTTATATTTATCAGTGAGGTCTTTTGGAACCCAAAAACCTGGATAGCTAACACCTGGATTGTTATTTGGCACCATATATATCTTGCCTTCTACACGCACGGCGTTCCAAATTTTTTCATCGTATTTCTTCCAAAGGGTAGGGGCTACTTTTGGAAGCAGATCATCTAATGCTAGTAGTCCTCCGGTTTGGAATGCGGTAATATAAGGGGCAAAATTAGAGGTAGAAACTATGTCCACATCCTCTCCAGAAGCCAGGATAAGAGGAATTTTTGTTGTAACCTCATGGAATGACAATGGATGTAGTTCAATTTTAGCCCCTATGTTTTTTACAAGAATTTCGTTGGCAGCATCCTCAACTTTTTCAAGATCTTCAGGAACAGCTATGTCGCAAACATAATAATACTTAAGAACAGGAATAGCTGCACTAGCTGCCATAATGCCCTGACTTAAAATAAGTAATAGACTCAGCCATAAAACCATAAATCTTTTCAATGTAAGCTCAGCTCTCATTTTAAACACCCCTTTCAATAAAAATTTTTACACAATTTATTAACCATTAACTTCTAATCCCCATGTATAGGTTCATCGCTCACCCCCGGTATATTAATTTCTCTTGCGGATAAATTTTTACCTCCTTCTACGCACCTTTATACTATCCTAACCACCTGCAATATCCCCCTACATCTTATTCACCCCCTTTTAGACCACCTAGTGTAATACCTCTTATAAAGAATCGCTGTATAAATGGGAATGCAGACAGTACCGGAACAATTGCTAAAACAGCCATAGCCATTCTCACTGATTGATAAGGCGTTATAGTACCTGTATACTGGGCACCTTCCTGTATAATGTTATGTTCAAAGATTATTCTATAGAGGAAATACGGAAGCGGATATAACCTTTGATCGTCTATAAAAAGTAATGCTTGGTATATATCATTCCAATATGAAAGTATACTGAATAAACCAATTGTTGCTATTGCTGGCTTTGACAAAGGTAATACTAACCTAAAAAATATCTGAAATTCCCCTGCTCCATCCAGTTCAGCTGCCTCAAAAATCGATTGTGGTAATCTTCGAAAGTAAGTCCTTAAGAGCAGCACAGAAAATTGATTAATTAAGAGCGGTAAAATAAGTATCCAGATTGTATTTTTTAAATGGAGATATCGAGTTACAAGTATATAATAGGGTACTACGCCACCACTAAAAAGCATTGTAAAGAAGACATAAAATCCTACTCCTTTAGCAAGTTTAAAATTTCTGTGTGCTATCGTATATGCAAGCATAGACATCAAAGTAACTCCAACAATTGTTCCAATAACAGTAACTGCTATAGAAATAAGATATGCTCGCCCGATAAGACCTGGTGTGGTGAAAAGATAAGTATATGCCTCTAATGAGAAAATCCTAGGCCATAATTGGTATCCATAATCTGAAATAGCTTTATCTTGCGTAAATGATGCAACAAAGATGACCCACAGAGGTATGATGGAGATAAGACATATAGGAATAAATATTGCTATAATTGTCATTTTAAAAGGCTTGTTATTAAGCTTACTAAGTTTTTTAGCCATATTATAATCTTCTTCCCGAATGATTAGAAAATAGCGTTTTCACTATCAATCTTTCTCACCACCCAGTTAGCTAACAAGATTAAAATAAAACCACATACTCCTTGGAATAATCCAGCTGCAGCAGCCATATTAAAGTCTCCCAGGACTGTGAGTGTTCGTACTACATATGTGTCTATGATATCAGTTGTTGAAAATATCTGGCCCGTATTCCTTACTACATTGTAGAAGAACTCGAAGTTACCATAAAAAATACGTCCTAGAGCGAGAAATACATTTATATAGATCAGAGGTTTGATAAATGGTAAGGTAACATACCACATCTCATGCCATTTTTTGCCACCATCTATACGTATTGCCTCATAATATTCTGGGTCGATAGCAACTATACCAGCTAGATATATTATGGTGAAAAAACCAAGTCCTTTCCATAAGCTTATAAAATTAAGAATTCCAGGCCAATATTTGGGTTCGCTATACCAACTTATTTTCCCAACCCCAAAATGAGAGAGAATACTATTTATGAGACCTCGGTCGGCATCTAAAATAGCATATGCAAAATATCCAACAATTACAAATGAGATAAGATGTGGGAAAAAAAGAACCGATTGATAAATTTTTGCTAGACGATATCTATAAATTTCATTTAGCAAAAGTGCTATAATAACCGCACAGGTTTGGACTGTAACCATAAAGAGGAAATTCAAGCCTACTGTATTTCGAATAAGTCTCCAAGCCACTCCAGATTCAAAGAAAAACCTAAAGTTTTCAAATCCTATCCACCTACTTCCAAATACCCCTCCAGAAAAATCATAGTCTTTAAATGCTAAAATTATACCTGTCATCGGTAAATAGCAAAATATTGCAATAATAAGCATACCCGGAAGTGCCATAAGATATAAAGAGAGGGCATGTCCTCTTCTTTTAATACCTCTTTTTTTATTGCTAAAATTAAACACAATCACCCTACATTTTTAACTTGCTTTTCATCTCCTCAAATCTTTCTATCAGAACATCATATAGATGGTCTTCGGGTAAGTTGACTATCTCGCCCCTCTCTCTATGATATGCTATCATACGTTTGACACCTTCTTGCCAAGTGATAATATACTCATATCCTAGATCTTTTTTAGCTAACGTATTATCAAATACATTACTAAATCTGAAATTCAGCATAACACCACTCCACTCGCATTGAGGCATAATATTTACCAATAAGTCTGCAGGTATACAGACCAACTTTAAACCAGGGGCCTTCAGCACTTCTGCAATGGTTTGATAATATGTTCGCCAACTTATGACCTCATCGCCTGTTACATTGTATGCCCTGCCATACGCTTTAGAGTTACCTATAGCCCCTACAAAAGCCACTGCCACGTCATCTCTATGGCTTGAAACCCATAGCGACGTTCCATCTCCTAACAAGATTATTGGTTTTCCATCTTCAATCCTTTTTAACAAATTACTACTCGAACCGAGAAAACTTATAGGATAAGAGGAATCGTTATAAGTTGCAGCTGGCCTTATAATTGTAAGCTGAAACTTTTTTTGCTCATAAGCTTCCTCTAGAATTTGTTCACATAATGCTTTATTGTATGCATAGGTAAATTTGGGGTCAGGCTTTCTTTCAGCCTCTTCTTTAACAGGATACCTCTTTGCAGGCTTAGTATACACATCGACAGTACTACAGAATATATACTCCCCAACTTCCCCCCCAAACGCCCTAATGGCACTTCTTATATCATCAGGATGATATGCAACCATATCTATAACACAATCAAAGCTACCAGCCTCTGACATTTGGGATTCAAAATTAGAATAATCAGTTCTATCCCCTCTTATAGTCTTTACACCTTCTATAGTTGTATTGCCTCTGTTATACAAGGTCACATCATAACCATTTTCTAGAAGCAATCTTGTTATGCCTGTACTGATATTTCCAGTACCGCCTATTATAAGCACTTTAATACTCACTCTTAACTCCTACTTTTAAAGTCTTTTCCCTAAAATCACTGTATCTGAATTAAAATCTTTTGTCCTGTTTCCTTTTCCCCAGATATTCTCTTAATTTCTTATAAAGATGATAAAGAGAGAGTAGATAGGTAGTATTACGAGCTCTTATATTAACATATGTTTAAAAATTTAACTTTTGTTGCCTTATTATATATTAAATTTTCACTGCTTGTCAATTTAAATTTTTATTTCAGGATTACTGGTTAGTACCTTATAAATGTAGTTTATTCTTCCAATTCTAACACGGCATCCTGCATCTGGCGTAATTTGTATATAAAGGTGGAGGTGTCAGGAGCGAAATTCTCTTCCGTCAAGGGTTCTCCTTTTGAAATATCCTTCAATACCATACCGCCCGGAGCAATCCCCATTGGTATCCCTTTCATCTGCCGGGCATCATGATGGGTATAGATCCGGTTAAATATATCCGCACTTCCTATTCCGCCAATAATCTCGCCCGACCTTAAATTCCGTTTGGCTATCGAAACTACTTCTGAGAACATCTTTTTGGCAGTTACCGTTGCCTCTTGGTATATGACCGCTTCGGCAATGGCAAAGGGAGTCTCTAAGCTACATAAATGGTAAGGACGGTAGAACATGAAATAGGGCCCCTCCCCCATGGAGAGATATTCCATATCGGCAATAACTCTTGGTTCGTCAGTAGTGACAATTACAAAGACTCCCGGAGCGATGTTACCAGTAGAATAATCAACACAGCCTCTTTTATGCAGAATCCCTCCGTCTTCTTTAGGGATAAAAGTTTTAACCAGGTCCTCCAAATCCACTTTAGGACCATGCATGCCCGGAACATCAGGTAGCAGTCCGGTAGCGTTGGAAACCACTGCCATCTCTACCATTGTTTTTGTACCATCGATAAAAGAGGCTAACATCTGAGAGTTCATATTTTTGCTTTCCGCTTCCGCCCGACACATTTCTGGGGTGACCTCGTAATTTATAGGGTTGTTCTTCCCTTTGCCGACACATATTACTTCAAAGCCCATAATCCGGGAGAAATCATAGAGCATTTTACATACTCCAGGTTCATCCCCGGAGGACACCGTGTAAACACAACCCGACTTTCGGGCCAGACGGTCAAGGATAACACCCACGGTTACATCGGTCTCCACGTTGAGCATGACAATATTTTTCTGACTTAATATGGCGGTCCAGGTCACCCTAGCTCCTACTTCTGGAATTCCGGTTGCCTCCACCACTACCTCCAGGGTTTCTAACTGGGGTAACAATAAAGCATCTTCGGTAATTAGATACTTACCCCTTCTTAAGGTATCCTCTGCTTGAGAGCGGCTATTAGTGATGGCTATCTGGCTCTCAGGAATACCTATTTCCTTTAGAACTGTTTTTGGACGTTCTATATTGATATCGGCAATGGCAAAAATTTTCAAGCCTTCCATTCTATGAGTAAGGTGGACCAATCCCGAGCCCATCTGTCCACAGCCAACTAATCCTGTACGAATGGGATTGCCTGCTGCTTCTCTCTCCTGTAAATGTCGGTAGAGCTCCATTCTGATTTCTCCTTATAACTTGGGGGAATATTTCTCCCGCAATCGGGCAAGGTCTTTGAAATCCTCTTTAATTATGCAGGCCTTGGCTCCTCCGGTACCATAATCAATTCCCATTAGATAATCAGCCATGAGGATACCTCTCACTATCTCTAAAATCTTTATAGGCAACTCAAAAATAAAGCTGAGAGGAAACGTTTATTGGAGTATTTTTTTCTAAGTCTCTCCCGTACTGTCTTTTTCCTCTATTTTTATAAGTTTATTAGCTGTCTCTTCGTCGGTAATAAGTATTTTTATATACTGACCACGTAATGCTCCCAAAATTGCTTCTACTTTATTTTTCCCCCCAGCTAATCCAATTACATTGTTCATTTTTTTTAAATTTTCGATAGGTAAAGCAACAATTCTTTCATGTAGGTCACAATTGAGTTTTTCACCCTGGATATTAAAAAACTGAACTAAAATATCTCCTACTGCTCCCTGTTGACACAATGCCTCCGCTTCCGCTAAGCTTATGTATTGCAACTTAACTAACATAGATTCTGTTCCTGCCAATCCTATGCCTACCAGAGAATAATCTGCTTGGACAGCCATTTCCAAAGCTTGCCTCACTGTTACATCAGATTTAAAGGATTGGCATAGCTCTTTAGTAGCGGTAATAGCCGGGGCATGAATATAGTAACATTCTCCTCGGAAAATATCCGCTAATTTGCCTCCTATCTCATAAGGATTCAGGAAAAAAGAGGGAGTCAGCCCACCATTTAAAGTTACTATTCTTATATTGCTAATACTTTTGGAATTAATGAATTTAACTACTTCGGTGACCGTTGAACCCCAACTAACGGCAAGTAAATTTCCACTTTTAAGGTGCCTTTCTAAATATAAAGCCGCCGCCTTGCCAAGAGATTCCTTAACGGTATCTTTCCTATAAACCGGAACCACCATGGCATCTTTTAAATTGAAAGTGGAAATTAATTTTTGTTCTATTGATAAACAATTATAAAGAGGTGATACAATGCTTATATGCACTATTCCTTTTTCTCTTGCCTTTTTTAAAAGTTGTAAAACTTTGATGCGGGATATACCAAACTTTTTGGCAATCTGGCTTTGGGTCATATTTTGTTTATAATACAACCAGGCTATTCGGCTAAGAAAATCTATTTCGGAAGGATCTTCATACATTTGAAATCTGCTCCGCTTTTTAACATATGTTTAAAATTTTAACATTTGTAAAAAATATTTTATTATAACATTTCCCAGTTGTCAAGAGAGAATTTCTTTCAGGCGGGCAATGGAAAAGGGTGGAAGAAGGACTTCCAGGATTTTATTTTCCACGATAGTATATTTGAGTTTGCTAAACTCATAATCGGGATGAGAGACTATCTCATCCCAGTCCGCTTCGGAAAATAAATATGCCTCAATCTTACGGCGAGCACGAAGATGTGGACTCTCCAAGCCGTCAATCCGTACCTTTTGAGAGATAGAACTGAGATTTGCTATATACAAAATGCTAGCTTTGTTCGCCGTTAGGGCCAGGGCATCGACCAATAAGGGCAGATTGACAGAAAGGGAACATATTTTCCATCCCTGTTTGTTAGATAACTCCTTGAACACCTGGAAAAGAGGATAAAAACGTGAATTAGGATTCCCATCAAAAGCTGGCTGCTGGTAAGTGGCTTTAAGGTATATCAGGCCGCGAGGTCCGGTCAGTTCGTAATAAGTAGCAGCCATTACTCCCCCTTCACTCAGATATTTAAGACTAATAAGCGTCCAAACGGCACCAAAAAGTCCCCATTGCCGGGGTTCGGTATGGGAAGGTATCTCGTCTGAAAGAGAAGGGATTTCAGGAACCGTGGCATGGGGATTGAAGCGCATTTTCAAGGTGACCGGACTTACAATGAGCGGTAGACCACCAGCAAACCGGGCAGCGGAGATGGCGGTGGCTTTCTGGGCGGCAAGATTTTCTACCAGCGAGGTATTATCGAAAGCATGTACCTGGGGAGTAATCGACCAAAAGATAAAGTCAAGCTTATCCACCGGTGGCCGGTTACGGTTTAGCTCGGTAAACCAGGCATCGGTTCCACCGCCAATAAAAGATTTGATTCCCGCAACTCTCATTTGTTTACGGAGGGCATCTAAAATATTGGCAGTGGTATTCCAGGGAAGGCGATTTTTAGTAATCATAATGCGTTCAGGAATGGTTTTGAGCCCGGCCAGCATTTCTCCTAAATTGGATGGCATCCGCTCTCCAGAAGTTTTTAGTAGAAGCCAGAGTGGAACCTTAAATTGCCACGTGATATCGCTGCCTTTAATTAGTTTAGACTCCCAGTCGGGTTGGTCCAGGTTTAGATCCAACCGCAAATGGGATGGGGAGAGCTTCTTCACAATAGATTTCGGTATTTCGAACTGGGTATTAATGAGATCATTGATGCAGAAACCAAAATGACAAAGGGTATGATCGGTTACTTTTCCTATTTTAATGGTAGGGAAACTTTCATCAACCCTTCGGGTAGAAGAGCATTTTGGTAATTTAGGCGGGGTAGAGGGTTTTCCTTCTAATGTGAGCCTGATGGCCTGGCAGATTTTTTGTCCTTTTTGCACCATTACCGGGATGGGATTACGTAATGGGGTGGAATAAATCTTAAAAGAAGCATCCGTCCAGTTGCGCTGGTCCTCCATTTCGAATACATCTCCTTCAAAGTCAAGGCGTATCCAAAGATCGGGCTTTATCTGATAGCTGAAACTTTTAAAATCCATGAAAGGCTGGTGGGGCGATATCCATTTTGGAAAAGCGGCAGTATAAGTTCCACCTCCCACCGATTCTACTTTTTCATAACGACAGGAAATACCGGCACACTTCATGGGATAAAGAACACAGAAGCCAATTCTATTCTTATAGAATTCCTTCCTGGCTTCCCCTTCCATTGTAAATATTAGCCTTCCATCGGGTTCACCCTTTATATATCCCTTCCAATAAAAGTCAATATCTCCATTATAATTTCGAACATCATAGGAAATCTGGAAATGGTCATCGCCAGTGTTGACTTTAACATTGGAAAGAAAATTGGGAATGGTATCCCAGTTGCAATTGCGTATGGCGACGTAAATTCTTCTTATAACTTCTTTTTCTTCCAGTTGGATATAACGAAGATCACCTTCTTCATAAATCAAATTCAGAGGTCCAGCTTTCAAAAACAGTCTTTCCTGTTCTTCCCATGCTATTCCATAAAAATGAATTAGTGAATTTTTTCTAGCGATCATTTTGAACTTTCCTCGGGATGAAGCATCTTAAGTACTGTTTCTTTCACTACCTCTGGTTTAAAAACATCTTTCCAATTCGGCTTATAAATTCGGTCATAACCACATTTTATAGCTATTTTAGCGGCATCAGAAAATGGGGCGGAAATTCTTCCCATGACGATAGCTAATTCAATCTGGATATGGCCCAGCATGAATGCTCGTGCTGCTTCGGGAGGTACACCATGTTTTATCGCTTCATCCACCGCCTCTTTCAGGAGGTGAGCAGCGGAGGCCCCGACCACTTCAGCCGCCGCCGGCTCAAGAATAATCATCTGCTCCACAGTAATCCGATGACAATTGACCACCGGAGCAAACATTTCTTCGCAAATTTGTTTTGCTTTTTGAAAATTCTCTTCCTTTCCCTGCAGTAAAGCGATAACAATATCCTGTTTGGCAGCAATACCGCCAAAGAAATCATTGCGTGCTTCCGGTGTATCCTGCTCTCTAAAAAGAGGGGGATGGCACGGATGAGTGACCACAAATGTGCAATCATCTCGTAAAGCAATTTCTCCCGCATAGACCGCGGCCGGATCCAATAGAATTATAGTGGCGTCCTTTTTCATCATGGGAACTACATTTTTAGAAATTCCACCTAATTTAGCATCGGGAACCGCCATAATAATTACATCGCTTAGCGGGACTGCTTCTTCAGTTTCGGTATTTGATAGCCCCTTTTCGCAGATTCTGGCCAGTCCCGCTTCTCCTTTTTCACACAAAATAAGATTATAATATCTTTTTAATAGATTGTCGGTAATCCGGCTACCCATTTTCCCGCCGGCACCGATGATAGCTATAGTTAGTTTCTCCCGGGATCTATTCATCTTATTTTCCTCCTTAAAAAATGAATACTTTTACTCGCCCATTCATTTTCCTTCAAAATCGTTTTTTCGATGGTTTCGGAAAAGGGGGTCCAGAGTTCCAAAATGGCATTGGGATTTTTCCCTTCTTTCTTCACGACCTCCAGAAGCCATTCAATATCTAATCTTCCATCGCCCGCTGGACAACCGAGAATGGTAAATCCCATCCGATGATCAACTCGCACTATGTCAAAATCCTTAATATGTAGATTAAGAATGTAAGGTGCCAGTTCTTTTACTACCTGTTCCGGACCTTCCAGAGCCCCGAAGGAATTGACCGTATCCAGACAAATACCAACATAAGGACTATTTACTTTCTTTATCAAGTTTGCCAGTTCCCTTGATTTATAACGATCATGGTTTTCCACCGCTATATAAATTCCTGCCTCCATAAATTTTGGGAGAACTTCTCTTATCCAGCTAATAGCCTGTTCTATATCTGGCGCATAATCAGGAGTGTGAATCATTGTCCGCAGAATATTCGCCCGCAATAATTTTGTAATATCAAGATAACGCAGTAAATGGTCTGGTTTTACTCCCCGAGTTCCCACTTCAATACTAATTCCCATATTCTGGGCAGTTACCCTTAGTTCATCAAGTTCTTTCTTACTGATTTTATGGAGGGGAAGATTATCGCAGAACTGAACTACATTAACTGCTAATGCTTGGGCCTTCTTCAGTAGACCTATGGCAGTTAATGGTTTTTCTGGTGGTGGATATCCTGTAACTCCTATAGCCCAGCTAAATGTGTAGGAACCTATTCCTAATTGCATTTTATTTTCCTCTTCTCGCGCCTAAATTATTCTTCATTAGAATTTTCCCGTCAGTTTAAAATGGAAGAAAAAACACTGCTACCTCCGGGGGAATCGGAAAGATTTACCTTCTTTTAGTCGTCGAAGAAGTTGAAAAAAAGAATAGATTCTTGTTTATTAGCAGTAAAGTTTACCTACTGGTGCCAATAAGTTTCAATTCCCAGGTAATTATTAATCGCTTCGTGGAATATGCTGGCGACGCGCGAGTGATTTATAGCTACATGGTGCTCAAAGCCATTTTTGCAGATAAACTTTAACAGTTGTTGCATCCAGGGGATACGAACTACGCCTTTGCCCCCGAAGGTGTTAAGTTCATCGCCGGTAACCTCACCTTCGCCTACATAGGCCTTCAAACTACCAATAATATCGTCAGTGGTGAATCTAGCGTAGGTAAAAGGGCCTGCCTTAATTTTACCAGCACAGTTCCCATAAGCATTTTGTTGACCAACTGTGCCGGAGATAATATCACCATAACTCATCTTCATATCTTCAAAGATGGACTTGGCAAAATTACCGCAGTGGAAGATAACCGCTCGGTCAGGATCGTCTCCGTAGTTATTATTCCAGTCTACGAGGGCAGAAGGAGACATTGAGGCAAGCTGCAGGGTATACATGGCCAGGGCTCCCGTAATATCTACTTCACAGGCGCTGGGTAGTAGCTTCTCGCTCATCATACTCATCACTGTGCAGGGCATAATGCCAAGATTCATCTCCAGAGAAGTCCAGCATTGGATAGCAGAAGCGACTATATTGTTATCTTTTATCCATCTCTCAACCACTATGGCGAAACGGGCAATAGTACTTATTTTCTCCGGAGGTACTCCCTTGGTATCGCAGTAGGATTTAATCTCAGCAATTTTAGCTTTCAAGGCCCCATCTTCATTGGAAATTTTATTCATCCGGGCAAAAATATCAGAAAGATCAATGGTTTCCACAGAAATGCCATAGGATTCCAGAATTTTTTCGGAAAAACGAACAGTGTTAAAAGCATTAGGCCTTGCCCCAATAGCACCCAGTTTTATATTTTTCAATCCCTTTACTACCCGGCATACTCCCGCAAACCATTTAAGGTCTTCTTTGAAACTGGTATCCCAAGGACTAACCGTGTGCGACCGGGTAAGGGAGAAGGGAATACCATACTGGGTTAGATTGTTGCAAACGGAAATCTTTCCGCAGAAACTATCTCGACGATGAGGAAGATCTAACGCATCAATATCATCAGGAAAGGCATGAACCAATACTGGCACTTCTACCCCACTTAAGCGAATAGTATTAGCAACCGCTTTTTCATCGCCAAAATTGGGCAGAGTAACAATTATTCCATCAATTTTATCGTGATTTTTTTGAAATAGAGCCGCGCATTTTTTAGCATCTTGCCAGGTTTCTACCACTCCAAAACGGGTCTCCTCCGGGGAAGGACCAATTACGGAAAAGCCTTCTGCCTGCAAAATTTTTATCATCTCTTCCCGACCGGCCCTAGCCAACTCATCAGGGAAAAAATCGCGATTGCCTGCAATTAACCCAAAGGTAAGAGTCATCTTTGTTACCTCCTTTTAACAGCACCTTGGTACTGTTTTTACCGTATTATATATTAAATTTTATCCATAAATCAACCTTCCCGGCATAGCATTGAAAAGGACCAGAGGGTGTGATAAAATAAATTAAAATGGGAATTTTAGTAACTAATGATGATGGAATTCATTCCGAAGGTTTACATGTTTTGGCAAATTCGCTATCTGATCTGGGAAAAGTGATAATTGTGGCCCCGGATCGGGAGCGCAGTGCAGTAAGCCATTCTCTTACCATTTATCATCCCCTGAGGATTAGCCAGTTGAAAGAAAATATTTTTGTGGTTAACGGAACTCCTGCTGATTGTGTAATGCTCGCAGTCCACCAGATTCTTTCTGAAAAACCGAAGGTAGTAGTAGCGGGAATAAATAAAGGGCCAAATATGGGAGAAGATATTCGCTATTCTGGCACGGTAAGTGCTGCCTGGGAAGGAACTTTTTTCGGTATACCCTCCTTTGCTATTTCTCTGTCTGGTTTTGAAAATTTGCATTTTAATGTTGCCGGTAAATTTGCTCGCATGCTGGCAGAAGTTTTACTGGAGCAAAAACTTCCCCCCGGTACTGTGCTTAATGTTAATGTCCCTAACCTGGAGGAAAAAGAAATTAAGGGGGTTAGGATAACCCGTCAGGGGAAATTTATTGAAAGATATATTTCCTACGAAAAGGTTAATCCCGAGGGTGAACTTTGTTATCAGATTGGGAACCAGAAGTTAAAGGGAGAAAGAGAAGATGGAACCGATTTTGCCGCCATAGATGAAGGAATGATTTCCATCACTCCACTTAAAATAGATCTTACTCATTACAGCGTTATAGAAGAGCTAAAAAGGTGGGAATTAGTGCAATGGAAAATTTTTGGATAAATAAAACTCGTTCTCCGGGTGTAGCCATGAATTTTGATCAGGCCAGGGAAATGATGGTGCAGACCCAACTCATTTCTCGAGGAATTCGGGATGAAAAAGTTCTTTCCGCTATGAGGAAGGTCCCTCGGCATCGATTTGTACCCGAACATTTATTGGAAGAAGTTTATAATGATTATCCTTTGCCCATTGGTGAAGGGCAGACTATTTCTCAGCCCTATATGGTAGCCCTGATGACCGAATGCCTGAACTTTAAAGATCATGGGAAAGTATTGGAAATTGGGACCGGTTCCGGCTATCAGACGGCGATTCTGGCAGAACTGGCGGAGAAAGTATATTCTATTGAACGCATCGAAATTTTGGCCCTGCGTGCCCGAAAAATTTTGGAGGAATTGGGCTATAAAAATATTTTTATTCGCGTAGGAGATGGTACAGCGGGCTGGCCGGAGGAAGCGCCGTTTGATAAAATTCTGGTAACTGCGGGAGCTCCTAAAATTCCGCCTCCCCTGGTGGAGCAATTGAAAGAAGGTGGCAGACTGGTAATTCCCGTGGGGGGTTCTTTTTCTCAGACCCTAACCATTGTTGATAAAAAAGATGATAAAGTAGAGACCCGGGAGGTTTGCGGCTGCGTCTTTGTCCCTCTGGTAGGAGCCCATGGCTGGGAAGAATAGACTATGGAGGATTTATTGAACTGGATTTACCAACTTCCCCGCCAGTGGATTCCTCTGGTGCTTGGGATGTTACCCATTCTGGAAGTAAGAGGAGCTATTCCTGCAGGATTGGCTCTTAAAATTCCTGCCGGAGAGGTTTTTTTCCTCAGTGTATTGGGAAATCTAGTTCCTGTTGTCCCTTTGCTCCTTTTTTTGGATTTTATCTCCCACTATATTAGTGAACGGTTTTCCTGGGGTAAAAAATTTTTTAGCTGGCTTTTTGAACACACCCGTCAAAGAAGTAAGGCAGTGCAGAGATACGAAATGCTAGGCTTGATGATTTTTGTGGGTATACCTTTACCGTTAACAGGAGCGTGGACGGGATGTGTGGCTGCTTCTCTTTGCGGTATGCGTTTTTGGCGGGCTTTTTTAGCCATTATCCTGGGAGTTCTTATTGCTGCCGCGGTGGTCACTTTATTATGTCTGGGAATTATTAGTCTTGGTAGATGGGCACACTGGTTAGTCCGGTGAAAAAATTTATTCTCTTGTCAAGAAATCGGTAAAAAGTTATGATAATGATAAAACCTGGTCGGGGCGTAGCGCAGCCTGTGTAGCGCGCCTGCTTCGGGAGCAGGAGGTCGGAGGTTCAAATCCTCTCGCCCCGACCAAACGGAATTTTGCGAATTTCTGGAGGAAAATTGAAACTCGCTCATCCTTGCTTCCGCTCGGCTTCCCTTTTCATAAGTCTTTTTATAATTTTCACCTAGAGTCGTGCATAAACGACGTACTTCGCAAGATATGCCAATTTGGGAACATAAACGAAATAATTCGGTTATTTTAAGTTATACGCAATGCCGTGCCCTAAATAAATTTGGAGGTGAAAATGGCATATAAAGTTTTCATAAGTCATAGCGCCCGGGACCAAGGATTAGTTATATCACTAGCAAATTTACTTTCGAAATTTGGAATAGAAGTATCTGTTGCAGAGTGGTATCTCGCCTCCGGCGAACGTCTTGACAAGAAAGTGTTTGAACAAATCGAAAGATCTGATTGTGTAGTTGCCTTGTTAACGCGAAATGGGATAAGATCGAACTGGGTACAACAAGAAATAGGATATTCATTACAACGCAATAAATCGGTTATTCCTATTGTAGAAAAGGGAATAGACCCAAAAGACTTAGCCGCATTACAGGGAAGAGAGTATATTGAATACGACCCCTATCAATATCAGCAGGCTTTGATCAAATTATCTACTTATGTTAGATCGTTAAAGCTGAAAAAAGAAGAGCGAGAGAAGGCTTTACTTGTTTTGGGAGGCCTCCTTGCTTTTCTGTTATTACTCTCTGGAGGGGAAAAATGAAGACAGTTTCGTATTTTCCATCTAATGATGAACTAGTGTTAAAATTCCGTCCCTTAAAGAAAAAACCAACGAAAGAATTAGGAAGGTTTAAATTATGGTGGGATGATGAAGGTTATATTTATGGCATCGATATTATGCCATTCATGGAAGAGTTGGAAGAATTCAAGAAAAATCTAAATACGATACGGTTGGGTGGTATTTGGAAAGGTATAAAGATTACAGAGGAAGATATTAAAGAAATACGAAGGGATTTGCTCAAGAAACTTGAGGAGAAATGGTAATGCCATTTGTTACCGACACTCACTCTTTAGTTTGGCATATAACGGATGATCCTAAACTTTCCATCGAGGCGAAAGAGATTTTTCAAAAGGTGGATAATTTTCAGGATTATATTTTCATTCCTTGTATTGTCTTTTTTGAATTACTCTATCTCATCGAAAAGAAAAGGATTGTTGCTGATTTTGATAGTTTTCTTGCAATAGTATCTTCAGCGAAGAATTATAGGATAGAGCCACTATGTCTGCCAATAATTGAAAAAAGTAAAATAATCCCCAAAGAAAGGGTGTCCGATCCTTGGGATAGATTAATTGCTGCTACCTCAATGCATTTGAATTTTCCTTTAATAACTCGGGATGAGACCCTGAGAGAGATAGGGATAGGGTTAGAGGTTATATGGTGATAGGCACGGCACAGCGTATAACACGGTGTAAAAGACGAAGGGCATAAATGCCCTTCGTCCAAATTCGGCTTCTCCGAACTTCTTTTACACCGAAAGCGTGAGGCGAAATTTCGGTATAAATGTTCAAGAAAAAATTAAAAGGAGGTCAGAATGAATATCTACGTAGGCAATTTGTCGCGCGAGGTCACCGAAGAGGATTTGCGACAGACTTTTGAAGCCTTCGGGCAGGTCGCATCCGTCACTATTATTAAGGACAAATTTAGTGGCGAATCAAGAGGATTCGGATTCGTGGAAATGTCCGCCAAAGCTGAAGCCCAGGCCGCCATTGCCGGCCTGAACGGCAAGGAGTTGAAGGGACGAACGCTTAACGTCAATGAAGCTCGTCCTCGCTCTGAAGGCCGTCGAGGTGGTGGAAGGCCAGGCGGAGGCTATCGAGGCGGTCGGCGGCGTTCTTGGTAAGTGGCAGTCGGACAGAAGCATTCACTTCTTTGATTAAGGGCAGAGGCGGACGAGTTCTCGCAAAAAATAGTTCCTTTTTTAAAAATTTGTGAGGCGCACCCTTAATAAAAAAGAAATTTTTTGAGAGGGCCCGTCCGCACGCTCGAAGCGAAAGCCGAGGGCAAGCCAAATCGCAAGACTAAATCTCTGTTAATGATTTTTAAAAATAGGTTCGCACGTTGTTTAATAGCTGCGACCTGATGTTGTGGCTCAGAATTTAGAGGAGGTTAAGAGTTTGCGCGTACGTGAAATGCTGGAGGAAAGAGAAAGGAAGACTCTTTCTCCTTTTGCTACTTTAAGTTCTCAGAGCCAGGGGAGAAAAATTTCGGAATCGGAATGCGATACCCGCACTTCTTTCCAGCGAGATCGAGACCGAATTATTCACTCCAAATCTTTTCGCCGTCTGGCGTATAAAACTCAAGTATTTCTTGCTCCCGCCGGTGACCACTATCGCACCCGTCTAACCCATACTCTGGAGGTAGCCCAGATTGCTCGTACTATTTCTAAAGCCCTGCGGCTGAACGAAGATTTAACTGAAGCTATCGCTCTGGGCCATGATTTGGGCCATACTCCCTTTGGCCATGCCGGAGAAGATGTCTTAAACGAAGTTTATCCCCACGGTTTCCGGCATAATGAACAAGGCCTGCGGGTGGTAGAGGTGCTGGAAAACGAGGGAAAAGGACTTAATCTTACTCTGGAAGTAAGGGATGGGATTCTCAATCATTCAAAATTTCCAGAAGGAATTTATACCTATCCCGGGGGAGAGAAACCTCTCACTCTGGAGGGGGAGGTGGTAAGAATTTCCGATATTATTGCTTATATCAATCATGATATTGACGATGCTCTCCGGGCGGAATTGATAACTTTAAACGATCTTCCCCCTTCCGGTAAAGAAGTTCTCGGAAAAACGCATTCTCAGCGGATAAATTCTATGGTCACCAGTATTATTCAATGTAGCTGGGACAAGCCGGAGATTAGAATGGGCGAACCGGTGCTTTCCGCCACCGAAGAACTGCGTCGCTATCTTTATGAAAATGTTTATCCCCGAGAAGAAATCAAGCGTGAAATTATAAGGGCAAAAAGAATTCTTCGGGATCTTTACTTTTATTTGCGGGATAATCCAAAGTTTTTGTTTTCGAAAAAGTCTCCGGAAGAAATTTCGGGAGATATCATCTGTTTAGTTAAAGATTTTCTAGCAGGCATGACCGATCGATACGCTCTCAACCTTTACCAGAAATTATTCCTTCCTCGTCCCTGGCCAGCAGAATGATTCTTAACTTTTCCTAACTTTAAAAAGTTCCTCCCTCGTTAAAAATTGATACTAAAGATTCCTTCCTGTTACTAATCGATACATTTTCCCACCAGTATTACCTACTTGCTTTCTTTACGGCTTTACTATTTCAGACTTTAAGCCGGTAAAATTTGGCAATAAAATTGCTACTATTCTTAGATAAAAGCGTAAGGAAATTTAAAATTATGTATCCATCTTCCAGAAGACTGCTTAATTTTGGGTTCACTATCCTCTTTTTAGCAATTTCTCCCCTCACTGTCCACGCTCTGCCGGGAGATGGAACGGGAAAGGCTGCCATTTCTCCCTCCCGAGTTTCTACTGGGATTCCCACCAGTTGGTCGATCGAATTCCAGGGTCATCCGGATTACTCTTATTACCAGGTGGATATCTGGATTCCTGATGGCGGTTCTACCGCCGGTGATTATTTACCCGGTTCTCGCTTTACCGATCCCCAGCTGGTAAATTCGCAAGAACCGGGATACACCACAGTGATCCCGGGAGAAGGGGTGGAAATAAGAAATATAACCCACACTGACCTCACCGATGACTCAAAAATAACCATTATTTTCTCCCGCTTTCTCCCCGGCTCCGGTTTTAGACTAATTTACGGTGATACTAGTTTTTCTTCTCAGGCAGCGGCGATAGCTTTTGAGCGAGGGATTTACTCTTTTAAAATTAAAACCAAAGTGGAAGGCGGGACACTTACTTTTATTGAATCATCTCCCACCGTGGAAATTTTTACTCCGGGAGATACTCCCCCGGAGATTTTTCATCAACCTCCCGCTACTACCTATCCGGTAAATAATCCTATTACTATCGACGCAGAGATTAGAGACGATTATAAAGTAGTATCGGCCAATATATTTTTCCGGAAGACAGGAAGTGAAATTTTCAGTTCCACCGTGCTTTCGGCACAGAATAGTATTTATCGGGGAATTATCCCCGCTTCGGCTACTAGTATTGAAGGAGTGGATTACTACCTATGGGCCAGTGATGGATTTCAAAATTCTACCCATCCTCCGGGAGCACCTTCTTCCTATCATCGGCTATCAATAGCATGCTACGATGGAAGTGGACAAACCCAAATAACCCCTATATCCGGAGAAGTGAATTGTCCGGGAACCTGGATAATTACTTTCCATTCCCAAGAGGACCTATCGGGAGGAGAACTAGCGGTTTATTTTCCCGATGGCGGTAAAAAAGCCCCTGGTAAGAATTGGTCTCCTCCCCAATTGAGTGATGCTTACCAACCTGGTTATACCACTCTGAAGATTTCCGAAGGAGTGGAAGCGGGTCCCATAAACCGCGAAGTACTGAGCGATCAGACCCGGCTGAGTATCCCTCTCTACCAGATGCGGTCCGGTTCTTTTCTCAAAATAATTTACGGTGATGATAATTTCTCTCCTCAAGGGAAGGTAGTTCCCCGCCAGGCAGGTTCATATTCTTTTTCGGTTTATACTCGGGGCCCTAATGGTTCTTTAAAGCCGGTCGAAAGTGTTCCTCAGGTAGAAATTACTTATGGTAGTCGTCCCGAAAATTTTTCCGTGATCATCAATGAAATTATGTGGGGGAGCCAAAATGGCGGGGAATGGTTAGAACTCTATAATCGAGGAGCAGTGACGGTGGAAGTAGGTGGGTGGTGGTTGAAAGACCAAAGTGGAATTTGTGGGAAAATACCCTCTCCCAGAAGTATACCATCTCACGGTTATCTAGTCCTGGCGGCGGAGGAAAATTTCCTTAGTAGATTTCCCGGGATAGAAATTATATTCTTGGAAACCTGGCCTACCCTTAATGATGAAGGGGATACCATTTTTCTTCTGGATAATGCATCCTCTCCGGCATTGATTGAGCAGGTTAATTACACCGCTAAATGGGGAGGGAGTAAACTAAATTCTCTGGAAAGAATAGATCCGGATCGTTCTTCTTTGGATCCTGTTAACTGGACTACTTCGGTCAGTGACCGGGGAGGAACTCCCGGTAAGGTAAACAGTGTCTTTGGTATTAAAAGGGAATTACAAATCTGCGATCTGGACGTTCGTCCCAATCCTTTTTCTCCCGATAAAAGTGGGCCCACAAAAATTTATTATCAAGCTCCTATTCCCTCCCGCGTTAGCCTACATATTTACGATCTCCGGGGGAGAGCAGTTCGTTATTTATTGGATAAGGTGGAAAGGGGAGGAACCCAGGAAATTATATGGGATGGTAGAGATGAAAAGGGAAATCTCCTTCCCCCAGGCATTTATCTTTGTTATCTGGAGGTTTCATCCCTGGATAATATTCGTCCTCAAAAGCGCATTCGCCCGATAGTTCTGGCCAAAGGAGGGAAACTATCTAACAAGTGAGGGGAAAAATGGGTGAAGAGGAAAAAAGGTGAGAGAAAAATGGGTTTATATCTTCTGAAATTAAGACTCTTATTTTCAGTAATTCTTTTGCTGATAATTTCCTTTATCAGTGTTCTCCCCCTGGAAGCAGCCTTTGAAGAGAGACCCTTTCCTCGGGTCTGGGGTCAAGGGGGCGCCTTTCTTACCATGGAAGGGGATCTTCATTGTCTGCATTATAATCCGGCCGGACTTTTCCGAGTCTCGGAATCACAATTGGTTATCAACCACGGGCAACTCTTTCAACTGGAGGATTTGGCATGGGATGCTGTTATTCTGGGAGGGAGTAGATTTGCCGGTAGTTATCAGCGGTTTGGATTTGCTCTTTATCAAGAGGAAATTTATGTCCTGGGAACCGGTTTTTCTCTGAGGAACCATTTTGCGGCTGGATTGGGAATTCATTGCCAAACTTTGCAAATTCCCAATTTCCTCTCTCTTAACCAATGGGCAATTAAATTAGGATTTCTTGGGTTTATCGGTTCAAAATATCAGTGGGGACTGACCTATTATTTTCCAGTTTCTCCGGTGGAAGAGATAATCCGGGAAGTCTGGTCAGCCGGGATTGGCTGGGAACCCGGGAAACAATGGAGAATACTGCTGGATGTTATTGGGGAAAGGGGAGAAAAAGTGTCATACCGGATGGGCGGAGAAGTTCGATTGGCAGAAATTATTGTTTTACGGTGTGGATTTGAGAGTTCTCCTCCTCGCTATACTCTGGGCTGGGGAATAGAAACCGGGGCCGGAGAAATTGATTATGCCTACCTTTCTCATCCGGTTCTGCCCGGATCCCATCTTTATTCCCTTACCATCCGCTGGTAGTCAGGAGATACATTATGCCGTTAAAATGGCGGACAAGAGTAGTCTTCCTAATGATAATTTTTTTGCTAAAGCGGGATTTATCTTCCGGTCAATTAAAAAGTAAAGATAGTGCCCTGGAATCTTTTCTATCTATCCACGGGGATTTAACACTTTACTTTAAAAAGGTATCACTCCCTTCCCAAGGTCAACTCCAATATCGATTTAATGCTATTTCTCCTTACCTGACGAGTGGATTCAAAGGGAAATGGTATTTACTTTATGATCAGGAGGAAAGGCCCTCCTCCGAGGAAGGTATAGATAAGATTTTTATTTCCATTTATCGACCCGGAGGGAAGGACAAACTAGTAATGGGTAATTACACTGCTGGTTTTGGTCAGGGAATGGTACTCAATGTTCATCCTCATTCTCCGCCGGGTATAGAATCCGATCTCACTAATTACCCCTCTTGGAAAGGATGGGGGTATCAGATAGACAGTGATAAGATTTTTCTTTCTCTTTTTCAGGCAGGGAGCCAATTTATTGCTTCCTCCCTCTGGGGAACGGCGCTAACCTGGGAGATAAAACCTGGTCAACAAATAGGATTTGTCGGCTGTTTTATGGAGGCGCTTCCGCTTATTTGGGGATTAAATTTTACTAAAGAGTGGGATTTCCTTTCGCTGGCGGGAGAGATTAGCGGGGGAGATAATCGGGGACTATTTTTACGCACGAAGATCAATTTTCAGAAAATTGAGGGTACGGTAGTTTATTGCTCTCAGGAATTCGACAATCCAGTGGGGTATATAGAAAGAAAACCCGGAATTTATATTGCAGGAAGGGAGGGGGAGACCTTCTGGCTCCATTTCTACATTCCGGTTAATGAGTCATTTTCTTTAGAATCCAGTTTTGTTAAGGATGATGTTTTCGAACCTCCAGGAACTACTTTTTCCCGTCAATTGGGAGGAAAATGGGTTCCTAGGAAGGGTTTAAAAATTTCTGCCGTATATTCTTCTAAAGAAAAAGAGAATATTCCCCAAGAAACATTGATGGGTGAGATAGAAAGAGAATTTTTTCCCTTTGCCCTATCCCTGGCTGGTCAAATTTCCTCTCCCTATGATAGGTTCTGGAAAGGAAAATTAGAATATATTTCTACAAATTTTCAGTTGGAATATCATTTAAAATATGGTGATGCTTTCCGAGAACAACAAATCAATTTATATCCCGGGAAGGGAGATAATCTTTGGGAAATAGAGTATTTCTGCCGAGAAGGAGAAAACGGTTTCCAGCAAAAATTTAGCACTCAAATAAAGTGGAAGTGGTGAAAGATCTACTGATTCCATCTTTTTTCTAGCGGAGCTCCAAACAAGCTTTCGGAATATTCTTCAATTCTATCGGAATTGCATCTTAGGCAACTTTTCGTCTCAGCGTCTTAAGTATTTCCTCCATAATCTTCTTCCTATCTTTTCCCCGATGGACATCGGTCTACTTGAATGTTATAATGGCCCCCAAGGATAATATTAGGGATTCCTAAATGCTATTGTATCGGGAATAAACCTCTATGTGAGGAGTTCAGTGAAAAAGAGGTGGAAAGGAGAATTTAATGACAGTGATATTTGACAATCTAACATTTGAATTTGAAAAGTACAGTAGTAGATTCAGGAATGTTTCCACTATCCATCTACCGGAACTTAAAGAGGGGATAGACCGACTGAGACAGGAGGAAAATATCAGTGAAAAGTTTTATGCTGAGATACAGAGTTACTTTCAGTTTGAGGTGCCCGCAGTATTACCCACTGCCAAGTCAATAATAATAATCGCTGTTCCCCAAAAATTGACTCTTCTTTCTTTTATATTTAATGGTAAAAATCACGAGTTGGTGGTACCACCAACGTACATTTATGGAGAGGTAGTCGATACCTGTAAAATGATTCTGGGAAAGGTTTTAGAGGGAACCAAAAGCCAGATCGCGAGTGCTGCCCTTCCCAAGAAATTGCTGGCAGTAAGAAGTGGACTTGGTAAGTATGGCAGAAACAATATCTGTTATGTTGAAAGTATGGGAAGCTTTCATAGATTGGAAGCTTTCTATACTGACTATTTATTCGGTGAAGATAACTGGCAGGAGAAAAAGGTTATGGAGAGCTGTAATAATTGTTTTAATTGCGAACACAGTTGCCCCACAAAATCTATAACTACCGAAAGATTTTTGATTTATGCTGAGAAATGTCTTACCCGGCTTAATGAGAATGAAGGAAACTTTCCCCAGTGGCTCAGTCCTCAATCACATAATGCTCTAGTTGGATGTATGAAGTGTCAAATAGTATGCCCCGAAAATAAGGAGTTTATAAAAGCTAAAGATAAAGGGGAGGTATTTACGGAAGAAGAGACAGAGATGATACTGAAGGGAATTCCAAAAGATGAGCTTCCCCAAGAGCTATATAAGAAGCTCAAACGATTGAATATGGATGAATACTATTCCGTGCTTCCAAGGAATCTGAGTGTTCTGATTAAATAAAGATGAATATCCTGTGATTATGCAGCATTCGGGAGGGCCTATGACACCGAAGGCCATGGCGGAGCGGCGTTGATAGTAAATGCTTTCAGCGGACCTGATCTACGTCAAGGGAATCTAGCGAATTGACATTTAGCTAATCCTTTGTTAGTATCAGGGAAGGGGGTGGTTTCTCAAGACTGAGAGTAATAGTGAAGATATCACTGAGAGTAACGTTGAAGATATTGGTACCAGCGCGGCATTATTTCTTCTAGCCGGGGAATTCCGAAAATCCCTGGTTTTTCTACAATAAAAGAAGCTACCACACTGGCAAATTGAGCTGCTTCAATAATTTTGCCGGATTGATAGTGCTTTATCAGAAAAGTAGCAGCATAAACATCTCCTGCTCCGGTAGGTTCTACTTCTACCGTCGGAAATGGAGGGATAAAGTAGTTCTGGTTTCCCTGATAAACGGTAGAACCCCGGGTTCCATGGGTGATGATTACAATATTAATAAACTGACTGAATTCCCTGGCTGCTTCCTGAGGATGGGGTAAGTCCTCGTCACTATAAATTAAAACATCTCCTGCGGGAAGGATTTCTGGATAATTTTTCCAGGGGCGATAAGAAACGCGTCCCTTTTTATCCCAGGTTCTGAACCATCCTTGAGGGCTGATGCCAATGAGAGAGTTGGGAAATATCTTAATGATTTTTTCATCTACTTCATTAGCTACGGGGCAGAGGAATACTATTTTACTTTTCTTCCAGCTATCGGGAATCCAGGAAGAACGAATGAATTTCGCCCGAGCAAAGATTTCTTGCTGCCGTGTACCTCCCCGATAAAAATTGCGGAAAGTGGTGGTAACAGGGGATAGCCGATGATGGACTTGGATTCCCTGGAAGATTTCCCACTCTCGAAAATCAATTCCTAAACTGGTGACAATTCCTACTTGTTGGCCGAGATTACGGGCGGTCAGACCAGCGTAAACTACCGAGCCGCCGAGATTAGATTCCTGGGAACTAAGATCCAGGGTAATGTGCCCTATGGCCAGGAAATCGGGAATTATCATGCAATGGTTATTTTTAAAATATCTGCTGAATATTTTTTAGAATGAAATAAAATTCTGATTAATTTTAGCCCAAGCATACCATATCTTTTTTCCGGTTGCAAATTAGAAACCGATTCCAAAAGGAAAGTATTTATGATTGAGGAATATTATGCAGAAGTAGCGCTCCCGATTCCGGTTAATGAAACTTTTTATTACCGGGTTCCTCCGGAGATGATAGAGAATCTAGCTAAGGGGAAAAGAGTGACCGTAGCATTTCATGGCCGAATTTTAACCGGATTGGTAGTGGGTGTAAGAGATACCAGCAATATTCCAGAAAAGATAAAAAGATCGGAAATAAAAGAAATATTGGATATTATAGATAAAGAACCCCTTCTGGGGGATGAGGAGTTAGAACTCGGACGCTGGATAGCGGAATATTATCTTTCCTCCTGGGGAGTAGTACTTTCGGCGTTTGTCCCGGTAGGAAAAAGGAGAGGAGCCAGAATCTTTCAGCTTTCTCCATCTGCGAAAAAATTTCTTCCTCAGATTCTTTTCGAATACCAATTTTCTCGCCCTCTTCAGGCTAAGATACTGGAATTACTTAACCGGAACCCCCAGATGTTACCTCAGATAATCCGTTCCGTGGGTACCTCGGGAGTATACTCCGCTTTATCAATTTTACAAAAAGCAGGGCTGGTAGAAGAGAGAATTGGCCAGCGCATACCGGATCACCAACCACGTATTCGAGAAGTTCTTCGGGTGGCGGAAAAAATTGACTGGGATACCTTAGTTGTCCAACTCCGAAAAAAGGCTCCTCGTCAGCTTGAGGCATTACTGGTACTCCGGGAACAGGGGGAATTAACTTCTGCTGAACTGGTGAAAAAAGCCGGAGTTTCTACGGCGGCGATTAAAGCGCTGGAGAAAAAGAATCTGGTGGTTAGTCGGACGAAAGAGACTCTCCGGTTTCAGGATTATCCGAAACTGATTTCCAGCGATTATCCCACTTCTATTAAAGATTCTGAAGTTATTTCTCGGATTGAACAAGCGATAGCGGAAGAAAGCTTCCGGGTTTTCCTCCTGCCGGGTGGAAATTTTAGCCGGCGAGCAGATATTTATCTGCCAGCGATAGCCAGGGTTATTAAGAGAGGGAAACAGGCTATAGTTTTGGTCCCGGAAATCGCGCTCACTTCTCAGACGGTGGAGAGATTTCAGTCTTATTTCGGCGCACCAGTAGCGGTATTGCACAGCGGTCTTTCTTCGAGAAATCGGTCCCGAGAATGGTGGAGATTGAAAAAAGGAGAGGCTTTTCTCACTGTGGGTACCCGATCGGCAGTTTTTGCCCCTCTAAAAGAACTGGGTTTGGTTATTATCGATGAGGAACACGAACATTCCTATAAACAGGCCGAAGATCCCAAATATAATGCCCGAGAAGTAGCTCTCTGGAGGGCTCGGAAAGAGGGAGCAATAGTAATTCTAGGGTCCCCCACACCTTCGGTGGAATCTTATTATCATATGGAGAAGGGTATTTATCAGTTGCTTTCAACGCCCTACCTGGAAGAAGATCGTTCTCTTACGAGAGTAAAAGTGGTAGATATGCGGAAGGAATTTAGGGTTTATCAGCGGGGATTATTTTCTACCATTTTGCAGGAAGCGGTTTTAGCGCGTATTCGCCGGAAAGAACCGTTGGTTCTTTTTCTTAACCGTCGTGGTTTTTCCACTGTTCTTCTTTGCCGGGAGTGTGGACTGGTGGTGCGCTGTCCTCGATGTAACGTAGCCCTGGTTTATCACCTTTCAATCCGGAAGTTGCGCTGCCACTACTGTAATTATATGCAAAGTCCTCCCCGAACCTGTCCTCGCTGCCAGGGGATTAATATTGGCTTTTTAGGGGCAGGGACCCAAAAGTTGGAGGAAGAAGTAAAGGCTATTTTCCCAGGTCTTCGGGTAGCACGCATGGATACGGATACCGTTATCCACCAGGCAGTTCAGGAGAAAATCCTCCAGAATTTCCGTAATGGAGAATACGATGTTCTGGTGGGAACTCAAATGATTGCTAAAGTCCTGGATTTTCCTATTTTTACTCTCATCGGAGTTATCTCTGCTGATACCGGTCTTAATTTTCCTGACTTTCGGGCCGCCGAAAGAACTTTTCAACTTCTCACCGGGTTAGTAAGTAGAGCAGCTCAAGGAGCGGTTCCTATCGAAGTAATTATTCAAACCTATAACCCCGATCATTACAGTATTCAGTGCGCTTGCACTAGTGATTATATCGGATTTTATTCTCAAGAAATAAAATATCGGCAACAATTAGGTTATCCTCCATTTCGATATTTGATAGCGATCCTTATTCAGGGGGATTTGCACTTTGAAACCTCTCGCTGGGTAAAGAATCTGGAAGGGTTTCTCGATCCTTTACGGGAAAATAGTTCCGGAATAGTCATATTAGGGCCTGCTCCTGCTACCTTACACCGTTTACAGGGTAAATTTCGCTGGCAGATTCTCCTCTTAGGAGAGGATGAAAGTATTCTAAAGAATTTTTGCCGAGAAAATATTCTCCGCTGGAAATGCCCTCCGGAAATTAGAATTAGCATCGACGTAGATCCGGTGGAACTAATGTAAAAAAGTGAAAAGTGACTATCTTAACCTGAGGTGGATATCTCAGCACTGGTTTGCTCGAACTTTCCGTGCTTTACGACATCGTAATTTTCGACTTTTCTGGTGCGGACAGGTGGTTTCCCTCACCGGTACTTGGATGCAATGGGTAGCTCACAGCTGGTTGGTTTTACAATTGACCAATTCTGCCTTTCTTCTGGGACTGGTGAGTTCCATCGGTTCTTTCCCAGTTTTAATTTTCTCCCTGTTAGGAGGAGTAGTAGCCGATCGGGTAAATAAGAGACTTCTGCTTATTGTTACCCAGTCCCTCGCTATGCTGCTTGCCTTTGTTCTAGCAATTTTGACTTCCCTGGGATGGATACAGGTCTGGCAGATAATGCTTCTGGCTTTTATCCTCGGAGTCGTCAATGCTTTTGATCATCCTGCACGTCAGGTCTTTATATTTGAAATAGTAGGTAAAGAGGATTTGTTGAATGCGATTGCTCTTCACTCCAGCATTTTTAATGCGGCGCGTATCATAGGACCGGCAATTGCCGGGATTTTAGTGGCATTAATCGGAGTAGCAGGATGTTTTTATCTTAATGTTGTAAGTTTTCTGGCGGTGATCGCCGGTTTATGGATGATCCGGATAGATTCCTCGCTTTACAGTAGCCGACAGGCCAGTATCTGGGATAATATGCGGGAAGGGTTGAGTCATATTCGTTATCACCGGACGATTTTAATCCTTATTGTTACGATGGCAGTGGTAAGTATTTTTGGAGTTCCCTACGGAGTTTTGATGCCCGTATTTGCCCGGGATGTTTTAAAAGCAGGTGCTTCCGGTCTGGGATTTTTGATGGCCGCTACCGGAACCGGGGCTCTTATTGGAGCTTTGACTCTGGCTACTTTGGGAAATATCCGTCGCAAAGGTTGGTTCCTGCTGGTGGGGGCTTTCTCCTTTTCTTTAAGTCTTTTACTTTTCTCCTTTTCTCGATCCTTCCGGTTTTCCCTTATCTGTCTGGTAGGAGCGGGATGGTCTCTCATAACCTGCACCGCTACTACCAATACTTTATTGCAAACTTTGGTGCCTGATGCTCTGCGAGGACGGGTTATGAGTATATTTACCTTAATGTTTTTAGGAATGGCACCGCTGGGTAGCCTTCAGGCAGGAATGGTAGCTACTCATTTGGGAGCTCCAATCGCGGTTGGTTTAGGTGCCTTTATTTGTATGGGTTATGTTCTCTTTATTTTTTATAAATTTCCGCGTCTTCGCCATCTGAGATAAACAAGGTTCTTTCTGACTTATCCACCGTTAAAAAACGCTTAATCTCCAGTATTTTTAGAACTTAGCAATTTTTCCCCATTATCCCCAGAGAAAATGGCCTAAATAATCCTGCTTTATTTGATGCCTAAATAGGCTATTTATAGTTATCCACCAAATTATCCCCATAATCCCCAGATTTTTATCCCCACTAAGTTTATTCCGGGAAAGAAATGAAGGTAACATCTCCGGTAAGAATTCGTTTGAGAAATCCGCTATCCAGCCGAAGGACCAGGGCTCCATCATCATCAATATTAAGAGCATAACCTTCAAAAGGTCCCTCGGGCGTGTTGACTTTTACCTGTCGTCCCAGAGTAGCGGAAAAGTGGCACCACTCTTGAAGAATACTAAAAAATCTCCCTGCTTTCAATTCCAAGTAGTATTTTTCTATTTTCCCCAGCAAAGTAACTAAAAAATCGACCCGCGATAGAGAATATCCCAATTCCTGACGAATTGAAGTAGCCATGTTTCTTATTTCCGGAGGAAAATCAGTAGCATCAAGATTTAAATTTACGCCGATTCCCAATATTATAAATTTAATTACTTCTGTTTCTGCATTCATTTCGGTTATAATACCACTAACTTTTTTCCCCTTGATCAGTATATCGTTAGGCCATCGTATTAATGCTGGTAGGGGAGTGAGCTGGCGAATAGTACTTGCTACTGCCAGAGAAGCGGTAATGGTAATGCGGGGAGCCAGGCTGGGGAAAAAATAGGGACGTAGAATTAGAGAGAACCACAGTCCTCCGGGAGGGGAAATCCAGCATCTTCCGAAACGACCGCGACCCTTTTTCTGGCTCTCAGCGATTACCAGAGTCCCTTCGGCAGCACCTTGTTCGGCTAGATGGAAAGCTAAATCGTTGGTGGAACGGGTTTGTCGGAAGGAGTAAGTTTCCACCCCCATAATCCTGGTGGTAAGCCGGGTCCGGATTTTCTCAGCGGTAAGTAAATCTTCTGCCGGAGATTTTATTTTCGATGGTTGTCGGGCAATCATCTTTCTTCCCGCCAACCCTGTAGTGCTACATAGGCGGCTCCAATTACTCCGGCATTATCTCCTAAGATTCCGGAAACTATTTTAACTCTTTCTGCTGGCACTTGGAGGGCTCGTATTTTTACTTCCTCTCGCAGAGGGCGGAAAATCATCTCCCCTGCCTGACTCACCCCTCCGCAAATAACCACCATTTCCGGATTGAGGATATTAACCAGAGATGCGATAGCAATTCCCAGATAACGTCCCGTTTCTTCCATTATCTGGCAGGAAAGAGTGTCACCTTGAAGGGCATGCTCATAAATTAGAGAAGCGGAGAATTCTCCTCCTTGCGCGATCGCTTTTTGGAGGGAACTATTCTTTCCCGCCTGCAGAAATTCGTAGGTACGTTCCACTATGGCGGTGGCCGAAGCGTAGGCTTCCAAGCAGCCCATATTTCCGCAATTACATCTTCGTCCATTAGGAACCAGAATCATATGTCCAATCTCACCGCCGGTATCATCAATTCCCCGGAAGATTTTCCCTCCCAGAATTATACCTCCCCCTACCCCGGTTCCCAGAGTAAGACAGACGAGGTCATTTACCTGCCACCCGGCTCCCAACCATTTTTCTCCTTGGGCAGCAGCATTGGCATCGTTGTCTAGGTAAACCGGTAGCGAAAATTCCCGTTGAATAATTTCTTTTAATGGCACATTATACCATCCAGGGAGATTGGAAGGAGAAATTACTACTCCGGTTCGGGTATTAAGTGGTCCCGGGGAACCAATCCCAATAGCGACTATTTTCCCCGCTGGTAACTGCGATTCCGCAAAAATGGTCCTTATGCTTTCTTTAATCTGCTGGAGTACAAATTCTTTTCCCTTTCGGGCATGAGTAGGACGTCGATCTCGGATCAATAATTTTCCCTCCGCAGTAACCAGGGCGGAAACAATATTGGTTCCGCCTAAATCCACCCCAATAAAATAATTGTCAGACAATTTTCCTCTTTTAGATGCTTAAAACTAAATTCTTTCCTTCGCTAACTAAATGCGCTACTTCTTCTTCACTTTCTGCTTCGGCATAAATCCTTACCAGTGGTTCGGTTCCCGAAGGCCGAATTAAAAGCCAGCTATCATTATCCAGCAGAAATTTTATTCCGTCAGTATAATCGATATTTTTTACAGTTTTCTGGGCCAGTTTCCCGGGTGGGGAGGAGGAAATTTCTGGAATCAGGCAATCCCTTTTTTCTTCTGGATAATAAAGATCCACTCGGCGATAGCGAAATCTGCCGAATTCCTCTTCTACTTCTTGTAAAATTTGTCCTACGGTTTTGTTTCTGACAGCAATCATTTCCAGCAAGAGAAGAGCGGATAAGATTCCATCTCGCTCTGGAATATAGGCCTTAAATCCCAGTCCCCCACTTTCTTCTCCTCCTAACAAAATGTCTTCCTGGAGCATAAGTTGGCATATATGTTTAAAGCCTACCGGGGTAATATAAAGTTTTAATCCGTATTGGCGTGAAATTCGATCGACTAACATGGTGGTGGATACGGTTTTAACCACTGCTCCTTTCCATTTTCGGTGACGCAGCAAATGTAGTAAGAGCAGACCAAAAACCTGATGGGGAGTTAAATAGCTACCAGTTTCATCAACTACCCCTATACGGTCACCGTCGCCATCAGTGGCAATTCCGATGGTGGCTTTCTTCTGCCGGACTTTTTCCGCCAGAGCATCCAGATGAGGAGGTATAGGTTCGGGATTTAATCCGCCAAAATAAGGATTGCGAGCGTTGTGGATCAGGATCAGGCAATTTCCTGGTAGAAGTCGGGCAAAGTAGTTACCGGTGGTTCCGTACATGGGATCAACCACTATCTTTTCTTTTAATTGCCGTATTTGTTCCATCTCCACATAGGAGCGGATAAAGGAAAAATATTTCGGTGATAGATCTTCTATCTGTACTTTTCCTTCTCGGAGAGCGTTTTCCAGAGAATAACTGGCTACCGCATTCCGGTAAAGAAAATTTTCAATTTCGCGAGTGATGTTTTCGTCGGCCGAACCAGCATAATGGGCTTTAAATTTTATTCCATTATACTGGGGAGGATTATGACTAGCAGTTATGATTATTGCTCCGGCAGCCTTTTTTTCTTTTATGGCAAAGGAAATTACTGGTGTGGGAGTTATTTCTGGGGTCAGGATAACCGGTATATCATTGGCCGCCAATACTGAAGCAACAGTTTCGGCAAATTTTTCCGAGAGAAAGCGAGCATCATATCCCACTAATGTTAAAAGGGAATTAATAGGCTGACACTTTAGATAATCGGCTACTGCCTGAGCCACAATTTGAACATTCTCAACGGTAAAATCCTCGGCGATTACTGCTCGCCAACCATCGGTTCCGAAGGTAATTCTCCCCATATCCTTACATCTCCCGGCGTTAGTATAGCATACAATCAAAATCTGCTTCAAGCACGCGCCTCAACTAAGGAATGATATAAATATGTAAAAATGTGTTATAATTTGATTGAGAAACGAGCGGCGCCAAAATTGCTTAATTAGGAGATAAGATCTTGATAATCTAGGAGGCGATTTGGGTGCCCAGAAATGAAGTTATCATCTTTAAACATAAGGTTCTTCCTGGTATTAAAAATGCCCAGAAAGCTTTTTCCTTTTCCCAATCGGGCTATCCCAAGATCTCGGAGGGAGATCTTACTCTTTCATTAGAGTATGAGACTTTGCGTTTAGTCTTTTCTTTACGATACGATCCGGTTCGGGATAACAATTATATCGAGGTATTGGAGGAAGAGACTTATAGTATGGGAGCTCCCCGTCAGTATAATCTGGCTAATCTTCCCCTCGACTGTAAGAAAAAAGAAGTGGAAAAAGTAATCAAAACTTTCGTAAACAATTATTTAGAACAACAAAGACGTCTGCAAAGGCCTTATTCTGTCTGAAATTTTTCCTACCGATGAATTTCCCGAGAGGGATTGGGTTAAGAAGGGAATTTTATGAATAGACCCTCCATAGTGGTGGTGGGAAGTTCCAATACTGACTTAGTGGTGAAAACTTCCCGTATGCCACAAAGGGGAGAAACCGTGCTGGGTGGCGATTTAGTTATGGTGCCTGGTGGTAAAGGAGCTAATCAGGCGGTAGCCATGTCCAAATTGGGGGCAGAAGTCTATCTAGTGGCACGGGTTGGGAAAGATCTTTTTGGAGATAATTCACTGAGTAATCTGGAGAAAGAAGGAGTCAATACCCAATTCGTAGTCCAGGAAGAGGAAGCTCCTTCCGGAGTAGCTTTGATTATTGTGGAAGAGCAGGGAGAAAATACCATCGTGGTCGCCCCGGGAGCTAACATGCGACTTTCACCCCAGGATGTAGAGAAGGCCTATTCCGTAATTTCCCGCGCTCAAGCATTAGTAGTGCAATGGGAAATTCCATTGGAAAGCATCGAATGGGCACTCAAGCTGGCTAGAAAAGCAGGAGTGATGAGAGTGGTGAATCCCGCACCGGCGCGTAAGCTTATAAATCCTGCTCTTTTTGCAGTGGATGTTATGACTCCTAATGAGAAAGAAGCCGGTTTGCTCACCGGGATTGAAATTAAGGATTTTACCTCGGGTAAGAGAGCAGCAGAGATTATTCATCAGAAAGGTGTGAAAAAAGTAATTATAACTTTAGGAACCCGGGGAGCCCTTTACCTGACTGACCACGAGGTAGGAATAATTCCCGCCTACCAGGTGGAAGCGATAGATACTACTGCTGCCGGGGATGCTTTCACGGGAGGTCTCACCTTTGCCCTGGCCAAGGGTAAGTCTTTAATCTCCGCCATTGAATATGCTCACGCCGTGGCTGCCATCTCCGTTACTCGTTTGGGAGCCCAGCCTTCATTACCCATGCGGGAAGAGGTGGAGGCCTTCCTAAAAAATCCTCCACCTCTTCGCAATGAGTCCTGGAATTAAAGAATTGTCTCTACAATTTTGCGGGCAATAGCGGCGGCAGTATAAGGCCCGGAACCTCTTTCCACCACAATGGCAAAAGCAATAGTTGGTTTCTCGGCAGGAGCAAATCCAATAAACCAGCCCGCGATTTCATTTTCCCCACTTTTTACGGTTGCTGTCCGCCCTGCTATGGTTACTTTTTTTGTCTTGGCCAGGCGAGCAATTCCGGAATCCACGGTAGCGACCATGAGTTCTTTTATCCGCAGAGCAGTTTCTGGTTTCAACACCCGCTTTAATACCCGGGGATTTTCTGCCTGAAAAGTTTGGCCGGTAATATTCTTAATTTCCTTAATCAGGTAAGGTTTCATCAGTAAACCATTATTGGCAATAACAGCAGCAGTGAGGGCACCGGTTAGTGGGGTTATCTGGCACTGGTCTTCCATTCCTCCAGCAGTTCGAGCAAGAAGGGTAGTATTTTCTTTAGGAAGAAAAGGAATAGAACCGGAAATTACCGGTAAGGGGAATTCTTTCTCGCTTTCCCATATTTCAGTTCTCCATCCCAGACGCTCAGTATATTCTGAAATTAAATGTGCTCCGAGGTGGGTACCAGTGCGGGCAAAGGCCAGACTGCAGGCCTCCTGGAATGCTTCTTCCAGGCTTTCAATTTTCCCGTGGATTCTTCCCTCTTGGATATCTTCTTCCTCTAACCGTCCCCGACACTGGAAAGGGAATATTTCCGAAAGCACTTTCTCCTCTTCCAGCACTGCCGCTAGGGTAACTATGTGGGCCAAGGATCCCGGGCAGTAGGTCTTTTCCAGTACCCGATTAAGCAAAGGTTTATGAGGGTGATTTTGAATTTTTTTCCAATCTCTTTTTAGGCGATTGGGATTGAAACCAGGCTGACTTACTAAAGCCAAAATTTCGCCAGTTTGGGGATTAAGAATGATGATCGCTCCTCGATACCAGCCCAGAGCGCGGCTAGCCACTACCTGTAAGTGACAGTCCAGAGTGAGATAAATTTTATTACCCATCCGGAGATCCGATATTTTTTTTTCCAGTCCCATACTTCCCAGCTCCGGATGAGAAAATCCCAGCGGATGAGCAGTAATGGAGCCATAAGGATAGTAATATTGGGATTGCCGGTGGATGCGGCTACCCAGAACCTCCCCATTACAATCAAAAAGATAATGAGTTATTCCCCGCTTTCTTTCCTGCACTGCCACTTCCAGAAGCTGTTGGGCAGTGGCAAAGTTGGGGTCCAGAGTTAGACTCTTTCGGTACTGGTTTATGGCCTGCGGGAAGTCTCCCAGGGCATGATAGGTAGCTCCCAATCCAAAGTAGGCAGAGGCTCGATTTTTCTGTAATCGAGAAGCGTGGCGATATTCCACCTGAGCAGAAAGGTATTTCCCTCGAGCTAGAAGTTGATCACCAGATTGGATATGATCGAACCAGCGTTGGTACTTTATCCCTAGCTGGAGAGCATTCTGATATTCTTTTTCCGCTTCTTCCCTTTTTCCCAGATAGGAATAGGCCATACCCAAGGCATCATGAGCTAATGCATGCCGGGGATTTATCGTAACGGTCTTTTGAAAAGTATTAAGAGCCCGGGTGTATTCTCCATTACCTATTTGTTTTTTCCCCAGGTATAGGTAAAAATTAATGATCAGGGAATGACGTATAGGATAGATAAAAATCCCTACCGTCAGGAGGACTAAAAAAATCTTAATCCATTTTCTGCGAGTGTAACGATAATACTGGGAGGAGTTGCGGGGGACTCTCATCAAATAAGAACATAACACGAAATTTTCCTCTTTACAAGGGGCACGATTTAATTAAGTGATTAATTGCCTCTCATGGCGAGCCCTTGACAGGAGAGAAATGAATGTGCTAAATTCGTGAAAGAATTTTAATTTATTGGACTACGAGGTGATTATGGATTATAGTAAAACTCTAAATTTGCCCCACACTCTTTTTCCTATGAAGGCTAATCTCCCTCAGAAGGAATTGGAAATTCTTAATTACTGGCAGAAAATAAATCTGGATAAGAAAGTTCTGATTCGGAATCAAGGAAGAGAGAAATTTACTCTTCATGATGGACCACCTTATCCCACGGCCAAAATTCATCTGGGAACGGCTTTCAATAAGATTTTGAAAGATATTCTAGTAAAGTTCAAGACGATGCAGGGATACCATACCCCTTTTGTGCCGGGATGGGATACCCACGGACTTCCCATTGAAACTCAGGTGCTGCGAGAGTTAGGGGAAAATTTTCGAAGTCTAGAGATAATGGAAGTCCGCCGCCGTTGTAAGCAGTATGCTTTAAAATACGTGGACGTTCAAAGGGACCAGTTTCGACGATTGGGGGTATTGGGGGACTGGGATAATCCTTATCTTACATTGGATTCACGATATGAAGTTCGGGTAGTAGAAATTTTTGGGAAATTGGCTTTGGATGGCTATATCTATAAAGGATTACGTCCCATTCACTGGTGTCCTCACTGTGAGACCGCTTTGGCGGAAGCCGAAATTGAATATGCGGATGAACCCTCTTTTTCCATCTATGTGAAGTTTCCGCTGATAGATTTTGCGGGAAAGAAAATTCCTGGTCTGTCTAATCTGCCGGAAGGAAAGAGTTTTCTTGTCTGGACTACTACTCCCTGGACATTGCCGGCTAATGTAGCTATTGCGGTGAATCCCCATTTTTCTTATACCGCTGTGAAAAACAAAGGGGAAATTTATATTTTAGCCGAACTCCTTCTGCGGGCTACTGCTGAAAAACTCGGTTTTGATGATTACCAGGTAGTAGCAAAGATTCCGGGACGTAATTTGGAAGGTCTGAAGTGTTCTCATCCTTTCATTGATAGAGAATCGCTGGTAGTTCTGGGAGATCATGTGACCCTGGATCAGGGTACAGGATGTGTGCATACTGCTCCCGGTCACGGATTAGAAGATTATATGGTGGGGAAAAACTATCAACTTCCAGTAATTATGCCTATTAATGAACAGGGAATCTTTACTGCTGAGGCCGGTCCCTTTGCCGGTCTGTTTTATCAGAAAGCAGATGAAAAAATTCTGGAAAAATTAAAAGAAGAAGGAAAACTTCTTAGGGCAGAAACCATATCCCATTCCTATCCCCATTGTTGGCGCTGTCATAATTCTGTCATTTTCCGCGCTACTGAGCAGTGGTTTATCAATGTAGATCACCGGAATCTGCGGGAAAGAACACTGCGTAAGATTAAAGAGGTTAAATGGTCTCCTACCTGGGGTGAAAACCGGATTGCTGGTATGGTAGCCCAGCGTCCGGATTGGTGTATTTCCCGCCAGCGAGCATGGGGGATTCCCCTTCCCGTTTTTTATTGCCGGCATTGTGAAAAGACGGTAATTAATGAAAACACTATCCGAGCGGTGACCGAACTTTTCTCCCGTGAAGGCTCTGATATCTGGTTTACCTGTTCGGCGAAAGAAATTCTTCCGGCGAGCTTTTCCTGTCCCTATTGTGGAGGGAAAGAATTCCGGAAAGAAAAAGATATTATGGATGTCTGGCTAGAATCCGGTTCCAGTCATGATGCTGTTCTGCGTACCCGCTGTGATTTATGTTGGCCAGCGGATATTTATCTGGAGGGAAGCGATCAGCATCGAGGATGGTTTCAGAGCTCTCTTCTTACCGCTACCGCAGTTTATGATGAGGCTCCCTACCGAGCAGTTTTAACAACTGGCTGGGTCTTGGACGCTGCCGGAAAAGAGATGCATAAATCCCGGGGTAATGTTATAGAACCGGAGCAGATCTGGGTCCAGCACGGTGCGGATATTCTTCGTCTTTGGGCAGTATCTTCTGACTTCCGTGAGGATATTCGGGCTTCAGAAAATATATTCCTGCAACTAGGTGAAGTTTATCGTAAGATTCGTAATACGCTACGTTTTTGTTTGGCTAACCTTAATGATTTTGATCCTGCCCGAGATATGCTTCCTTATTCATCTCTTACCGAAATTGATCGCTGGGCACTGGCGCAATTGCAGATTTTAATTTCTAGGGTAACCGAAAATTATGAAAATTGGGATTTACATCTGGTTTACCACGCTATTCATAATTTCTGTGTGCTTCAGATGAGCACATTTTACCTCGATGTACTGAAAGATCGCCTTTATATTCTCCCGGCAAAATCTCCTTTCCGGAGAGCGGCGCAGACTGTGCTCTGGGAGATTATACTTACCCTATCCCGATTGATAGCCCCTGTTCTGACATTTACCGCCGAAGAAGTATGGCAGTTTATCCCGGGAAAGAAAGAGCTGGAAAGCGTTCATCTTGCTTCCTGGCCTCAGGTGCAGCAGGAATGGATGGATAAGGAGTTAATTTCCCGATGGGAAAAACTGCTGGAAGTCCGGGGAGAAGTTTATAAGGTATTAGAGATTGCCCGGAAAGAGAAAATAATCGGTAGTTTTTTAGAAGCAGCAGTGAATTTATATCCCCGGGATCCTACCCTCGTCCAACTTCTGAAATCCTATCGTAAAGATTTGCCCGCCATTTTTATTGTTTCCGAGGTAAATCTCCTTCCTGTGAAAGAGACGGATACTATATTTCGAGAAGTGCCAGATTTAAAAATTGGGGTGAGAAAAGCCCAGGGGGAGAAATGCATTCGTTGTTGGAATTACTCATCCACTGTGGGCCAGAATATTTCTCATCCCCAGCTCTGTGCTCGTTGTGTCAAAATATTGGCAGAACTAAAAATTTAAGGAATTGTGAAAAGGTCGGGTATCTTACTTATTACCGCAGCGGTTTTAGCACTGGATCAGAGTTTGAAATGGTTAATCCGGAGACAGCTAAGCCCTGGTGAATCTTATCCGGTTATCCAGAAAATTTTCCATATTACTTACGTTCAGAATCCTGGAGTATTGTTTGGTTTTTTGACTGGTAAATCTCCCGTTTTTAATGGAATACTGGTAGGAGTTTCCCTGGGATTAATTATTTTCGGGCTGGTCGGCATCTTCCGGGAGGGTTATCTTCGATGGAGATGGGCTCTGGGATTACTAATTGCCGGGGTAGCAGGGAATCTGGGGGATCGTCTCCGGTGGGGATATGTGGTTGATTTCCTTGATTTTCGTATCTGGCCAGTATTCAATTTAGCCGATCTAGCAGTTTCGGTGGCGGTAATAATTTTCTTGAGTGAAATTTTATTGGTTAGAAAGGGAAGGTAGGATGCATCCGGTACTCTTGCAAATTGGCCTTTTATCCATTAAATCTTACGGAACCATGCTGGTCCTCGGATTTTTACTGGCACTTTATCTGGCGGTTCGACGTGCCCGGAAAGAAGGCGTAAAGCCGGATATTATTATTAATCTAAGTTTTATTCTCCTGATCACCGGTTTAGCGGGGGCCCGGATGCTGGAAATTATGGTAAATTTTTCCTATTATCTAAATAATCCGCGGGAAATTCTTTTTCTGCCGAGGGGAGGGCTAGTTTTCTACGGAGGATTCATTGTCGCTATCTTGTTCGGAGTCTGGTATTTAAAGCGAAAAGGCCTTCCGGTGTGGAAGATAGCCGACATTATTGCTCCTTCTATCATATTAGGTAAGGCAGTGGGGAGACTGGGATGTTTTCTAGCGGGTTGTTGCTACGGGAAGCCCACCACTTTACCCTGGGGAGTGACTTTCGAGAATCCTCAATCACTGGTCCCGCCTGAACTGCGGGGTATTCCTTTACATCCTACTCAAATTTATCATTCAATGGGGAATTTTTTAATTTTTTTAATACTGATCATAGTCTATCCCCGGCGACGATTTGACGGAGAAGTTTTCTGGTTACTAGCCATAATTTATGGGGTAACCAGGTTTTTCCTGGAGTTTTTTCGGGGAGATATTGCCAGAGGTTTTATTCTTACTCTATCCACTTCTCAGTTTATTTCTCTTTTGTTAATTCCTTTCTCAGCATTTATGTTATGGTGGTTACACCGGTCTCCCGACGGTTAATTACCGGGATAAAATTTATGCCGGATGAGTTGACAAAGTCAAGACGCATTCTGGTATCTGTCCAAGAAACAGTCTGCCGTTTGGATGTTTTCCTCAGCCAGAAATTTCCTTCCTTTTCTCGGGCGCAAATTCAAAAGCAGATTAAATTGGGAAAGGTTTGGCTAAATGGAAGAAACGTCAAAGCGCACCATCTGATATCTCCAGGAGATGAAATTGTTATCGAATTACCGGCTCCGGTTTCCCCCGGGGTAGAACCAGAAAACATTCCCTTGGAGATCCTTTATGAGGATGAGCATATTCTGGTGATTAACAAACCTACCGGAATAATTACCCATCCGGCCTCCGGTGTTTATTCGGGGACCCTGGTTAATGCTTTGCTTTATCATACCCGGAATCTCTCCCAGATAGGGGGAGAGTTGCGACCAGGCATAGTTCATCGTTTAGACAAAGATACTTCCGGGGTAATGGTGGTTGCCAAGACTAACGATGCTCACCGAAATTTAGTAGCTCAGATGCAGAGCAGAATGGTGAAGAAAAAATATCTTGCTCTGGTGCGGGGGAAAGTACTCTTGGAAGAAGGAGAAATTGTGGCCCCCGTGGGTCGACATCTTCGAAATCGTAAAAAGATGGCGGTGAGGGGAGGGAAGGGCCGTCTGGCGATCACTCGTTATCGGGTAAGGGAGAGATTTACTGGATATACCTTGCTGGAAGTAATTCCGGAGACCGGAAGAACACATCAAATTAGGGTCCATTTGGCTTTTCTGGGATACCCGGTGGTAGGTGATCGAGTTTATGGAGGGACTAAGGAGGGGAAATCACCAAGAATAAATTTATCTCGTCAGGCATTGCATGCGCAAATTCTGGGGTTTAAACATCCTGCCACAGGAGAATACGTAGAATTTCAGGCTCCTTTGCCAGCAGATCTATCGGCGGCGATAGAAATTCTGGCGGGTATTTCCAATAAGGAGCAGTTAAACGATGAGGGGAAGGAGGGATAATTACGATAAGGAATTGGGTGAAAAAAGCTTTGAAGGAAGGTAAGGCAGTGGTGGGTAGCTGGGTGACTCTCAGTTCCCCATCGGTCAGCGAAATTATGGCCCGGGCAGGATTTGACTGGTTAGCAATTGATACCGAACATGGAGTTATGGATACAGAAGTTGCCCAGGCTCACATTCAGGCAATGAGTGCTACCGATACGATAGCACTCATCCGGGTGGCGGGAAATGATCCCGTTTTAATCAAGCGGGCTCTGGATACCGGAGCATGCGGGGTAGTAGTCCCTTTGGTGGGGTCCGGTAAGGAAGCGGAAGCCGCCGTCCGGGCAGCAAAGTATCCTCCAAAGGGCATCCGGGGAATTGGTATTGCCCGAGCCCAGGGATACGGAGAAGAATTCCGAGAGTATCTGCTTTCTGCTAATGAAGAAGTGATGGTAGTAGTTCAGATTGAAAGCCTGGAAGCGGTAAATTGCATCTCAGAAATAGTTGCTATCCCAGGAATAGATGTGCTTTTTATAGGTCCCGCCGATCTTTCCGGGTCCTTGGGATATCTAGGTGAATGGCAACATCCTCGAGTTCTGGAAGCTATTGAGCGGGTATTTACTCAGGCACAGAAAGCAAAGATTCCTGTTGGTCTTCATGTATCTTCGGTGCAAGAGGTAAGAGATCGTATTGAGCAAGGGTTCCAGTTTCTTGCCCTTAATGTGGATATTCTTTTTTTAGGGAATAGCTGTCGGGAAGCAATGGCTCAATTGCGCTCTTCCGGCGGACGATTAGCTAACACCAAAAATAAATGATCTTTTCCTTACTGTTCTCGTTCAGATAGATTAGTGACACCTAAACGCTAATGAGTAGTGGTAAAATAGGTGTTACTATGAGCATCTATGGAACGGTTCTTCCTAAAACCAGTTTTCTTGCTTCTCTGGCAAGAGGAAC